>Ga0302320_10020479_pt1 | contig 13195 bp, 18 predicted proteins | sample Bog_T0_3_FD_202130 | JGI IMG/M metagenome (GOLD analysis project Ga0302320, IMG submission 202130) | Peat permafrost microbial communities from Stordalen Mire near Abisko, Sweden - Bog_T0_3 | ecosystem: Environmental > Terrestrial > Soil > Wetlands > Peat | place: Sweden: Abisko, Stordalen Mire...
TCGAAGGGGCGACCGCATTCGGGGCAGCGCGGGAGGGAGAGCGCGTGGAGGAAGTAGCCGCATTTTCTGCAGTAGCTCGCGGGGCCGGTGGCGGGGGCTTGGGAATTGGAGGCAAGCGGTTGCATGGGACAATCATATCACGAGCGGGCGGGCGGCTTGGCGCTTTTTTGATGCAAGAATGGGGTTGGCCGCACGTATTCTCAGTGACACGCGCTTCAATGGCTTTTTGAGAGGATGGACACTATGGCGTTGGCGGCACGATTGGTGATGGCAGCGGCGGTGCTGGGAGTGGTGGCGGCCGGGGCGCTGGGGCAGGTGGCGACGGGGCCGGCGAGCCAGCCGGCGACGCGGGCGGCGGCCATTCCTAATCCGCGGGACCGATTGCCGTTTACCAATGATAGTTTGACGAATGTGAAGCCGGAGTTGCCGACGCTGTTTGTGGCCGGGGATTCGACGGCGGCGACGGGGAATGCGACGACGCGCGGGTGGGCGGCGGTGCTGGTGGATTATTTTGACACCAACAAGGTGAATCTGGTGAACCAGGGGGTGGGCGGGGCGCGGTTCAATACGTATCTGGACCAGGGGAGGTGGGACAAAATTGTGGCGGCGATCAAGCCGGGGGATTTTGTGGTGATTGAGTTTGGGCACAACAGCGGGCCGCTGGCGGGGATCGGGGAGGAGACGCAGCCGGTGGCGGGGCGGGCCGGGGCGGCGGCGAGCGTGATGCACACGCATGGGTGGTATCTGCGGAAGTTTGTGGCGGATGTACGGGCGAAGAAGGGGGTGCCGATTGCGTCGACGCTGACGCTGCGGGATATTTGGAAGGATGGGAAGATCGAGCGGTTGAAGGAACTGGTGGCGGGGCAGGGGGGAATGTCAGACTGGACGCGGCAGGTGGCGGCGGCGGAGAAGGTGCTGCTGGTTGACCACAGCAATATCATCGGCGACATCTATGACAAGCTGGGGCAGACGGAGGGGGACAAGCTGTTTGGGGACCATTATCTGCATACGAACACGGCGGGGGCGATTGTGAATTGCGAGGCGTTTATTGCCGGGCTGAAGGCGCTGCAGGATATGCCGCTGGTGGGGTTTTTGAATGAGAAGGGGAAGGGGATCGCGGCTTACAAGGAGGCGGGGAAGTAGGCATAGGGGTGCAAGATGCGGAGGGCTTGGGGCGATTTTGGCGGGCTCGGCATACCCGGCCCGAGGGCCGGGGCTAAACGAAATGAAGGGCGGGCGGCGGCGTTGAACTGATGCACCAGGGGTGAGTCATTTGAAAAAGGAGCGGACATGGCAGTGACACGGCGGGAGTTTTTGGGGGCGGGGGTGGGTTTGGCGGGGGCGGCGGCATTTGGCGGGAGGGCGCTGGGGCAGGCACCGGCCAGCGCGCCGGCGCTGACGCCGGGGGCGGCGGCGATTTTGAAGAAGGTGGGGCCGGAGCAATATAAGGAGCTGCTGGCGCGGTTGAAGCAGACCAACAGCGACATCAAGTTGAAGGGATTGAAGACGGTGCGCGGGGTGGCGAATGCCGGGGGGACGTTTTTGACGGGGTATCCGTACACGGAGTTTTACGACTGGGATTTGTATTTTGAGAATTTGTATTTGTCGTACTTCGGGATTTTTCCGTACTGCTACACGAACATGAAGGAGTTTTTGACGCGGCAGCAGGCGGACGGGTACGTGAACCGGTCGCTGAACAAGCAGCGGGACCGGCAGCATTTCAAGCCGTTTTTGGCGCAGCTGGCGGTGCTGGGGGGGCGGCAGGACAAGGACAATTATGAGTGGTTGAAGACTTCGCCGGAGAAGCCGGTGGCGGTGGCGAACGGGACGTATTACAACCGGCTGAAGATGTATATCGACAAGTGGTTTACGTACGATGGGGACAAGAACGGGCTGCCGACGTGGAATTCCGCGGATGCGGCGGGGACGGACAACCAGTGGAGCCGGGCGGGGCAGTTGGGGGCGTTTGAGGTGGAGGGAGTTGATCTGGCGGCGTACCTGGTGCGGGAGCTGCAGGCGATGGCGGTGATTGCGGAGCACCTGGGCGAGAAGGAGGACAAGAAGGCGTTTACGGAGCGGGCGGACAAGGTGTGCAAGCTGATCAACGATGTGTTTTGGGATGACAAGGACGGGTTGTATTACGATCAGAACGAGAAGAAAAAGGCGCGGGTGTATGTGAAATCGGCGACGAATTTCATGCCGCTGTTTTGCGGGGCGGCGACGCCGGAGCGGGCCAAGCGGATGATCAATGAGCATTTGCTGAATGAGAAGGAATTCTGGCTGGCGTATCCGGTGGCGAGCTATGCGAAGACGGAGCCGGATTATTACCAGGGGTCGCACAATGAGTGCAACTGGCGCGGCAGCACGTGGGCGCCGACGAACTACATGATTTTTCAGGGGTTGATGCGGTATGGGTTTACCGATGTGGCGAAGGAGCTGGCGGGGCGGTTGTTTGAGATGGCGATTGTGAAGAACAAAATGCTGCGCGAATATTACAACGCGGAGACCGGCGAAGGGCTGGGGCAGACGCAGTTCTGGGGGTTTACGGCGCTGTATTATGTGATGCCGCTGGAGTGCGAGCTGAAGTTCGATGCGTCGGGGCTGGGGGCGGGGTACCGGCCGATCTGCGTGGAGGAGCTGGGCGTGAAGTACGCGGGGTGAGGGGCGGCGGAGGCGGGGGATATCGGGGGATGTGGGCCGGTTCGGGTACTTTTGCAAAGGCCTTGTAATGTGGGATAATAGAGCGTAAATTCCAGTATCTAACGGAAAGGGCCCAGCGTGATTTTTTCCAATCCTAGCGAGTATGCGATTCGAGCACTTTCGGAGCTGGTATTGGCGTCGGCCGACCCGGCGAACGCCAATGCCCGCAAGCCGGGGTATGTGATGCTAGACAAGCTGGTGGAGAACGGATCATTGCCGCGGGAGTTTTTGGCGAAGATATTCCGGCAGTTGGTGGAGGCGCGGGTGCTGGCGAGCGCCAAGGGTCCGGGGGGAGGTTTTGCGCTTGCGCGGTCGCCGGATGAGATATCGCTGCTGGACATCATTGAGGCGGTGGATGGTTCGAGCCGGACGGAGGGGTGCGTGGTGGGGTTGGCGCGGTGCGATGACACGATGCCGTGTCCGCAGCACGACCTGTTCAAGCCGGTGCGGCACAGGCTCAAGACGTACCTTTCGACGACGACGCTGGCGGATACGGCGTTATCTTTGAAGGAGAAGCGGACGTTGGCGGGCAAACCGGACAAGCCGGATAAGCGCTGATTCTCAACCTTCCAGCCGAAGATGCCGATAAGAACGACATTGGTGACTTATCGCATCGGAGGCTTTATGGACGAGCGACTGAAGATGGCGGCGTTTGCCTTTGTGGCGGCGGCATGCACGGGTGGTATCTGGCTGATGCAGGCATCCGGCCCGAAGGCGGCGTCGGCGGCGGTGGACCCGTTGCCGGAGGACCAGCGGATTGCGCAGATTGTGCGGGAGGAAGTGAACCGGGAATTGCCGGGGGCGGTGGAGGCGGAGGTGCGGCACCAGATGGAACTGGCGGGGCGGAAGGCGCAGGAGAATCAGGACCAGCAGGCGGAACTGCTGCGGCGCGAGGCGGAGAAGTGGGCGCCGGCGTATCAGGCGGGGCCGGACCTGCAACGGCTGCGGAGCGGATTGGAGCTTTACAAGATTCAGCACCACGACCATTACCCGACGCTGGCGGCGCTGCAGGATTGGAAGATTCTGCTGTGCGTGACCGACGACACGGGGAAGATCACGGGGACGGTGGCACCGGGGATTTATTCGCGTGATGGCGGGTTTGGACCTTACCTGCAAAGCTCGCCGCTGAATTTGTTCAATCAGAAGACGAGCGTGGTGGCGGCGGGACATGCGACGGCCGATGCGGGGTGGACGTATGATGAGGGTACCGGAGCGCTGCACATTGTGGTGCCGGCGGCGGAGCTGGAGCGGGCCAAGCCGTTGAATGGGGATTTTGAGATTGGGAAATGAAGCCGGCATTTTATGGCTGGCGATTGAAAGCGAACGAAAAAAGCTCCCCATCCATGGCGGATGGGGAGCTTTTGGTTTTGCGATGGGCCGTGTCAACTCGCGGGGCGTACCCGTGGACTTAGGCCGGTACGGCTTCTTTCTTCTTCTTCGACTTGGTCTTGGGGGCGGCGCGTTCCTTGCCGAAGCCGACGAGTTGGACGATGGCGATGTCACCGGCGTCGCCAATGCGCCAGTCGGATGTTTTGACGATCCGGGTGTAGCCGCCGGGGCGGTCGGCGAAGGCGGGGCCGATGTCGTTGAAGAGCTTCTGGACGACGGTGTCATCGAGGTAGCTGTCGAGGTCCTTGGGGTCGGCCATGTTGCGGTCGGTGAGCCGCGAGATGACCAGCCGGCGGGCGTGGAGGGTATTCTTCTTGGCCAGGGTGATGAGCGGTTCGACGAAGCGGACCAGTTCCTTGGCCTTGGGGAGCGTGGTGCGGATTTCGCCGTGCTCGACGAGCGACTGGCTGAGATTGCGCAACAGCGCGACGCGATGTGAGGCCGTGCGGGAGAGGCGGCGGCCGACTACTTTATGACGCATGATCTAATCCTTTGCAAAAGGAGCACGCCGAGGCGTACACTCCAAACGTTATTCCATTGTGGCGGCTTCGACGGGTTCCGCCGGGGCCGGGGCGCTGCCATCGAGGGTCATCCCCAGGGAGAGGCCCATATCCTGAAGCTTCCGCTTCACTTCACGCAGGCTGGTTTTGCCGAAGGAGCGGACCTTGAGGAGGTCGCCTTCGGTCATCTTCACGAGTTCGCCGATGGCGTGGATCTTGGCCGATTCGAGGCAGTTGCTGGCCCGGACGGAAAGATCGAGCACGGAGATCGGCTGGTTGAGGCGCGTCTGGAGTTCCTCGTTCATCGCCGGGGCGGCGATGGGGGAGGAGCGGAGGGCGGCATCGACCGATTCGCCGGGCTCAAAGTGGTGCACAAACGCGTTGAGGTGCTTGCGCAGAATCTTGGCGGCTTCGACGAGGGCCATTTCCGGGCTGATGGTGCCGTTGGTCCAGATTTCGATGATGAGACGGTCGTAGTTGGTTTTCTGGCCTACGCGGGTGTCCTCGGTCTTGTAGCGCACGCGGGTGACGGGGGAGTAGATCGAGTCGATCGGGATGGTTCCGATGATCTGCTCCTCGGGCGTGTTTTCCAGGGCGGTGACAAAGCCGCGGCCCTTGTGGATTTCGAGTTCCATGTCAAAGGTCACGTCGCCGGTGAGGTTGGCGATGACCAGGTCCTCGTTGTAGACCTCGATGGCGGCATCGCCGACGAGATCGCCGACGGTGACGACGCCGGGGCCCTTTTTGGTGACCTTGAGGGTCTTGGGCTCCTCGGAATCCATGGAGATGATGATGCCCTTGATGTTCAGGATGATGTCGGTGACATCCTCCAGCACGCCGTCAATGTGGGCGAATTCATGATCCGCGCCGGCGATCTTGACGGAAACCGGGGCGGCACCTTCCAGGCTGGAGAGCAGGATGCGGCGAAGCGAGTTGCCGACCGTGGTGCCGAAGCCGCGTTCAAACGGCTCGACGATGAATTTGCCGTAGGTGTCGGTGGTGACGGCAGAATCGTGTTCGACACGGGTGGGCAGTTCGAGACCGCGCCAACGAATACGCATGGTGTGGTTCCTTTCAATAGGCCCGGCGGATTATCGCTCGAAGGAGCATCTGGTCACGCGGGGCGGAGAAAATACAAGTAATGAGTTCAAAGTGACGAGTGATGAGTGATGAGAATTCTGAGGCGAGCTTTTTTTCAACACTCATCACTCATGACTCAGCACTCAACGCTCCGTTATACGCGACGTTTCTTGGGGGGCCGGCAGCCGTTGTGCGGGAGCGGCGTGTTGTCGTCGATGGCGGTGATCTTCAGCCCGCTGGCGGCGAGAGCCTGAATCGCGGACTCGCGGCCGGAGCCGGGGCCTTTGACGCGGACTTCGACTTCCTGAAGGCCGAACTTTTTGGCCTTGGCGGCGCAGTTTTCACCGGCGCGGGTCGCGGCGAAGGGGGTGCTCTTGCGGGCGCCCTTGAAGCCGACGGTGCCGGCCGAGTCCCAGGCGAGGGTTTCGCCGTTGACGTCGGTGATGGTCACCTGGGTGTTGTTGAAGGAGGCCTTGATGTGGGCGATGCCCTTGACGACGTTTTTTCTGATCTTCTTTTTGCCAGTTTTGGCCATGTGGGGTTCCTTAAAAGAGGGCTGGTAGCGGATTGGGCGGAGCAACGTGCGCCGCTAGTCCTGACCCAGAATTCGGGTATCGGGAATCGGGCCGCGGGATTCGGGTAGGGGCCGATGCCCGATTCCCGATGCCCGAAACCCGAATCATTATCCGTGCAGTTCCTTCACGCCCTTCTTGCCGGCGACGGTCTTGCGCGGACCCTTGCGGGTGCGGGCGTTGGACCGGGTGCGCTGGCCGCGGACAGGCAGGCTGCGGCGATGGCGCGAGCCACGATAGCAGGAGATGTCCTTGAGGCGCTGGATGTTCTGCTGAATCTGGCGGCGGAGCGCACCTTCGACGATGTAGGAGCGATCGATGATGTTGACGATCTTACCGACTTCGTCTTCGTTGAGCTCGCGGGCGCGTTTCTGCGGGTCGATGTTGGCCTCCTTGAGGATGACCATGGCATTGACCGGGCCGATGCCGTAGACATAGCGGAGGCTGATGCGAATTGGCTTGTCCGGGGGGATGTCGATACCAACGATACGGGGCATGGAGAACTCCTTGGTGGCGATCAGAATCGTCTAAGCGGACTGTCCGGTTCGGCGCATCTGATCAAAGATGTAAAAAAGTGTGCTTATCCCTGGCGCTGCTTGTGGCGGGCGTCGGCCTTGCAGACGACGCGCAGGACGCCGTTGCGGCGGACGACGACGCAATGCTCGCAAATACGTTTGACGGATGAACGGACCTTCATGAGAAAACTCCCTGTTCCAATCTGCCGACTTGTCACCGCGCTGTGGGGTATCGATTAGGTTTGGGTTCTTTTTTAGAGTCAGCAGCTCGATATCCCGCGGCAAATCACAATTTTCAGTCCTCGCGCTAATTGCGCATCACGATGCGCCCGCGCGTCAGGTCGTAGGGGGACATTTCCACGGTCACGCGGTCGCCGGGGAGGATGCGGATGAAGTTCATGCGCATCTTGCCCGACACGTGGGCGAGGAGAATGTGTCCATTCTCGATCTTCACCCGGAACATCGCATTGGGCAGCGACTCGGTTACGACGGCTTCCAGCCTGATGGCGTCTTCCTTGGGCATCGATTTCCTCAAACCTTTTATCGCACGCACGCTAAAGCGTACACTCCGAACTTTCTAGCGACCGTCGGTCAGCACATCGCTGCCGGTCGCGGTCACGGCGATGGTGTGTTCATAATGGGCCGCCGGGGTGTGGTCCATGGTGACCACGGTCCAGCCATCGGTCAGGAGCACCGTTTCCTTATTGCCGGCGATGACCATCGGTTCCACCGCCAGAGTCATGCCCGGCTGGAGGTAAAAATCATCCCGCCGGGCGGCGCCTGTGGCGACAAAGTTCGGCACCTTGGGGGCCTCGTGCATGTCCTTACCGATGCCGTGGCCGACGAAATTTTCCACGCAGGCGAATCCGTTCTTTTCAACGTGCGCCTGCATCAAGCGGGCGATGTCGCTCCATTTGCGTCCGGGGCGTATTTCCCGGACGGCGATGGCCAGCGTTTCCTGCGTCACCTGGCAGAGCTTCCGCGCCGGTTCGGGGACGTTGCCGATGAGGATGGTCGTCGCCGAATCGCCGCAGTAGCCGCCGAGGCGGATGCCGCAATCAACACTGACGATGTCGCCGTCCTGGAGCTTCCGGTCACCCGGGATGCCATGGACGACCTCATCGTTGATGCTGATACAGGTGTTGCCGGGAAACCCGCGTCCCGGCTCGTAAGTCGGGTACCACCTGAAAAGGCCATGTCCGCCAGCCTTAGTATACGTCTCAAAGACGATTTGGTCGAGTTCCCCGGTCGTCATTCCGGGGCGGGCCAATTCGGTGGCCCGCATCAAGGCCCTGTAAACCACCTTACCGGCGGCCCGCATGAGTTCCAGCTCACGCCGGGATTTTAGAGTCTGTCCCATGGTGCTTTCGGTTTCCAGTGTGGTGCGAGCACCACAAATTCGCATTGACGCGGCGTGACAAGCACGCCGGCTGAACTATTCGTCAAAGTGCCGGCGGATCTTGTCCAGCACTGTTTTAGTCACTTCATCGACGCTGGCGGTCGTGTCGACCGTCTTGAAATTGCCCAGTTGGGCGTAAAAGGCGATGACCGGGGCCATCGTTTCCTGATACATTCCGATCCGCTTTTCGACGACTTCCGGCAGGTCGTCCTCGCGTGTGATCAGGGCCACGCCGTCGTTATCGCAAATGCCCGCCACCTGCGGCGGGTTGCCGGTGACGTGGTAGACGCTCAGGCAGACCGGGCAGATGCGTCTGCCGGCAAACCGCATGGAAAGGGCCTGCGGGTTGACCACAAAATTCAGCACCAGATTGAGCGGGCGATGCAGTTCAAAGAGCATCACATTCAGCGCCTGAGCCTGGGGCAGGGTCCGCGGGAAGCCATCGAGCACGAATCCGGCGTCGAGACTGAGTATTTTGCTCCGCATGATCTGGAGCATGAGTTCATCGGGGACCAGCAGGCCGTTGTCGATAAAATCGCGGACCTTCTGGCCCGCGGCGGTGCCGGACATTTTTTCGGTGCGGAGAATGTCACCGCTGGACAAGTGAACCAGGCCAAAGGTATCGCAAATGCGAGTGGCCTGGGTACCCTTGCCGGACCCGGGCGGTCCTAGCAGGGCCATTCTCATTTCTGTAATTCCTCTTTGTTGCCACGGAAGTTTCCGGCGCGGTCACCGACGGGGCCGCGGATGCGGTTGCGTTGGCGGTCGGTGCCTTTTTTGTTTTCGAGGAAACCCGTGTAGTTGCGCATGACCAGATTGGCTTCAATGCGGTTGATAAAATCGAGCATGACCTGGATGACGATGAGCAGGCCGGTGCCGCCGAGGAGATTGGTGACGCGGTAGGAATCCTGGTCGCCATTGAGGAGGGTGCTGCCGATGACCGAGGGGAGGAGGGCGATGACGCAGAGGAAGGCGGCGCCGACGTAGGTGATGCGTGTCATGACGGCCTCGAGGTAGTCGGCGGTGCGTTTGCCGGGTCGGAGGCCGGGGATGAAGCTGCCGTAATCGCGAAGCTGGTCGGCCATTTCCTTGGGCTGGAACTGGACGGTGTTCCAGAAGTAGGAGAAGAAGAAGATCATGAAGATGTAGCAGACTTCATAGAGGTACTGGCCGGGCATGAAGCTGCCCATCAAAGCCCGGAGCATTTCCATGTGGTTGTTGGCCGCGTAGTTCTGGATCGAGGGCAAAACCAAGTTCGGGAGCATCATGAGGGAGCTGGCGAAGATGATGGGCATGACGCCGGAGTGGTTGACGCGGAGCGGGAGGTAGGATTCCTGGCCGCCGACGACCTTGCGGCCGCGCATGGCCTTGCCCTGCTTGATCTTGATGCGGCGTTGGGCCTGGGTGAGGAGGATGGACCCCGCCACGACGGCCACGAAGGCGACCGCCAGGAAGAGGATGACGATGACGGTGTAGTTTTGCTTGTCGCCGCCGCTGGTAAATACCATGCGGATGGCGCCGACCCAGCTTCCGTTGCTGGCGGTGCGAAATTCTCCGAGGCGCCCCAGATTTGAAAGGGGCGATTTGCTGATGACATCGGTAATGACCGCCGGGATGCTGGAAATGATGCCGGCGGCGATGATCATGGAGATGCCGTTGCCGATACCGTAGTGCTCAATTTGTTCGCCGAGCCACATGAGGAAGATGCTGCCGGCGGTGAGGACGGTGACGCCCATGACAAAGAAAAGGCTGAAGTAATACTGATTGATGATACCGAAGACTTCGGCCTTGCTTCCCTGGTCGCCGCTTCTCTGGAGGGTGTAGACGAGGAAGCCGGCCTGAATGAGGCAGACGGGGACGGCGAGGTAGCGGGTCCACTCGTTGATTTTGCGGATGCCAGGTTCGCCTTCCTTCTTCAGCTTTTCAATGGTCGGGACGACCGTGGAAAGCAGTTGGATGATGATTGAGCCGCTGATGTAGGGCATGATGCCGAGGCCGAAGATGGTGCTACGGCCGATGCCGCCACCGGAGAACATGGAGAGGTAATTGGCCAGTGCGCCGAAGGCCCCGTTTTTGGCGGCATCCGCCAATTGCTTGGCATCAACCCCGGGCAGCGGCACGTGGAAGCCGATGCGGTAGATGGCGAGCATGCCCAGAGTGAAGAGGATTTTGTTCCTCAGCTCCGGAATGCGAAAGATGTTGGCCAGCGTCCTGAACAAAGAAACCCTCGTAGCGTTTAGCCGGCCTGCGTGTCAGGCCGCGTCGATTTCCATTCCCATTCATCAAACACCGAGCGGATCGGGGATTCTACCCGGCTTGGGGTGGAAAACCTAATCCGCTCATGTGAATTTCAACACATTTTTACTTCTTGGCCTTGGTTTTGGCGTTGGCCGGGTTTTTGGAGGCAAAGCGGCCGTTCTTCGGGTTGACTTTGCCCTTGTTGCGGTCAAGTTCGAGCGTGGTGACCGAGCCGCCGGCGTTGGTGATTTTGGAGGAGGCCTGCTTGCTGAATTTGCCGGCAACGACTGTGAGTTTTTTGGTCAGTTCGCCATCGCCGAGGATCTTGACGGGGAGTTTGTCATCGCGGATGAGGCCGTGGGTGATCAGGGCGCTGGCATCGACGGTGGCGCCGGCCTCGAAATGGCCTTCGAGGTCGGAGATGTTGATGATGCTGAAGCGCTGGGCGAAGTAGTTGTTGTTGAAGCCGCGCTTGGGGAGGCGGCGATAGAGGGGGATCGCTCCGCCTTCGTGGCCGAGATAGGCCTTGCTGCCGGGGCGAGCGCCCTGGCCCTTGGTGCCGCGGCCGCAGGTTTTGCCCTTGCCGCTGCTTTCGCCGCGGCCGACGCGCATGCGTTTTTTGTGGGCGCCGGCCTGGGCGGTAATTTCGTGGATCATCATGGGAAATACTCCTGCGGTATGGCGCGTTTGGCCGGCCTGCTTGCCAGGCCGATTGATGCGCTCCCGGCCTGGCAAGCAGGCCGGCCAAAGTTACGAAATCGTCACGCCGCGCTGGGCTTCAACCTGTTCGCGGGTGCGGAGGGACAGCAGGGCGGCCAAGGTCGCCTTGCTGAGGTTCTTTTTATTGGTCGAGCCGAACGCCTTGGTCAGCACGTCCTTGATACCGACCAGTTCCAGCACGGGGCGGACATAGCGTCCGGCCTTGATGCCGGTGCCCGGGCGGGCGGGGACCAGGCGGATGGTGCTGGCACCGAAGCGGCCAACGACCTCGTGCGGGATGGTGCCGCCGCTCAGGCTGACGTGCAGCATGCGCTTGCGGGCGTCCTTGGTGGCCTTTTCGACGGCCATGGGGACTTCCTTGGCCTTGCCGTAGCCGAGGCCGATGTTGCCGGACTTATCGCCGGCGGCGACGAGGGCTTCAAAGGAGAAGTTTTTGCCGCCCTTGACGACTTTGGCGGACCGGAAGACGCCGATAGTGGACGATTCCATGCCGCGGTCGTCAGAATCAAAATTACGTTCAGCCATGTGAAAATTCTCCTAAATCCGAGACGCGACCTTGAGGGAGCGTTCTATTAATAATGCCAACGCTTCCTTACGGTCGCGTCTCCGATCTTGTCATTAAAACTGCAGGCCACCCTCGCGGGCCGCCTCGGCCAGGGCCTTGACGCGGCCGTGGTACCGGTGCCCGTTGCGGTCGAAGGCGACCTTGGTGAGGCCGGCGGCCTTGGCCTTTTCGGCGATGGCCTTGCCGATCACCTTGGCCGCGGCGATGTTGCCGCCGTGCTTCATCTGGGTTTTGTGCGTCTTATCGCCACTGCCGGCCGCGGCCAGTGTGCGGCCGGTGGTGTCGTCGATGACCTGCACCGAAATGTTCTTCAGGCTGCGGAACACCGACAGCCGCGGCCGTTCCGTGGAGCCGCGGACGACTCCGGCGACCCGGGCCTTGCGGCGGCCATGACGAACGAGCTTGTGTTTGTTGACTTTGGCGTTCATAGTTCTGATCCTCATGAAACGGCGTGCCAGGCACGCCGGCTGACATTACTTGGCACCGGCACCGGCGAACTGCTTGCCCATCTTGCGCTTCACGGCCTCGCCGACGTAGCGGATGCCCTTGCCCTTGTATGGTTCGGGCTTGCGGGTCTTGCGGATTTCCGCGGCGAACTGACCGACGGCCTGCTTGTCGGGACCGCTGATGTGCAGCTTCAGGCCCTGGCCTTCCACCTTGGTGACCACGCCGGCAGGCACGGCTAGCGTGATCTGGTTGGCAAAGCCCACCGAGAGGACCAGGTTCTGGCCCTTAAGCTCGGCCTTGTAACCGACGCCCTGGATTTCCAGTTCCTTGACATAGCCTTCGGCGACGCCCTTGATGTTGTTGGCGATCAGGGCCCGCGTCAGGCCGTGGATGGCGCGGGAGAGTTTTTCGTCGTCGATGCGTTCCACCAGCACCTGCTCGGGACTGACGGTGACTTTGGCGTTGGGATGGTGGTCCAGGCTGAGTTTGCCCTTGGGGCCTTCAAACGACAGGGTGCGACCCTTGAGGGCGACCTTGACGCCCTTGACGATCGGCACGGGCTTTTTTCCAATTCGGCTCATCTTCTTTTCCTTTCAACCGTCCGGTGACATCCGCCAGAGGCGGGCCTTCCGGTTTGCCTGCGGGCGAGACGCCCGCGTTACGTTAGCTGACGGTGGCGAGAAGCTCGCCGCCGATGTTCTGCTGCCTTGCCTGGCGGTCGCTGAGTACTCCGCGGCTGGTGGAGAGCACCACGATGCCCAGTCCCTGGAGCACCTGCGGGAAATCGGCCACGCTGCGATAGACGCGGCAGCCGGGCTTGCTGATACGTTTGATGTCGTGGATCACCTTGTCGCCGGTGGGCGTGTACTTGATGTTCATGCGGATCAGGCCCTGCCTGGTGCCGTCATCGAGCACCGCGAAGTCGGAGATGTACCCCTCCTCCTTGAGCACCTTGGCGATGCCGGCGCAGATGCGCGAGTTTTTGACATCGACCGTCTTGTGCTTGGCGCCAACCGCGTTGCGGAGCCGGGTGAGCATGTCAGCGATAGTGTCGCTCATGAGATTCCTCT
>Ga0302320_10020480_pt1 | contig 13194 bp, 12 predicted proteins | sample Bog_T0_3_FD_202130 | JGI IMG/M metagenome (GOLD analysis project Ga0302320, IMG submission 202130) | Peat permafrost microbial communities from Stordalen Mire near Abisko, Sweden - Bog_T0_3 | ecosystem: Environmental > Terrestrial > Soil > Wetlands > Peat | place: Sweden: Abisko, Stordalen Mire...
TGAGATCACATGCTCCCAACGGCCCGCCTCGAGGTGCGCGGCGGACCAGGAGATGCCGATGACGTCGACCAGCAGCCGCTCAGCGAGGCGATGTCGTCTGATGACGGCCGACGCCACCGCATTGCCCTCCTCGGTCAGATTGATCAAGCGTCCGCTGCGCGTAATGTAACCGTCCGCCTCGAGACGGATGATGATCTCGGAGACTGCTGCAGGGGTCTTGCCGAGACGTCTGGCGAGCTGAGCTTGGACCGCGGGAATACCTTCTTCGCCGAGAACCGCGATCATCTGGAGATACTCCTCCAAAGGAGGATGTGCGCTCGGGGCCATGGTCCGATCCCGATCCTACAAGGGGCACAGCGTGACGGCGACGAAACACGTCGGCCGCGCCAGAGATGAACATCTTCCCAGTGGATGCAATATGGCGCGGGCCTCCGATGACCTATATGTGCCTGAGCGTTACGAGCACCGTATAGAGGCCGAAGGCTATGACGACAAAGCACATCGAAGTAGCCAGTATCCTGCGCCATCCGTGCATTCGGTGCTCATAGGGAAGCGCCCGCGCCTCGAGCGCCAACAGCAATCCGAGCACGATCGGCAGGAGGAGCGCGTTCATCACCTCGACGTCGACAACGAGGTTGATGAGGTCAAAGCTGAAAAGCACGACGACGGCGCCGACCACGTGCGCTAACCCGTAGACGACGTAGAACCTCGCCGTCTCGCGACACGGCAGCTCATTTAGGGTGTGGCGCCACCCGAAGACCTCCGAGATCCCCCACGCTCCGGCCAATGACGCGACGAGGCCCGCGACCAAAGCGGCACCGAGGACCCCGGCGCCCAAGAGGACCTTCGCCCCGACTCCGCCTATGAATGGGCGCAGCGCCGCTGACATCTCTCCAACGCTGTCGAGCGTCACCCCGGCATGGTGCCGGGCGATCGTCGCCGAGAAGGCGAGGACCACGGCGACCATGATCAGTTGGGTAAGGACCGCACCGCCAGCGGTGATGCGGCGCTCGCGTGGGATGTCTCGAGGTCGTAACCCTTTGTCGAGCACCGCGCCCTGCTGGTAGAAGATCATCCACGGCATGATCACGGCCCCGACGTTGGCGGCGAGCAGCAGCATGAAAGAGCTGTTCCCGACCGGCATGTGCCCGAGCCCCTTGCCGATGGCGCTGAAGCTCGGATGTGCCATCACTACCGCCGGAATGAAGGCCAGCTCTGCGAGGCCGAGGGCGATCCCGATCCGCTCGACGCGGCGGTAACTGCCTGTCATCGCGATGCCGATCAGGAACGCCGCCGCGACAGGGACCGTTAGGTCTCGGGAGACGCCGAAAAGCTCACCTACACCGGCAATACCCGCGAACTCGGTCAGTAGCGCTCCGGTACCCGCGAGGAAGAGCATCCCGGCTGAGATCAGCCCCCATCCACGCCCAAAATGCTCCCGGATGAGGGCCCCGTGTCCCTTGCCGGTGATTATGCCCAGTCGGACGGTAATCTCCTGGACGACGTAGAGGATCGGGATGAGCACGAGCTGGGGTAGGACCATTGCGTAACCCCACCTGGCTCCGGACTGGGCAGCGGTTATCAAACTGCCGGCGTCGGTGTCGGCGAGCATGACCACAAGACCGGGCCCGCAAAAGGCTAGGAGCCCGATAATCAGCCTGTTCTGCTTTCGTCTCTTTTCGAGATCGACCCCGCGTGGGTCTTTCGCTATACCCGAAGTCTTGGGCGAGACGGTCGTCATGTTATGAAAGATCGTTCGCCGAGAACGCGCCCCCGGCTACGGCGGTGGTTGAGGCCGCCACCATCGCTCCTCGCGTCAAATGGTGGGCCGTGCTGGTACTTGTTGGTTGACATAGGGCCGGAAGGCCCATTGACCCCAGTCGGGGCTCACATCGGAGCGCCAGGGCCGAGACGACCCGCGATTTGAAGGCGATAGCAGCGGCGGAGTGAAGCTGTAGACAAGTGGGCTGCGTGGGTCGCATTGTCGGGCTACCAGTCGTCAGTTTCGGGCCGTTTCAGAACGCATTATTCCGGTACACCTGATATTAACTGTCAGGCTTGCCTAGCAGCAACCCGGGGGAGCAGATCCTGAGTCGGCCGCGCTGAGCGCCGCCGTCAAAGGCCAGCCGCGGCCGCCACCGTGGCCGGTCTTTGTAAGCGGGACTAACTTCGAAAATTCATCCGACCCCGGGACACTGAGGAGACACCGCTCGCGAAGAGGCAATGGAAAACCAGACTCGACCTCACGCGCTCTTCGACTCCAAGCGCCGAACTGACCACCGAGTGACCTCTGCCTAACGGTCGCTCAGCGGCATCGGCCGTTGCGAGGTGCTGAGTGGGATCATCCACGAGTACCACGCTGCCGCTACCTGGAGCCCTGACCTTCCGCCAGCTCAACTGGTCGCTCTTTGTCATTTACCAGAAGCGCTTTAACCGCGCGACAATCGCCGCGGTCGCTAGCTACATCTGGAAGTACCTCAGACCACGAGCTGTCGCTCCAGCATCACGCTAGGGAGGCTGGCGCGTGACCCTTCTAACATCGCGAGCAGGGCGTCAGTGCTGAGGTGTTCTTCGATGAGATCGGCGAGGGTTTCGATGCGGGACTCTCGTCGGACAGCGAAGTCGTGCGCCGTGTCGGGGATAAAGCGTTTGCCCGCCCGCTTGGCGACGCCCACAAGGAACTGGCGACGCCACGCGTCGTTCTCAAAGAGCCCGTGCCATAGCGTCCCGGCGACGGACCCGACCGTGCAGCCCTCGTCGGCGAAAAATGCGACGCCGCCGTCCACGCTCACTCGTCCGTGGTGGATCTCGTATCCCTCGAGCGTCGAGCCGTCCTCAAGCACGGCGTGGGTACGGGCGAGCACCTTCTCGCCTTGAAACTCAGTGTGCACCGGTAAGAGGGCGAGTCCCTTCACGTGGCCGGATGAGCTTTCGACGTCGTCGTCGATGACGCTGCCGAGCATCTGATAACCACCGCACAGTCCGAGAACGGCTTCTCCCCGGTCGACGCGTCGGCTCAGCGCATCCTCGAAGCCGCGCTCGCGTAGCCACGCCAAGTCGTTCGCCGTCGCCCGCGTGCCGGGCAGTATGACGAGGTCGCACCCGTTCATCTCCTCGGGGCGATAGACGGGGCGCAAGACGACACCGGGCTCGTCAACGAGCGGATCGAGGTCGGTGAGGTTGCTCGCGCGCGGGAAGGCGAGCACACCGATCGAGAGAATGTCTTCGCCAAGAGGAGCCGCGACGTCGAGCCACGACGTGAAGTCCGTCGCGTCTTCGGCGTCGAGCTCGAGCCCGCGGCGGTAGGGCAATACCCCGAAAGTCGGGCGTCCGGTAAGGTTCGCCAACTGTTCGAGGCCAGGCTGGAGGAGCTCTACCGCGCCGCGAAACTTGTTCACGACAAAGCCGCGAATGAGTTGCTGATCCTCGGGCTCGAGGACTGCGAGGGTGCCGACGAACGACGCGAACACGCCGCCACGGTCGATGTCACCAAGGAGCAGTGCGGGCACGTCAACCGCGCGTGCGAACCCCAGATTCGTGATGTCGCTACGGCGTAGGTTGATCTCGGCGGGGCTGCCCGCACCTTCGCAAATAACGACGTCAAAGCGCCGCCGGAGTTCGCTGTACGACTCGACGACGATCTCGAACAGATCATGTTTGGCGTTCCAACCGGTCGCGGCATCGAGGTCGCCGCGGGAACGCCCGAGCACGATGAGTTGACTTTGTCGATCGGTACCGGGTTTGAGGAGTATGGGGTTCATGATGACTTCGGGCTCGACCCCGGCCGCCTGGGCCTGGACGACTTGAGCCCGGCCCATCTCTCCTCCGTCGTTCGTGACAAAGGAGTTGAGCGACATGTTCTGGGCCTTGAACGGAGCAACCGACACGCCTTGGCGAACTAGCCATCGACAAATCCCCGTGGCGACGGTGCTCTTGCCTGCGCCAGACGACGTCCCGAGGACGAGGAGCGAGCCCTTGGACGTGACGGTCATCGCAACAGGTCACCTCGGCGCAGCTCCTGGTCGCTAATGGCGACGGCGAGTGCCTCGCTCTCAAGATCGAGGTTGCGCGTCGAAAAGAAATAGATGCCTCCCGCGGCAACGAGCCCCACGATCCACGATATGTCGACGCCGTGCAACCAAGTCGCCCCGAGGCTTTCGTAGACGTTCGTAATGAACATGAAGGGAACTTCGAGGGCGATACCGGTCACGTAGGCACAGATCCCCCGAACGCCCCAGCGTCGGTAGATGCCGGTCGGCGTGAAGAGATCGGTGACGGCGAACTTGCCGTGGCGCACGAGGTAGAAATCCACGAGGTTGACGGCCGTCCACGGCGCCAGCAGATAGAGCATCAAAATCAACCAGTCGTTCAACACCGTCGTCGCATTGGTGAGTGCCGCCCCGAGAATGAACCACGCCACAGCGAGGCAGACAATGGTGACGACGCGAACCTTTTGTCCTGAGTGCACCGGGCGAATCGAATCCATGATCGTGATGATCGAGAGCATCCCGCTGTAGGCGCTGATACCCATGGCGGCGACAAGCGCCGCGACCGCGACGAGGGCGAGGATCGTGCCGAGATGCGAGAACGTGCCGTTGCCCGCGATATCGATGCCGGTGAGGGCGTCACTCACCTGCAACCGGGTCGCCATCCATGCGCCCACGGGAATCAGCCAGATCGGCGAACCAACTGCGCCGAGAAAGACCGCCATCGTGAGCTTGCGTCGCGAAGTGTCGCGAGGCAGATAGCGCGAATAGTCCGACACGCACGGAGCGTAGGTGATGTTGTACGAGGCCGAGACGGTGAACATCGAGAAGAACCCCACGGCGCTGAAACCACCGGTCGCCAGACCGTGGCCGCCTGCAGCGCCGAACATGATGGCGACGGTCAGAATAATCCAGAGCGGCAGCGACACCCAGAACACGCTGAGTACCACTTTGTGGATCCAGTCGTGACCGTAGATCGCGAGCGACGCGGCGATAATGCTCACGACTACAGCCACGCTCGTCGCGTTCCAGCCGAAGATGTCAAAGAGACCCTGCTTGATGATGACGACCGTCACGACGTTGAATCCGATGAAGGTGAGCGTCGTCGCGACAACCGGCAAAATCACTCCTGAATAGCCGAACTGCGCGCGTGACTGAATCATCTGAGGAAGTCCGAGGGCAGGACCTTGGGCTGCGTGAGCGGCCATGAACATTGCGCCGAAGAGGATCCCGGCGATCCCCGCGATTGAGGTCCACAGGCCGTTAAGACCGAGGACCGGGCCCAAGAACGCGAGGGCCAGGGTGAAGGGCTGGAAGTTACCGAGGAACCAGAACGGACCCTGGCGCCAGACGCTTCCGTGCCATTCCGAGTCGGGCACGTGATCGAGGTGGCGACCCTCGATGACGCTCACGGGTGATCTTTCTCGGTGACGCCGGCCGAGTCGAAGGTCGCCATCTCCGAGACGATCTTGGCGGCGGCTTGGACGAGCTGGACGGCGAGCGTGGCTCCGCTGCCTTCGCCGAGCCGTAGACCGAGATCGAGCAAGGGCGTAAGTCCGAGGTGCGCGAGTCCGACACTGGCCCCGGGTTCGCTCGAGCGGTGGCCGGCGATGAGATAGCCGCTGACGTTCGGCGCAAAGGCACGCGCCGCGACGGCGGCAGCGACGGCAATAACGCCGTCAATGATCACCGGTACCTTCGCCGCGGCACCACCGATGATGAAGCCGGCGAGCGCGGCGATCTCGAGGCCGCCCACCTCGGCGAGAATGTGGAGAGGCGTCGCGCTAGGCGACAGTCGCGAGAGGGCCGCCTCGATCACGCTGGTCTTCAGATTGAGCATCTCGTCATCGATGCCCGTGCCGCGGCCCGTCACGTCTTGCGCGCTCGACGATGTAAAGGCTGCAATGAGGGCAGCCGAGGGTGTGGTGTTGCCGATGCCCATGTCGCCGGTTACGAGCAGGCGCGCGCCGGTTTCGATGGCCTCTCGGGCGACGTCGGCGCCGACGTTGAGCGCGGCGGTCGCCTCGTCGGGACTCATCGCCGGCCCTTCGCCGAGGTTGGCCGTGCCCTTTCGCACGTTGCGTCGAACCAAGCCCTGCGCGTTGCCGGGTATCGGCGTCGCGACGCCAACGTCGACGACGACGACCGACGCGTGGGCGTGACGCGCGAGCACGTTGATGGCGGCTCCGCCGGCACAGAAGTTCGCCACCATCTGAGCGGTCACCTCCGAGGGCCACGGTGTGACGCCGGCCCCAACGACCCCGTGGTCACCCGCGAAGACGGCGATCGTCGCCGGTTCAGGAACGGGCGGGGGGCAGGCGCCCGCGATCGCGCTGAGTTGCGCGCCGAGCGTCTCGAGCAAACCGAGTGACCCCTGGGGTTTGGTTAGACGATCCTGCAGCGCTCGCTCGGCGATGGCCGCGGTGGCGTCGATCGGCGTGACGCGGTTCGCAAGTTCGGTGAAGTCGTTGTCGTTCATGTCATTCCCTCCGCAGGGTCTCGAGCGCATCGGTGAGGCGAGCGAGACCGGCCTCATTTGGTACAGCGATTCGGGCTACCCCTTCGAGGCCGAAGCTGGCGCAGTCGCGCACGATGATTCCCTTCGGCGCGAGCGCCGCGCGCAGGCCAGGGTAGTCAACGAGCAGCCAGTTCGCGTTCGAAGGGTGTACGAGTATCCCGTGACTCTCGAGCAGAGCGCGAAGCTGTCCGCGCAAAGCGCAAGTACGGCGGAAGCTGTCGGCGAGATCGAGTGCGAGGAGAAGGTCCGGCAAGGCGCTGGCGGCGAGCCCATTGAGTGACCATTCGGGCTGACGGCTTCGACACGACGCCACGAACGACGGCTCGGCAAGGACATAACCCACGCGGAGCCCCGGACAGGCGAGCACCTTTGTGAGAGAGCCGACGACGATGGCGTCGTCACCCCGGGTCCATTCGCCGGTAGCGAGCGGATAGAACGCCTCGTCCCATACGGCCGCTTTCTCCTCAGGCGAGGCGAGAAGGCCCGACGGGCTATGTGGATTCGAACGCCAGCGAGGGCCCGTACCTCGAGGGTGCAGGGAAAACTCCGGCTCCTCGACCGATCCACCGACGAGATCGGCAACGAGGGCGATGGCTTCTGCCCCGCCGTTGGTGAGAAGCAGCCGTTCGGGGTCGACGTTCATCGCGCGCGACAGGGCGCGGTGCGCGTTCGTCGGATCGGGGTAACGGCCAAGGGAGTCAAGATGCGCCGAGACGATTGGGCGCGGGTCGGGGGCCGCCGGGTTGACCGACTGGGAGAGGTCGAGCACGGACGCCGGATCGAGTCCGAGAACTCTTGCAACGCGCTCGCCATCACCTCCGTGGGTACCTGCGGGCGGCAACGTCATCGCCGACGCCACCACTGGGCGAGACCGATGATTCCGAGCGTGAAAGCGAGAGACGTCGCGACGTCTCGACTGAGCCGCACCGCCTCCGCGATGTCGTCTGCTCCCACCGGACGTCCGCGGCCGAGTAACGGGCGATCCTCGACACGGTCGCCATAGCGGTTGCGGCCGCCGAGTCGCACCCCGAGCGCTCCTGCGAAGGCTGCCTCGACGACGCCCGAGTTGGGCGAAGGATGCGCGGAGGCCTGGGTCGTGACGGCCAGTGCGATCTCTCGTCCGGCGTTCAGTCGCACAAGTACGACTAGGACTGCAGCGACACGGGCCGGCAGCCAATTCGCGATGTCGTCGAGGCGGGCGCTCGCCCAGCCGTAGTGCTCGTAACGTGCTGAGTGGTGTCCCACCATGGCGTCCATCGTGTTGACAGCGCGATAGCCGAACGCCCCTGGCGCGCCCGCGAGGGCCGCCCAGAGCACTGGGGCGACGATCGCGTCGACGGTGTTCTCCGCGACCGATTCGACGACAGCTCGCGCGATCTCCTCTTCATTGAGCCCGGTAGGGTCCCGGCCGACGAGGCTCGGCAGGAGGCACCTCGCCCCTTCGACATCACCTTTTGCGAGCGCCTCGGCGATGTCGCCAGCGGCACGCCAGAGCGACCGCCCTCCGACGGCGAGGCCGGTCGCCCACGCGGTCGATCGAATCGCACAACCCGCCAAGACGCCGACAAGCGTGCCAGAAAGGGCGTGACGAACTCCGGACGCCCTCGAATCGTCGTAGTAGCGCCGCTCGAATTCGTTCAAGGCACGACCGAAGTGCACCACGGGATGCCAGGCGGCGTCGGGTTCGCCATAGAGCCGGTCGAGAGCGATGCCGGCCGCTGCCGCAACGGGCCGAGGCAATGGCGACGAGCCGCTCTTCATCGCCCCGCCAGAGCTAGCAGGCCGATGGTTTCGCCGATAACAGCCACCGCGCCGAGCACGTCACCGGTGTAGCCACCGAGTCGCCGGCGCGAGAACAACGCTACGAGTGTGATGGCGACGAGCTCGGCGCCAAGGGCGATGAGTCCGCGCGCGCCTTTACCAATCATCACCAGCCCGGCCGCCAGAGCGAGGCCGCCCACAACCGACCCACGCACTAGAGCGCGTTGAAGAGCCGAGCGCGTGCCGAGAAAGCTCCGCACAAGACCCTCCGGTCGGGCGTAGTCCAACAGTTCGGTGATCGCGACCATTGCAGTGCGCGACGCGCACCACAGTCCGCCGATGACGAGAGGCGTGGGGCGCATTGAGGCGAAGGCGCTGAAACGAAGCAGTAGGACCGCGCCCACCGTGAGCACCCCGAACGCTCCGATCGAAGGATCGGCCATCGCAGCGAGACGACGTTCCCGCGTGAGCGGCGCTATCAGTCCGTCGCCGGCGTCGGCCAAACCGTCAAAGTGCAATAACCCCGTGAGAACGAGGTCGGCCGCGACGACAGCTGCTCCCGCGATGAGGGGCGCCCAGACTCTTGCAGCGAGCCACCAAGCGCCGCCCACACAAAGTCCGATGAGCGCTCCGACAATCGGGAACCACGACATTGTCGTGCCGGTCGGGGTTGCCGCTCTTCCGAAGAGAGTAAGAAATGCGACGGCCCGTCTCACGGTTCGTCACCCGGCAGCGGCAGCACTCGACCGGCGACCACCAGCAGCACCTGGTCGCACGCACCAGCGACCGCCTGGTTGAGCGCTCCGAGTGCGTCACGGAACTCGCGCCCGAGAGGAGTCTCGGGATGAACTCCGAAGCCGACCTCTTCTGACACGATGATCGTGTCGTCGCGTCGCGCGACGAGCGCGGCAACGAGCCCCTTCAGATCGCAGGACATGTCGGGTAGCGCCGCGAGCCAGGGGCCGAGCGAGTCGACGAGAACGGTGCCCGTCGTCGACGAAAGGGCGCCAATCAGGTCGTCGCCACACTCGAGCGTCGACCACTGCAACGGGCGTCGCTCGCGGTGGAGCTCGATGCGAGTGGCGAGATCCGCATCATCACTGAGGCGTAGCGTCGCGACGTAGGTGGCAGGCTCGCCGCTGCGGGCGGCGAGACGCTCGGCAACCAAAGACTTACCCGAACGAGCCCCGCCGAGCACGAGTGTCTTCACCACGTTCCAGCCCGTGCGCCAGCAAGTACTGCTTGGTATATGACGCGTGCGATCCGCGAACCCCACAGCGAACGCGGCCCCGCGAAACGTTCCTCGTCACCGTCGAGCGGGCAGAAGAGGCTGACGGCATCGGACGCCGTGCCAGTCGCGGCTATGCCCGCTTCGAACAGTGCCTGGCTCTTGGCTTCGGTTGCGGTCACCACGGCGTTGACGAGTGCTCCGTCGCTGAAGCGCACGGGAATGAAGACGACAAGATTGATGGTGCCTGGTCGCGTCGCGGGCTCGGATTCTTCACCCGCGGCCCAAGTTGGGTGCGAGAGCCCGACCGTCGCTTCGACGTCAACGCCATGAGCGCTCACCCGTTCACGACGGCGAACCTTCGCGGCAGTGAGCATGCCGACGCCGGAGCCGGAAAGCGAAAACTGCGTGGCGAGCACACCGATGTGATCTTCGATGTCTTTGCGACCGTAGTCGGAAGGCACCTGCGCATTAAGCGCCCAGTTGCGCTCACCAATACCGCCACCGACGGCCGCGCTTGAAACGCCGAGCATCGCTTTGTCGAAACGGTAGATCAGCAAGTCGAGATGGACTTTGTCTTCTTGTCGCGAAGCGAGCTCGCCGAACATCAGTACTCGATCCCCTTCTTCGCTCGAATGCCCTTCTCGTAGGCGTGCTTGATCATCTTCATCTCCGTCACAGTGTCAGCAAGCGCGACGACCTCGGCCGGCGCGTTTCGTCCCGTGACAATCACGTTGGTGCTCGACGCTCTCGTACTAAGAGCACGGACGACGTCGGAGACATCGACCCAACCGAAGGAAACGGCGTAGGTGATCTCGTCCAAGATGACGAGATCGTACTCACCACTGGCGAGTTTCTCCTTCGCGAGGTTCCACGCGAGGCAGCCCTTCGCGGTCGTCTCGTCGAGATCGGTCGACTCCCAGGTGAAGCCGTCGCCCATGGTGTGCCATTCGACGCTGAGGTGCTCGGCGAGCTTCTTCTCACCCACCTGCCATTTGTCACTTTTGACGAACTGAATGACGACGACACGCCAGCCCCGAGCCCAGGCACGTCCCATTACGCCAAAGGCTGAGGAGGATTTGCCCTTGCCGTCGCCGGTGTTGACGATGACGATCGAGTCGGCTCGAACGAGCCGTGTCGCTACGGCGGTTGCTTCACGTTGCGGGTCAGTCATGACGTCCTTTCGGGCGGGTACGGCGGGGCACAACAACGAGCTCACCGTCTTCGGTTCGAAGGATGCGCACTCGCGTGCCGAAGTGAAAATCGAGCGAATTCTCCTCGAGGACTTCGTCGGCGGTGCCCGAGGCTACAATGACGCCGCCCGCGAGCAACGCGAGCTGATCAGCGAATTGGGCGGCCAGCGTCAAGTCGTGCATGGCGCTGATGACGGTGAGACCGCGTTCGAGACGAAGCTCATCGACGAGTTCAAGCGCTTCCACGCGCCGCCCGAGGTCGAGCGCGCTCGTCGGCTCGTCGAGCAGCAGCACCGGGGCTTCCTGGGCGAGGGCGCGGGCGAGGACGAGGCGCTGCAGCTCGCCCCCCGACATCGTCGAGAGATGGCGCGCCGCCATCGCTCCGAGTGAGAGCCGCTCCAACAGCTCTAGCGAACGTTCGCGGTCATGGGGCCCCTCGGCACCGAAGTACCCGAGGTGGGGTAGGCGACCGAGCGCGACGTAATCGACAGCGCGCATCTCTGGCGGAAACTCCGGGCTCTGGGATACGTAGGCGACAAGTTGGGTGAACTCCCGCCGCGACATGCTCGATGTCGATCGTCCCTCGACGCGAACCTCGCCCTCGAAGTCGACGAGACGTGCGAGTGCCTTCAACAATGAGGTCTTGCCCGCTCCGTTCGCACCAATGAGTCCGAGCCAACATCCGCGTTCAACCGAGTAGCTGACGTCGTGCAGCGCGGTCGATTCGGCGTAGCGAACGGCGAGCTCAGTGCACTCGACGATCGCCGTCGCCGGTTCGAACTCGCGCGCTTGCACGCTAGAGCACTCCTTGGTGAGCGCGGCGCGAGCGCAGCACGAAGATAAAGAACGGCCCACCGACGAAGGCTGTAATCACCCCGAGGGGCACTTCGGCCGGCGACTCCACGGTGCGCGCGACAAGGTCGGCGAGGATGAGAAACGCGGCGCCACCGACCATGGAAACCGGGAGGACGACACGGTAACTCGCGTTTGTCGTCAGACGAACGAGATGGGGCACGATGATCCCGACGAAGCCGATGAGCCCGCTTACCGACACCGCCGCCGCAGTGCCGAGGGTGGCGGCCGCGACGACGGCGAGGCGCACGCGAGCGGGATTGACGCCGAGGCTCGCCACTTCCTCTTCGCTGAGGCGCAGCACGTCGAGCAGGCGCCGATGCATGAGCAGCGCGGCCGCGCTCACTATGGCGTACGGCAGGATCAACCAAACATCAGACCACGTCGCCACCGAGAGGCTCCCGAGAATCCAGGAGTAGACCGTCTGAAGGTCTTGGGCGTGTTGTTGCTGGAGAAAGGTCTGGGTCGCAGTGAAGAGCGCCGCGACGGCGACGCCCGCGAGGACGATCGACGTGCCCGAAGAGCGCCCGCCGAACCTGGCGCCCACGACGTAGGTCAGTGACACGGCCGCCGCGCCACCGGCGAACGCCACTACCGGGAGCCATGACGTCGAGCCCCCATTAGCCACGATGACGATCGTCGCACCGAGCCCGGCGCCCGCGGCGATGCCCAGAAGATACGGGTCAGCAAGCGGGTTGCGAAACACCCCTTGGTAGGAGGCACCGCCCGCCGCGAGCATCGCGCCAACGATGCCGCCGAGCACCACGCGGGGCAAGCGAACCTCCCACACGATCGCCTGACTAACCGCTGACGCCGACGAGTGGAAGTGGATGAACGGCACGTGGGAGAAGAGCACGCTCGCGACGGTCGAAATCGGCAGATCCGCTGGACCGATCGCCGTCGAGACGAGAATCACGCCGATGAGGCCGAGGCCCGTCACAAGAAGAGGAATTCGCGGCGAGACCGGCGACGTCGCGAGGCGATTCCTCTCGCGAGCGCGGGTGCTCACGTGGTTGCCGGCGCCTTATCGTCCTTCATGCCATCAGCAACGTCTTGGAGCAAGATAGTGATTCTCGGTCCCCAGCGCGAGGCAATGTCGTCGTTGAGCAGCACGATTCGGTGATCTTTGACCGCGCTCAGCGTCGACCAGCCGGGGCGGGCCGCTACCGAGGCCACGTTCGCCTTACAACAGATCGTGTCGGCTAGGAAGATGTAGGCCGGATTCGCACTCAAGATGAACTCGGCGCTCAGCTGCGGGTATCCGCCGCTCGCCGCGACTCCCTTCGCTCTGTCGGCGATCGACTTGAGTCCGAGAAGTCCGAGCAAACGGCCTACGAAGGTAGCTGACGTGACCGAGTAGTACGTCGGGTTGAGCTCGTAGTAGTAAGTCGTTCCCTTGGGCGCGCGCGGCGTGGTCGCGACGATGCGGGCGATCTTCGCCTTGATGGAAGAGACCTCCGTCTCCGCCTGGACCGAATGTCCCGTTGCTTTACCGAGGACGCCGTACTGCGCGTAGGCCTGAGCGAGGTTGGCCGCCGACGGGTCGTAGATCACCGGAATCTTGAGCGCAGCCATCTGCGTGTTAAAGCCCACGGAGTCGCTCCACACCACGACGAGGTCTGGATTGTACTTCGCGATCGCCTCGACGTTCGGGTC
>Ga0302320_10020481_pt1 | contig 13194 bp, 11 predicted proteins | sample Bog_T0_3_FD_202130 | JGI IMG/M metagenome (GOLD analysis project Ga0302320, IMG submission 202130) | Peat permafrost microbial communities from Stordalen Mire near Abisko, Sweden - Bog_T0_3 | ecosystem: Environmental > Terrestrial > Soil > Wetlands > Peat | place: Sweden: Abisko, Stordalen Mire...
TGGCAACCAATCCTATTTGCGTCCCGAGGGTCGGCACCTAACTTCTTGGCTACCCGCGCGTTCGCTAAGGATTCGGGGATTCAAAGCATAAAACGTAAAGCTATCGCCAATTTCGACCGGTTCCGTTAATCTCCCGGTTGTCATGCAACCCGAACTCGCCACCGTGGCCGCGCCACTCCTTTCACCGGCGTGGTTGCTATTGGTTTATTGCGTGCTGGTGCTGGTGGCGTCGCTGGCGGGCGGCTGGCTGCTGCTGCTGATTCATTTGAACCACACGCGCTTGCAGATGGCGGTCAGTTTTGTGGCCGGCCTGATGCTGGGGATTGCGCTGCTGCACTTTTTGCCGGATGCCAGCGCACAATTGCATTCGCTGGACAAAACGGTGAACTGGATGGTCGGCGGTTTTCTGGCGATGTTTTTTGTGCAGCGTTTTTTTCACTTTCACCACCATGATTTGCCCGAAGGCGACCCGGAAGACTGTTGCGGACATGAGGAGGAACACGATCATGACCGCCATCACGCCGAGCACGCGCACACGCTGGCGGACAAGTCGGCAAAACAGCTTTCCTGGGTCGGCACCGCCTTGGGCATGACGCTCCACTCGCTGCTGGACGGACTGGCCCTGGCCGCCGCCGTGGCCGCAGGCGCACAGGGCAAGGAGCAACTGGCCGGCCTCGGCGTGGCGCTGGTGGTGATTCTCCACAAACCCTTTGATGCAATGGCCGTCTCGACCTTGATGGCGGCAGGTGGCAGCTCGCGGTCTTCGCGCCATATCCTGAATGGGCTGTTCGCGCTGGCGAGTCCGCTTGGCGCGGGGCTGTTTTATTTTGGCGCGAGTCATCTGGCCGGGGGCAGCGCGCCCGTGCTGGGCTGCGCGCTGGCGTTTTGCGCCGGTTCATTTCTGTGCATCGCCAGCAGCGACTTGCTGCCGGAACTCCAATTCCACTCGCACGACCGGTTTAAACTGTCGGTCATGCTGCTGGGGGGGTTGACGGTGGCCATTCTCATCAAGCAGCTTGAAGCCGGCCAGCAATGAATGTATTCTAAATATGTGCGCCATGAAAAAAGCATATCGTAGCCGCCAGGCAATCAGCCGCCGCCAATTCCTCCAGACCTCAGCCCTCGCCGGCGCGGCACTCCTTTCGCCTTGGTCCCTGGGCGACTTGCGTGCGGCAGATGCTCCGGCGGCCTCCCGCACCGCCGTGGACCAAGTCACGCTGGGCAAAACCGGGATCAAGCTCAGCCGACTTGGCTGCGGCACCGGCAGCAACAGCGGCCATGAGCAAGCCGGCCTCGGCAAGGCCGGCTTCATCGATCTCATCCATTACGCCTACGACCAGGGCATCACGTACTTTGACGCGGCGCAGGCCTATGCCACCTTCGAGTGGATTGGCGACGCCATCAAGGGATTGCCGCGCGAAAGGCTTTTTCTCCAGTCGAAGGTTCCCGGACAGACGAGCGACGTTCTGGCCGCCATTGATAATCACCGTAAAGTCTTCAACACCGACTACGTGGACAGCCTGCTGATTCATTGCATGGTGAGGAACGGATGGACGGATGAGATGAAGCGCATGATGGACGCGTTCAACGAAGCGAAGGACAGGAAATGGATCCGTGCCAAGGGCGTCTCGTGCCACAGCCTGCCCGCGCTGCGCGCCGCGACGGTGTCCGATTGGACCGAGGTGCATTTGGTGCGCGTGAACCCGCAAGGCAAGCGCATGGACGGCATGACGGAAGAGACTTGGAACAACAACGACCCGACCCACGACGTGGCACCGGTAGTGGCCGAAATAAAAAAAATGCACGCCAAAGGGCGGGGCGTCATCGGCATGAAAATCATCGGAAACGGCCAGTTCGTGAAGGCAGAGGACCGCGAGAAATCCATCCGTTTTGCCATGGGCTGCAAGTATATTGACGCGGTCGTCATCGGCTTCACGAACAAAGCGCAAATTGACGAGGCCATCGAACGGATGAACCGCGCGCTGAAGGAGGTTTAACTGGATCTTCAGCTCGGGTGGGAACTCAACGGATCACTGAAAGCCTTCATCCGCTCAAAAGCTGCGCTGAAGCCACCGCAATCCAAACGCTGACGCGACCGCTGGACATCCCTCAAATTCGCGAAGCGTTTCGGGTGCGGCGCGTTCACCGCCGCTTTCCGGCACCCGCCCGCCCTGCTCTACCTGAATTTCGCGCAATTTTCTGGAGCATAAAAGCTGGTGGCGGAAAAGACCTTGCCGGCGATTTTCATGACCGATAGGCTAATAGGGAAATTCAGAATGAATGGCTTGTGAAGACTCACCATGCAAGTCCCGTGGTAATGGCGCAGGCTGTTTTGGCGCTCAGCTTCCTTCCTACCCAACAGGTTTCCGCCGCTTCGTGGACGACCAACAGCCTGATGGCTACTGCGCGCGATAATCACACGGCGACCCTGTTGCTCACCGGCAAGGTGTTAACTGCGGGTGAATCAACCAGTAGTGGCGCCACTAACGGCGTTGAGCTTTATGATCCGGACACCAGAAGCAATACAATCACCGGTTCTTTGAATGTCGCCCGCTGGGGCACACGGCCACGCTGCTGATGAACGGAAAAGTCCTGGTCACCGGCGGCAAAGGCGTTATCGCAGTGACAAGTGGACGACAACAGCTTCCATGTCAACCCCTCGGTATGCTTTTGTCGCGACTTTATTGCCAAGCGGAAAGATACTGGCTGTGGATGGGGCAAATTCCACGTCTCTGAAGTCCACGGAGGTATTTGATCCCTGATTTGGCTTCAGCATACTTTTACAGCCGGAGGTCACTTCGGCCACCTTGGCAGTCAACCTGGGCGGCAGCTTGGTGGTCACCGGCACGCAGTTCCGCGGCATCGCCGAAGGTTCAAGCGGCAATTCACAGGACGCAGCGAGCAATTTTCCCTTGGTGCAGTTGCGCAGTCTTGAAGGCGGGGAGACAGTGTTTCTGTCATCCACAAACTGGAACGCCAATTCATTCACTTCCCTGCCGGTATGGAATTTCCCTCCCGGCTACGCGCTGGCTACGGTTTTCGTTGATGGCATTCAAAGCACGGGCAGCATCGTCAGCATCAGCGTCCCCGTTCCAACTCCGCCCCTCGTGGCTGGCCCGGCCGTGCAGACGAACGGATTCTTCCAATTCAATTTTACCAACAATGCCGGCGCATTGGTCGGCGTGCGGACCACCAGCAATCTTTCCCTGCCGCAGACCAATTGGACGCCGGTCGGGGGCGTTTCGGAAGTTTCACCGGGCCAGTTCCAGTTCACGGAACCGCAGGCGACGAATGGCAGGCAGTGCTTTTATCGGGTCTATTCACCCTGATTGTTGTTCAATTTTCTTGATTCTTCACACGTTGTGATAAGATGTTTGGAACATGGCACCCGAGTCTGTATTGAAAAAGCCCGCTTCGTCCCGCCCGCCGCTTGATCTCGCCGCGCTGGTCAAGATACATGCCGGCAAGAATTATGAATTGCACGCTCAGCACATCAACCCGGCGCATGTCCGCACGCTGAAAACAATCGGGTTCGACCGTTGCTACACGCGCGCCGCCGGCGCGTATCTCTGGGACGTGAAGGGTGACAAGTATCTCGATATGCTGTCCGGCTACGGAGTGTTCGGCTTGGGCCGCAACCATCCCGAGGTCCGGCGCATCCTCAAGGAGTTCCTCGATGCCGAGTACCCGAGCCTGGTGAAGCTTGAGGCGCCGTTGCTCTCCGGTTTGCTCGCCGCCGAACTGAAGAAACGGATGCCTAATGATCTGGACATGGTATTCTTCACCAATTCCGGCGCGGAAGGCGTGGAAACGGCCATCAAATATGCCAAGTGCGCCACGGGAAAGCCCGCTCTCATTCACTGCAAAAAGTCCTTTCACGGCTTGAGCTCCGGCGCGCTGTCAGTGAACGGCGACGACAGTTTTCGGGATGGCTTTGCGCCGTTCCTGCCGGACTGCCGAGCGATTCCATTCAACGACCTCGCCGCGCTGGAAAAGGAATTGAAAAAAGGGGACGTGGCGGCGTTCATTGTCGAACCGATTCAAGGCAAGGGGGTGAATCTACCGGCGCCCGGATACCTGCTCGCGGCTCAAAAACTTTGCCGCAAACACGGCGCGCTGTTCATTGACGACGAAGTGCAGTCCGGCATGGGCCGCACCGGGAAATTTCTCGCCATCGAACACGAAGGCGCGGTGGATCCGGACATAGTCGTGCTAGCAAAAACACTTTCCGGCGGATTCGTGCCGGTCGGCGCCGTGCTATGCAAGAAATGGATCCACGACAAGGTTTTTTCCTCGATGCAGCGTTCGGTAGTTCATAGCTCGACTTTCAGCCAGGGCAGTTTCGCGATGGCAGTTGGGTTGGCCGCCTTGGACGTGCTCGACCGGGAAGGCCTGCTGGCCAATGCCGCGAAAATGGGCAATCTCATCGGGCAGGGCGTGACGGCAATGATCCCGCGCTTTGAATTTTTGAAGGAAGTCCGCTGGCGCGGCTTGATGGTGGGCATCGAGCTGGGGCCGCCCAAATCCATTTCGCTCAAAATCGCTTGGACGACATGTCACACGCTCGACAAGAGCTTGTTTCCGCAGGCGGCGGTGATCCCGCTGATGGAAAAACATCACATCATCACGCAGGTGGCCGGCCATGCGGTGGATGTGGTGAAGCTGTTGCCGCCGCTGGTGATCAGCGAGGCGGATGTGAAGTGGTTCCTGACCGCGTTCGAGGATGTGATGGTGCAAATGCACAAATTTCCGGGCCCGGCGTGGGACGTGCTGACGGGCATCGGCAAAATGGCGCTCACCCAGCGGGCGCGGTGATGCCTTGCAACATTTCTTTCATCGGCGCGAGATGTTTTTCGTAATGCCGCCACTTTTCCAATGAATGCCGATAGATGGGCTGGCGCACCTGCCAGTGGCTGGCGGTTTCCACCGCATAACGGTTCGTATGGGGGGCCAGACAGCGTTCGTCCCAGTCCAATTGCAGAAAATCCAGAAGCGTTCGCGCGGTGCGTTCGGTTTCCAAAATCATGTCGTCGTAATTGACGTGGATCAAATTCAAGTTTGGGATGGTTCGCCAGTGTTCCATGATCCTGGCATATTCGCGGTAAAAATGACCGATGTTGCGAAGATCAAACGAATAATCCAAGGTCAACGGGAATCGCTGGAAATAATTCGAAAGGCCGGTGGCTAGTGGATCACGGGTGCAATGGATGATCCGCGCCTGCGGGAAGAGGTGGGCTATGAACCCCAGATGCCGGAAATTGAGCGGATTCTTGTCAATCACATGGGGAATCGCCGGATACACATCCCGCCGCAGACGTTTTTCGTAGTTGGCTGTGATGAGACCGGCCACGGCGGGGGCGAGGTGCTTTGCCGCTGCCGGATACGGCTCGTCGCCGCCGCTAAACGCCTGGAGGCCGACGGCAAAATCGGCCAGCGTGGACAGTTCGCCTGCCGTGGCGACGGCGGGATGATTGGATAACATGCTGGCCAGCAACGTCGTGCCCGATCTGGGCATGCCGACGACAAACAACGGCGCCCGACTGTCCGAGGCTAACGCAAACGGACGGGACAGGAAATCCCGGTTGAAAACCTCAATGAGGCCATCGGTCATTTTCTCGACCAAAGCGGGATTGTAAGCCACTTGGGCGTTGCGGATCTGATTTGCCCGCTGAAAGTGTGCGAATGCCTCATCATAATGCCCACAGTCGTCATAAATTTTCCCCAGGCTGAAATGCAATTGTTCGGTGGCTTCCGGCGGGAGGCCACGTTGGTCGAGCAAGGCCCGAATGGTTTTCACCCCGGCATCATCCACGTCTTGAAAGTTGCGGATATTGGCCACGTTGAACCAAGGGTCCGGAAAATTCGGTTTCAACGCGGAGGCTCGGAGAAACATTTTTTCCGCCCCGGCCATGTCGCCTTTGCTCGCCAAGACCAGGCCCCGGTTATTATGAGCTTCGGCATGGCTGGGTTGCAACGCAATCGCCTGGTCGTAACTTGCCAGCGCCTCGTCATACCGCTTGAGTTCCTGTAGCACCACGCCCAGGTTGTTTAGGGCTTCAACGTGGCCAGGGTGGATCGCCAGGGCTTGCTGGTAACTTGCGAGCGCGTCTTCACGGCGCAGCATTTTCTTCAGGACCGTCCCGCGGTTAAAATGAGCATTGGCGTAGGCGGGTTTGAGGGCTATGGCCCGATCATAGCTGGCCAGCGCCTCGGCATGGTGCTTCAGCTGCTGCAAAACCACGCCCAGGTTACTGTGACCTTCCGCGTAATCGGGAACCTGAGCGAGAATGCGGGTGTAGATGTCCGCCGCTGACTGTAAATCGCCGCGCCGGTGTTCCTCTGTCGCGAGCGCGCACGCAGCTGTAATGGTAAACGGTTTGCCGCGCCAGCGGATGACCGGCTCCGGCCTACGCCCTGATTGAGTCATGCAACTTACATGTGGGCAATGATGTTGGTTCCAAACTCGCTGCACTTGATTTCCGTCGCACCTTCCATTTGGCGGGCGAAATCATAGGTGACCTTTTTCGAGCCGATGGCCCCGTTGAGACCTTTGAGAATCAGGTCGGCGGCTTCCGTCCAGCCCAGATAACGCAGCATCATTTCGCCAGAGAGCACAACCGAACCCGGATTGACCATGTCCTTGTTTGCGTATTTGGGCGCGGTGCCGTGCGTGGCCTCAAAAATCGCGTGGCCGGTGAGGTAATTAATGTTGCCGCCGGGCGCAATGCCGATGCCGCCCACTTGCGCCGCGAGCGCGTCGCTCAAGTAGTCGCCGTTGAGATTAAGGGTGGCGATCACGTCGAAATCCGTCGGGCGAGTGAGCACTTGCTGGAGCGTGATGTCGGCGATGGCATCCTTGACGACGAGGCCCGCGCCAGGTTTGCCTTCGGGGATCTTGCACCACGGCCCGCCATCCATCTCAGCGGCGCCAAATTCCGTCTTGGCAAGTTCGTAACCCCAGTCGCGAAACGCGCCTTCGGTGTATTTCATGATATTGCCCTTGTGGACAATCGTCAGGCTCTTCTTCCGGTTGGCGATGGCATATTCGATGGCGGCGCGCACGAGACGTTGCGTGCCAGTCTTGGAAACCGGCTTGATGCCGATGCCCACCACGTCGGGGGTTTCGCCGAAGCGGATTTTTTTGAAGTCTTTGGGGAAATTTGCCTTGAGGAATTCAATCGTTTTCAGGGCCGCTTCCTTGCCGGCCTCGAAATCTATGCCGGCGTAAATGTCTTCCGTGTTTTCGCGGAAGATGACCATGTTCACTTTTTCCGGATGTTTCACGGGCGAAGGGACGCCGCTGAACCATTGCACGGGACGAAGGCAGACGTAGAGATCAAGCATCTGGCGCAGCGCGACGTTCAGGGAGCGGATACCCCCGCCGACAGGCGTGGTCAGTGGGCCTTTGATGCCCACGAGATATTCCTTGAACGCCTCCACGGTGTCGTCGGGCAGCCAGCTGTTGAATTTCTTGAACGACTCTTCGCCGGCGAAAACCTCGAACCACGAAATTTGCTTCTTGCCGCCGTAAGCTTTGGCCACCGCGGCATCCAGCACGCGCACGCTGGCGGCCCAAATGTCCGGACCGGTGCCGTCACCGCGGATGAAGGGGACAATGGGGTGGTCCGGCACGTTGAGTTTGCCGTTTTGGATGGAAATTTTTCCGCCGGCGGGCGGGGTGACGTCTTTATAGGCCATGGTGTCTGTCAGTTCGATTTAATTCAATTCTGCAAAATGAAATGAAACGGCGAAATCCAGGCAAAATCAAGGAAAGAAAACATGCTTCGGTGGATTATTTTGGCTGACGACCACCGCATTGGGAGCGCCGGCCTCCGGTAAGGCTCGGTGGCGAGCATGTTACAACGAACCGCGGCAGGGCCTGGCGCCCCAATTGTTTGGGCGCTTGCCAGCCGCACTTCAGCATTCTATTTTTTGCGGAAATGAAATATCGTCGTTTTGGCCGAACCGGATTGCAGATGCCCGTAATTTCCTGCGGCGGCATGCGCTACCAGCACAAGTGGCAGGACGTGCCGCCGCAGGACATCCCGCGCGCAAACCAGGAGAATTTGGAGGCATGCATACATCGGGCGCTGGCTTTGGGCATCAACCACATCGAGACGGCGCGAGGTTATGGCACGTCAGAAATGCAATTGGGCGGGGTGCTGCCGAAGTTGCCGCGCGACAAAATGATGGTGCAGACCAAAGTGACGCCGCGCGCGACTGCGGGGGAATTTCTGAAGACGTTTGAGACGTCCATGGACTACCTGAAGCTGGATCACGTGGATTTGCTTTCTTTGCACGGAATCAACAACCGCGAGACGTTCGACTGGTCGCTGCGCAAGGACGGTTGCCTGGCCGCCGCGCGCCAATTGCAGCGGGAAGGCCGCTGCCGCTTCGTCGGTTTTTCCACGCACGGCACCACGGACATCATTCTCCAAGCAGTGAACACGGGCGAATTTGATTACGTCAACCTGCATTGGTATTTCGTGAATCCCCTGAATTGGCCAGCCGTGGAGGCCGCGCACCGGCTGGACATGGGGGTGTTTATCATCAGCCCAAACGACAAGGGCGGCAAGCTACAGGAACCGGGCGAAAAAATCAAAGCGCTATCCTCGCCGCTCACTCCGATGCAGTTCAACGATCTCTATTGCCTGAACCGCCCGGAAGTTCACACCCTAAGCTGCGGCGCCTCTCGGCCGACGGATTTTGACGAGCACGTTGCCGCGCTGGAATTTTACGACCGCATTCCTGAAACCATCGCGCCGATTGAAAAGCGCTGGCGCGCGGAAATGGTAGCGTCGCTGGGCGCGGACTGGTGCGCCCGCTGGCCGGAAGGGCTGCCGAATTACCAAGACATTCCCGGCCAGATCAATATCTCGGAAATCCTGCGCCTGTGGACTTACGGCGAGCCGCTGGGACTAACGGCTTGGGGCAAGATGCGTTACAACCTGCTGGGCCAGGCGGATCATTGGTTCCCCGGAGAAAATGCCGCCAAACTGCGGGAACACAATTTGCACGACGCGTTGAAAAAAAGTCCGTTTGCCGACCGCATCCCGACTATCCTCGAAGCTTCGCACCGGCTATTTTACGAGAAACCGGTGGAGCGGTTGAGCAAGAGTTGAATCGGCGGGCGGCATCCCGCCACCAAAGTGACCATGTGTTCCATCCTGCATTCGCCTCCGAATTCAGCCGCGATAGCGCCGTAGGCAATTGCCAGCACGCTCACCAACGTAAGGCCTGCCAATCGCGGAGCATTACCTCCACCTGCGCGACTGTTCCAAACGGCACCAGCATCCGATAGCTGTAATCGCCGTCGTGGATTCCTTGAGGATTCTGCACGCGATAGACGCAGTTCCATTTCACGACGTGCGCCCAGTCGAATTTCCAGCGGCCGAAGCTTGGTCCGCTCATTTCCGGCGATGACTGCGGCGGCGCAAAAATGCCCATGGCGAATTTCCCGTCCGGTGTGGCCAGGACCACGGGATGGTTGATTTCGCCCGGCCCGTCGCTCAACGGCTGCAATTTTCCGCTGGCCGGATTGAATTCCAAAAAGCGGCTGAATTCTTCCGGCATATAGCCGGTCAGGGCTTCAAACTGGGCGGAGACGTGATGTGTGCCGGCCAGCACCGAGAAAGTGACGCGATAATCCAGCGCCTGCGGCCAGTGCCGGAAGCCGATGTTCACTTCCTTGGTCAGGAGATAATCGGACAGTTTATTGGTATTGCGCGCGAGCTGTCCCTCCGAACGTTCGCCGGGCGCGAGCCAGAACGCCATTTGCGTGTGTGTGTGCAAATGCTTTCCGGTGGCGGCGAGTTCCAGGAGCTGGCTGGTTGAGTTGGTTCCCACGCCATCCAGGCGCGAGCCTGCCTCGGTTGGGTTGAACGTTTCGGCATTTGCCGCTGGCGAGTTGTCGAAGGAACAGGCCGATTGCAACTGTCTCCCGTGATCCGTGCTGTTGATGAACTCGTGGCCGTTCCATTGAAATGAATCTATCGCCCCGGCCAGCCGGCGGGTAGTGGTGATGACCGCTGTTGAATCTTTGGTGGTGGCGTGGATCTGCGCGTTGCCGTCCACAGGGTCGGCGAATGAGGGCGAGGAGGCGATCAGGAGCAATCCCAACGACAGCGTCTGCCTGGTTCTTCTGGCCGACGCGGACAACACCGGCGTGGCGCAGGTTTCCAAACCTACAGGTTCACGGGACTTTCGAGTCCCGTGTTCCTGCCGTTTGAAACTGCCCCGATAGCTATCGGGGCAGAACCCGTCCACCCTCCGTAGCACCCCTAGGGAGGACGGGCTGACAAGCATGTCTGCGCTGCAAGATTGCCAATGAAATAGGCGGGCTAGAGCCTTCTCGCCCGCCGGCGCTTTGCTTTGGCGCGGCGAGCGCAAGCAGTCGCGTGCGTTCATGCCGTGCGCCATTTCAACTGGGTCAGCTGCGCGTGTTCGGGGTGGTGCGGGTCGAGGCAGCGCAATTCCAGTTCCATGCCATCGCGCGCCAGCGTGGCGCGCACCCAGCCGCTGGGGCGCCCGGGTTGAAACGCGTAGGCCGTTTGCGGCAGGTTGATGAGTTGCACACCGCTGGGGTGTTGCGCGAGGTTCCAGTTGTGCGTGTGGCCAAAGATAAACGCTTTCACCTGCCGATGCCGCACGATCAGATCCTCCAGCGCCGGCGAATCTTTCAAGCCCAGGAGACCCGTTACATCAAGCGGATGATGGCACACCACGATGGCAGGTTTATCCTTGCGGGCCGCCAGTTCGCGCCCGAGCCAGTCCAGTTGCGCCGCACCCAACTTGCCGGGCGTCTGGGCGGTGATTTCCAGCGAGTCGAGCAGAAACCAGTTGGCGCGGTCGCTGGTAAAAAAGGCCGCCTGCTTTTGCGGGACCGAGTCCAAGCGCGCCGCATCGTGCGGGAACGCGCGCCAAAAATGGTCCCGCTGGTCATGGTTGCCGAGCGAAAGATGAATGGGCGCCAGCGCGCGGACCGGGTGGATCAAGGCGCGGAACGTCGCGTATTCATCTGCCGCCCCGTCAACAAAGGCGAGGTCGCCGTTGACGATTACAGCGGCGGGCTGCACGGGCCACTCGGCGAGTTCGCGTGCGCAAGCGGCAAGATTATCAGCCATGTTGATGCCGCCATGGTTTGCTTTGGCGTCAGCGGCGATGTGTGAATCGGAAAAAAAGGCGAAGGTGTGTTTATCGCGCGCTTTGCCGAACCATCCAGCATAACTGCGCGGGGCAAGCGCAGCCGCGGACCCGGCGAGGGCGGCGCGCTTCAAAAACGCGCGCCGGGAAAGTTGTGGCAAAATAACGGGCATAAGCAGATTTGTGAAACCCAGGTCATTTCGCCAACTCCGTCCGCAACTTGGCGGCGATGTCCCGCAAGGCGTCCGGGACGACGCCGGTGCCGCCGATCACCGGCATGAAATTCGTGTCGCCGGTCCAGCGCGGCACGATGTGGATGTGCAGATGCTCCAGAATGCCCGCGCCGGCGACCTTGCCCAGGTTGATGCCCACGTTGAAACCGTCCGGTTTCATCACGGCCTTCAGCGCATTGATGCAGCGGCGCACGAGTTTCCACAGATCGGCAGCTTCCTCGTCGGTCAGTGCATCCAGGTCGGCGGCCTCCTTGTAGGGCACCACCATCAGATGTCCGCCGTTGTAGGGATAGCGGTTGAGCAGCGCGAAACAGGTGCGATCACGCACGACGACAAAATTGGCCTCGTCGTCGGACGAGTGGGCGATGCGCGCGAACAGGCCCGTCTTCGATTCCGGCTTGGGCGACAGGATGTATTCGATGCGCCACGGTGCATGCAAAGAGTCCATGCCGCCAAGTTAATGAGCCGGGCTGGGAAAGGCAATGCTCCTGAGGCCGGAAACCGACGGTTGATGCCGTGTACGCACATGGCGAAAACTTGGCCGATCTATTTCAATCTGCTTTTCCAATGCCGTTGCCGCACTCATGACTTTTGATTACAACTTCAAGTCGTCATCCGTCACCGCCCCTTCGGAGGCGCTGGTGACGTGGGCCGCGTATTTCGCCAGCACACCGCGGGTGTAACGCGGCGCGGGTTTTCTCCAAGCCTTGCGGCGCGCGGCCAACTCCTTGGCGGGAAGGTCCAGCGAGATTTCGCGCGCCTCGGCGTCAATCGTGATGGCGTCGCCGTTCTTCACCAGCGCAATGGTGCCACCCACATAGGCTTCCGGGGTGATGTGCCCGACCACAAAGCCGTGACTGCCCCCGGAAAACCGTCCGTCGGTGATGAGCGCCACTTCTTTGCCCAGGCCCTTGCCCATGATGGCCGAGGTGGGTGACAGCATTTCGCGCATGCCTGGCCCGCCCTTTGGTCCCTCATAGCGGATGACGATAACGTGGCCCTTCTTGACCGTGCCGTTGAGGATGGCTTTCATGGCCTTTTCTTCGGATTCAAACACAATCGCCCTGCCGCGGAAGCGAAGGCCTTCCTTTCCGGAAATCTTCGCGACCGCGCCTTCGCTGGCGAGATTGCCCCGCAGGATGACCAAATGGCTATCCCTTTTGATCGGATCCTCGAATGCGTGAATGATCGTCTGGCCGACGGGATAGGGCGGCACGCTGGCGAGCGCTTCGGCCAGGGTTTCGCCGGTGACGGTGAGCGCGTCGCCGTGCAACAACTTTTTGTCAAGCAACAGTTTCATCAACGGTCGGATGCCGCCGATGGCGACAAGTTCGGACATCAAATGCCTGCCGCTAGGCTTCAAATCAGCGAGCACGGGTACGCGTTTGCCGATGCGCGTAAAGTCGTCCAAGTTCAGCTTGATCTTTGCGGCGTGGGCGATGGCCAGCAGGTGCAGCACGGCGTTTGTGGAGCCGCCGAGTGCAATGACCACGGTAATGGCGTTTTCGAAGGCTTTCCTCGTGAGGATGTCGAGCGGTCTGAGGCCCAGTTGCAACATTTTCACCACGGCGGCGCCGGCGCGGCGGCAGTCGTCCAATTTGGCGGGGGAAACGGCGTTTTGCGCGGAGCTGTTGGGCAGGCTCATGCCGAGCGCTTCAATGGCGCTGGCCATCGTGTTGGCCGTGTACATGCCGCCACAGGAGCCCGCTCCAGGAATGGCGCATTGCTCCACGGCCTGAAATTCAGAGTCGGAGATTTTTTTGTTGGCATGTGCGCCGATGGCTTCAAAAACAGAAACGATGTCCAGCTTCTTGTCCGG
>Ga0302320_10020482_pt1 | contig 13193 bp, 11 predicted proteins | sample Bog_T0_3_FD_202130 | JGI IMG/M metagenome (GOLD analysis project Ga0302320, IMG submission 202130) | Peat permafrost microbial communities from Stordalen Mire near Abisko, Sweden - Bog_T0_3 | ecosystem: Environmental > Terrestrial > Soil > Wetlands > Peat | place: Sweden: Abisko, Stordalen Mire...
CGCAAGTTTCGATATGCCGCGTCCGGTGAAAGTGACCGTGACCTGCCAGGAACCGATCCGGACCGTGAAGATACTGCCCACGTCGCTGCATCTGGCTGCCGAGGTTCAAGGCAAGATCCTGATCCTGGCGCTCGCCCAGCCGCGGCCCGTGACCATCGAGATCAACGGCAACTGGGTCCGCGCGCTGCATCTTTTTGCCAATCCGCCCGAGACGGCCGCCCCGCGGCCCGACGACCCGAACGTGATCTACTTCGGTCCGGGCGTCCACGAGATCAGCGGGCTGCGGGTGGGCGACGGCAAGACCGTCTATCTGGCTCCCGGCGCGATCGTGAAGGGGACCGCCGCCGGCCACGGCCCCGTCTTCGCGCTGGAGGGCGACCACATCACGCTCCGCGGTCGGGGAATCCTCGACGGCAGCCTCTGCCCCACGCACTCCCGCAACCTGTTGCTCGTCCACGGCAAAGACATTACCATCGAGGGCATCATCCTCCGCGATTCCAGCACCTGGAACATCCCCATCCGCCGCTCCGAGCGGGTGACGCTGCGCAATGTGAAAGTGCTCGGCTACCGGGCGAACTCCGACGGCATCGACGTCTGCAACAGCCGCGACGTGCTGATCGACAATTGCTTCCTCCGCACGCTGGACGACCTGATCGTCGTGAAGACCGATAAGGGACAAGGCCCGACGCGGCACGTCACGGCGAAAAACTGCGTCCTCTGGAACGAAGTGGCCCACGCCCTGAGCGTCGGGGCGGAACTCCGCGAGGACGTGGACGACGTGCTCTTCAGCGACTGCGACGTGATCCACGACAAGGGCCGCGAATGGACGCTGCGGGTCTTCCATTGCGATTCGGCCCGCGTGAGCAACGTCCGTTTCGAGAACCTTCGCATCGAAGAATCGCGGCGGCTGATCTCGCTCTGGATCGGCCGCTTCGTCTGGACGCGCGATGCCGAGCGAGGGCATATCCAGGACGTGACCTTCAAGAACATTCGCGCCGCCAGCGCCCTGCCCTTGCGGGTTGAACTGGTGGGCTTCGACCAGGCGCACGGGATTGAGGACGTGCTGTTTCAAGATGTCGTGGTCAACGGAAAGCCATTGCGGCGCGACGAAGTCAAGGCCAACGCCTTCACGCGGAACGTCCGCATCGAGCCATAGGCCGGCGCAGGGTTTCGTTTGTAATGCTCCCTCCCTTGCCTATCGACGAAGTCCTGCCGCAAGTCGTTGCGGCGCTGCGCGCGGCCGGCGCGGTCGTGCTCCGCGCGCCGACGGGCGCCGGCAAGACGACCCGCGTGCCGCCGGCGGTCCTGGACGGGGTTGTACAAGGGCCAGGTACGGTCGTCGTCTTGCAACCGCGGCGGATCACCGCCAGGGCCTGCGCGCGGCGGATCGCCTTCGAACGCGGCGTGTCCCTGGGCGGCGAGGTGGGCTACCAGGTCCGCTTCGATCGCTGCATCGGCTCCAAGACGCGGCTGAAGATCGTCACCGAAGGCATCTTCCTGCGGATGTTGCAGGACGATCCGTTCCTGGAAACGGTCGCGGCGGTCGTCTTCGACGAGTTCCACGAGCGAAGCCTCAACAGCGACCTGGCCCTGGCGATGGCCCGCCGCGTACAGGAAACGGTCCGCCCCGAATTGAAGATCGTGGTGATGTCGGCCACGCTCGAAGCGGCGCCGATCGCCCACTGGCTGGGCGGTTGCCCCACGGTCGAAAGCCGCGGCCGGTTGTATCCGGTCGAGGTGAGCTACGTGGAAGACCCGCAACGCCGCCCCGTGGCCCAGCGCGCGGCCGACGCCGTGACGCAATTGCTCGACCGCACGCCGGGCGACCTGCTGGTCTTTCTGCCGGGCGTGGGCGAGATCCGCCAGACGGCCCGGCGGCTGGAACCGCTGGCCGCCGCGCGGGACCTGGCCGTGCTGCCGCTCTACGGCGATCTGCCCGCCGAAAAACAGGACGAAGTCCTCGGACCGATCGCCCGCCGCAAGGTCGTGCTCTCCACCAACGTCGCCGAAACGTCGCTCACCATCGACGGCGTCACCGCGGTGGTCGATACGGGCCTGGCACGGTCGCTCCGCTTCGATCCGGACGTGGGCATGGACCGGCTGCAACTAGTGTACATCTCGCAGGCCGCGGCCGATCAACGCGCAGGCCGGGCAGGCCGCACGCAACCGGGCATCTGCCTGCGGCTTTGGGCCGAACGGACGCATCGCCAACGGCCCGCGGCCGAGGAACCGGAAATCCGCCGGCTCGATCTTTCCGGACCGATGCTGGAACTGCGGACCTGGGGCGAGCGCGATCCGGCGGCGTTCCCCTGGTTCGAGGTCCCGCCCGCCGCGTCACTCCAGCAGGCCGAGTCGCTCTTGCGGCAACTCGGCGCGGTAGATGCCGGCGGCAACGTCACCGCGCTGGGCCGCGGCATGTGCCGGCTGCCCGTCAGCCCGCGGCTGGCCCGCATGTTGCTTCAAGGCCAACGCCTGGGCCAACCCGGCGCGGTGGCCCTGGCGGCTGCGCTATTGAGCGAGCGCGACCCGTTCGGCCGCGGCGACGACGCGCCGCCTTGGCGCCGCGCGGCAGCCGCCGATTCCGATTCGGACGTCTACGACCGCGTGGCCGCCCTGGAGGAGTTCGAGGCGTCGGGCTGCGTCGATGCGTCACCGGAGCGAATCCATCGCAGCACGGCCCAGTTCATCCTGCACGTTCGCGACCAGCTTCTCCGCGAGCTGCGTGCTCCTCACGCTCCGCGTGGGGACATACACCACGCGGAGCATGATGAGCACATTGGCCCTGCCGAGGCCGTGCGGCAATCGTTATTGACGGCCTTCCCCGATCGGCTCGTCCGCCGCAGTGGGCCAGGCAGCCGCTCTGGACGGATGGTGGGCGGCCGGGGTGTACGCATGGCCGACTCCAGCGCGGTCCGCAACGCGCCGCTGTTTCTCGCGGTGGACGTCGATCGCGGCGAATCCGAGGCGCTGGTCCGCCTGGCCTCGGCGGTCGAGCGCGACTGGCTCAGCGCCGATCGGCTTGCGGTGCGGACGGAGGTCGAGTTCGATGCCGCGGCCGGCCGCGTGATCGCCCGACGCCGCGTTTATTGGGAAGATCTGCTGCTGGAAGAAAGCCCCGAGACGCTGCCCGACGGCGACGCGGCGGCGATCCTCGCCACCGCGGCGGCCCAGCGGCTCGACGAGGTCTTCCCCTGGGACGACGCCGACGTGGCCGGCTATGTCAACCGCGTGCGTTGCCTGGCCGCCTGGATGCCCGAGTTGCAACTGCCGCTCCTGGACGCCGAGGGCATCCGCTCGATCTTGCCGCAAGTCTGCCGCGGTTGCCGCTCGCTGGACGAATTGCGGCGTACGGCCTGGCTGGGCCATCTGCAAGGCCTGCTCACGCCGCAGCAGCAACAGGCATTGGCGCGCGAGGCCCCGGAGCGGATCGAAGTGCCCAGCGGCAGCCGCATCAATCTGCATTACGAGGCCGGCAAGCCGCCCGTGCTGGCGGTGCGGATCCAGGAGATTTTCGGCCTGTTGGAAACGCCGCGGATCGCCGGCCGCCGGGTGCCGGTGCTCCTGCACCTGCTGGCCCCCAATCACCGCCCTCAGCAGGTGACCGACGACCTGGCCAGTTTTTGGCGGACGACCTATCACCAGGTCCGCAAGGACCTGCGGCGGCGGTATCCCAAACATGCCTGGCCGGAAGACCCCTATCAGGCGACCGCCGAGCGCCGGCCAGGCCGCAAAGGACCGAAAGATTGAGCCCGGAGGGGTCCGAGCCAGTAGCCGGGAACCGCGACTCTTTGTCCCCCTCTTCCTCCGGGAGAGGGGATCTCGCGTTCCTACCCGTCGCTTGCGACGAGATGGGAGAAAAGAGACTGCGTGATTATTGTAGACAATCGACGGTTGGCAAGAGATACTTAGGTCATGCGCAAGCTGCATGGGAAAATACCCCTAATAGTGGCATTCGTGGGCTGCTGGGTCGCGATCGGCCCGGCGGTGGCGGAGAAGCCGCCGACGCGTGCGATGACGCCGGCGGACGTTCGTGCCGAACTGCCGCAGCGGCTTCGCGAATTGGACAGCCCCAGCTACGACGCGCGTTGCCGGGCAGCCGCCTGCCTGGAACATTGGATCGGCGTGCCCGAATTGGCCGACGTTCTGGCCGAGGAGTTTCAGCGCCGCGTGCTGGAGCCCGATTTGCCGATGGAGGTCCGCTGGCGGATCGATCTCTGGCGGGGCCGGCTACCGAGGATCCACCTGGAACCGCCGCGCGAGGTATCGTCGCAAGAGCTCCAGCGGCTGGTTTCCCTTTTGGACGACGATTCGTACTCGGCCCGCGTGGGGGCCTGCCGGCGGTTGCAATGGCTGGCCGGCAGCGAGCAGCTCTCCGCGCCGATACTCCTGTTGTTGAAGCACCGCCTCACCGATCCGGCGCTCAGCCAGGAGATGTACTTCCGCATCGAGGAAGTGCGCAAGGTGGCCTGGGGCGTCTGGCTCAACAGCGGCAACAGCAATTGCTTCTTGCCGCCCGTCACGAGCTTGCAGATCGAAAAATGGCTCGACGACCTCACGCAACCGGGCGGCCTGCGAGATTACCAGTCGTCGCTGCGCTGCCGGGTCGCCCGGCAGGGCCTGATGGACTCGATGTCGCAGGATGCCGAAGTGCCGCGGGTCACGACAGCCATTGAGGCCCGGCTGCGCAGCAAGCTGGACCAGGATGCCAAGGCGCTGTTGAAATCGGTGCTGGACATGACGCGGCCCGCGGTGGCGATCGAAATGTGGCGCGACCACGTACAGGTGCGGGAGGACCACTTCATCGTGGGCGAGAAGCAGACCGTCACCGGTGGCGAACATCCCACGCAGTTCGATCGCGCCGACGATCGCACGGCCCATTGCAGCAACGGCAATGCGCTGTCGGTTGGCGATTACCCGGTGGGCGTGGCCTTCGCGGCGCCGCGCTGGCCGGCCGGCGAGAAGGAGGCCGTCTACGATCTCGTGAATCTGCCCACGCCGCGGCGGCAGATCGCCTACAGCTACTATGTGAAGACCGATCCGTCCGCACGCCTGGCGGCCATGAGCCGCCGCACGCTCGACCGTTTCCTGGCCGAGAAGAAGCTGCTCAGCGACCCGGAGTTGGGCATGCTGGGCCAGCTCGACGCCCGCGAGGTCTCGCGCTTCGCCGGGCGCTACTTCCTGCTCGTCGAGGACGGCGCGGTCGAGGAGGAGATCGACTCGGACGATTCGTTTTCCACCGCTCGCAAGGGCCTGGGTAGCGAGAGCAGCCGCTTCGGTTCGATTTGCGCGCAACTGGGCGTTGACGGCACGCGCGACGCTCTGCCGGGGCTTGTCGATGCCATTCGCCAGAAGCGGTTCCAGCAGCCCTCGCCGCTGGCGCCCTACCGGCTGGAGTGGCTGGCCGCCTTTTCCATCGCCCAAAGGGACCCCTGGCCGGGCGTGGACGCCTGGCTGGCCGAGAACCTGGAAAACCGCCAGCGGCTGGACATCGGTCACGGCGATGCCGCGGAGATCGGGGCCACGGCGGCTGGCGTGCTCTTGACGCGGCATCACGAGCGGCCCGCCGAATTCGGGCTGCAATTGGTTGTCGATCCGCACATCCTGGACTTGAAGGTTTCCGGCTACTGCTATGCCGCGGCCGGCAATATCCAACGCGTGCGCACGTGGTGGAAGAATTGTGAACAGGGCACCCAGAAGGCGGCGGCCAGGTAGGTCTTATGCGACCAATGGAACTGGTTTCGTCTTCCGTCACCGCGGTTTCCCGCTTGATCGTCTGCGAACGTTCGGGCGAGTGGTCGGCCGCTTTGCGCGTGGAACTGGACGGGTCGGGCGTGAGGTTGTGGGAGTGCCGCCGCCTGGCCGAGGCGTGGGCGGCCTTGGCGGAAACCAACAGCGCCTTCGTGGTCGTGGAAGCCACGCGCGAGAACCTGGACGAGTTGCTCGAACGGCTGTTGTGGATGTCGCGCGACTTTCCGCGCGCCCGCGCGGCGGTTGTGGCTGACCGCGACCTGGCCCGTTGCGAGTGGCTGGCGCGCGAGGCGGGGGCGGTGCATTTTCTGGTGTCGCCCCGGCGGCTGGCGCCGCTAGCCGGCTTGGTGGCTCGGCACCTGGCCAACGTGCCCGCGCCGCCGCAAACGTTCGTGGAACGAATCTGGGCAAGCCTACCCTGGGGCCCGTCGGGAACGTAGAATGGTCATCCTGACCGTTCCCGGCGAATCCTATTCCCGGCGGTTCGTTTTTCTTCAAAGCCTGAAAGTCCAACCATCATGCCCCCGCTGACCGAACCCGCCGTCCGCAATGCCCTGGCCGGATTTCAAGATCCTGAAACCGGCCGCGGCGCCATGCAGCTCGAACAAATTCACCGTATCAACCTTCGCGACGGCAAACTTTCCGTGACCCTGGGGCTGACCAGTTGGGCGGCGCCGCTGTGGCAGGAAACCGGCGCGGAATTGGCCGCGCTGCTGCGGGGCCGTTTCCCCGGCCAGAGCGTGGAAGTGGCGGTCGAGGAACATCGCCGCCCGGCTGAACCGGCAGGTCAACTCGGGCTCACGGCCAAGAGCGTCATCGCCGTGGGAGCGGGCAAAGGCGGCGTGGGCAAGAGCTCCATCGCCTCGTATCTGGCTTGCGGACTGGCCCGCGCCGGCGCCAAGGTCGGCCTGATGGACGCCGATGTCTACGGCCCCAGCGTGCCGCACCTCTTCGGCATCAACGAGACGCCCCGGCTGATCGACGGCAAGATCCAACCCGTGGAGACCGCGGGCGTGAAGATCCTTTCCATGGGTCTGCTGGTGCCGCCGCAGGAAGCCGTCGTATGGCGCGGTCCGATGCTGCACGGCGCGCTGACGCAGTTCGTCCGCGACACGGCCTGGGGCGACCTGGACTACCTGATCGTCGACATGCCGCCGGGCACGGGCGACGTGGCCATTTCGCTCTCGCAGTTGCTCGACGTGACCGGGGCGGTCGTCGTTTGCACGCCGCAGGACGTGGCCCTGCTGGACGCCACCAAGGCCATCAACATGTTCCGCAAGGTGCAGATCGAGGTCTTGGGCATGGTGGAGAACATGAGCTTCTTCATCTGTCCGTCGTGCAACGCGCGGCACGAGATCTTCGGTTCGGGCGGGGCCAAGCGGCGGGCCGTGGAGATGGACGTGCCGCTACTGGGCGAACTGCCGCTGGATACGGCACTTCGCGTGCTGGGCGACGAAGGGCGGGTCTTCGCCTCGTTCGACCACGAGCCCACGCGGCAGTACTTGGAAGCCATTCCGCATACGCTAGTCGGCAATCTGGTCCGCGCCCGTCGCGCCCGGCCCGCCATGCCGACGCTGCCGCTGTTGTAGCCGTTATTTCAAGATTTCCCATCGTCCGGCTTTGGTGGGACCAATGTGCCGCAGGACTCCGCTTGCCTTCAACTTGTTCAGATGATACTTGACACCATTCTCCGAGACGCCAGTTTTCTCAGCCAACTCGCGGCGAGTCATGCTGGGAGTCGTTTTCAACAGCGCGACGATATGTTCTTGGGTAGTGGCCGTTGGGATGTCGAAATCGATCCAAAGCCCCGATGACTCGCTGCGCAAATCTGGTTCCGGAAGATTGGCAGAACGGCAGGCGTCCATAATGCGTTCGATGCCCCGTCCCCAAGTTTCGATCATGCCGGCTCGGAAAAAGGCGTTCGCAACTTCCGGATTAAAAGGGCGGGAAGGATGTTTTCGCTTCAATTCCACTTCAGGCATTCGTCACGCCAAGACTCTTTCCACTCGACGCACTGATGTTCTTTCATATCCTTATGGCTTTGCGGTTTTCGCCAGTTCTTCCGGCGGCGAGGTTGCTTGCCCGTGCGGTGGAAACAGCGGCGACTTCAACAGCCGCCAGCGGGCCATGCGATAGGCCAGGGCCGTTTTCAGGCAACCCAGCCCATACACCACGCTACGCCGGAAATTGATGGAGGAGGATTCCTTCTCGTAGCGCGTGGGGCAACTCACCTCGGCCAGCACCTCGTCCAGCCAGAGGATCTGCGTAAGGACTTGGTTGTCGAACACGAAATCGTCGGAGCAGGCTTCGAACTTCAGCCGTTCCAGCAAATGCCGGCTATACGCCCGGTAGCCGGTGTGGTACTCGGAGAGCTTCGTGCCCAGGATGAAGTTTTCGGCCAGCGTGAGGCAGCGGTTGGAGAAGTACTTCCAGATGGGCATGCCGCCCCGCATGGCGTTGCCGCCCAGGATCCGCGAGGCCAGCACGCAGGAATAGAGTCCTGAGCCGATCATGGCGACCATGGCCGGAATGAGCCGCGGCGTGTATTGATAGTCGGGATGGACCATGATCACGATATCGGCCCCGGCCTCCAGTGCCAGCCGGTAACAGGTCTTCTGGTTGGCGCCGTAGCCCGAATTGATCTCGTGAACGTGGACGATCGTGTGGGGCAGCGTGCGGGCCACCGCGGTCGTTTCGTCCTTGCTGGCGTCATCGACGACGATCACCAAGTCCACGACGCCCTGCTCCATTACTTCGTCGTACGTCCGCTTCAAGGTCCGCGCGGCGTTGTAGGCCGGCATGACGACGACCACCTTTTTATCACGGAACATGCTCACCTCATGAGAAATCCGAAGAGAAGAGTTCTAAGCCCAACATTTATTGTAATCGGCCTCCGCACGGCTTGCAGCGGTTGACCGCAAGGCGGCGGGCAAATTGCCGCTGGAGCGTGCGGATTGTAACGGTTGTACCGCGACTTACTTCCGCAGCCGGCCCTGCTTGTCGGCTTGCCAGAGCCGGCCGGTCTCGACGTCCAGGGCGGTCAGCCAGCCGTTGCCGTAGCAACAGGTGTCGATGCAGCGGAGATGGCCCAGATCGAGGACTTCACCGTTTTTCTGGGCCGTGTGTCCCACGATGGCCGTCTTGCCGGATGGATGTGGGCCAGGCACGTGCCGCTTGAGCGACTCCCAGATGAGCACCTCGCGGGGTAAGCGGTCCAGGGCCGCCGCACGGTAGTTGGCGTGGACGAAAAAGTGCCGCGGCGTCTCGAACGCCAGGCCGCAACGGGCAATGAACTCCAGGTGGCTCGGCCAAACGTCCGCCGGGTAGCGCGTGCCATAGCTGGCCAACGTGGCATCGCCGCCGAACAGGAGCCAGTCGTCCAGCAGGTCCATGCGTCCGCGGCAGACGTTGAACATCATCTCGTCGTGGTTGCCCAACAGGGGCACGAGGCAGGTCTGTTTGCCCAGGGCGATGAGCATTTCCAACACGCCGCAGGAATCCGGCCCGCGATCGACGTAATCGCCCAAGGTAATGAGCGTGTCGTCGCCGCGCGGATCGATCCGTTCCAGCAGGGTTTGCAGGGCGGGCAGGCAGCCGTGGATATCGCCGATGGCAATGGTTCGTCCGGGCATGGCTTCCGTGGCCTTACGTTCGCAGCCGCTGGAGTTCACTCAGCCGGGCGGCGATCTGCTGGTCGCCGGGAATCAGGCCCCGCTGGCGATCGCTGTTGAATTCGGCCTCCAGCTCCGCCAGTTCGTCGCGGATGTTCGCCAGGTTGCCGGGGCTGAGGCGATCGATGAAGAGCTTGCCGTCGAGGTGGTCGTTCTCGTGCTGGAACGCGCGGGCGAAGAGGCCGTCGACCTCATAGCGATTCTCATTGCCGGAGAGGTCATAGGCCACCGCAACGATGCGTTCGCTGCGCCGCACGGGGGCGTAGATTTCCGGGAAGCTAAGGCAGCCCTCGTCGGCTTCGACATTGCCGCCCTGCTTCAATATCGTGGGGTTGATAAAGACATGCTCCTCGTCCTTGTTGGCCTCCTCGCCGCTGGTGTTGAGGATGAAGATGCGGTAGGGCAGATCGACCTGGTTGGCGGCCAAGCCGATGCCGCGATGCTCGTACATCAACGCGAACATTTCGGCGATCGCTTTGCGCAGCTCGGCATCGACGCGCTTCAACGGCCGCGATTCATGCCGCAAGGCTGGGTGGGGATATTTGACGATTTGCAAAATGACAACTCGCAGTCTTAATGGCCGGATTACCGGCGTAAGGAGCCGGAAGACGGCATTATTATACGCATGGGCCGCCGAACTGCGTAGGTCAGTCCCACCGGCCTGCCGTTTAGGCATTCGTAGTACCGGCTTTAGCCGGGGGGTACCCGCTCGCGGGTCACAGGGAATTCCGGCTAAAGCCGGTGCTACAAGCGGTCGCCACGACACGCCACGACCACGCGTTGACGGTCCTGCCCATCGGACCTAGACTGGATTGATGCCCGTGCGGGCGCCGCCGGCGGTCGTCGGCGCCGGGGCACCCGCTTGCGGGTCGCGGATCGTTGATCTCCCGTCATTTGGGCAGGTGTTTATGCTGCAATCCCGGTTTCTCCATCTGTTGGCCATGCTGGCGCTGGCCGCCGCATCCGTCGGCTCCTCCGTCCGCGGTGAAGAACCCAAGGACGATCATTCCGCCAAACGCCCGCTCCTCTTGTCACCGGGCGAGAAGGCCCAGGTTTCGCTCTTCGGCATCAAGGCCGAAGGCTCGAAGTTCGTCTACGTGCTCGATCGTTCGGGCAGCACCGACGGCAAACTCCTCGACGCGGCCAAGGCCGAGATCATCGCCAGCATCGAAAAGATCGACGACGTGCATCAGTTCCAGCTCATCGTCTACAACGAGCGGCCCACGGTCTTCAACCCGGCCGGTTCCGGCGGCCAGTTGGCCTTCGGCACCGAGGCCAACCGGGCGGAAGTGCGGAAGTTTCTCTCGACCATCTCCGGCGACGGCGGCACCGATCACGCCGCGGCCTTGTCAACGGCCATTCGCATGCACCCCGATGTGATTTTCCTCTTGAGCGACGGCGACGAGCCGAAACTGACCGCCCGCGAATTGGAACGCATCGATCGCATCGGCGCGGGCATCATCATCAACACCATTCAGTTCGGCGAGGGGCGGAAGCTGGAGCACGGCTTCATGGAGAAGCTCGCCAGGCAAAGCGGCGGGCAGTATGCCTTCGTCGATACGACGAAGCTGGAGAAGCCCTGACTCCCTCTCACGCCTGGATCAACTCGCCCATCGTCTTGATTTCTTCGGCCGAGAGTTCGATCGATCCGGCCGCGGCGTTCTCGACGGCCTGCTGGGCGTCGCGGGCGCCGCAGAGCACGCAGGTCAGTCCGGGCTGCGCGGCCGTCCAGGCGATCACCAACTGCCCGATCGTCGCGCCGTGCCGTTGGGCCATCGGCTGAAGCTGGCCCAAAAGTCCATTGATCCGAGCAACATTATCCGGCCGGAAACGCGGATTGGCCTTGCGCAGGTCGCCGGGGTTGTACTCGCGGTCCGGACGCAACTTGCCGGTCAACAGGCCGTTGGCCAAAGGCGAGTAGGCGAGCACGGAAACGCTGTTCTCGCGGCACCAGGCAAGGATTCCGTTGGCCTCCAGCTTGCGGTCCAACATGCTGAACTGCTCCTGGTCTGAGTCGATCGGCCCATAGGCCCTGAGATGGTCCAGGTTGCAATTCGAGACGCCGATGGCGCGGATCTTGCCTTCCTGTTTCAGCCGTTGCAATTCGGCCACGGTGTCGGCCAGCGGCGTGCTGGGGTCCTGCCAGTGGGTTTGCAGCAGGTCGATGCGGTCGGTCTGCAGGTTCCGCAGGCTGCGTTCGACCTCTTCGCGGATCGAGGCGGGCCGCAGGTTCTTGTAGATCTTCTTATCGACGGGCCGTAACGTGGCCCCCTTGTCGTCGGCATAGAAATGCAGCGTGCCTTCCTCGCGGTCCCAGATCAGGCCGCACTTGGTGGCCAGGACGACGCGGTCGCGGCGGTCGCGAATGGCCCGGCCGACAACCTGTTCGCTATGGCCGTAGCCGTACATGGGGGCCGTGTCAATGAGATTGATGCCGTGGTCCAAGGCCGCATGGATGGCCGCGATCGACTTCTCGTCGTCCGCGCCGCCCCACATCCAGCCGCCGGTGACCCAGGTTCCGAAGCCCACCGCGGAAATATCAATACCCGACGAACCGAGTTTTCGCATTAGCATGACTGGTCTTCCTGAAAATGTTGGATGTAATATAGTTGGTGCGGAATTATATGCAAGTCAGCAAACTACAGTCTCTTGAAGAACATGGCCACCGCGAGCGACAGCCCGATGAGGATTACGATGCGGCGGACGTTCTTTTGTCCCAGCCGCCGCGCGGTTCCGGCGCCGGCATAACCGCCGAGAATGGTCCCCGCGGCCATGAGCGCCGCCAGCCGCCAATTGACCATGCCTTGAGAGACAAAGAGCGCCGCGGCGATGCCGTTAATGAACACCGAATTGAGATTCTTGATGGCGTTGGCCTGGTGGATGTTCGAGAAGCCGAGAATGCCGTAGGCGGCGAGCATGAGGATGCCGATGCCCGCGCCGAAATAGCCGCCGTACACGCCCACGAGGAACTGCGACGCGAGCACGAAGCACCAGCGCAGCGGAGTGGCCGCATGTCCGAAGGCCGGCCCGTCCGTCGGATCGGCCTCGGCCGGCGCAGTAGCGGGCGTTGAGTTCCAGAATCGCCGTTGCAAGCGGGCCAGCGGTTCCTGCGCGATGAACAGGCCCGTCGCCAGCAAGATCAGGTAGGGCACCAGCACGGCGAACGTTGTCTCGTTGGTTTTCACCATCAGCCACGCGCCGAGCAGGCCGCCCAGGATACTGGGAACGGAAAGCCATAGGATCTCGCGGCGATTGTGCCCCAACTCGCTACGATAGCCCCAGAAGCTGCTCAAGGCGCCGGGCCAAATGGCAACGGTGTTCGTGGCGTTGGCGATTCTCGCGGCCTGGCCGACAAAGATCAAGGCGGGAAAAGTCAGCAACGTGCCGCCGCCCGCTACGGAATTCACCGCGCCGGCCAATACGGACGAACCGATGAGCAGCAGGATTTCGTACCAGGCCATCATGGCTCCCTAGGGTGAGAAAGACGTGCTGAAAATTCTAGCCGATTGCCGCCAATAAGCTAGACTTTCTCGTCCGTGTTCGCCGCGCACCGGTAGGACGGCCTTCCCAGGCCGTCTGGGGAGCGACGGCCTGGGAAGGCCGTCCTACGCGAGACCTAACCCGTACAACCGCCATGACCCTCACGACCGATACCACCGCGAGCAGTTTCAGTCGGCTTTCGCCCTGGCAGGCCCGCGGCGTGCTGATCGCCCTGGCGGCGTTGATCGGCATGAGCCTGTGGAAATCGCCGACCCCGCCGCCGCTGTGCGATGT
>Ga0302320_10020485_pt1 | contig 13192 bp, 11 predicted proteins | sample Bog_T0_3_FD_202130 | JGI IMG/M metagenome (GOLD analysis project Ga0302320, IMG submission 202130) | Peat permafrost microbial communities from Stordalen Mire near Abisko, Sweden - Bog_T0_3 | ecosystem: Environmental > Terrestrial > Soil > Wetlands > Peat | place: Sweden: Abisko, Stordalen Mire...
TTTGCCACACAATCAACGGTACGGATGTCATATTACCGCAGGAAGCCCGTTCCATCACGGTTCGCTTGCTCATAGGATTGGAGCATGATCAATTTAGATGGAGCGTCGCTGACGATTGAAGACGTTGTTGCAGTTGCTGAAGGACGAGAGCGGGTCGGGATCGCTGGTGAGGCGTTAGCTCTTATGCGGCAGTCGCGCGAGCGCGTTGAGGGCGCGATGCGTGGGACGACGCCGGTGTATGCGTTGAATACCGGGGTGGGATTGCTGGCGAATATTCGGCTGGAGGACCACGAGATTGAAGCGATGCAGGTGAATCTGATCCGGTCGCACTGCTGTGGGGTTGGAGCGCCGCTACCGGTGAAGGTGGTACGCGGGATGATGTTGATTCGGGCGAATGTGCTGGCGAAGGGGCTATCGGGGATTCGCGCGGTGGTGGCGGAACGGATATGTGATTTGTTGAACTGTGGGATTACACCGGTGGTGCCGTCGCGCGGGAGCGTGGGGGCAAGTGGTGATTTGGCTCCGTTGGCGCACATGGCGCTGACGCTGATTGGTGAGGGGAAGGCCGAGTATCACGGCGAGGTGCTGGACGCGGCGGTGTGCATGGAGCGCGCAGGTCTGGAGCCGCTGAAGCTGGAGGGGAAGGAGGGCATCTCGCTGCTGAATGGGACGCAGGCGATGCTGTCGATTGGATGTTTGCGGTTGGTGGAGTTGGAGGGGCTTTTCTTTGCGGCACAGATTACGGCGGCGTTGAGTATCGAGGCGCTGCGCGGGACGGCGGCGGCATTGGATGCTCGACTACATGCGGCGCGGGCTCATGCGGGGCAGGTATTGAGTGCGCGGCATCTGCTGAAGTTGTTAGAGGGTAGCGTGATTCCAAGGACGCATGGCGAGGGCAGCCGGATTCAGGATGCGTATTGTTTGCGGTGCATTCCGCAAGTACATGGCGCGGCGTGGGACACGATGCAGTTTGCGCGCGGGGTGTTTGCGGTCGAGTTGAATAGCGCTACGGACAATCCGTTGGTGTTCGAGGATGCGATTGTGTCGGGCGGGAATTTTCACGGGGCTCCGCTGGCGCTGGCGTTGGACTATCTGGCGATTGCGGTTTGCCAGCTTGCGGGGATTTCGGAGCGCCGGACGGAGCGGCTGATGAATCCTAGTTTGAATGAAGGATTGCCGGCGTTTCTTGCGTCGCAACCGGGGATTGAGTCTGGGATGATGATGGCGCAGGTGACGTCGGCGGCATTGGTGGCGGAGATGCGCGTGCTGGCGTCGCCGGCATCGACGGGGTCGATTCCGACGAGTGGCAATCAGGAGGATTTTGTGAGTATGGGAATGACGTCAGGGTTGAAGCTGGAGCAGTCGGCGGACCTGGCGCGGATGGTCATCGCGATTGAGTTGCTGGCGGCGGCGCGGGCGTTGGATCTGCGCGGAGATAGGAGTACGCCGGTGCTGGAAGCAGCACGGCGTAGCTTCCGAGAGAGGGTTCCGGCTTGGCGGGAGGATTGCGTCTTGTCGGTGTGGATGGAGGAGGCTGCGAAGTATCTAGAGGATGATGGATGGAGAGACCAGGGGACTGTACAGATTGCGGTCGAGGAGGCGGTTCGATGAGCGAGGGATATTCTCCGGTACGTGCGGCGCGAGGTAGCACAAGGACAGCGAAGGGATGGATTCAGGAGGCAGCCAAGCGGATGCTGATGAACAATCTTGATCCGGAAGTTGCCGAGAAGCCGGAAGAGTTGATCGTGTATGGTGGGCGCGGGAAGGCTGCGCGCAACTGGGAATGCTTTCACACGATTGTAGAGACGCTGGACCGACTGGAGAATGATCAGACGCTGCTGGTGCAGTCGGGGAAGGCGGTGGCGGTGCTGAATACGCATCGACTGGCACCGCGAGTGTTGATAGCGAACTCGAACCTAGTGCCGCACTGGGCGAACTGGGAGGAGTTCGACAAGCTGGATGCGGCGGGGTTGATGATGTATGGGCAGATGACGGCGGGGTCGTGGATTTATATCGGCACGCAGGGAATTCTGCAGGGGACATACGAGACGTTTCGCGGAGCGGCGAAGCTGCACTTCAATGACACGCTGGCGGGGACGATCACGGTGACAGCGGGGCTCGGCGGGATGGGCGGTGCGCAGCCATTGGCCGTGAAGCTGGCGGGCGGCGTGAGCATTTGCGTTGAGGTGGATGCTAAGCGGATTGAACGGCGGTTGGAGACGAAGTATCTGGACAAGGCGACTCGCTCGCTGGAAGAGGCGATTGCTTGGGCGCAGGCGGCGAAGGAGAATCGTGAGGCAGTGTCGATTGGGCTGCTGGGAAATGCGGCCGAGGTGTTGCCGAAGATGGCGGAGTTGGGATTTATTCCGGAGCTGGTTACAGATCAGACCAGTTCGCATGATCCGTTGTGGGGATACCTCCCTCCGGCGAAAGCGGATGAAGATTTGAATGCGCTACGGTCGGTGCAGCCGAAGGAATATGTGGCACGGGTGCAGGCTGCGATTGCGCAGCATGTGCAAGCGATTCTGGAGATGCAGCGGCGAGGCGCTGTGGCGTTTGATTATGGAAATAACCTGCGCACGCAGGCGAAGATTGCGGGAGTTGCGGATGCGTTTTCGTATCCCGGATTTGTGCCGGCGTTTATTCGCGATTCATTTTGTGAAGGCCGCGGACCGTTTCGTTGGGTCGCGCTGTCGGGCGATCCAGCGGATATTTACGCTACCGATCAGGCGCTGCTGGAGTTATTTCCGGACGATAAGCGGCTGACGGAGTGGCTTACGTTTGCGTCGAAGCAGATTGCGTTTCAGGGGCTGCCGGCGCGCATTTGTTGGCTTGGGTATAAGGAGCGCGATCGGGCCGGGTTGTTGTTCAACCAGATGGTGCGCGATGGGCGGTTGAGCGCGCCGATTGTGATCGGGCGAGATCATCTGGATGCCGGGTCGGTGGCTAGTCCTTACCGCGAGACGGAAGGGATGCTCGATGGGTCGGATGCGGTTTCCGATTGGGCGCTGCTGAATTTTGCGACGGGCGTTGCGAGTGGTGCGGGGTGGATGAGCTTCCATCATGGCGGCGGTGTTGGCATGGGATACAGTCAACACGCAGGGTTGGTTGCGGTTGCGGACGGTAGCGCCGAGGCGGATGAGCGCTTGAAGATGTGCCTGACGAATGATCCGGCGATGGGCGTGATTCGCCATGCTGATGCGGGATATGCGTTGGCGAAAGAGGCGGCTGCGAAACGAGGGCTGGATCTGCCGAGTGTGCGATGACGACTGATCTCCTCATTACGGGTATCTCGCAGCTTGTGACCGCTGAAGGTGCGGCGGCGAGACATGGACGAAGTATGAATGAGCTCAAGGTCGTGAGGGATGCGGCGTTGGCAATCTCCGATGGGCGGATTGATTGGGTTGGCCAGAGGAGCGAGTGGAGCGGCGAGGCGGTGGCGACGCTCGACCTGGGCGGCGTCGCCGTATTGCCTGGGTTGATTGATCCGCACACGCATGCGGTGTGGGCAGGCGATCGGCTGGGCGATTTTGAGGCACGGTTTGCGGGCGCGACCTACGAAGAGATTCTGCTAGCGGGCGGTGGAATTCGCAGCACGGTGCGAGCTACGGCCGCGGCTTCGATGGAGGAACTGGTTGCACTGGCGAGGCCACGAGTGGATGCGCTGCTGCGGTCGGGCGCTACGACGATTGAGGTGAAGTCAGGTTATGGATTAGCGATCTCCGCAGAGATTGCGATGCTGGACGCGATTGCGAAGTTGGGGATTGAGTCGGAGGCGCGGATCGTTGCGACGCTTCTGATCCATCTTCCTCCGGTGGAGATTGCGGATCGGCGGGGTTATGTGGAGCAGGTGTGTGGAGAACTAATTCCAGAGGTTGCGCGACGAGGGCTGGCGACGGCGGTGGATGTCTTCGTGGAGCGACAGGCTTGGTGTGTGGAGGAGGCCGAGCAGATGCTTACCTGTGCGAAGAACCACGGCTTGGGGGTGAAGCTGCATAGCGACCAGTTTCACAATATTGGAGGCGTTGACTTGGGGGTGCGATTGAGAGCTCTCAGCGTAGATCATCTGGAGGCCTCGGGAGAGGCGCAGATCAAGGCCATTGGGGCGAGTACGACGATTGCTACGATCCTTCCGGGCGTGTCGCTGCATCTGGGAATTCCTGCTGCGGCGGGTCGGCGACTGATTGATGCGGGGGCTGTGGTGGCGGTTGGGACGGACCTCAATCCGGGGTCGAGTCCGCTGTTTTCAAGCGCTGCCGCGTTGGGGCTTGCCGTTCGGATGAATGGGTTGACTGCGCAAGAGGCTGTTGTTGCGGGGACGGTGAATGCAGCGTGCGCGCTAAGTGTGGTTGATCGAGGTCGTTTAGAGGCCGGCTGTCTGGCGGACTTTGTGGTTCTGCATGAGAAGGATTGGCGGGAGTTGGTGTATGTGCTGGGTGCGAACCCTGTGCGCGAAGTATGGTTGGGCGGAAAGAGGGTGTTGGGATGAACACTCTCTACCGTCCGGAGATGCTGTATGCCGACGGCAAATTTGTCGCTGGGGATGAGCTGCTGGTCAGCCCGGAAGGGTTAGTGTTGGATCGCGGCGAGGATTTGGATCGCGCGTCGGTGACTGTGGTCGAGATGCCCGGCAAGGCGTTGATGCCGGGATTTGTGAATGCTCACTCACACTCGTTTCAGCGACTGATTCGGGGGAAGGCGGAGTCTCGGGTTGTGAGCGGACGTGATTTCTGGTCCTGGCGAGGAACAATGTATTACGCTGCCAGCAAGCTCGATCCGCAGCAGGTGTATGACGTTGCGCGTATGGCGTTTTTGGAGATGGTATTGTCGGGCACGACGACCGTGGGTGAGTTTCACTACTTGCACAATGCGCCGGATGGAAAGCCTTATGACGATCCGAACTTGTTGGGCAAGCAGGTGATTGCTGCGGCGGAGTCGGTGGGGATACGGATTGTGCTGCTTCGGACGGCCTACGTGCGGGCGGGATTTGAGCTGCCGCCAGATCCGGGGCAGATGCGTTTTTACGAGTCGGCGAAGGAGTTTCTAGAGAATGTGGAAGCCCTCGCGGATGAGGTTTCTGGAGGGCGGTCACAAGTTCATCTCGGCGTGGCTCCGCATAGTATTCGAGCGGTCCCGCTGGGAGAGCTGCACGAGATCACAGCGTGGGCGCGGGCGAATGGGATGCCTATCCACATGCATATTGCGGAGCAGGTGGCGGAGAATGCGGCCTGTGTTCGGGAGTATGGATCAACGCCGGTAGACCTGCTTGCTGGTGAGAAGATCCTCGGGCAGGACTTTACGGCAGTGCATAGCGTGCACGTGACGAGGGAGGAGATTGCGATGCTGGCTCGCGCAGGGGCGACGATTTGTTCATGTCCGACCACGGAACGCAATCTCGGCGATGGATTTGTTCGGGCGGATGAGATGCTGGGTGCGGGTATTGGTATTGCGTTGGGATCTGACAGCCAAGCTCAGATTGATCCCCTCGAGGATGCGCGGGAGTTGGAGTATCACCTGCGATTGTTGCAGCAGAAGAGGGCGATTCTGGACCAGGTGGGCGGGAAGACGCTGCCGGAGCATCTGTTCGAATTCTCTACGGTGAACGGTGCGCGGGCATTGGGTGTTGCGACAGGGAGTTTTGAGGCGGGTAGGTTCGCTGACTTCGTTACGATCGATCTCGAGGACAGTTCGATTGCGGGAAACTCGGTGGAGGATCTGCTCTCGACGGTGGTGTTCTCTATGAATCGGTCTGCGATTCGAGATGTTGTGGTGGGTGGGCGTTTTATCCTGCGGGATCAACAGCACATTCGTCAGGAGGAGATCGTCGCGCAGTACAAAGAATTGTATGAGGCAGTTTGGGGGAACGCCGATCGACGCTCATAGGCCGATTCGCGCGGCGGACCCACGCATTTCTCCGGGCGTTTTTCGAAGGATTTGCGGATGCGCCGGGTGCCTTTCTCTGTTTGATTTTCTTCATCCAGACGGGTACGGGTGTTCGCGGACCTTCGGTATGCGGCATAGACTGATGGCGATGGGTTGGATGTTTTTCCTCGCCAGCGCACGACACTCTTATGCTCGATCTTGAGTTTGCAGAACGGACGGACGCGGGGAAGGTTCGGTCGAATAACGAAGACGCCCTGGGGCATGTTCTGCCGACAGGGCCACCGCAATCCCAGTCGCAGGGTTGGTTCTTCGCGATGGCTGACGGGATGGGGGGCTATGATCAGGGTGAGGTGGCTTCGCATCTTGCCGTGATGACCGCGCTCGAGGGCTTTCGCAAGATTCCCAAAGGAGTAATGCACGTGTCCCTGCTGCCGCGGTTGGTGCAGCAAGCCAATGCAGCGGTCTATGACGCTGGACTGGCGACTTCGCTGCGCGGTGCTCGGATGGGAACGACGTTGATCGTGTGTGCGCTGAGGTTTGACTCGGCGGTGGTATCGCATGTCGGGGATTCGCGGTGCTATCTATTTCGCAATGAGAATGGGACACAGTTGACGCGAGACCATACGGTGGCGGCGGAGCAGGTGAGGCAGGGGATTCTCACCAGGGAAGAAGCTGCGACGCACGATGGGCGCCACATACTGACGCGCTCGCTCGGGAACGAGTTGTTTGTCGCTGCGGACACCATCACAGTGAATATCCTTCCGGGAGACGTGTTGGTGCTTTGCACAGATGGGCTGTATGGATCCGTTTCGGATACGACGATTCTGCAAATCATCTTGCGCGATCGAGGCCTCGAGAAGGTGGCAGACGCGTTGATTGCGGCGGCCAATGAAAGAGGCGGCCCGATAATGTAAGTGTGCAATTGATTCGCGTGAAAGCGGTAGAGCGGGTGGGGCTTTATCGTGGACGGCCGTACAGGTCGCTATAGAGGATCAGCGCCGAACGTTGAGCTTCGTCCTGGGGACAAGCTCGATGACTTCGATATGGAACAGATGGTCGCGACCATCAGAGTGGTGTGAGGAGAGAGGCGATGAAGAGCGTACTGCATCAAGTGGTGTCTTCGCCATTCGGGGCGTTAGTGGTGCTGATTGTGGCGGCATCGCTGGAGGTGCTGGGCGATTCGTTTTTCCAGTCGGGGCTGTATCGCTCGTCGGGGACGAACCGGGCTATGTGGTTCGCGCTGGGCGTGGCGGCCCTGGGTCTATATGGGTGGAGCGTCAACCTGCCGCAGTGGAACTTTGGCAGGCTGCTGGGAGCATATGTGGCGCTGTTTTTTGTGGTGGCGCAGGTAGTGGCGAAGCTGCGCTTTCAGCAGTCGCCGACAGTGCCCCTATGGGTAGGCGGCAGCCTCATTGTGACGGGTGGGCTGGTAATTACTTTCTGGAAGGGCTAGGGGTGGAGGTCAATTGCGAGGTTGAACGTGATGGAGTGCACGAATCTAGCGCGGCAGGTCGCGCGCGTGTGGCCATCTGCAGCGTGCGTGGGGAGTAAATGTTGTACGTGCCAGCGTTAAAAAGTCATGCCGTCCCGAGGACAGGCGACGGCACCGACCATGGGCATATCCAGCTCTACACAGCCCGTCTGTTAGACAATGTATAAGGGTATGCAAAGGGGTTCTTGTGACGGATATCACCATGCAACTTATTTATTCGAATGGTCACTTGAGGGCGCTGGTCGTGACTGTGTCGGGGGATCCCGCCCACAATGTACGGATCAAACTAAGAGACTGCGATCCCCTAGAATGGTGCGAACAGCCTGAGACCGCTTGAGGAGATTGGCCTGATGAAGATGCCATGGTTGGTTGCAGTTCTGGCGCTTGGGTTGGGGGCGTCGGTGGGCTTGGCGCAGACAGGTGGAGAGACGACTTCGGCGGTGGAGGGCACGTTCACGAATCCGGTGTTGGAGCGGGGGCCGGATCCATGGGTGGTGTATTGGAAGGGGTTTTATTACTACTCGAATTCCGAGGGGAGCGACCTGGTGTTACGCAAGACGGCGGACATTACGGACTTGCGCCAGGCGGAGGTGAAGACAGTCTGGACTCCGGAGCCGGGGCATGCGTGGTCGAAGGAGGTTTGGGCACCGGAACTGCATCGGTGGGGGAAGAAGTGGTACATCTACTTCGCGGCGGATGCGGGGGAGAACGCGGGGCACAGGATTTTTGTGGTCGAGAACGATAGCGACGATCCGATGGCGGGAGAGTGGACCCTGCTGGGGAAGGTGGGGGACGCAACAGATCGCTGGGCGATCGATGCGACGACGTTCGAGCTGCGGGGACAGCACTATCTGGTTTGGTCAGGATGGAAGGGAACTGTGGACGGCGAGCAGGATTTGTTCATTGCGCATATGAAGGACCCGCACACGATCGATTCGCCACGTACGTTGATATCGCAGCCGACGTACGACTGGGAGATGCATGGCGATTTGTCGGGGCGGCACGTGAATGTGAATGAGGGGCCCGAGTTTCTAGCGCACGGAACGAAGATGTTCATTGTGTATTCGGCGTCGGGATGCTGGACGGATTTTTATTCGCTGGGTGCGATTGAGGCGGATAGCCACGCGGATCCGTTGGACGCGAAGAGCTGGACGAAGATCGATCATCCACTGCTGAGCACGGATGCGGCGGCGCATGCGTATTCGCCGGGGCATAATGGGTTCTTCAAATCCCCGAATGGGAAGCAGGACTGGATTATTTATCACGCGAATCCGGAGCCCGGGCAGGGATGTGGCGATGTGCGCTCGCCTCGGATTCAGAGGTTTACATGGGGCAAGGATGGGGTGCCGGATTTTGGGAAGCCGGTGGCGTTGGAGGAGAGATTGGATAAGCCGGCGCAGTAGGCGGATGCGACCCAGTTCGCGGCGCGGCCGAAGGTCTAGAAGGCTCGGACGCCGAGGTCAATCTGGAGATCGTCGACGGAGATGTTGAGGGCCAGGCCCACTTTGCGGAATCCTTCGCGCCATTCGCGTGACCAGTAGGTGGCGTCGGAGCGGCGGAGGAGATCGTTCCAGATGTTCTGTGCCTGCCAGAGATTGACCTCCATGGGGAGTGTGCGAAGGGTTTCGGCGATGGCGAGGGTTTCGTTAAGCACGGACAGGTTCTGGGCGGCCTGCTGTTCGGCTGCGGCTTCAAGGCGAACCATGGCGCGCTTCATGCGTTTGTCGGCAGTGTAGCTGAGGAGGTCGCTCTCGAGGGTGACATGGTCGACTTCGGCTCGGCGGAGGAGTCGGGCGATCTCGGCTGAGTCGAAGGTGTCGGCTTCGAGGGCCCGGCGGAGACTGGCGTTGATGGCGAAGCCGGCGGTGAGGGCTAGAGCGGGAGGAGCGGCCACGTTGGCGTCCGCGAGAAAGTCGAGGAGGGTGGCGTGCTCGTTGTAGATGCGAATGAGCGATCCTTCAACTTCGGAGAGAGTCTGGTTGAGGATGTTCTGAAGGATGCGGTGTTGCTCGTCGGCGAAGAGCGACGTGAGGGAATAGAGGGCGGAATCGAAGAAGCCGTCGATGGAGCGGATGAGCTCGGGAAGATTGGCGTGGCGCACGGAGTGGCGAGCGTTGGTGATAAAAGTATCCCAGGCGTCGGCATCCTGCGGGGTGTAACGCTTGACGGCTGCGGAGAGGTTCTGGTCTCCGAGGTGGAGGACGGCGAAGCAGATGTCTTCGCACTCCTCGGTGATGCGAGAGCAGAGCGTGGCTCGACCGACGGCGAAGCGGCCACGGCCGGAGGTCATGACGTCGTAGGAGTGACGGTGGACATCGAAGCAGAAGATGTTGCCGGCGTCGGGATAACTCCGGAAGATAGAGCTGATGGCGTAATGGGCGCCGACGCTTTCGAGGTCGAGGCGGCCGGCGTTGACGAAGCGGCGATAGACATCGGCGCCGGTGCCAAAGTCGGGATTGTTGCTCCCGGCGCGGGCGAGGATCTCAAGGAAATCGGATTCGAGCGCTGTGGCGGAAGCCCTCATCTCAGAATCGAGATACAGGACACTTGGACGCGTGGGAATCGCAAAAAGCTTGTTGGCGAGCTGGATGACGCGACCAGCGTAGGCGATGATCTGTACGGTCTCGATGCCGGAGATGTCGTCGAAGAACCAACCGCAGGAGGTGTACATGAGCTGGGTGTGGCGCTCGAGCTCGAGGAGTTCGAACGCGGTGATGCGTTCCGCGGCGGTGAGGGCGCGTGTGGCGTGCGCGGCGAAGAAGCGATCGAGGTTGTCGGAGGAGCGGTCGAGGATGACGTGGATGAAGGCGTCTCGGGCGGCCCAGAGATCCTTGAGGAGAGGCTTGGCGACGGCTTCGGCGAGCGGTGCGGTTCGATCTCGAAGGAGATCGAGGGCTTCGCGAAGAGGGGTGCGCCAGCGCTGATTCCAGCCGGCGTGGCCTCCGTTGCATCCGCAGTCGGAACGCCAGCGTTCGATGCCATGGGCGCAGGACCAAGAGGAATTATCGACGACTTCGGCTTCCCAGGTGGGAGGAAATTTTTCGAGAAACTCGCCGTAGTTCGTGAGGCGTGCGAGGTTATTGTCCTTGATGTAGTTGAGGGCGTAGCTAAGCGCCATCTCGCCGTGTTTATGGTGATGGCCGTAGGATTCTCCGTCGGTGGCGACGTGGGCGAGCTGCGGTTCGGAGGCCGGCCTGTCGACGTTGAAGCTGGAGACAAGGCGGCGGGCGAAGGTTTCGCCATCGTTGAGGAGGCCTTCGAAGGCGATGGCTCGGGAGGCGGGCCCGTCGTAGAAGAAGACGGCGATGGAGCGACCGCTTTCGAGGCGGACGAGGTAGGGGCGGGTCGTGTCGACGGAGGAGTCGGGCGTTTCGATCCAGGGACCGGGATCTTTGCCGACTACGGCGATGCGACGAACTCGGGCGACCTGGTGGGGAGCGAGGACAGTGAACTGGATGCGCTCCTGGGCGAGGAGGTCGAGGACGGAGCGTGAGACGGCAGTCTCGGCGAGCCACATGCCTTCGGGCTTGCGGCCGAAGCGGTGCTCGAAGTCTGCGATGCCCCAACGGATCTGGGTGCGGGCGTCGCGTTCGGAGGCAAGTGGCATGATGATGTGGTTGTAGACCTGGGCGAGCGCGGAGCCATGGTTGGAGTAGAGCGTGGCGCTGGCCTGGTCGGCGTCCTGAATCATGCGGTAGGTGCGGGGAGCGAAGTCTTCGAGCCAGCTGAGCAGGGTGGGGCCGAAGTTGAAGCTCATGCGCGCGTAGTTGTTGACGATGCGGGTGATCTGGTGCTTGTCGTTGACGATGCGGGAGGCGCCGTTGGGGGCGTAACACTCGGAGGTAATGCGCTCGTTCCAATCGTGATAGGGGGCGGCGGATTCCTGGAGCTCTACGGTCTCAAGCCACGGGTTCTCGCGGGGGGGCTGGTAGAAATGACCGTGGACACAGAGGTATCGCTGAGGTGCGACGGCGATCGAGGGTGATTTCCTTGTTCCTGGCATCGTCTAATCAGGATAACAAGGGCGGGAGCGTCGTCAGGGGGTGGCTGGCGGCGTGGCGCGAACGACGTACAGTGTGCCCGGGGTTTTGTAGGGCCAGCGAGAGTAATGCACGGGAGCGAAGGGTGAGGGACCGTAGCAGGCGTTGGGGTCGAAGGAGACGGCGTATAGAGGATGGATGTGGGGAGTCTTTTCATACCAGGACATCTGACAAGGGCCGGGTGGAGGCGGAGGCACTGGGGTGTAGCCGTTTGCTGCTGTTTTGAGCTGAGGATTGTTGATGTGATCGGAGTGCCGAAGTTCGACGTCGAGGTTGGCCTCCCAACTGGCGTCGAGGGCGGTGTCGGGGAGGCCTTTGGCCTGGAGTTCGTCGGCGACGGCGACGCGGGCGCGATCGAAGGCGAAGGAGTTATGCGTGACGGCGATGCCGTAGATGGCCATGAGGGTGATGGGGAGAAGGCTGGCGAGGGGGAGCTGGGGATGGATGCGGTTCTGGTAAAAGCGGACGAGGCACGGGAGAATGATCACGACCAGGCCGAGGGCATAGCGATCGTAGAGGAGGTTGGTGGTGCCGGCGTTCGCGAGAAGGAGGAGACAATAGGCCGCGCAGAAGGGGCCGGCGAGAAGGGCAAGCTGACTCCAGGAGGGGTTGGTTGAAGTGGCGATGGGCGGGAAGGGGCGGCGATCGCGAAGGAGTGAGAGCAGAAGGCCGAAGAAGCCTCCGATCGACGCGAAAGTCAGAATCACCTGGACCAATGGCGTGAGGAAGACTGGCTGCTTTCCGGGGAGGACAACGACTTCGATGAGTCCATGGACGGTGATCCAACTGCCCAGCCCGCCGGTCGGTTCGAGGAGGCGTGCCGCGTGGCCGCGGATGTGGCTGGGGTAGGTCGCGAGGAAGAGAAAGACCAGCAGCAGCGTGGAAAGGCATGCGATGACTTGTGGCCGGCTCTTGCGTACCTGTGGAAGGAACACGGCGGAGATTGGAAGGATGAGGAAGGGGCAGTCCAGCAGAAGCAGGCCGAACTGGCCAAGGATGGGTGCCAGGTGGAAGTTCCTCGTGAAGAGGGGAACCGGCACAACGTATCGCTGGTGTTTGAGCCATTGCAGGCTGGCGAAGATGGCCATGACGCCAAGGACGTTTGCGGCAACTCCCGCGACAATGACGCGCCGCCGGGCGCGAAAGAGCCAGAGCGCGCAGGGAACCATGACGAGCGTGCCGAGCCAGGCGATTTGGCGTGACGTTCCGAAGAGGACGTTATTGGTAACGGCGAAACAAAGCCAGGCGACGGCGGAGCGATCCGTGGTGGATTGCAGGGCGCGAAGGCAGCCGTATAGGCAGAGGATGATGGCGAAGATTCCGGCGATATCGCTCATGAACGTCACCGAGAGCATGAGATAGAGAGGGGAGAGTACGAAGGCAAGGGTGCCGAGCGTGGCGTTGCGTTCGGAGATATCTGCGCGCACGAGAGTGCGCTGCAGAAGGAAGGCAAGTGCCACGGCGATGAGCATCGTGCTCATGCGTACGGTGGTGAAGGAGAAGCCAAAGAGTCTGATGAAGGCGTCGGCGAGATAGAGCTGCGCGAGGATCATGGCAGCCTCCCACCCGTTGTAGGCAACATGCCGGGTGGTGGCAAGTGTTTGCGCGACCTGGATGTAGGGGCCGTCGTCGCCGACGCCCATCGTGGTGTACGGGTGTGCGATGAGCTCGCAGAGCAGCACGGCGAGTGCGCAGAGAAGAGCCGGAATGCGATACCTGGTGATGATCTGCATTACTTCCTGATTGGTTGGTACAGCTGTTGCGAAACTAGGTGGGC
>Ga0302320_10020486_pt1 | contig 13191 bp, 11 predicted proteins | sample Bog_T0_3_FD_202130 | JGI IMG/M metagenome (GOLD analysis project Ga0302320, IMG submission 202130) | Peat permafrost microbial communities from Stordalen Mire near Abisko, Sweden - Bog_T0_3 | ecosystem: Environmental > Terrestrial > Soil > Wetlands > Peat | place: Sweden: Abisko, Stordalen Mire...
TCGGCACCAGGCGCTCGACGCCCATGACCACCACGTGCGTGCGCGGCAGGGTCGTAACCATGCGGCCGTTGCCCTCGTTGGTCACCAGCACGACCGAGCCCGTGGCGGCCACTCCGAAGTTGGCGCCCGAGATGCCCATGTCGGCGGCGAAGAACTTGTCGCGCAGCGTGTCGCGCGCGTAGCGGGTCATGGCGTGGGCGTCACCCCCCACGTCGCGACCGGCCGCCTTGGAAAAGAGCGCGCGGATGCGGTCGAGCGGCAGGTGGATGGCCGGCTTGAGAATGTGGAACGGCCGCTCCCCGGCGAGCTGCACGATGAACTCGCCCAGGTCGGTCTCGACGACCTCGATGCCGGCCGCTTCGAGGACCGGGTTCAGGCCGATCTCCTCGGTGACCATCGACTTCGACTTCACCACCAGCCGCACGCCGCGCAGTTCGGCCAGGTCCACCACGTGGCGGCGCGCCTCGGCGGCATCGGCGGCGAAGAAGACGTGGCCGCCGACCTTCTCGACGTTGCTCGCGAACTCCTCCACGTAGCGATCGAGGCGCGCCAGCGTGGCGCCGCGCACACGGGCGACCTCATCGAGGGCGAGCGGCCAGTCGGGCGCCGCACGCGCCGCGACGCTCAACGCCTGCACGTAGTCCTGGCCGGCGCGCAGCACCTGCTGCAGGGCGGGGTCACCAAGGGCGCGCTCGGCGCGCTCGTCGAAAGCGCGCCTCGACGCGGCGCTCGACTGCCGGCGCGAGGCCGCGTTCGTCGACCCGCCCGACTCGGCGCTCGCCTGCCGGCGCGACGCGGCGCTCACTCCCGCCACCCCGCCGCCAGCACCTCGGCCAGGTGACGTACCTCGAGCGCGTGCCCGCGGCGGCGCAGCCGGCCCTCGATGTTCATGAGACAGCTCATGTCGAGCCCCACCAGCAGGTCGACGCCGGTCTCGAGCACGCCGTCGACCTTCTCGTCGACCATGGCCGTCGAGATGCGCGCCATCTTGACGGCGAAGGTGCCGCCGAAGCCGCAGCACAGCTCGGGGTGGGCGAGCGGCCGGTACTCGAGACCTTCGACCATGCCCAGCAGGCGTTCGGGCTGCTCGACGACGCCCAGCAGGCGGCGGGTGTGGCAGGAGTGGTGCAAGGTCGCCGCACCGCGGCGCGCGACCGGCAGCGCCTCGACGCCGAGCACGTCGACCAGGAACTCGGAGAACTCGAAGGTGCGCGCGGCAAGCGCGGCGGCGGCCTCCTGCTCGGGACGGCCGGCAAAGAGCCGCGGAAACCCGTCGCGCACCATGGCCGCGCACGAGCCCGAGATGGAGATCACGTACTCACTGGCGGCGAAGGCCTGCAGAAAGGCGCGTGCGGCGCTGCGCGCCGCGGCGGCGTGGCCGGCGTTGTAGGCGGGCTGCCCGCAGCAGGTCTGCCCGCCGGGAAAGTCGACCGCCACGCCGAGCCTGCTCAGCACCTCGACCGCGGCCACACCGACGCGCGGGAACAGGGCGTCGCCCAGGCACGTGATCATGAGCGAGGCCCTGACCGGCGTGGCGCCGCCCGCCCGCGGTGTCGGGATCGGAAGCGGCGCGTGCGGCTCGGCCCTCATGGCTCACATGATAGTGCCCCGCAGGAGTACGCGTCAGCGGCGCATCGACGGCTCAAGCCGCGCGCGAAAGCTCGCACTCGCCCCGGGCGCAGAACCGCTCCAGGTCTCTGCGCAGCGCGCCCTGCATGCGGGTCGCGGCAAACGAGCCCATCTCCTCGCCGGGCTCGTCGAACTCGACCGTCATGCGCGACAGGCAGGGACCGATCGACTCGAACTGCACGACGTCGCGGTCGGAGTCCTTCTCGACACGGCGCCAGCGCAACGGCAGCCATTGCTGGTCGGGCTGCGACGCCGACATCATCTCGTTCACAAAGCCGTGCCAGTGGGCGCGGGCGGTGGCGACGGGCTCGTGCACATCGGTGCTCTCGCGGATGGTGGACATGATCAGACCTCCTCGTCTGGTCGTCATGCCTTCATATGCCCGCCGCCGCGCGCTTTGCGCCGTCCCTGGCGCGGCGCGCGGCCAAGGCGGCAGCGCCGACGCTCGCGCGCCGCGCCGAGACGGCGGCGCCGACGCTCCCGCGCCGACCCGCTTCGCACTATCATGAGGCTGGTCGATGACAAGTCGGGTCACGCCGGGAGCGACGCATGGTCCACAGCGACACGGCAAAGGGCATCCGTATAGCGCAGTCGTGCGAGTCCGACCCGCGCGCCGCGGTCAAGGAGTTCCACGCCCAGGTCGCGCAGCCCGACATGGCGCTCGTCATCTTCTTCTGCTCCGACGAGTACGACCGCGTCACCCTCGCCGCCGAGATGAGCCGCCGCTTCGCCGGCGTGCAGGTCGTGGGCTGCACGACCGCCGGCGAGATCGGCCCGCACGGCTGCCGCGACCACAGCATCGCCGGCGTGAGCCTCGCCTCGAGCGTCTGCACGGCCACCAGCGGCGTCGTCGAGCACCTGCAGCAGTTCGAGTCAGACGAAGGCCGCCTGGTCGCCCACGAGCTGCTCTACCGGCTCGACCGGCTCGACCGGCTCGACCGGCTCGAAGACGACGCCCCCGGCGTCGACCGCCGCAACAGCTTCGCCTTTTTGCTCATCGACGGCCTGTCCGTGCGCGAGGAGCTCGTCGCCCACGCATTGCAGGATGCCCTGGGCGAGATCCCCGTCGTGGGCGGATCTGCGGGCAACGGCCTGAGCTTCGCCGACACCTACATCTACTCCGAGGGGCGCTTCTACGCCGACAGCGCCGCCCTGGTCGTGGTGAGCACGCCGCTGCCCGTGAGGACGTTCAAGACGCAGCACTTCCTGCCCACCGACGAACGCCTCGTGGTCACCGAAGCCGACCCCGCGCAGCGCATCGTGCGCGAGATCAACGGGCGGCCGGCCGCCGGCGAGTTCGCCCGCACGCTGGGCGTGGCGGCGAGCGAGCTCGGTCCGCTGCAGTTCGCGTCGTCGCCGGTCGTCGTGTTGATCGACGGCGACCACTACGTGCGCTCCATCCAGAAGGTCAATCCCGACGGCAGCCTCACGTTCTTCTGCGCCATCGAGGCCGGCGTGGTGCTGCGCGTGGCCAAGGGCGTCGACCTGGTCGCCAACTTAGAAGACGCGCTGGCGCAACTGCGCGCGCAGATCGGCCCGCTGCAGCTCCTGCTCACCTGCGACTGCATCCTGCGCAAGCTCGAGATCGTCGAGAACGGCCTGACCGACCGCGTCGGCGACATCCTGCGCGCCAACAACGCGGTCGGCTTCAACACCTACGGCGAGCAGTTCTGCGGCGTGCACGTCAATCAGACGCTGACCGGGGTCGCGCTCGGCTCCGGGTCGGCGGTCGGCTACGGTGCCTGAGGCCGAGCAGCCAGGCGGCGTCACCGCAGCGCGGCCGGGCGGCGACGCACAGCCGGGCGGCGACGCACAGCCGGATGCCGACGCCGCGCCACGGCCGGATGCCGACGCCGGGCCACAGCCGGCAGGCGACGACCCGCAGCTGGGCGACGACGCGCGGCCGGACGTGGCCGCCCTGCAGGCCGAGATCGTGCGGTTGAACAAGGTCGTGCAGGCGCTCATGGACCGCGCCGAGGCGGCGACCAGCACGCAGGGTTCGGGCTACGGCCTGTTCCAGACCACGGTGCTGCTGCAAAAGCAGGTCCACCTGCGCACCCAGGAGGCCGAGGCCGCCCTGCGCGACAACGAGCGTGTCTCCAGCAGCCTCGCCGCCTCGGCCGCAAGGGACATGCACACCCTGCGCCGCACGGCCGCCCTGCAGATCCAGCTGCTCGAGCTCCTCGTGCAGCAGAAGGACCTGGGCGAGTTGATCGACCGGGTCGCCACGCTGCTCGACATGCCGATCGTGCTCTTCGACGCCCACGGACACACGCTGCACAGCTCGCGCGGCGCCGACTCGCCCGGCCTGGCGCGCCGACTTTGGTCGGCGTACGCCGCGCGACGCGGCCTGTCGGCTCCGCTGGGCCGGGTCGACGGCGGCGAGCGCCTCTACTACCACGACATCCTGGTGATGGACCGCGTCGAGCGCGTGCTGGCAGCCGTGGCCCCTGCCCGCCAGGCGCCCGAGTTCGCCGACGCCTCGCTTGCCTTCCTGCAGCAGCTCGTCACGCTCGACGTGCTGCGCCGCCGCGACGAGCTCGCCATGGACCGCCGCGAGCGGCGTCACCTGCTCGGCGAGCTGCTGGCCGGCGACGGCACGCCCGACGAGCTGCGGGCGCGCCTGGCCGACCAGGGCTTCGACCACGCCCGCGTCTGGCGCGTGGTGGTCGTCGAGCTGCGCGCGGCGCCGGCGCCGCCCGAGGGGGCCCTGAGCGCGCGGGCCGCCAAGCGGCTCGCCGACAGGCTGCTGCGCGCCGTCGACGACGGCCTGAGCCGGCGCCACGCGCCGTTTCTGAGCATGCCCATGGGTCCGTTCGCCGTGGTCCTGTCGGCGCTGCCCGACGGCCGGCCCGAGACCGCCGCCACGCTGCTCGCCGACCTGCACGACGCGACCGCGCGAGCGGTCGCGCCGGAGCAGGTCGTGGTGGGCTGCTCGACGCCGCTCAGCGGCTCAGGCGGCGCGCCGCGCGGCCTGCAGCAGGCGCACGCCGCCTGCATAGCGGCGCGCCACGATCCTGCCGCTGGCGGCGTGGTGCTGTTCGACGGCTTGAGCGGGCAGTTCCGGCTGCTCGATGGGCTCGACGAGGAGACCCTCGCCGACATCGTCGAGCGCACGTTCGCGCCGCTGCTGAGTTACGACGCCCAGCACCGCACGCGGCTCTTCGAGACCCTCGAGACCCTGTTCGAACACCGCCTCGCCGTGCAGGAGACCGCCGACCTGCTGCACGTGCACCGCAACACGCTGCAAAAGCGCCTGGCCCACGTCGAGCAGCTCCTCGGCGTCGACCTGAACGACATCGACGACATCGTCGACATACGGCTCGGCCTGCACGCCGCCGAGCTGCTCGGCAAGCGCCCCTCCCCGGCCACCGAGTAGGTACCGCGCGCCACGGGGCCGCGAGAGCGGTCGCGACGGCGCCGCGCGCACGATCGCCACGGTGCCGCGCGTACGGCCGCGACAGGCTGCGCCGACGGCGGCGGCGGCACCGGCAGCGAGGTGTGCACGCGCACGCTTTCGCGCCTGAGAAGTGGTCGCGCGGCGACTCGAATGCGCCGTCCGTTGGCCTCATCGTTCGGTGTACCTCGCAAAGGCGACATCTCGCCGCCGCAACCGATTCTTCGAGGAGGCATCGATGGGTAAGGTCTACGCACCACCCGGCACCCCGGGCAGCGTCGTGACGCTCAAGTCGCGCTACGACAACTTCATCGGCGGCACGTGGGTCGCGCCGGTCAAGGGTCAGTACATGCCCAACATGAGCCCGGTCACGGGCAAGCAGTTCTGCGAGGTCGCCAAGTCGACGGCCGACGACGTGGAGCTCGCCTTAGACGCCGCTCACGCCGCCAAAGACGCCTGGGGCGAGGCATCGCTCGCCGACCGGGCCGCTGTGCTCAACCGCATCGCCGACGCCCTCGAGGCCAACCTCGAGATGCTGGCCGTGGCCGAGACCTGGGAGAACGGCAAGCCGGTGCGCGAGACCCTCGCGGCCGACATTCCCCTGGCCATCGACCACTTCCGCTACTTCGCCGGCGCCACCCGCTCGCTCGAAGGCAGGCTGACCGAGATCGACAAGGACACGGTCGCCTACCACTTCCACGAGCCGCTCGGCGTGGTCGGGCAGATCATCCCGTTCAACTTCCCGCTCCTCATGGCCGCCTGGAAGATCGCCCCAGCGCTCGCGGCGGGCAACTGCACCGTGCTCAAGCCGGCCTCGCCCACGCCGTGGTCGATCCTCAAGTTCGCCGAGGTCGTCGCAAGCGTCGTGCCGGCCGGCGTCATCAACATCATCACCGGCCCCGGCGGCGAGATCGGCAAAGCACTCGCCACCAGCCCGCGCATCGCCAAGATCGGCTTCACCGGCGAAACGACGACCGGCCGCCTGATCATGCAGTACGCCGCGCAGAACATCATCCCCTCGACCACGGAGCTCGGCGGCAAGTCGCCCAACATCTTCTTCGCCGACGTCATGGACAAAGACGACAGTTACTTAGACAAGGCGATCGAAGGCCTTGTGCTCTACGCCTTCAACAAGGGTGAAGTCTGCACATGCCCGTCGCGCGCCCTCATCCAGGAATCGATCTACGACAAGTTCATGGCGCGCTGTATCGAGCGCATCGGCAAGATCATCCAGGGCGACCCGCTCGACACCGACACCATGATCGGCCCGCAGGTCTCGACCCAGCAGCTCGAGAAGATCGGCTCGTACGTCGACATCGGCCTGCAGGAAGGCGCCGAGTGCCTCACCGGCGGCCACCGCTCCGCGCAGACCGGCGACCTCGCCGACGGCTACTACTTCGAGCCCACCGTGCTCAAGGGCGACAACAAGATGCGCGTCTTCCAGGAGGAGATCTTCGGCCCGGTGCTCGCCGTGACCACCTTCAAAGACGAAGCCGACGCGGTGCGCATAGCCAACGACACCATCTACGGCCTGGGCGCCGGCGTCTGGACGCGCAACGGCAACCTCGCCTACCGCATGGGCCGCGCCATCAAGGCGGGCCGCGTGTGGACCAACTGCTACCACCTCTACCCCGCCGGCGCGGCCTTCGGCGGCTACAAGATCTCGGGCGTGGGTCGCGAGAACCACCAGATGATGCTCGAGCACTACACGCAGACCAAGAACCTGCTCGTCAGCTACAGCGAACAGCCCCTCGGCTTCTTTTGAGAGCAGCCCGCAAGGGCATCCTAAGAGGTGAGAGCTGAGAGCTCGCAGCAAGCAAGGAGCACGGACATGAGCGAACCGGTCCCCGATCCCGCCGTGGTGGCCACACCCGAGGCCCTGGCCGCGGTGGCCCGCCTCGTCGCCGAACGGGGGCCGGTCATGTTCTATCAGTCGGGAGGGTGCTGCGACGGCAGCCTCCCGATGTGCTTCGACGACGGCGAGTTCCTGATCGGCGACCACGACGTGCTGCTCGGCACCCTGGGCGGCGCGCCCTTCTACATCGACCCCCGCCAGTACGAGGTCTGGAAGCACACCCAGCTCATCCTCGACGTCGGCGAGGGCGCCCCCGAAGGCTTCTCGCTGGCGGCGGGGCCCGACACGCACTTCATCACGCGCTCGCGCATGTGCACGCCCGGGCCCGGCGCGGCGAACCAGCAACTGTAGCGTGACGCGGGCGGGGGCGGCGGGGCGGCCCCCCCCCCCCCCCCCCCCCCCCCCCGCGCTGCCCGCCGCCCGGACCGGGACCAGGACATTCCGGAGCCGACCCGAGGGCTACCCGATCATGCGCTCGTCGTCGTCGATGCGCACCGGCACGAGCGCGGGCTCGCCGGGCAGGTACGAGACCGAGTCGACCACGTTCTGCTTGGGTGGAATGGCGATCGCCGCGAAGGTGGCCACACCCACGGCCGCCGTGCCGACCCACAGGGCCGCCGTCAGGCCGTGCACGAACGAGATGGGCGTGAGGTAGCTGCCGGCCGCCGCGAACACGCTGGCCAGTACGGCGACGCCGAACACGCCGCCGACCTCACGCATGGTGTTGTTCACGCCCGAGGCCTTGTTTACAGACGTACGTCTCATTGGCTCGGTCGGCTCCCTGAGCGCCCCGCGGCAGCACGCGGCCGCGGTCCGCCGGAAGGACCGGCCAGGCCACGCTCAGCGAAGCTGCGAGCCACTCAGACCAGTGGTCGTCGAAGCTCTCGTCGGCGGCGATGTAGTGGCACAGAAGTCCGGTCGCGGCGCGGGCGTCGGCGAGCGCCGAGTGCGCGTCGCCGATCTCGAGACCGCAGCAGTCGCAGCAGGCGTCCAGGTTGCGCGGTGACTGCGGCAGGTACGTGCTCGCGAGGGTCATCGTGCAGATGCCGCACGTTCTATCGAGTTGCAGATCGTGCCCCAGCCGGGCGAACTCGCCCCTCAGGAACTGCGCCTCGAACGAGAGGTTGTGGGCCACCAGGACTCGGCCTCTGAGCGAGCCGGCCAGGGCACCGACCACGTCGGCAAAGCGAGGGGCACCGTACACGTCGCGACCGGTGATGCCGTGGATGTGGCTCGCGCTGACGTCGCGCTCCGGCTTCACGAGGGTCGTCCACTCGTCGGCCACCTCGCCCGAGCAATCCAGACAGACGACGCCTATCTCGACGACCCGGTCGGTGGTGAGCCCGCGAAAGCCGGTCGTCTCGAAGTCGACGACCGCGTAGCCGCTGCGCCCGGCGTTCATGCCTACCCCCCAGCTAGACATGAAGATTCTAGACTCGCGTGCAGACAGACGCACGACGCCCGTCGCTGTCCAGGACCGCGTCTCGCAAGAGCACACGCGCGCCGCCGGTGCGATTGACCGAAGTTAGCGTAAACGCTAACAGGGGAAACCATGCCGTACTCCATGAAGGAGGTGCGTGATGGCTGAGCGTGAGTATCGCCCGGTCGCCCACGACCACGATGAGTTCCTCGTCCGCGCCATGAAGCGCAAGGGCTTCGCCGCCGCCTACGCGGAGAACGCCGACGCGTACGAGCTTGTCCGCGAACTCCTCGCCGCCCGGGCCAAGGCCGGGCTCACCCAGGAACAGGTCGCGGAATGCATGGGCACGACGAAGAGCGCGGTGTCGCGGCTCGAAGCCGCGGGCAAGCACTCGCCGTCGGTGAGCACACTCAAGAAGTATGCCCGGGCGGTGGGCTGTGAGGTCGAGATCCGTCTCGTGACGGCCCCTCGCCCGGCCGCGCGATCCGCGGGGCGGTCGCTCGACGGCCGCGGGTGAGAGCGGGGGCTGTCGAGATCGATCACCAGGGCGTCGACCCCGAGGGCACCGGCGTGCGACCCGAGCTCGACAGCCGAGCGAGGAACTCGACCTCGCGTGGACCCAGTCCTGTTATAGATCGTGTCATGAGAATTGGCTTTCAACACCACTGTTCACGCGCAACCGCCCGCCACCGTCACTTGGGAAGGCCGCTGTACCGCCCGAGCGGCCGGGGCAGCGAGAAGCGCCGCGGCATCTCGGTGGTGCGATCGGCCGGGAAGGGCCGCGGCACGTGCTCGTCCCAGCCGGTGAACAAGTGCAGCCGGCGCCGTGCGGCCCACGGGCCGACGACCAGGAGTAGCGCGACACCGGCGAGGCCGCCCAACGCCGGCAGGAGAGGCAACCCCATGCCGGCCGGGCTGCTCCCACCGCCCTCACCGCCGCCGGCCCGTCCGGCGACCCGGAACTCGTACCCCGACACAGTGCGCGACGCGGCGTCACCCGAGGCTGTCGAGCCCGCCACCGCGGCCGGCAGCGCCGCTCCGGTCGAGTTGCCGGCGGCCCCGGTGTCCGCGCCGTTGCTGTCCGTCGAGCCGCTGCCGCGGCCGCGGCCGACGCCCTGTCCCGAACCGCTGCCGGTGCCGCCGCCCACACCGCCCCCTGAGCCCGAACCGCCGCCGGCGCTCCCGCCCCTGCCGCTCGCACTGCCGTTGCTGTTGCGGCGCTCGCCGCTGGCGCCGCCGCCGCCCTTGCCGCTCGCCTTGGCCGTCCAGGGCTTGTAGATCGTAGCGAGCGACAGGACGTCGGGGGCCACAGCGGCGCCCGCGGCCGAGAACGAGAGGTAGTACACGACTTTCTTGCCGATCGTGAGCGGTGGGAACGCGATGGTCTTCGACACTGGTCCCGAAACCGCGCTCGTGTTGACGCTGTACGTCCCGAGGGTCTTGAGGCGCCCCCCATCGACGCTGTACGACACAGTCACGACGCTGCCCGGAACTTGCGCCAGCGTACAACTCAGGCTGCTGAGCCGCTTGGCGCCGGCATGACCAAGGTCGGACGCCGCCAGACGCACCGACCCGGCGCCGACGGTGCCGAGAGTGACGACCCTGTGCGCACCGGGGTCGGCGATCACCAGACTCCCACCGTCGGTGTCGCCCAGCGCCACCTGCGACAGCGACGCCGGCGCCACGAGCGACCCCGGCGCGGTGAGCGTCGACCCCGGCGCGGTGAGCGACGGCTCCGTCGACCCCGGCATGCCGGAGAAGTAGTCGGCAAACACTTCCTGCCCGGTCGGCGGATCGTTCGTGCCGGTCGCCACGCCGTAGACGTGGCCGGCGTCGGCGATCCAGATCACACCGCCACCGCTGCCTAACGCGCAGGTCGGGGAGCTCAAGGCGTAGGCCCCGGAGCGCGAGAACTGCCAGACTGTGCTGGCGGCGCTGAAGCCGTCGTTCGGCGCGGAGGCGTCGTAATCGCCGTAGCGGACCTCGATCACGCGTGCCGCACTCTGGTCACAGATGAGCATGTCCTGTGACTGGCCCAGCCGCTGGACAGACGTCGGAGAGTCGAGCTGGTCGATGCCGCTACCGGCCGCGCCGCTCGAGCCGTACTGCCACGTGATGCTGCTCGCGGTAAAGCCGGCGTCAGGCCCGACGCCCGTGAAATCGCCGGCGCGCACGATGATCACGCGGTGGTTGCCGGCGTCGCAGATCGCGACATCGCCGTCGTCGGCGATGCTGGATGAGGCGTTCCCGTTGGCAAGCCACTCGGCCGACGCCGGCGAGTCGAGCTGATCGACCCCCGAACCGCTCTCGCCGGTGGTGCCGTACTGCCACACGACCTGCCCGGTCTGCGCCCTCACGATGAAGACCCGGTCGGCGCCTCGGTCGCAGATCAGGACATAGCCGTCCCCGATGTGTCCGGAGGCGTCCACGCTGTTGCTGCTGAGCGAGCAGGCCGACACCGGCGAGCTCAGGCTCGGGTCGTCCGCGCTTGTGTACGACCAGACGAGCGAGCCGCTCGGCGAGAACTCGGCGACCAGGCGATCGGTCGCATCGGCGACGAGGACGTCACCGGGGCCGTCACCGGGGCCGCTCAGCGCCTGCGCGCTCACCGGGTCGGGCTGCGCCACGCCGAGGGCTTCGTAGCCGTCCGAAGAGGCGCCGATCGCTGCCAGCTGACCGACCGTAGCAACCAAGCCGCCGTCGTTCAGCGCAGCAACGCCGTTCCGGTAGGCGACCTTGAACGGCACGCCCCCCGTGCCCTGCACGAACCGCGCTGCCCAAGCGGCAGGTGCAGCCGCCAGAAGCACGACCCCCGTGGCCAGACACACTATGGCGGCACCGACCGCACGACGTCGCAATGGTCCTGCTCCCCCCTGGACACACAGCGCGGCCTACGACGCACGCGCGTGACAGAGCGTTGTACTTCTTATAGTCTATCGCTCGTTCTACTTCTCATAGTCTAACGCTTCACCGACGTCCTGAACCGCGATGCTCGCTCCGGCGCGCATCGTGGGTCATCGAGGGTTACGCGCGCGCCGGCCATACGGCTCCGACAATGGCCGCGAGCGAGCGCGCAAAAGACCGCTCCCAACGGAGCGCGCAGGTAAGCAACGTCAAGGAGGGGACTGAAGTGAAACGTAGATCGTGGGTGCTGCTGGCCATCGCCGCGATGGTCATGATGGTGCTCGGCGCGGGCGCAGGCCCGGCGTCGGCCGCCACGCAGCCCAAGTTCACCGTGTTCGCCGCCGCCTCGCTGTACAAGGCGTTCCCCGCGATGGTGGCGCCGTTCAAAGCGAGGTACCCGCAGTACAAGAAGGTGAAGTTCGTCTTCAACTTCGCCGGCACGCAGCAGCTCTATCAGCAGCTCATCGCCAAGGCTCCCGCCGATCTGTTCGCGAGCGCCAATACCACGTACATCGACGACCTGCAGCCGCCCGTCGTCCCGACCAGCTACCTCTACACGCCGCGCGTCTTCTGCCAGAACGCGCTCTGCGTGATCGTGCCGAACGTGAAGAACCGCAAGGTCAAGAGTCTGGCCGATCTCACCAAGCCGGGCATCCAGGTCGCGGTCGGCACCTGGGGTACGAACGGGGTGCCGATCGGCACGTACACCCAGAAGGTGCTGACGAATCTCAACGCCGATCCCGCCCTCAGCTCCACGTACGCGACCGACGTCGACAACAACGTCCTGACCGTCGGCGACATCGCCGCCAACGTGAACATGATCACCGCCCTCGTCTCGTGGAACGAGGTCGACGCCGGCTTCGTCTACAACAGCGACAAGGTGGCCGCCGGCACTAAAGTCATCCGCATCCCGATCGCCGACGCCTATCAGTCGAGCCCGCTGCCGACCTACCCCATGGCGGTCGTCCAGGGGAGCGCCCACGTCACGCTCGGCAAGCGCTTCATCGCGTACGTCATGGGCCTCAAGGGCCAGGCCATCATGAAGCGCTGGGGCTTCCGCGCCGAGCCGGTGCCGGCCATCAAGCAGCTCGCGGGTACCAGCGGTGCAAGCGGCGCCGCGGGCTCGACCGTGACCATCACCGGCGTCAACTTCAAGACCTACATCCCGGGCGCTGTGAAGTTCGGCGCCACCCAGGCGACCACCACGGCGTGGGGCGCGAGCTCCATCACGGCCACGGTCCCCACCCTCGCGGCGGGCAACTACAACGTCACCGTGACCGCCGACGGTCGGGTCTCGAAGGTGGCGACCTTCACGGTCACGCCGTAAGGGTCCGGACACGGCAGCATCAGCCACGATAGCGCGCGCGCCGGCCCCCCCGTCCGCACCTGAAGGACGGCGGCAGGCCCTCACGCGCGGCCTGTTGAAAGGCGCGGCGGCGGCGATCACCGGGATCGCCGCCGCCGCGCAGCTGCTGTTCGTCGGTCTGCCGATCCTCGCCATCTTCCTGCGCGTGCCGCCGTCGGCGCTCCTGTCGCAGCTCCACTCGCCGGTCGCCCTCGACGCGCTGCGCGTCAGCATGAAGACCAGCCTTGTGTCGCTGGCCTTCATCGTGCTGGCCGGCACCCCGGTGGCCCACCTGCTGGCCCGACGGCGATTCCCCGGACGAGCGGTCGTCATCACGCTGATCGAGGTGCCCCTCGTGCTGCCGCCGGCGGTCGCCGGCATCGCCCTCTTTGCGGCCTTCGGGCGCACCGGACTGCTCGGCTCGCACCTCGCCGCCCACGACATACGCATACCGTTCACCTGGATCGCCGTCGTCATGGCGCAGACGTTCGTCGCCATGCCCTTCTACGTGCGCCAGGTGATCGCGTCGTTCGGCGCCGTCGACCAGCAACTGGTCGGCGCCTCGCGCACGCTCGGCGCCGGCGCCTTTCGTTCGTTCTTTCGCGTCGAGGTCCCCCTGGCGCGTCAGGGTCTGGCGGCCG
>Ga0302320_10020487_pt1 | contig 13190 bp, 11 predicted proteins | sample Bog_T0_3_FD_202130 | JGI IMG/M metagenome (GOLD analysis project Ga0302320, IMG submission 202130) | Peat permafrost microbial communities from Stordalen Mire near Abisko, Sweden - Bog_T0_3 | ecosystem: Environmental > Terrestrial > Soil > Wetlands > Peat | place: Sweden: Abisko, Stordalen Mire...
CCGAGCACCACGATCAAAATCGGTTCAAGCAGCGACATCAGGCCGGAGAGCGTGGATTCAATTTCTTCGTCGAGGAAGTTGGAGACGCGCTCAAGCATCTCGTCAATTTTGCCGGTCTGTTCACCGGCACTCAACATGCGGATAATCATGCTGGGGAAAACGGGGTTTTTGCCCAAGGCCGTCGAAATGCCTTCGCCGCGCTCAATGTCGGTGCCGGCAGTTTTGATGGCTTTTTCCATGACGACGTTGCCGACGGTCTGGGAAACAATCTGCAAGACTTCGAGAATCGGGACGCCGCTACGAATGAGCGAGGCCAGCGTGCGCGTAAAACGAGCCAGGCAAATTTTATGGGCGATGCCGCCGAAAATGGGCAATTTAATGCGGCGGGCATCCCAGAACTCACGGCCGGATTTGGTTTTGATGTAATAAAACCATCCCCAGACGATGGCACCCACCACGGGAATGATCAATAACAGCCAGTGTCTGAGCAGGTCGCTGATGTCCATCAAAAACTGGGTCGGTGCCGGCAATTTCGCGCCAAAGCCGGTGTATACGTCCTTGAAAACCGGGATGACTTTCACCAGCAGAAAAACGGTGATGCCGATGGCCACCACGGTCACGGCGGTTGGATACATCAGCGCCGTTTTGACTTTTTTGCGCAGGCGTTCCGTATTCTCGAGGTAGGTGGCCAGCCGTGCCATGATTTCGGCGATCATGCCGCCCTTTTCACCCGCCGAGATCATGGAAACATAAAGCCGGTTAAAAACCTTGGGATGTTTTTGCAGGGCTTCCGAATAGCTTTCGCCGCTCTCCACGCGCGAACAGACGTCGCGAATCACGTCGCGCATGATCTTGTTGGGCGTTTGTTCGGCCAGCGCCTGAAGCGCCTGCACGATGGCGATGCCCGCGTCAATCATGGTGGCCAGCTGGCGGGTGAACACCACTAGGTCGTTCAGGGAGACCTTGCCGCCCTGGGTTTTACCTTTTTTGGAAAGCTTTTCCTGGATGGAGACAACCAGCAGATTGCGGTTGAGCAACGCGGCGATGGCCGATTGTTCGTTTGCCGCCTCGACCGTGTTACGAATTTCGCGGCCCGTGGCCGTCTCTCTCGCCGTGTAAACAAATGATGGCATACTTTGTATTTCTTTGTGACGTGATAAAAATTAAAGGCTTGAATTGCAAGCGCGCAATTCACCTTTCGTCACGCGATATCAGCACCAACTGTTCCAGTTGGACCACCACTGGTGATTCAGCCGATATTTGTTTTTTTGGGGCAAATCAGGGATCTTCTGTCTCAATCGGTGTCCCAATTCCTAACAAATATCACCCAAAAAACAAACTGAACGCCCGCCGCCGGCCCAACCTATTTTTAACAAACAATTTACCCGGCAAAAATTACTTGAAATTTTTTATTGTCAAACCACGGGATTTTAAATACGTTCAGTGTCAATCGCACCACGTTGGTGCTGGGGCAGACAGGTTTTGTCCCGTAAATGCAGGTAAAACAAACAAATAACCAAACAACATCGGAGGAACCAGATGAAGTTTAATAAATGGACATTGGGTCTCGCGGCAGTCGGCGTGGTCAGTATGGCCTCGGCGGCGCGTGCAGACGAAACGAACATTGTAACGACGGCGCTCTCATCCACCAGCATCAGCGGATACGTTGACGTTGCGGCTCAATTCAACCCCGGCGGCGGTGGTAATGGTAACCCTAATTACAACTTCGGGAATGGTAGCAACGGCGGCGGCAAGGCTAATGGCATCAACCTCAACGTGGTTGACATCGCCATTGACAAACCGGAAGATGAAGGTCCGTGGGCTAGCGGCTATCACGTCGAACTATGGTTGGGACCGGATGCCGCGACGTTAGGTACATCGCCGATTTCTGGCTACAGCACCATTAAATCACCGGCAGCCATTCGCCAGGCTTACATCATCTTGCGCACGCCGATCGGTAACGGTATTGACTGGAAAGTTGGCGTTTGGGACACGATTATCGGCTACGAAGGTACCACCTCGGGCAACAACCCCAATTACAGCCGCTCTTTTGGCTATAATATTGAGCCAACAACCCATACCGGTATTCAAGGTACTTATAAAGTGAGTGACTTGCTCACCGTTCAAGCTGGGGTGGCCGATGACTCTTCCTCTGGCGGTGGCGGTTACAATCCTAGTGTCAATGGAACTGGATTATACTATCCAACCGTGTTGGGTTTGGCCACTTTGACCGCGCCGGATAGTTTCGGCTGGGCCAAGGGTGCCACCCTCTCCGGCGGCATCATTAACACCGGGGGCAGTGAGAATGCCGGCGGTGGTGCAACCAGCTGGTATGCTGGCTTCACCTTGCCGACGCCCGTTGCTGCATTGAAATTGGGCGGCGCATTCGATTATTTGAATGGTCATCCTACTTTTGGCACTGGATTTAATACATTTGTCGTAGCTGGTTACGGCACTTACCAGATCAACGACAAAACAAGCTTCAACCTGCGTACGGAACTGCAGCAAGGCCAAGGCAATGATTTTGCTCAAGAGGAGATCACCGCCACCCTTCAGTATAACCTGTGGGCAAACGTGTTGACCCGTTTGGAATTCCGTTGGGATCATAATGAACATGGCGATGCGTATCTTAGCGCTGGTAGTCTCAATGGAAATGGCACACCTGAAAAAGATGCCTTCCTGTTTGCGGCCCAGGCCATTTATACGTTCTAATCTGACTTGATTCACCAAGCCCCTTTCGGGAAACCGAAAGGGGCTTTTTGTTTTTCTAGCTGCCCGTTCAAAAACACCTGCTTTGGTAGCAGCCGAGGTGACGAGGCACAAATTTCCCCGGAAACATCATTCGTTTTGCGCCTCCTCACGTCGGCTGCTGCTCCTTTTACGGACGGCCGTGTTCGCGCTTTCCATATTTTCATATCATCATATCTGGATACGTTGATTTTTTATTTGCACGGTTTCAAGCTTTCCGCTAATTTTATGCCGGTCAATACAAGCCCATGGAATTTATTCGCGACATTTACGCCGGGAAGCTGGCAGCCAGCCAGCCGGTCATTTCCTTTGAATTCTTCCCGCCAAAGACGGATGAAGGCGACCGCAATCTGCTTGAAAAAACCATTCCCGCGCTGATGCGGGTGAAACCGGATTATTGCTCCGTGACCTACGGCGCGGGCGGCACCACGCGCGACAAAACCTTGATGATCGTGGACCGCATCCAGCGCGAACACCAGTTGACCGCGCTCGCTCATCTCACCTGCGTCGACCACACGCGCGAGGAAGTCAGGATGCTGCTCGAAAAAATCCGCGCGCTCGGCTGCAAAAACATCCTGGCGCTGCGCGGCGATCCGCCCGGCGGCGGCAGCTTCCAGCCCACACCCGCCGGCTTTGAATTCTCCTCGCAGCTCGTCCAGTTCATCCGCGAGGCCGGCGAATTTTCCACCGGGGTCGCCGGTTTTCCCGAAGGCCATCTTGCGTGTAAAGAAGGCAAGCATGCCGACTGGGCGCATTTGCAGGCGAAGATTGACGCCGGCGCGGATTTTGTGCTGACCCAGTTGTTTTTCGACAATGCCGATTTTTTTGAATTTCGCGATTACGTCGCCGGCAAGCTTGGCGTGCGCGTGCCGATCGTGCCGGGCGTGATCTCGATTCTGAACGCGGCCCAGACCATCAGGTTCACGCAGCTCTGCGGCGCCAAAATCCCGCCAACGCTTCGCGCCCGGCTGGACGCGCTGGGAAATGACGAGGAGGCGGCGCTGGGATTTGGCATAGAATACGCCACGCGGCAGTGCGAGGAATTGCTGCAAGCGGGCGTGCCGGGACTGCACTTCTACACGCTGAACAAATCGCGTTCAACCGTTCAGGTCTTGAAAAATCTCGGCCTGGCTTGAACGGGGCAGCTTAAAACAGCCGGCCAGCGATGATGCCAATGACGCTCAGCGGCCCGGTGTCCTCCAGGCTGTCGGCGGCCTTGTCCAGTTTTTGCAGCGAGAGCTTGGCGTTCTTGTAAAATTCCTGGTCGTTGACAAGCTTGCCCATGGTGCCGTTCCCCTGGTTGATCTTCAGCAGGATCTGGTTCAGGTTCGTCATCGAAGCCTCGGTGGAATTGTAAAGCGCGTCATCCGTTGCGAGCTTGCCGAGCGTGCCCTGGCCGCTGCTGATGCCATTGAGCAGTTGTTTTGCCTGGGTCACGGCGTCCTGCAGGTTCGTCACAGTGTCGAGCGCGGAATTGTAAAGCGTCTGTTCGTAAATGACCTTGCCGACCGTGCCTTGACCGCTTGCGATCTGCCCGGAAATGCTGTCCATGTTCGAAAGCGTGGCCGTAATCCGCGCGCTGTTCTGCTTGATCAAATCCGTCAACGGGCCGAGCAGATTGTTGATGGAGTCGCCGGAGAAACTTTTGGCCACGTTCGCAATTCCGCCGGCGGCACTGTCAAGCTTGGCCATGATGGCGCTCAAATCAGGCTGTTCTGCCGACGCCAGCACCGCGCCGTCAACGGCCTTGGGGGCGTCCGGCGAGCCAAAACTGATGGCTACAAAATTCTGGCCCATCAGGCCCGCGAATTTGATCACCGCCTGGCTGTCCGTCTTGACGACGGCATCGGAATGTAGCTTCAGGGTGACCGCGACCTTGCCGTCGGCGAGCGCGATTTTTTCTACGCGGCCGATTTCGACCCCGGCCATTTTCACGCTGTCGCCCTCCTTCAGTTCCTGCACGGTGTCAAACTGGGCGCTGACGCGGTAGCCGCGCTGGAAAACGTCCGTGCCGCCGATTATTTCAATGATGAAAATGGCGGCAAAGACGGCGAGGACGACAAAAACACCGAGCCGGGTTTCGAGTGAGTTTTTCATAAATTCTTGGTTTGCGGTTCACGTTTCAAATCTGCGCGTAAAAATTTTTGGACGAGCGGGTCGTTGAAGCGTTTCACCTCGTCCGGCGTGCCAACGGTGACGATGACCCCTTCGTTGATGATGGCAATGCGGTCGGCCACGCCAAAAGCGAGGTCGCGATCATGCGTCACCACGATGGAGGTGACGCAGGTTCTTTTTTTGAGCTCCAAAATCTCCTCACCAATCACCACGGCCGACAAAGGATCCAGTTCGCTGGTGGGTTCGTCGTAAAGGATCATCTGCGGCTCGATGACCAGCGCGCGGGCAATGGCGGCGCGCTTTTTCATGCCGCCGGAAAGTTCGCCGGGCATCTTGTCCACCGCGTCCGCGAGGCCGACAGCCTCCAGTTTTTCGGCGACGATGCGTTCGATTTCAGCCGACGGTTTCAGGCGGTGTTCGGCGAGATAAAGCCCGACGTTTTCGCCGACCGTGAGCGAATTGAGGAGCGCGCCGGACTGAAACACCAGCGCCATGCGGTATTTGGTCGCGACTTCGGCGGATTCGACGGATTCGCCGTTGATGAGAATTTCCCCGGCGTCCGGCGCTTCCAGGCCGATGAGGTGCTTGAGCAAAACGCTTTTGCCGCTGCCGCTCGGCCCCATGATGACAAAAATTTCCCCGGGCTGGACATCGAGATCAACACCCCTGAGCACCTCCTGTCCGCCGAAACTTTTGCGTAGGCCGCGCACCTGGAGGCTGACGCCCGAATGATTGTTGTCCGTTAAGGTGGTCATGATTTCAGCAGGAAGCGGGTGAGGATGTAGTCAAAAATCACGATCAGGACTATGGAGTTCACCACGGCTTTCGTGACCGAACGGCCGATGCCGCGCGGCCCGCCAATGGTCACCAAACCCTGATGGCACGAAACCGCGCCGATGATAATGGCGAAACAAAAACTTTTGAACACGCCGTTGACCACGTCCTGGAAATCAACGATGTCGCGCAGGCCGTCAAAAAATGCCTGAAACGGAACGCCGATATGGCTGTTCGTTTCAGCCACCACCGCGCCGCCGAACCAACCCACGAGAATGGCGAAGACCACGAGCAGCGGCAGGGCGATGGCCATCGCCAGGACGCGCGGCAGCACCAGATAATGAATCGGATTGATGTTCATGGTGCGGAGCGCATCAATTTCCTGATACACGCGCATCGAACCGATCTCCGCCGCCATTGCCGAGCCGATGCGCCCGGCAATCAAAATGGCCATCATGACCGGTGCGAGTTCCTTCGCAACGGAAATACCGACAATGCCGCCAACTGCGCTGGCCAGACCGCGTTCCACCAACACCGGGCCGGTCTGCAGCGCGATGACCGCGCCGATGAAAAACGACAGCACGCAGACCATCAGCAGGCTGGCGTTGCCAATTTCAAAAAACTGGTCAAACACCTTCTGCCGCTGGCGCCACGCGAAGGGCAGGGCGCACAGCGTGCGCCAGAACAGCAGGACAATTTCACCAATGTTTTGAAACATAACCTATAAATCCGCCAGCCGGCCGGTTTTGGGATGCGTTTTGAACACCGGGATGTAAAACAGGCGTACCCTTTTCATTTCCGTGTCAGATTGATACTGGAAAAGACCGAACAGGAGCGAGCATTTTTTGGATGCCGGCGTGCTTTCACGGCGATATAAATTCCATAAGAATGACTGGCTGCTGGTGCCGGATTGCGGATTGTTTTCTGAAACCCAGATGGACCACAGCGGCGACCAGTTGCGTTCGATGCCGCGGTTGTCCGGCACGGCCGGCTCGACCGGAGCCAGGATTTGCAGGCGCGTGTTGCCGTTGAAATCGCGGTGATAGGTGAAGAACGGCAGCATGTCCACGCGCTGCTTTTCCACACCCGTCGCCGTGTTTTTCTCCACCGTGTTTTCATAGAGATAAAATGCTACGCGCGTGCGCTGCAAATCCAGCGGGTCGGAATGCGTGCGCCGGAAAGTATAAACCGGCCAGAGATAGGAATCGCTTTCCAAGGTGGCATTATGCGACCGGCTGAACAGCGGCCAGACGCGCGAGGTGGTCTTGCCTTCACCGCGCGTGAAGATGACAAACGGCCACGGCCCCTGCCATTCATGATATTTTTTTTCACGATCTTCAATCCAACTGAAGAACGGCCACAACACGTCGGTGACGTCGCGGTTGGGCGAGCGGCTTTGCAGATAAAGCGGCAGCACCGCCCACATTGTTTGCAGACCGTTGGTGACCCCGCCGTTTCGGTATTTGATGTATCGTCCGGAACCGGGCTGTGGTCGGGCGGGGCCGCCAGCGCCGATGTTGCTGGTGGATTTGAAAAAAATCGGCCACATCGCAAAAAAATCGTCGTGACCGCCAACGAGGGTCGTGTCGCCGAAGCCGTTGGTCAGGGTGGTCACGCCCTTGTGTTCGCTGCCGACCAGCGGCCAGAACTGCCAGCCGGACAGGCCGTCACCGTGACGCACATGAAAAAATGGAAACAGATAGTTGTCGGTGACGACGTCTTTCTTCTGCGACTGGCCGTAAAGCGGAAACATCACGAAAAAGATTTTGTCACGAAACAGCCGGTGCTGGAGGTGGCCGTAAAACGGAATGAGCGCGATGTAGTTTTCATTTGTGTCCGGCGCACGTTGCTGGAAGTAAAACGGGAAAATCGTGAACCGTTGTTCTCCGTTTTCATCCGGCTCCTGCCCGCCGGCAAAGCTCAACAACTCGCAGAACTGCCAGCGATATTCCTTGCCGTAGGCTTCGTAGGTGAGCAGCGGGTAAAGAAAATCATCCTCGCGCGATTCCACCACCGAATCGGCATCGTGAGAAAAAACCGGCGGGATGGCCCAGGTCTTCTCGGAATTTTTTTGCTGGTTGTAAAAAAGAGGTCCCACGGCTTCGGTGCGTTGCCCGTCAGCCAGCGACAGCGGGAATTGATCGTAAATCAGCCCGGCATGAACTCCATCTTCGGCAAAACTGGGGATGGAAAATCCAAAAATTAAAATCAATAAACCGATATGCCAGTAAAAATGGGGCTTTCCAAGAGCGCTTAACGCGTTCAATGCACGGATGTAGGATTTCAAAAACAGGCTCAATTTACATTATCGTTATTGCCAGACTATTAAGGCGCTTTTTTGCATCAAAAAAACTTGATTTTAACATTGATATTGACATTTTGGCGTTTTGCTTTAACCTTTGTTAACTTGAGGTTTTACCTCGGTTCCTCCTGAACCCGGTGTCGGCGATGTTCTGTCGACATCGGGTTTTTCTATTAAAGGCTTTCTCCGGCCAAGCAAATTCAGCAACGCCGGCAGGAACGCCAGAGCCGCAATCATGCACGCCGCAATGCCGGTGGCCATCACGCAGCCCAGACTGTGAATGCCCCGATGTTTGGCAAGCATGAGACTGCCGAATCCGGCGATGGCCGTCAATCCCGACACGAGCACGGCCTTGCCGGTACTGCGCGACAAAATGCCCGGCGTGCGCTCTTCAGCAAAACGGTTCAAAATATGAATGCCATTCGTCACGCCAATGCCGATGACCAGTGGCAGGGTCATAATGTTCGCCGGGTTGAACGGGATATCTAGCCAGCCCATCAGGCCGACCAGCCACAGCGTGCCGATGCCGACTGGCAGCAAGGATAAAATGACCGCGCCGAGGCTGCGGAAATGGAAATAGACCAGAATGGCAATCGCGATCAGCGAATACCATGCGGCGAGTTCATAACTTTTTTTCAGCAGCGTAGTGTATTCATAAAGCTGCACGGGCGTGCCGGTGACGTTCGGGGCAACCGTCCGCAAGTCGGCAATAAATTTTTCCTGGTTTTCCCGCTGCCAGACATCGTATCTCGGATAAACCTGCAGCAGAAACTTGCCGCTGACGCCGACGAAACGGTGGCGCAACGCCGCCGGCAAATCCTCGACGTGCAGCGGGGCGCGGTCGTCCTGGTTTTGCAGAGTTTGAAACGTCTGCCGCACATCGGCGAACAATGCCCGCTGGAATTCCGCCAGTTTGTCCGCGTGTTCGGCGCGCGCCGTGGCATCACCGCTCAACATTTCCTTGCGCAGCTTGTCGATGGCGTCCCGCAGTGAAACTAGCCGTGCGGTCAGGCTTGGGTTGCTGTCCTTGATTTCATCCAGCGCCGCGCCCAGATAACCGTAAAGCGAATACAGCGTGCGGCTGAAGTTCTCAATCTCCACCGGCTGGGGATCGGTGGTGCCGAATTGCAGCGCGGTGACCTGCTGTTTGATCTGGCCAATAAGCCTGAGCTTTTCTGTCTGGTCTTCAGAGAGGTAAAGGGCCATGGACTGGACGCCGTTGGACGCGACAGTCGGCAGTTTTTCAATCTGCATTTGCAGTTCGACAGCTTGCACCAGTGAGTCGGCAATCACCGCACCGTAAAGCACCGATTTGTCGGCCGAATCAATCAGCTTCTGCTCGAACACCACCGCTGGCAGCCCCGCGCTCTGCATGTTCAGCAGGTTGTAATCGAAATAAACCTTGCGTGCCTGCGTCAACGCCAGCATGCACAATATGCCCACGATGACCATCACCAGCACGGGCCGCTCCAGCCAGATATTTTCAATGCGCACGCGGCGTGCCACGTCGCCCAGGGTGTGGTCCAGCACGTTCTGCCTTCCGCGCAGGAGCAGCACCGGCAGCAACGTGATCATCGGGATGAAACAGACCAGCAGCCCGCCGCCACAGATGATGCCCATTTCCTGGATGCCCTTGAAATTGGTGAGCCACATCGCCAGAAACGCGCCCGCCGTTGTCAGCGCCCCGACGAAAATTCCCTGACCCGTAAACACCATCGCCGTCGTCAGCGCCTCCGGCTCCGTCCGGCCTTTGCGCAGTTCCTCCTCATAACGCGTGACCAGATGGACGCCAAAATCAATCGCCAGTCCGATGAGGATCGGCACAAAGGTGATCGTCAGAATGTTCAGGTGCCCCACCGTCAGCGTCGCAAACGCCAGCGTATAGGCCAGCCCGACCACCAGGCAGATCGTCGCCTTCACCGGCCGGCCGGTTTCACTGTAGCCGTAGATGAAAATCAGCGCGCACAGCACCAGCGCCACGATGCTGGCCACCGTCGTGTCCCTTTGCGACTGCGCCATCTCGTCGTGTTCCAGCACCGGCTCGCCGGTGAGGCCGACGTTCAATCCCGGCACTTCGCCCTGGGTTACCCGGATCAACTGCCGGATGCGTTCCACCGCGTTGCCGTTCAGGTCGTGAACCGGCGCGTGCGCTGTCACGAGAAAAATCCTGCCGTTGGCGAAGGTGATGTAAGTCTTGCGTACCGCCTCATCACCCGCGTCGAACAAAGCCGTGACACCCGGCGACGGCGGCGTGCCGGGCCGGTTTAAGCTGGCATCCGCCTGCGTCACGATGCGTGTCAGTGCGGGTAGCGACTGGATGAGCGATTCGGTCTGGGCGTTCGTTTCGCGCGGTGCGGTGCGGAACGCCGTGTTGATCTGCTCAAAAAACGAAATCAGGTTCGTCGTCTGCGTGAACTGGCGGATGAACGGCGCATCCGCTTCCAACGTGTTTTTCAGGTTTCCCAGATCGTTTTCCGGAACGAACAAAAGGGCTTTCGCACCCATCATCGGCAGATCGCCCTTGTAAAAAACGTCGGTGAACAGATTCGTTTCCACTTCCAGCTTTGCGCCGAGCCGCTCGGCAAACTGCCGGTTTTTTTCGATGTTCTCGCTTTCAATCACCACGACGAGATCACTCTGCTGGGGGAATTCCTTTTTGAGGCGGAGAAAGTTCTGGTGGTATTTTTTGTTCGAGCCGACGAGGTCGTCGCGGCTGGTGTCGAATTGGAGGAAAAAAACGGTGTAAAGGATGCACGCGGCAAACAACGCGATCTGCGGGTAAACAAACCAGCGCGGATGGCGGCAGACCGCCGCCGCCAGCCAGGCCAGCGACCGCGCCAGCAACGAGTCAGTGCTTAATGGCTTCATGCTTCAGACCGCGCGCGGCTCATGCCCTGGCCGGCTCCACCGACACCGCCGTGCCGTAACACAGCACCTCGGTGATGCCCTGCGCGATTTCCGTCGCATCATAACGCACGCCGAGAACCGCGTTCGCGCCGAGCTGGCCCGCGTGCGTGAGCATTTTGTTGAACGCCTCCTCGCGCGTCTGTTCGCACAAGTCGGTGTAGAGCGAAATGTTCCCGCCAAAAATCGCCTGGATGCTCGCGCCAAAATTCCCGACGATGGAACGCGACCGCACCACGATGCCGCGCACGACGCCGAACGATTTGACCACGCGATAGCCGGAAAGTTCAAACGTCGTGGTTGTCAGTGGGTGTGTCATGTTCACCAGATGATTGAACACGAGCGGACGCCATGGCAAAAGCGAAAACTTCCCGCCGCCTCAAGGCGAAAGCCATTCAAATCCCGGCAGGTTTCTGACCACCGCAAAAACCAGCGCCAAAGCAAGACCCAGCCAGAGAAATTTTGGCCGCAGGTTGAATGCCGCCGGCTTGTTTTTTGATTTTTTCAGAATAAAATGAACGATCCAGGCCGCCAGCGCCGCGAGAGTCAGCACGAAGAGCGCATTGTCTTTCAGCGCCAGCCGAAGATTTCCGTGGAGCAACGCATACAGTGCCCGCGTCATGCCGCAGCCTGGACAATTCAATTTCGTCAGCGCGTGAAACAGGCACACCGGATAAAATTCATGCGTGCCAGGATTGAAGAAAAACACCAGCGCGCCCGCGCCGATGGCCGCAGCCCCCAGCACGACGCCCGCAAAAATTGCCGGCGACAGTGGCGCGGAGACTTTTGGCGGAATGAATTTTGATCCGGCGCTCATGGCATAAGTTCAAAATCTTCCGAAGTTCCACATGACGTGCGGAGGGCTTGTCGCCAGGTTGAAAAACACCGAGCCCGCACCCAGCAGCAGGCTCAAAACCGAGAGGATCAGTCCGGCGACGGCCATGCTGCGGCCTTCGTGCAACTGCGGGTTGGCGTTGATCTGCGACAGCCCGATGAGCGAGAAGATGAGGCCCAGAATGCCGAACGGAAATCCGCAGCAGCAGCACGTCACCGACAAGATTCCGAAAATCATCCCGGCCTGCGCGTACGAGTTGGTTTTCGCCAGCCGTCCGGCGGCGGCAGTTCCGCAGGGTGGCGGGGCGATGGCCGACGGCGCACCAGACGCGGCGAAACAACCCGCGAATTCCGGCAGTAACCCGACAAAATTCCAGTCCTTTGCGCCGTCCACAAAAACCGGCGTCCGGTGTTCGACCCGGCCTTCCGCAATCCATTGCCGGATTTGTCCGCTGGTCGCCGGGCCGTATTCCAGCCCGTTCTCGCCGATGATTTTGTAAATTGCACTCATGCATCTCCGATTTTGCCGTCCGCGCGCCCCGCATCCGCGCAAACGCCGCGTTTTGATTCCGTCACAAACCCTAGCAAAACTCGCGCCGGCGCGCTGCTGAATTTTATTTGCGCCTCGGCCGCTGCCGCCCGCAGGTTTTTTCCGCTGCGAAAAAGCAGGTGATACAGCTTTTTTAATTCCAGCCGCTCGACGGCGGAGATTCCTGCGCGGCGCAAACCCACAATGTTCAGCCCGCACAGCTCATTGATGCCGTGCGCCACGGTAGTGAACGGCGGCAAATCCTGGCTGATGGCCGAGCCGCCTTGCATCATCGCCAGCGTGCCGACGCGGCAAAACTGGTGCACGCAGCAGTTGCCAGAAACGAACGCGCGGTCCTGCACCACGGCGTGCCCGCCCAGCAACGCGCAGTTTGCCAGAATGACGTGATCGCCGACAACGCTGTTGTGGCCGACATGCGAACCAGCCATGAAAAAATTATTTGAGCCGATGATCGTCTCGCCATCCGCAGTGGTTGAGCGATGCACCGTGACGTGTTCGCGAAAAACATTGTGGTCGCCGATGCGCACGCGCGTCGGTTCGCCCTGATATTTCAAGTCCTGCGGCGCGTCGCCGATGACGCTGCCGGCATGGAATCTATTATGCGAACCGATTTTGGTGATGCCGGTCAGATAAACGTGCGGCCCGACGACGCAATGCGCGCCGAGTTCCACGCCTGCGTCAATCACGGCATAAGACCCGACCTTCACGGTCGCGTCCAGCTTCGCCTGCGGATGGATGATGGCGGTTGGATGGTTCATTTTTCGACCACAGATTCACACAGATTTGCACTGATTGAAAATAATTTTGCTCGGCCATCCGCAGTTAAATTAGGCATAAAAATATCCCAGTTCCCGCAATGACGCATAATCCTTCGCCCGTTCTGCCGTCGCGCGGCCGATGATGACGTGGTCCACCACCTCGATTTTCAAAAGCTGCCCCGCGCGGATCAAATCCCGCGTCACC
>Ga0302320_10020489_pt1 | contig 13188 bp, 13 predicted proteins | sample Bog_T0_3_FD_202130 | JGI IMG/M metagenome (GOLD analysis project Ga0302320, IMG submission 202130) | Peat permafrost microbial communities from Stordalen Mire near Abisko, Sweden - Bog_T0_3 | ecosystem: Environmental > Terrestrial > Soil > Wetlands > Peat | place: Sweden: Abisko, Stordalen Mire...
AGCGAAACAATGCGTAAGACCTTCACCTCTTTTTTCTCCAACGAGTCCGGCGCGACGGCTATCGAATACGCGCTGATCGCCTCGTTGATCGCGGTCGCCCTCGTGACGATCTTGGGCAGCCTGGGCAGCCGCCTGAGCACCGAGTTCTCGGAAGTCAGCGCCGCTCTCAAGTAATCTGAATTTCGGGCGCCGCCCCAGTCTTCCGCGGCAAGCAGTTCTATTCACTCAACAACCGTAAATAAGGAGCGTCAGCATGCTTAAGACTGTGAAGAATTTCGTCTCGAACGACTCGGGCGCGACGGCCATCGAATACGCCCTGATCGCTTCGTTGATCGCGGTCGCCCTCGTGACGATCTTGGGCAGCCTCGGCAGCCGCCTCAGCACCGAGTTCTCGGAAGTCAGCGCCGCGCTCAAATAAGCGCTTACGCGATCTGAAAAATTACGCCGCCGCGAGATCCTCGCGGCGGCGTTTTCGTTTGCGCGGATTTTCTCGAACGCTGGGAGCGCCCTTCTCCTCGTCGGAAAAGGGCGCTCTTTTTGCGTTATGGATCAGTTCGCGGGCGCGCGTCCGGCCGAATAGATCGGGCGCGAACGACGCGCCGGCCGGCCGCGATTCGCGGCGGTTTGGCCGACCGAGCGCGGATCACGATGTGGCGCGTGATGCGGCCGATCCGGCGCCGTGGGCGAAGCCGGATTGCCCAGGTTGGTCGGCGCCGGCGCGGGCGCCTTCGCGCCGCGGCGATCGTCGGTCGGCAGACGCAGACGCGTCAACCGCTCGATCGCGCGCAGCAAGTCGCGCTCCTCGTGATCGCACAGCGAAATCGCCTGCCCCGCCTTGCCCGCGCGCGCCGTGCGGCCGATGCGATGCACGTAAGCCTCGGCGACGTCCGGCAGTTCGAAGTTCACGACATGCGAGACGTTGTCGATGTCGATGCCGCGCGCGGCGATGTCGGTGGCCACCAGCGCCCTCGCCTTGCCGCCCCGGAACGCCTCGAGCGCCCGCTCACGCTGGCCCTGGCTTTTGTTGCCGTGGATCGCCGCCGCGATGATGCCGGCTTCCTCGAGCGTCTTGGCGACGCGATCGGCCCCGCGCTTGGTGCGCGTGAACACAATCGTGCGCGTCATGTCGGCGTCGCTGAAGAGTTCGACGAGCATGTCGCGCTTCTTGGCGGCGTCGACGAGGATGACGCTCTGGTCGACGCGGTCCGCCGTCTTGGCGACCGGGGTCACCGAGACTTCGACGGGATCGCGCAGCAACTCGCTGGCGAGCGCGCGGATGTCGGTCGGCATGGTCGCGGAGAAGAACAGATTCTGGCGCTTCTTCGGGATGTCCCGGACGATGCGGCGGATCGGCTTGATGAAGCCGAGGTCGAGCATTTGATCGACTTCGTCGAGCACCAGGAACTCGACCGAGGTCAGCGAAGCGACGCGCGCGTCGAGATGGTCGAGCAACCGGCCCGGCGTCGCCACGAGAACGTCGATGCCCGCCGCCAGGGCGCGGATCTGCGCGCCCGGAGGCACGCCGCCGAAGATGACGGAGATCTTGAACGGCAGCCCCGCCGAGAGATCGCGGAAGCTCTGCGCGATCTGGCTGGCGAGTTCGCGGGTGGGGGCGAGCACCAACACGCGCGCGCCGCCCTTCGGCGCGGGCTTGGGATCGGCGAGCAGCTTGTTTAGGATGGGCAGCGCGAAAGCGGCGGTCTTGCCGGTTCCGGTCTGCGCGATGCCGACGAGATCGCGGCCGAGCATCAAGGCAGGGATAGCCTGCGCCTGGATCGGCGTCGGCTTCTTGTAGCCCATTTTGGCCAGCGCGGTGACGAGGGGTTCGGCGAGGCCGAATCCGTTGAAGTTTTCCAAAGGTAAGTCTTTCATACAGGCGCGAGCGCGCGGGTTCGCGCGACGGGGGCCAGGGTTCTGTAGTGGGGAACGCCCCGCGTGTCCGGGCGTCGATGTGAGCGCGATGGGGCGCACGGCAGGAGGACAATCGCCCTTCACGCGGCCGGCGCGCATCGACCGCTGAATGTCGCGGTGACGCTCATATCGGTGACGCACAGCGGTAAGTCAAGGGAATTCGAGATGAATCCCCTCTCCCGCTCTCGCGGGAGAGGCCTAGGGTGAGGGTCTTGCGGCGAGGCGTGACGCGCATTTGCGCCCTCGCCTTCCCCCCGTTAGCTTCGCCAAATGTCGCCCGCCCTCTCCGCCTTCGACGAATCTCTTCTGCGAGGCTCCCACGGCGAAGCGGCGGCTTTCGCGATGCGCTTGCTGATCAAATTCGCCGAGGCGGTCGAGGCGCCGCGGTTTCTCGACATCGAGGCCGCGCATGTCGATGGCTGCCTATATCTCGGCCGCGCGAGCCTGGATTTCGTCGAACGCCTCGTCGCGCTGAACGGGCGCGTGCGCGTCCCCACGACGCTGAACGTCGGCTCGGTCGACCTGCTGCATCCCGAATTGTTCCGCGGCGACCCGCAAGTCGGCGCGGCAGGGAAGCGACTGATGCAAGCCCATCTCGCGCTCGGCTGCCTGCCGACCTTCACCTGCGCGCCTTATCAGACGAAGCACCGCCCCCGGTTCGGCGCGCAGATCACCTGGGGCGAGTCGAACGCGATCGTGTTCGCCAATTCGGTGATAGGCGCGCGCACCGAGCGCTATGGCGATTTCATCGATCTCTGCTGTGGGCTCACCGGCCGCGCGCCCGAATTCGGGCTGCATGTGGAAGCGAACCGCCGCGCGCGCGTGCTCGTCGAGATCGCGTCGCAGCCGCCCGAATGGGACGGCGCGGAACTTACCTGCGTCGCGGTCGGACATCTCGTCGGCAGGCTCGGCGAGGGAATCGCCGCGATCTCTGGCCTGCCCGCCGCGACGAGCGAAGACGATCTCAAGGCGCTCGGCGCGGCGGCCGCGTCGTCGGGCGCGGTCGCGCTGTTCCACGCCATCGGCTTGACACCCGAGGCGCCGACGATGGAGGCGGCGTTCGGCGGCGACCCGCCGCGGCGCGTGGTGCGCTTCGACGCCGACGATCTGCGCGCCGCCGCGCGCAGCCTTTCGACGGTGGAGGACGGCGCCCCTATCTCGGCCGTGACGCTCGGCACGCCGCACTTTTCGCTTGCCGAATTCGAGCGGTTGCTGCCGCTGCTGGAGGGCGAACAGCCGCGCGCGGACATCTGGATCAATACCGCGCGCGAAACGCTGGCGACGCTGCGCGAGCGCGGCTGGGAGGAGCGGCTGCGCGCGGCCCGCGTGATCCTCGTCGCCGACACCTGCGTCTACGCCACCAGGCTGCTGCCCGAAACGCCGGGCGCGATCATGACCAATTCGGGCAAATGCGCGTATTACGCCCCCGGCAATCTCGGCCGCGGCGTCGCTTTCGGCTCGCTCGCCGAATGCGTCGCCTCCGCCCGCTCCGGCCGGGTCACGCGACTATGATCGCCGGAGTTACTTTGGCGCCCGGCGTTGCCGAGGGCGCGCCATTGCTGCTGCAAGAGCCGCTGAGCTTTTGGGGCGGCCTCGATCCGACCTCGGGGCTGATCATCGACCGTTGGCACCCGCAAGCGGGCGCTTGCATCGCCGGCCGCGTGCTGCTGATGCCGGCGGGGCGCGGGTCGTCGTCGGGCAGCGCGTCGCTGGCGGAAGCGATCCGGCTCGGCGTTGGACCCGCCGCGATCCTGTTGCTCAAACGCGACGCCATCGTCATCGTCGGCGCGCTCGCGGCGGCGGAGCTTTACGGGCGTTTCGTGCCGGTCGTGCTGGTGGAAGCGGCGGATTGGGCGACGCTCGCGGCGGCGGGAAGGCTGGAAGTGCGGGCAGAGGCCGGAGGGGCGGTAGTCGCCCTCCGCCCGTGAGACCCATCGAATTGGCACGCTGGTTATGCTACAAGAGTTCGCGATGACCCAACAGGAAATCCTCGACCAACTGCGGCGAAACGAGCGAGCCTTGCGCGAGCGAGGAGTCGCGCACGCCGCGCTGTTCGGTTCGCGCGCGAGGGGCGACCATAGGCCGGACAGCGACACCGATATCCTGATTGAGGTCGATCCACAGGCGCGCGTCACGATCAACGACTATGTAGGATTGAAGGAATTTATCGCGGAGATGTTTGACGGCCCCGTTGATGTCGTGAGCCGGGACGGTTTAAAGCCTTACGTCAAACCGGTGGTAACTGCGGACGCGATCTGTGCCTTCTGAAGAGGCGCGGGGTCCGCTACGTGACATTCACTATCACATCGATCTCGCCGAGCATTTCGCGGCGGGTTTAGACTATCCGGCGTTTCATGGGGACCTCCGCACCGTTTACGCCGTGACGCGATGTCTCGAAATCATTTCGGAGGCTTCGCGTCGTCTGCCGGAAATGTTGAAAGCCCGACACCCCACCATTCCATGGAAACGCATGGCCGGGGCCGGCAACGTCTATCGTCACTATTACGAGGACGTCGCCGCCCATTTCGTTTGGGACACTATTCACATAGAATTTCCGCCCTTACGAATCGTCATTGAAGCGGAACTGGCGAGTTCGGGCTGATGCGCTGGAAGGCGTCTCTCAGGAGGACTGATCCATGGCCGCCTTCCCTCTCTTCGATCTCGCGCGCTACGAAGCCGCCTCCGCCACCGAAAAGCGCGTCCTCGCCGCCGAGGTCGATTCCATCTGCCGCTCGAGCAGTTTCCTCGCCATCTCCGGTCACGGTGTGCCACAAGCCATCGTCGACGCCGCCTGGACCAAGGCCGAGACCTTCTTCGACTTGCCGCCCGAGCATAAGCAGCGCGCGAGCGCGCCCTACCCCGGCTATCCCTACGGTTACCTCGGCCCGCAACTGGAGTCCCTTGCGCGTTCGCGCGACGTCGATGCGCCGCCGGACTTGAAAGAGAGCTTCAACGGCGGACCCACCCGCGCGCCCGATGGCCTGACCGACCCGGAGGCGCTCGCGTTCTGCTACGCCGAGACGATCTGGCCCGACGCGCCCAAAGGATTCGTTGCCGCTTGGCGCGCTTACTATGCCGCGATGGAAGATCTGGCGGCGCGGATCATGCGACTGTTCGCGACAGCGCTGCATCTGCCCGAGGCCTACTTCGAGCCCTTCATCGACGCGCCCGTCAGCGCATTGCGCGCGCTCAACTATCCCGCTGCGACGGAAGCCGCGCGGCCCGGCCAGATTCGCGCGGGCGCGCATACCGACTATGGCAGCCTGACGATCCTGCTGCCGCAAGCGGGCTCGCGCGGCCTCGAAATCCTGACCCGCGACGGCGTCTGGACGCATGTGCCGCCCCAACCGGGCGCCTTCGTCATCAACATCGGCGATCTCATGGCGCGCTGGACCAACGACCGCTGGGTTTCGACCCTGCATCGCGTCGTGATTCCCAGCGCGGCGGAAGGCGGCGCGGAGCGGCGGCAGTCCTTCGCCTTCTTCCACCAGCCCAATTGGAACGCCGAAATCGTCGCGCTCGACGCATGCCTCACGCCCGGCGAAGCGCCGAAATACGGGCCGGTGCTCTCGGGGCCCTATTTGATGGGCAAGTTTAAACGCACCACGATGTGAATCCGTAGTCGCCGCCGGTATCCGACCGCGCCGGCTTGCGGCATATTCGCCGCGCGCCGCCTCGGCGCTTCGTGCGGAGCGAACCCATGCGCTACGAGATTTCCGGCAACATCATGCAGACGGTGGCGATCGATCTCGCCCCCGGCGAAACCGTCTACAGCCAGACCAACACGATGGCCTGGATGAACGACCAGATCACGATGGACACGCACACCGGCGGCGGTCTGTTCGCCGGCCTCAAGCGCGCCTTCGCGGGCGGCTCGTTCTTCGTCACCGACTTCACCGCCAGGGGCGCGGGGCATGTCGCTTTCGCGCCGCGGTTTCCCGGCACGATCGTGCCCGCGATGCTTCAGCCCGGCCAGTCGCTGATCTGCCGCAAGGAGACCTTTCTCGTCGCGCAGAAGTCGGTCACGCTGGAACTCGCCTGGCAGAAGCGCCTCGGCTCCGGCTTCTTCGGCGGCGACGGTTTCATCCTGCAGAAGGTGACCGGCCCCGGAATCGTCTGGCTCGACCTCTCGGGCGAACTGGTCGAGCGCGATCTGGCGCCGGGCGAGCGGTTGCTGGTGCACGCCGGCCACGTCGGCATTTTCGAGCCGAGCGTCAGTTTCGACATCCAGATGGTCAGCGGCTTCAAGAACGTGCTGTTCGGCGGCGAGGGTCTGTTCCTGGCGACGCTCACCGGCCCCGGCCATATCTGGCTGCAGAGCATGCCGATCCTCAATCTGGCCGAGGAGATCGGCCGCTATCTCCCGCGCGGCGGCGACACCGGGTCAAATTCGACGGCGAGCACGCTCGCGGTCGGAACGGCGCTCGGCGCGGCGGGCGGGTTGCTTGGAGGGTTGTTCGGAAGCAACGATAGTTGAACGGCCCCACTCCCGGCCCCTCCCCGCAAGGGCGGGGAGGGGAGTCACGGCGCCCTCCGAATTCCCCTCCCCGTTTTTACGGGGAGGGGTAAGGGGTGGGGCGCTTCATCAAGCAAACCCTCGCTTGCGCAGCAACGCCTCCGGCTTCGGCGCCCTTCCGCGAAACGCGGCATAAGCGTCCTCCGGCGGGCGACTATTGCCCGCCGCGTACACGTACCGCTTCAACTTCTCCGCCAGTTCCGGGTTGAACGCGTCGCCCGTTTCCGTGAAAGCATCAAAGCCGTCGGAATCCAGCACCGCAGACCAGAGATAGCTGTAATAGCCCGCCGAATAGCCGTCGCCCGCGAACACGTGCTGGAAATGCGGCGCGGCGTGGCGGATCGCGATCGTCTCCGGCATTTCGATCGCCGCGAGTTCTTTCGCCTGGAACGCGGCGACGTCGATGGCGCCGGGATCAGGCAAACTATGAACGGCCATGTCGAGAAAGGCCGACGCCAGAAATTCGACGGTGGAGAATGACTCGCCGTATTTCCGCGCCGCATGCAGGCTGTCGAGCAACGATTGCGGCATCGGCGCGCCGGTCTCATGATGCAGCGCGAATTCCCTGAGCACCTCGGGCTGATCCAACCAATGCTCGTAGAGTTGCGAAGGGAATTCGACGAAATCGCGCGACACGTGCGTGCCCGACAGCCGTCGATAGGTCACGTCGGACAGCATGCCGTGCAAGCCATGACCGAATTCATGGAACAGCGTGTGCGCCTCGTCGTAGCTGAGCAAACATGAATCGCCGGCGCGCGCGAAGTTCATGACGTTCTGCACGATCGGCAGCGTCACGCCATCGAGACGACCCTGATCGCGCAGCGACGACATCCAGGCGCCGCTCCGCTTGGAAGGCCTCGCGTAATAGTCGCCGATGAACAGCGCCACCGGCGCGCCGCTCGCGTCGCTGACGTTCCACGCGCGCGCGTCCGGGTGCGGCAGTTCGATGTCGTGACGCTCGCTGAAGCTGAGTCCGAACAGGCGATGCGCCACCGAGAAGGCGGCCGCGATGATGTTGTCGAGCGGCAGATGCGCCTTCAACGCGCGCTCGTCGAAATCGTACAGCGCCCGGCGCCGCTTCTCCGCGTAATAACGCCAGTCCCAGGGCTGAAGCGCGAAATTGCCGCCCTCCTCCGCGATCATCTTTTGCAGCGCTTCGCCCTCGGCGAGCGCCGCGGCGCGGGCAGGCGCCCAAACCTGCCGCATCAGGCCGGACGCGGCCTCCGGCGTCTTCGCCATCGTGTCGGCGAGCTTGTGCTCGGCGAAACTGGCGTAGCCGAGCAGGCGCGCCTTTTCCGCGCGAAGCCGCACGGTCTCGGACATCACCGGACCATTGTCGTGCGCGCCCGGGTTGGCGCCGCGCACGAGGAAGGCGCGAAACGCCTTTTCGCGAAGGTCGCGCCGCGCGGAGAATTGCAGGAACGGCTCGATCGACGAGCGCGACAGCGTGACCGCGTGCTTGCCGGGATGGCCGCGCTCGGCGGCGGTTTCAGCCGCCGAATCGAGAAATTCCGGCGGCAGCCCGACGACATCGTCGGGGCCATCGAGCACGAGCAGATAGGCCTTTTCATCGGCGAGCACGTTCTGCCCGAAATTCGCGCCCAAGGTCGCCAGCCGCTCGCCGATTTCGGCCAGCCGCGCTTTCTTGTCCGCTGGCAGGCCCGCGCCGGCGCGGACGAAGGCGAGGTGATGGCGCTCGACCAGTCGGCGCGCTTCCGCGTCGAGTCCGCTGGCGTCGAGCGCGGCATGAACCGCGTCAACGCGGCGAAACAATTCGTCGTCGAGCAGGACCGCGCTGCTCTCGCGCGCCAGTATGGGCGCGATCTCGCGCTGGATCGCTTCGAGTTCGTCGCTGCTGTCGGCGCCGACCAGATGATAAAACACGCGCGCGACGCGATCGAGCGCGTCGCCCGAACGCTCGAGCCCGAGAATGGTGTTGTCGAAGCTCGGCGCGTCCGGGTTCGCTTTAATCGCGACTACCTCCGCGCGCGCCTGGTTGATCGCCTCGGTGAAGGCGGGGCGAAAATGTTCGGCCCGAATCGACGCAAACGGCGGCGCGCCGAACGGGCCGGTCCAGGGCGACAGCAGCGGATTGTCTTGGGTCAAACGATGGCCTCGCGCGGTGAAAGGGGTCGAACGATGGGGAGCATCTCGCGCCGCCGGCGTCAACCCGTGACGAGGATCGCTCTGAAATCGTTGACGTTCGTCAACGTCGGCCCGGTGACGACGAGATCGCCGAGCGCGGCGAACAAAGTGTAGGCGTCGTTGTCGGCGAGGTTTTCGCGCGGCTTCAATCCGAGCGCGGCCGCGCGCACGAGCGTGTCGGGCGCGATGAGCGCCCCGGCGTTGTCCTCGCTGCCGTCTATGCCGTCGGTGTCGGCGGCGAGGGCGAAGATATTCGGCGCGCAGTCCAGCGCGAGGGCGAGGGCGAGCCCGAATTCGGCGTTGCGGCCGCCCCGCCCGTGTCCGCGCACCGTCACCGTCGTCTCGCCGCCCGACAGCAGCACGCAGGGCGCGCGCGCGGGTTCGCCATGCGTCGCGACCGAGCGCGCGACGCCCGCCATGACCTTGGCGACCTCGCGCGCCTCGCCCTCCATGGAGTCGCCGAGCAGCACCGGCGTGATTCCCGCCGCGCGCGCGACCGCCGCCGCGGCCTCCAGCGACATGTAAGGCGTCGCGATCAGGATGTTGGCGACGTCGGTGAAGCGCGGATCGCCGGGCTTCGGCGTCTCGGAGCCGGCGCCCTCGAGATGCGCGATCACTGCGGGCGACGCATCGACGCCATAACGGCGCAGCGTCGCGAGCGCGTCAGCCGAGGTCGAGGCGTCGGGAACGGTCGGGCCGGAGGCGATGACCGAGAGATCGTCGCCGGGCACGTCGGAAATGATCAGGCTGACGACCCGCGCGGGCGCGGCGGCGAGCGCGAGCCGGCCGCCCTTGATCGCGGACAGATGCTTGCGTACGCCGTTCATCTCGCCGATGCCGGCGCCGCTAATCAGCAGCGCGCGGTTGATCGCGCGCTTGTCTTCGAGTGTGAGTCCCGACGCCGGGGCCGCGAGCAGCGCCGAGCCGCCGCCGGAGATCAGGCAGAGCACGAGATCGTCCGATGTCAGGCCCTTGACCCGGTCGAGAATGCGCAGCGCCGCCTGTTGGCCCGCCGCGTCGGGCACGGGATGCGAGGCTTCGACGACTTCGATGAATTTCGTCGGCGCGCCGTGGCCGTAGCGCGTGACGACGAGGCCTTCCAGCAGCCCCGCCCAAGCCGTCTCGACCGCCGCCGCCATCGATGCCGCCGCCTTACCCGCGCCGACGACGATAGTTCGCCCCTTGGGCGGCGCCGGGAGGAATGCGGGAATGCGAAGGGCCGGCGAGGCCGCGGCGATCGCGGCTCGTAGGAGGCTGGTGAGGAAAGCGCGGGGATCGTCGGTCATGTTGCCAACATGCCCCTTCCCCCCTCGCGGGGGAAGGCGCCGAACGAAGAGAGGCGGATGAGGGGGGCCGAGCAAAGCGGTGCGGCTCTGAATGTTCGCCACGCACATCTCTCATCACGAAGCCATCGCGCTTTCGCTCGATCCCCCTCATCCGGCCCTTCGGGCCACCTTCCCCCGCGAGGGGGGAAGGGGCATGATAAGCTCCTCGGAGGAATCTCAACGCCCATGACCGCCAGCCCGCAAACTCCCCTTCGCCGCCGCGAGGGAAAACCCTCGCCTCGAGCCGTCGCCGCGCTCAACTCGGCCCTGGCCGCGAAATTCGGCAACAAGCTCGTCACCTCGGAAGCGGTTCGGATGCAGCACGGCCATACGCTGACCTGGCTGAAGACCGAGCCGCCGGACGCGGTGCTGTTCGCGGAAAATCGCGAGGACGTGATCGACGCCGTGCGCCTCTGCGCCGCGCATGACGCGCCGATCGTGCCTTTCGGCGTCGGTTCCTCGCTGGAGGGCCACGTGAACGCGCCCTTTGGCGGGCTGTCGATCGATTGCAGCCGGATGGACCGGGTGCTGGCGGTTCACGCCGAGGATCTCGATTGCGTCGCCGAGCCGGGCGTCACGCGCAAGGCGCTGAACTCGCATTTGCGGGACAGCGGCCTGTTCTTTCCCATCGACCCCGGCGCCGACGCCTCGATCGGCGGCATGGCGGCGACACGGGCCTCGGGCACCAACGCGGTGCGTTACGGCACGATGAAGGACAACGTGCTTTCGCTCGGCGTGGTCACGGCGGATGGGTCTTTCACGCGCACCGCCAGTCGCGCGCGCAAATCCTCGGCGGGCTATGACCTGACGCGGCTGTTTGTGGGCTCCGAGGGCACGCTCGGCGTGATCGTCGAGGTGACGTTGAAGCTGTCGGGCGTTCCCGAAGCGATCGCGGGCGGCCATTGTCCATTTCCCGACGTGCGCTCGGCCTGCCTGACGACGATCCAGACGATCCAGTCGGGCATTCCCGTGGCGCGCATCGAATTGCTGGATAAATTGCAGGTGCAGGCCTGCAACGCCTATTCGAAGCTGAATCTACCCGAAACGCCGATGCTGTTCGTCGAGTTTCACGGCTCGGCGGAGAGCGTCGCCGAACAATCGCGCCGCTTCGGCGAGATCGCCGCCGACAATGGCGGCGGCCCATTCGCCTGGACGACGCAGGCGGAGGAGCGCACGAAACTCTGGCAGGCGCGGCACGACGTGTTCTGGGCCGTTATGGCGTTGAAGCCGGGCAGCCGCGCCTTCGCCACCGACGTTTGCGTGCCGATCTCGCGCCTCGCCGATTGCGTCGAGGCGACGCAACGCGACATCGCCGAAATCGGGCTGATCGCGCCGATCGTCGGCCATGTCGGCGACGGCAATTTCCACGTCAGCCCGCTCATCGACATGAATGACCCGGCCGAAATCGCGCGCGCCGAGGCGTTCGGCGAACGGCTCGCGAAGCGGGCGATCGAGATGGAGGGCACCTGCACCGGCGAGCACGGCGTCGGGCAGAAGAAGATCAGCTATCTCGACATCGAGCACGGCGCGGCGACGCTGGATTTGATGCGGCGGGTGAAGGCGGCGTTCGATCCGGAAAATATGTTCAACCCTGGGAAGATTTTCAGGGGGTAGAGCGCGCGTCCGTCAAGGCGAGCGACAGCGAAGCCATCCAGACTGAGGCTGACAGGTTAGCGCTTTAGGCCAGTCGCGAGCGTGTCCGTTGCACGTAATTGGCTCAAGTCTGGATGGCTTCGCTTTGCTCGCCATGACGAGAGCCTCCGCTCGGCCCACGCTCATAGTCAGCGAAAACAAACCCCGCCTCGTCCTTCGGCCCGCGCTCGCCGGCCTCGCGCCGAACCTCGCGCCACAGCGCCGGATCGATCGCGGGGAACCGCGCGTCGCCTTCCGGGGCGAGGTCGACCTCGGTGATGAACAGCCGGTCGGCGCCGCGAATCGTCTGCGCGTAAATCTCGCCGCCGCCGCCGATCATGACTTCCGGCGCCGCGCTCGCGAGGGCCAGCGCCGCCTCGAGGTCGTGCGCGACCGCCGCGCCCGGATGCGACCAACCCAGGTCGCGCGTGACCACGATCGTCTGCCGCCCCGGCAACGGCTTGCCGATGGAGTCGAAAGTCTTGCGGCCCATGATCAGCGGCTTGCCGAGAGTCAGCGCCTTGAACCGCTTCAGATCGCTCGAAAGCCGCCAGAGCAGCTTGTCGCCGTCGCCGATCACGCCGTTGCGCGCGACCGCCGCGATCAGCGACACCAAGGGCCGGCTCATTGAAATCCCGCTTCCATCAGCTTGCGCGCTTCGCTCGCCCGTTCCGCATCGGATCGTGCGCCGTTCAGCACGAGGATCAGCCTGCGTCCGTTCTGGACGGCCGACCCGACGAGGCCGAAACCGCTCCTCCCCAGATGGCCCGTCTTCAAGCCGTCCGCGCCGATGCCCATGCCCAGCAGCGGGTTGCGGTTGTGCTGGCGGATGTTGTTCCAGGTGAATTCGCTCTCGCCGAAATAGCGATAATATTGCGGATAGGTCTGGATCACATGCGCGGCCAGATGCGCCATGTCGCGCGGCGTGACGCGTTGTCCCGGGCTTCCGTCGCCCCAGGCGTTGGCGAAATGCGAGTGAGTCATGCCGAGTTCAGCCGCGCGCCGGTTCATGCGCGCGACGAACGCCGCTTCAGAACCAGCGACGCCTTCGGCCAGCGCGATGGCGGCGTCGTTGCCCGAGGTGATCAGCAGGCCGCGCAGCAGATCCTCGACGCTGACCTGCGTATTCACTTGCGCGAACATGCTGGACCCGCCCGATTCGGCGTCGCCCTCGCGCGCCGCTCGCGCGGAGATCGGCAACTTGTCCGACAGACTGAGCTTGCCCTCCGAAATCGCGTGAAAGACGATCTCGGCGGTGAGGATCTTGGTCGTCGACGCCGGGTCCATGGATTTATCGGCGTTTTTCGCGAACAGCACGGCCCCCGAGTTGGCGTCGACCAGCAGCGCGTAAGGAGCCTTGGTCTGCAAAGGCGCCGCCGACGCGGGAAACGTTCCGAACAGGGCGAGCAGCAACAGCATCTGCGGAAGAATGCGAAAAGCGCGAATCATCAAGACCTCGTTTCGAAACCCGGCGCGGCGTCGGCGCATGTTACGACAGTCGAGGAACGGGGTAAAACGATCCGGTGAGGCGCCAGCAATTCTAAATGGCTTCTCCTCGGCGAAATCAGGCCCAAATCTGTTTTTCGATTTCGGGGGGTGGCTTGGATTGGATCAGGGTGGTCATGAGGGTCTTCCAGTCGGGAAAAACCAGATAGTCGG
>Ga0302320_10020491_pt1 | contig 13188 bp, 15 predicted proteins | sample Bog_T0_3_FD_202130 | JGI IMG/M metagenome (GOLD analysis project Ga0302320, IMG submission 202130) | Peat permafrost microbial communities from Stordalen Mire near Abisko, Sweden - Bog_T0_3 | ecosystem: Environmental > Terrestrial > Soil > Wetlands > Peat | place: Sweden: Abisko, Stordalen Mire...
ACAAGCGCGCCCGTCTGGCGGCTGCCAAGCAGAAAAAGTAGTGGTTCGCAAATACGCATAGACAAAGGGCAAAGCTTCGGCTTTGCCCTTTGTGTTCTGGGTACCCCGGGGCTAAATCTGTTCGGAGGGCTTCCCTGCTCCGGCAACTAAAATTCCAAGCGCCAGCAGGCCGACTGCCGCAAGCGGCTGCCCGTAGGTCCCCGCTTCAAGGGCCATGCCCGCGAACAATGCCCATGTTGCACCCACTACCGCCATCAGGATTCCGACGGGACGCAGCACCGGATCGTGTGTGACTCCAATCATCTTTTCCTCACCGCGCTCGTGATGTTCTGCCATAACGCTCCTCTATCTTCTAACGGTTTCGATGCTGCAGGTGCTCAGACGGATGCTGACAATCGGCTTTGCCCTGCAACAACGGTCGAGAACTCCAGTTGATCTCCAACAGTGGTTGAGCAATCCTCCGGCTCAGTGCTTCTCGCTAGCCGCTTCACCGAATTCGAAGCGAACGCAGACCCAGTTGCACGCATCGAAGTCACAGCTAAACTTTTGGGAGGCCCAGGAGGCGAGATGAAGGACAACAAGGCTGGCGGGACTCCGCCCACAACGGCAGGTAATCCTAATGTTCAGTCGTCCGATGGCGGCATCAGCCCCTCGGCTCCTTCGGCGGGCACAGCGGGGTGGGGCACAACGCCGGATGAGCGGCGCAAACAAGTGGTGGGGAATAACCCCGAAGGCTCAATCCCGGACGCAAAGGGCGCAGGCGACTTGCGGCATACCTCCTACCTGCAGAACGAGGCCGCACAAAATCCTGCGGCAGTGGAAGCCGCGCACCCGCACGCAGACCGCGCGTTCCGCTGCGCCGACGCCGTACAGCGCGACTGCGGGTGGACGGTAACGGGAAGCAGCGAGGACGAGATCCTCGGCTACATGCGCTCGCACGCGCGCGAAGCTCACGGGAAGAACGAGTTCACGTCGAGCGAGCTGGCCGAAGCTCGTCGCGCCATTCACAAGCGCGCTGCGTGAGCGGAACCGCTCGGAGAACTCCGATCGCATGGTGGTACACTCGTGTTCATCCCTTAATCTTGGAATGGACCTAACGCGCCTTGGCCGAACATTCGCAGTGTCGCCGCTCCGCCGTATTGTTGATCAGTTGCCCGGACCGTAAAGGTTTGGTGGCAGTGATCTCAAATTTCATCTTCACTCACAATGGAAACATTCTCCACGCCGATGAACATCGCGACGCGGAGACCAATCTGTTTCTGATGCGCGTGGAGTTTGATCCTTCGGGTATGGATGTGAGTCTTGATGCGCTGACGGTTGAGTTTGTGCCCATTGCTGAACGCTTTGAGATGGAATGGCAACTGGCCAAGAACACGTGCAGGCCGCACGTCGGCATTATGGTTTCGCAATACGACCACTGCCTGGCCGACTTGCTTTACCGGCACAAGGCGGGCGAGTTGGATTGTGATATTCCGGTAGTTCTGTCCAACCATATCGCAGCCGAGCGTCTGGCCGGATTCTATGGCGCGAAGTTTGTACATACTCCGGTGGCGCGCGATAACAGGGCGGAAGGCGAGAGGCGACAGATTGCGTTGCTGCGCGAACACGAGTGCGACGTGATTGTGCTGGCGCGCTACATGCAGATTCTGTCGCCTGCGTTCTTGGCCGAATTTCCACACCAGATAATCAACATTCATCACTCGTTTCTTCCGGCCTTCGTTGGGGCGCGGCCCTATCATCAGGCCTTTGAGCGCGGAGTGAAGTTGATTGGCGCGACGAGCCATTACGTCACCGAGGTGCTCGACGATGGACCGATCATTGAGCAGGCGGTCTCACGCATCTCGCATCGTGATTCGGTGGAGGATCTTGTGCAGAAGGGGCGCGACTTGGAGAAGGTTGTGCTCTCGCGGGCGGTCGGGTGGCATCTGGAAAATCGCGTGCTGTTGTATGGGAAGAAAACCGTGGTGTTCGACTAATCGAACTCGCCCACGATATCTGCTCCGCAATGGCGACAGTGACCGTGATCGATGGCGACTTCCTCAACGCGATGCCAGGAGCGACGGATCAGCGTTTTGCCGCAGGCGGGACAGCGCGTGTTGCCGCCATCACGTGTGAGAATGTTTCCCTCATACACATACTTGAGTCCGCGCTCCAACGCGAGCTGGCGCGCAATATGTATGGTCTCCGGGGACGTTGGGTCACGGTCAAGCATCTTGAAATCCGGATGGAAGGCCGTGAAGTGCAGTGGCACGTCGTCACCGAGTTCACCCATGATCCAGTCGCAGAGTTCAACGGTTTCGGCAGGCGTATCATTTGCTCCGGGAATGATGAGGTTGGTGATCTCAAACCACACGCTGGTCTCGCGGCGCAGCCAGCGCAGCGCCTTGAGCACGGGTTCCATGTGGGAGAGTGTGACCTTGGTATAGAAGTCTTCGCTGAATGCTTTCAGATCAATGTTGGCGGCGTCGATGTGCTCGTAGACCTCGAAGAATGCTTCGCGCGTAATGTAGCCGTTGGAAACCATCACGGTGCGCAGTCCGGCTTTGTGCGCCTCACGAGCGATGTCAATGACGAACTCCGCCCAGATGGTTGGCTCGTTATAGGTGAAGGCTATGGAGCGCGCGCCCTGAGCAAGGGCCATTTCCACGATCTGTTCTGGCGTCATGTGCCCGGAGCCCTGCTGCACGGAGCGCGCCTTGCTGATGTCGAAGTTCTGGCAGAACTGGCATCCCAGATTGCAGCCTGCCGTGCCGAGCGAAAGAACAGTTGAGCCCGGGTGGAAGTGGAACAACGGTTTCTTCTCGATGGGATCGAGGGCGATTGCGGCAGGGCGACCGTAAGCTTTTTGAATCAGTACACCCTCGACGTTCTCACGAACGAAGCAGAAGCCGTGCTGCCCGACGCCAATGTGGCAATGGCGTGGGCAGAGATAGCAGTGGATACGTCCGTCTGGGAGAGTTTCCCACCAGCGCGCGGGATGAAGTGTAGTCGACATAGATGGCACGTGCGATTGTGTGTAGTTAGATGCGGGCAGAGACGGCGAATCGCGTGCGCCTAATACCTCGGTGTCTTTGGATCGATCTCGAGCGACCAGCGATCAATGCCACCGGCCATGGATTGCGCATTCTCGTAACCCTGCTTACGTAGCCAGTCTGTGACTGAAAGTGAGCGAACGCCGTGGTGGCAATACACGATAATGTGCTGCTCCGGGTCGAGTTCCTGGAGGCGCGCAGGTACCTCCGCCATTGGTATATGCAGGCTGCCGGGAATGCTGGCAGTCTCACGCTCCGCTGGTTCGCGCACGTCCAGGATTGTAAGTTGCTCGCTGGTTTCCTGAAGCTCTCGGAGTTCCAGGGGCGTGATCTCGTAGTTCATGTCTGACTCAATGATACGTCTTTCGCATGGCGAAAAGACAATGCGCGTCCACAATCATATCCGGAGTGGAGATGACCACGTTGTCTGCGCCGCAGCATGGGCAAACCGGAGTTTCGCCCTCATCCCAGAAGTCTTCGATCTCGGCAAAGGTGAAAAGCCGGTAGCAGTTGGTGCAGCCACAGGGTGTGTCGGGAGCTTCGGGGTTGCGGGGCATGGAAACTAGCATAGCACTGCGCTGGGAAGGCATCCAAAAAGGAGCTTCTGAGTTCAAACGGCAAGGACGACCCGCGGAGCAGAGCTCAATCTCGCGAGGAAGTTCCGGAGAGGTAAACATTCATGGCGAGTTTTATCAAGGACCTCGAAGAAATCCGGCAGCGTGCAATGCACAAGCTGGAAAACGGAGCAGTGACCGACAGCTACGGATTGGACAAAGAGCAGTCGGTGGCAATTCTGAACGAAGCACTGGCCAGCGAGATTGTTTGCGTGCTGCGCTATCAGCACCATTACTTCATGGCTTCCGGCGTACACGGACGCTCTGTGGCCCAGATATTCAAGCAGCACTCGGACGAAGAACGCGAACATGTGGACGAGATTGCTGAGCGCATCCAGCAGCTTGGCGGCAAGCCGGACTTTAATCCGGGGACGCTGGTCCAGCGCTCGGTTTCGCAATACGTTGAAGGTGAGTCGCTGGCGGAGATGATTCGGGAGGACTTGATTGCCGAGCGCGTTGTCATCGACGTGTATCAGCGCCTGATTGAACACTTTGGCATGAAAGACACCACCACCCGCACCATGTTTGAACACATCAAGGCTGAAGAGGAAGAACACGCCGATGAGCTTAGCGAGCTACTCTTCATTACCGATCCGCACACGGGCGAAGGCCAAGGTGAAGACATGGCAACGGCGGGAACACTGGAACGCCCGGCTGCCTTGAAGCCCGAGACAGAAGAAGAGTACGAGCTGGTTGAGCGCGCGTTGAGCAGCCATCGCGAGGACGAGCGGTTACGACTTGCTGGCGAGTCAGAGCCACCCGGGAAGTCCATCGGCGGAGTGGGTGGAAGGCCAATGAACAGGAGAAGCCATCCTGCGGAAATCGACGACGGCGAACCGGCCGAATACGCCAACGATGGCGGAATGCAGGGCACGAATCGATCGCCAAAGGTTCTGGAGAAGCAGAGGAAGAATCGAGTGGCGTAGAAACAAGACAGGTTGCAAGAAAGGGCGGGAAGCCAGCGCTTCCTGCCCTTTTCTTCTGAAAGTAATTTCGAGAACTAACTCTTCAGCTCTGCCATCAGACTCTCGACCTCATGGCGCTGCGTGGCTGTCAGAGGGAGAAGAGGCAGGCGCGCGTTACCGCCGTAGAAGCCGTTGAGGTCTGCCGCGTACTTAATTCCGGCGATACCAAGTTCACTGACAATGCGGATGCAGGCGGCTTCGACTCGCAGTTGCTTTTCGTCGGCGAGTTTCTGGTCGTTGTCTTTGAAGGCTGCGTAGATTTCATAGCAGGCGGTTGGCGCGCAGGCAGCAAAGGCGAGGACACCTCCGACAGCTCCGACCTTGAGCAGAGAGTGCAGTTTGTGGCCCGAACCGACCAGGGTTTGGAAGCCGACTTCCTTTCGACGCGTGCGGAGCTCGCCAATGACCTCTACGGCGGAGGAAGATGGCTTGGAGGCGGTCGTCTGGCTTGTGGTACTTGCGGCACCAATAGAAATCAAATCTGTTACGGGCGCTGCGGTGGCCTGGAGGATCATGCGTCCGGTGACAGCCTGAAACTCATGGGTCACGCGAACCTCGCGCTTGACGTGGCGAGTGTTTTGGACGATGCGCTCTACCTTCGCCAGGTCGCCCGAGGATTCCTTGATGCCAATGATGTTGCTGTGGGCGGCGAGTTCGACGATCAGTTCGACCGGAAGATCGTAACCGGTACACTGCGGAAAGCTGTAGAGCACCACGGGGATCGGCGAACGGTCGGCAACAGTGCGGAAGTAGTTCAGCATGACGGGCGGCGTCATCTGCGCGCGGTAGTAGTGCGGCGTGCGCACCATGGCGGCGTCATAGCCGAGTGCGGCAGCGAATTCGCAAGCCTCTACTGTCTCCTGCACGGATTCGTGGCCACATCCGGCGATCATCACCTTGCTGGGCGCGGCTGCTGCGATGGCAGCGCGAAGGACCTGACGATGCTCCTCGCAGTTGAGCATTACGGCTTCACCGGTGGAGCCGAGAACGACGAGTCCGGTGATGGGGCCGCGAGTGTAACGCTCGACATTGTGCTCCAGCTTTTTAAGGTAGAGGCGTCCGTCGGCGTAAAAGGGCGTAGTGATGGCGGGAAGAATTCCGTTGAGCAACATAGTCGTGCTTCATTGTATTGCAAGCTGAGGAGCAAAAGGAAACCCGGCAAGGCCGGGCAAAGTGAAGCAATTCAGGGGAAGAATGAGTGACCAACACAGGAGGCCACGAGAAATTGGAAACCAGGAACCCATGGAGGTAAGTTCAAACAGCTTCCGTATAGAGACAATGGAGCAGATTGCAAGTGAATGGAAATTCATTCTTTCTATAGCGCGGATAAGGGAAGTTGTTGGCGCACTAACTCTTTCTGCTTTGCGGAGTAGCGGGATCGGTGCGGCAGTTCGTTCACGGGAATTTCACACAATCTGCCCGCGCATTGGAGCGAAACGTCGATGAGAGCAATCATCAACTCAGAAGCCCCACACTTGCTTTGGAAATGTGAGGCCTCTAGATTCGGCAAAGCTATTTGGCCTGAAGTTCCTGGGCCTGGGCGCGGCGTGACATTTCTTCGTCGCTAACGTCTTCAATGTGAGTGGCGACCCACCACCAATTCCCTGCTGGATCTTCAAAGCCGCCGTTGCGATCTCCGTAAAACTGGTCAGCGACCGGCATCAGGCTCTTCGCTCCCGCATCCAGGGCGCGCTGGTATGCGGTGTCCACATCTTGCACATAGGCGTACAGGGTCTGCGGACGCGGCGTAAATTGATCGGTGGCTTGACCGACCATGATTCTGGAGTCCCCAAGTTCAAGCTCGCCGTGCTTGAGAGTTCCATCTGGTCGATTGTGGCGGGAGAGAAGCTTTGCGCTGAAGACGTTCTGCAGAAAACTCACCATGCGCTCCCCATCAGGCACTGTGAGATATGGGGTCAGGGTGTGGTAACCATCGGGAATTGCTTTTGCCATTGCTAACCTCCAGTTCATGTTGGAAGCAAGATGGCACGCTGGGGGCTCAGAAAATTTCCAATCGCATCGTTTACACGCCAAGTGCATCGAATTTGGTTATGAGCAAAACAGAGACAGCAGTACTGGGCGGAGGTTGCTTCTGGTGCGTGGAAGCCGCCCTGCAACAGCTTGAGGGCGTGCTGCACGTGGAGAGCGGGTACATGGGCGGAGAGATTGACCAGCCCAGCTACGAACAGGTTTCGACGGGAAAGACCGGACACGTGGAGGTGGTTCGGGTGGAGTTTGACCCGGCAGTAATCTCCTATAGAGAGTTGCTGGAGGTGTTCTTCACCGCGCATGACCCGACCACGTTAAACAGGCAGGGCAACGATAAGGGCACACAGTACCGGTCAGTCATCTTCTTCCTGAACGGGCAACACGCCATAGCCGAGCAGGTGATCGCAGAACTTACGGCGGACAAGGTTTTTGACGCTCCGATTGTGACTGCAATTGAGCCAGCACGCACCTTCTGGAAGGCAGAGGGATACCACCAGAACTACTTCGCCAACAACTCCCACCAACCTTATTGCCTGTTTGCCGTGGCTCCCAAGGTGGCAAAGGTTAGGGCAAAGTACGTGGATCGGATCAAGCGCGCTGGATAGATACCAACTTCGCCGACTTAACTGAAGGCGAGTGGCTGGTCGGCGTGGGAGAGAGAGAGCGTGCGCTGTACTAGCGCCTCAATGAGTCCTGGAATCGTGTACTCGGAGGCTTGCACGTCTACGCTGAGCTGGTACTTGCGCAACGTCTCTGAAGTGACAGGGCCGATTGAAGCGTTGAGAACTCCCTCCACAAGACGGGAATGGCCAGAACGGATGCCAAGCAGTGAAACGTAATTCTTCACCGTCGAAGAGCTGGTGAAAGTAATGGCGTGCGGCCGTCGCTGCGGATCGCGCAACAGAGCGCGTAGTTCGACTCGCGAGGACTGCGGAACCACGGTCTCGTAGGCTTCCACGACGTCCAAGAAGGCTCCCATGCGACGCAACTCGCGGGGAATGACGTCACGAGCTATTTTGGCACGGCACAGCAGAACGCGCTTCCCGCGAACTTTCTCCGAGAGCGACTCAACCACAGATTCAGCTACGTACTCGCGCGGTGTGACCAGAACCTTCAGCCCTTCCTGCTCAATTGCCTTGCGGGTTGCCGGACCTATAGCGGCAATGTTGAGGTGCGACAGCACGCGCTTGGGAACGTTAAGCAGAGCCATGCGTTCAAACATGGCATGAACCCCGTTCACGCTAGTCAGAATGAGCCACTCGTACTCGGCGATGAGTTTGAGAGACTCATCAAGAGACTTGTAGGAGCGCGGGGGACGAATCTCAATGAACGGAATCTCATACACATCCGCCCCGAGGGCACGGAGCCCTGAGGAGAGCGCGCCAGCCTGCTCGCGCGCTCGCGAGACAAGAATGCGCCAACCCGCCAACGGCGCAATGGATTCGTGATTTCTCTCTTCGCCCATGCCCATGCAGGGTGCTCCGACAACTTATTTGGAAGTAGCAGCGTTCTCGCTATAAACGTCTTCCAGAATTTTATCTCCGCCTCGGCTGAGGATCAGATTTCCGAGGCGCTGACCGAGTTCGACTGGGTCAGTACCGGCACCCACTTCGCGAAGCAACTTTGTGCCATCTGGACGGGCGCAGATTGCAGTGAGATGAATCTGGCCGCTTGTGACCACAGCATAAGCGCCGATCGGAACCTGGCACCCGCCGCCAAGCTGGTTAAGCAAAGCGCGTTCGCAAACGGTAGCAAGTCTCGAAGGCTCATCGTTCAGAAATGCGAGGTGTTCACGCATCACGGCATCGCCGAGGCGGATCTCAATGCCAAGCGCACCTTGTCCGGCGGCTGAGCACATGATCTCCGGCTCGATGATTTCCTTGATGTGCTGAGTCTTGCCAAGACGCTTGAGGCCGGCGGCAGCCAGAATCACGGCGTCGTAAGCACCTTCCTCCAGCTTGCGGACGCGGGTGTCCACGTTGCCTCGCAATGGGAAGATTTCAAGGTCCGGGCGAAACTGCTTGAGCTGAGCCTGACGGCGCAGACTGCTGGTTCCTACCTTGGCACCTTGAGGCAGTTCCTTAATGCTGTTGTACTTGATCGAAAGAAAAGCGTCGCGAGGATCTACGCGCTCAGTGATAGCTGCAATTTCGAAGGGTCCGGCAAGCGCGGTGGGAAGATCCTTGAGGCTATGCACGGCCAGATCGACGCGACCTTCGGCGAGAGCTTCCTCGATCTCCTTGGTAAACATGCCCTTGGTGCCAACCTTGGCAAGCGCGACATCTTGAATCTTGTCGCCCGTGGTCTTGATGATTTCCAACTCGACCTGATGTCCCTTTTCACGAAGCAGTGCCGAGATGTGATGTGCCTGCCAGAGAGCAAGCTGTGAACCACGAGATCCGATGCGAAGCAAAGCCATTCCAACATCCTTTACTTATTTCTGATTTTGTTTCACCAGTGCAGGTGATTCCGATTCGGCAGCGGATACCGTTGTCCTCCGCTCGGGGTCCCTGCGCTCCGGCTGCGGAACAGGGGAAGCGGGACTTTCCGTAGGAAGCTCAGGACGCAGGTTGAAGAGCTTGCGAATTACGTCGACCACGGTGGTGGACCCAGGCTCGTGCGCTGCCGATTTGAGCGTGGTGATTGGCGTGTGCATGATCTTGTTGATGATGCTTTTCGTAAGCGCTTCGACTGCCATCTCCTGCTCGGGAGAGAGCGAGCCAAGGCGACCGCGGACGCGGTCGAGTTCGGCCTGGCGCAGTGTCTCCAAATGCTGCTGAAGACTGACGATAGTGGGCACGACCTCGGCGGTTTGAGCACGCTGCTCAAATCTGCGAACCTCTTCGTCCACTATGACTTCTGCGCGAACCGCTTCCTTGCGGCGGTCGCCCATGTGCGACTGCACTACCTGCTGAAGGTCATCGATGTTGTAAACGAAGATTCCGTCCAGATCGTTCAGGCCGGGATCAATGTCGCGCGGGACCGCAATATCGATGAAGAACATGGGACGGTTCTTGCGCGCATGGAGGAACTTTTCCCCGTGCTCCTTGCGGAAGATGGCATGGGGCGCGCCCGTGGAACTGATAATGATGTCCGCCCAAGGAGCGGTGTCATAGAGGCGCTCGAAGGGAATAGCCTCGCCATCGAACTTGGCAGCCAAAGCCACGGCACGGTCGAAGGTGCGGTTCCCCACGTAGATCTTCTTGGCTCCGTGCGCGATAAGGTGACGAGCCGCAAGCTCGCACATTTTTCCGGCACCGACCAGGTAAACGGACTTGCCAGTCAAGCTGCCGAAGATCTTCTCCGCCAGCTCCACAGCCACGGAGGCGATGGAGACGGATGAACTGGCAATCGTCGTTTCGTTGCGAACTTTCTTGGCTACAGCAAAGGCGCGTGTCAGAAGCTGATCGAGTTGTGAATTCACCGTTCCTACGGCACGCGCCGTGGCATAGGCTTCCTTCACCTGGCCCAGAATCTGCGACTCGCCCACGACCATGGAATCCAAGCTGGAGGCGACTCGGAAGACGTGCTTCACAGCCTCGAGCTTCTCGTGCTCAAAGATGTAGGGTTCGTACTCGCCTGCGGTGAAGCCGAAGTAGTCGCGCACAAACTTCTGCAGGTCACAATGGCCATTGGTTGAGCGGGCAAAGATCTCCACGCGATTGCAGGTGGAGACAATCATGCCCTCCTCAACACCATCCATCGCGGTGAGTTTGCTGAGAGCTTCAGGCAGGCGCGCCTCAGGAATCGCAAAGCGCTCCCGCACTTCCACCGGCGCCGTTTTGTGATTTACACCCAATACGAAGAAGTTCATGGGGCGATAAACCTGTGCAATTTGCTCATGTAGTTCGCACCCCACGCGCATACGGATACGATGAATCCGAAGCTGGCCAGATAGGCGGCTTTGCGACCACGCCACCCGGAGCTCCAGCGCGTGTACAGAAGCGTGAGATAAATACCCCACATTAAGAGCGAGAGCAGCACCTTCGGGTCCGTAACAAAGGTGGGTCCGAAACGCTCCTCCGCAACCACGGAACCAGCCAGCAGGCCGATGGTCATGAACGGAAAGCCCAGCAGCAAGGCCTTGTAACCGAGTTCATCAATCTCCTGCAGAGCCGGCATGCGCGAGGCCCAAGGTGAGGACTGCTTGAGCTTGAGTTGGCGCGCCATCACCAGGTAAAGCAGGCTCGACACAAAACTAAGGAAGAGCATTGCGTAGCCGAATATCAAGGTGCAGACGTGGAAGAAGATCCAGCCCCCAAAAATGGACGAGGTCGTGATGGTGACCTGATGCTCCGAAAGAGCCGAAGCAAAGGTCAGGATAAAGACAAGCGGAAAGATGAGTGCTGCGGGCGAAGCCGTCTTGTAGCGCAGATACATCACAGTAAAAATGAGGGCAATTATCAGCGCAAGACTCGACTCGGCATTGCGTATGTTCGTCAGTTCGACCATCCCGTGCATACCCGCAGTCTCCACGAGCGACACGAAATGGAAGACCATCCCTAGAGCGACTGCAGGTACGGCGATCCGTCCCGAACGCTCTCCCCGCTGCCGGAGCATAAGGATGGCGTGGATTAGACCCACGCCGTACAACACGGTTGCAACTCGTAGCCAAAGCAAAGGCATAAAAAGGAGTCCCAGCCAACCTCTCAAAACGAACCACCAACGAGGCAGGGACACGGTGATTATACAAACACCCTGGGTTGCCCTGAGTTCAACTGTCACCAGATTGCGTGACGCGCGTCACATATTCAGCGCCAGAAGCAAAATTGTACAACGAGTAGTGAGCCTGAGACCTCTTTACAGTTCTAGCGGAGGCCAGCTACTCGGGATGATCGTTCTTGCAGAACTGGTGTTAGTCTTGCTTGCAAAATGGTCCAGAGGATGCCATTTCGAAGCGTTGTCAGCGGAAGAGCGCTGGTTTGTAATTCCTGAATGTGAATGCTAGCATTGAGCGCTTAAGGTGTATTCAGGAGGCATTCTATGTCTGACGAAAGTTGCGGCTGCAGCGGTGGTGGCGGTATTTTGTGGTTTCTAGCAGGGCTTGGCGTTGGTGCCGCTGTTGGCGTTCTTTACGCACCCAAAGCTGGTCGTGAAACTCGCGAGTCAATTCTGGCAGCGGCTGAAGAAGGTAAGGAAGTGGTGCAGGAACGCGCACGCAAGTATAAGGAACAGGCACAGGAATGGGCCGATCGCGGCAAGGACGTGATTGCTCAGCAGAAAGACAACATCCGCTCGGCTTTTGAAGCCGGCCGCCAGGCATACCGGGAAGCAAGCCACGAGGATCCGATTCCTGATCCCGACGCCACGAACCTGTAACTTCGCAAGATTCGCAAATGCAGGGCCATCGGATGGTGGCCCTGCGCGCGAATGGACGGACCATTATGAATGAGACGACCATACTCATTGCGTTTGTCGCGGTGACCTCGGTTGCAGTGGTTTTGCAGACCCTGATCCTGGCGGGAATGTTCTTCTCCACGCGCAAGATGAGCCAGCGTATGGAGGCGCTTTCCGTTAAGGTGGAAAACGATGTGCTCCCGCTGGTGGCGACCGTGCGCGGCATTGTGGACGAGAGCGCGCCGAAGATCCAGACCGTTATCAGAAACGTAGCTGAGACTTCCGATCTGGTGCGGGCTCAGGCTGGTCATATTGACGCAGCAGTGACCGAGATTGTGGACATTGCGCGAACCCAGGCGGGCAACGCCGGGGTGTTGGCCGAACGAACCATTCAACGTGTGGACCATGTTGCTGAGACTATCCAGCACACCGTGAGCTCTCCAATGCGCCATGCCTCCGCACTGTTGGAAGGCGTGATGGCTGGATTCGGCGAGTTTGTGGGTGGACGCAAGGCTCGGCGCGCCAAAGCCGTGCCGAGTGACGAGATGTTCATCTAGGACAATGGAAGAAGAAAATCAAGAACACAGGAGCGGAGGGCTTAAAACCTCTGCTCTTTTTTATGCGCGGAAGTGATCAGGAAATGCGCGCCCCAAGGGCAGACGTAAGCGACAAACCGAAGGCGCTGGAGGAGAATCCATGGTGTCACACAAGGTATTCATAACGTCATGCATGAACCTTTGCGCAGTAGCGATTGCTATTGCGGGACTTGGCGGAGCATCGGTGGCCGCACAGCAGTCTGTATCGGCAAACAATCCAGTTGTACTGACGCATGCTTCCACGCAAACCGACAGGGCTCATTTCGTCCAAGCAGAGTTCCTTCCTAATCACGGCATGAACCTGATCCAGATCAAGGCATTTGTGCCGGGCAAGGGAGTAATCAACCTGCTCGCATCACCCTCATTGGAAGAGGTCAAGACAAAGCTGGACGGGCCTGACCCGTTTGGCAACGAGGCGTTCAAGATGGGCGGAGCTTTCCTGCTTCCCTACCCCAACCGCATCCGAGGAACGCTCTCCGCCGATGGCATGACAATAGAAACTTACGCCAATGGGCAGGAGCTGACGCTTCCCGCAAATTGGAAGGGCGATAATCCCGGAGCCGAGTTACATGCGATGCACGGGCTGATTCTGAATGCGAAGTTTCAGGACATTGACCTGCGCAGCGGCAAGAACAGCTCCCACGTCTCCGCCATG
>Ga0302320_10020493_pt1 | contig 13188 bp, 12 predicted proteins | sample Bog_T0_3_FD_202130 | JGI IMG/M metagenome (GOLD analysis project Ga0302320, IMG submission 202130) | Peat permafrost microbial communities from Stordalen Mire near Abisko, Sweden - Bog_T0_3 | ecosystem: Environmental > Terrestrial > Soil > Wetlands > Peat | place: Sweden: Abisko, Stordalen Mire...
GTTTTCTCTTGGTCTTTTCTTTATTGTTCCAATTTACATTTTCACATTATTTTATGAATGGATGAAAACTACAAATATCGCAAAAAAAATAAGAAAATTGCTTGTATTGGGGATTGCCTTAGGATTATTTGCATGGATATATTCCCCTGGATTTTCAATTTGATAATAAAGAATCAGAAAAAATAATATTTTTTTTTTTTTAAGTTCAATCAGCTTTAATTTTATTTTATTTTTTTCAATATTGATTTTCCATGCTTTATGCGATGTCTCTCCTTGAAATTATGAATAAGTGAAGTCGACATGACACATCCCATATTGCTAATCCCCATATAGTTTCCATGATCTCTCAAAATGAACAACATCGCCAAAGGCAAAGAATTCAATGCGTTTGAGCATTGATTAGATTTTTGCCCACAAAATTGTGGTTTTTTGTTATTATCTTCGAAAAATAACTCATTCCCAGCATGTTTAAATCCGAAAAAGGTAGCAGCAGGTGGCACATGGGGAACAGGATCTCTGGAATAAGTGACTCTTAATTTTTCTGGATTGTTATCCTGATTAACTCCACATTTTTTATTCGTGGCGAAATTTGCGAATGCTTCATTTCCTGTTCTCGGTGCTCCATAGGTAACAAATAGATTAATTTTTCCTAGAGTGTCACACGCACATCTATGAAAGCAAAATTTGCCATCGCTCCGCCTAAACTGTGCCCAGAGATTACTACTTTAACTGGAGGATCATCATTTGCATGCTTACCATAAAGCGTTTGTAAATCATTCATCATGCCTTGTCCATAAACAGTGCCTTTTAAATTTGTGTAGCATCATAAAAACCTTTCCCTACTTTGCAATTCGTGCAACCATCATGGTTGTAATCTGTCAGCCATAGACCAAGAGCATCTTGGGTCAAATCATTTGCAAAAAGTGATGTTGGGATTGTTCCTCTAAAGACTAAGAAAATATGATGTGTTCCTGGATTATATCCAAGAAGGGCTCTATTGCTTGTTCCTGCGTTCTCATAAATCTTTAAATCCTCAATTTGCGGAACTATATTTGTAATTTCTCTTCCCAAATTCCATGAACGAATGCAGTACAATAAGATCCTGCGCATAGGACCCATATTTCTTTCAAGAAAGCTGCCAAAGTTTCGGTATAATCTTGTTTTCGTCTCAAATGATGGTGTCTCGATAAAACCAAATTTTGAAATGCGAAAGACAAGAATACGAAAAGAAAGAGACGGTTTCCAATAAAAAGGAAAAGCTTCATTAATAAAATTTGTTTTTAATTTTATTATGATCATCAAATTTTCAAATCAAAGTTTTGAAACCATTTTCTATAAAAAAAATTTCTTTATAATTACGGATAATGTGATCGATCAACTTACCAATATTTTTCCAGGAAATAAGGATCAGATCATTTGGAGATAGACAGAATATATGCTTTAATTAGTCAAAACATCCTTTCGCCTTCTTATCTTGCAAAATATAAAGTAATATTAGAAATGAATGAAAAAATTTTTGAAGAAAAATCTCTCTTTGGTCCTGATGGGAAAGGGTTTTGATGATTTGGAAGAATTAGTCTCATTAAAAGATTTTTTTAGAAATGGAAAATTATTAATATAAATTGTTTTTTGTCAAAAAAACAAAAAAAAACAAATGAGCAATCAAAATTTCATTTTATAATTTCCTAATTTTTTCTATTTGACCTTTTGTGAATTTCACCTCTCAATGGGGAAATGTTGCTCAGTCGATCGAGGTGAGTACCCGGATGAAAACATTCAAATAATAAGGATGCGAATTCCAAAAACTCTCAAACAGCCCCGACTTGAGGAATTGAATATGAATGAAAAACAAGTGATTTCAGAAATGATAGTATCTGGGGGGAAAATTCAAGAAAAATCATCGCCTTCTAAGCAAGAAGTTAAGACAAATGTTGTTTATGATCAAAAGCTAGAAGAACAAAATGAAGAAATTGAAGAGTACGATGAAGAAAATTTGCAAGACGTTCCTGATCGAGACATAAGAAAACATGTTTTTTCGTAGTCATAGGATATAAGTGGAAATTGAGAAAAAAAAGAGATGGTGTTCTGAATATATAATGTTTTTTTGCGGGATGATGTAATTTTACATGGATGCTTTTTTTGAAAATATTTTTATTTATTAATGTTCCCTTAAATTTTCTTTTTGCGAATGTTATTCCATTATTTTTGGGTTTTATTAGTTATTTTTTTTTTTTTCTATCTCAATCTTCCCCTCTGTAGGCATTAAAGGATGCAGGCTTTGAAATTCATCTAGTCTTTAATTTTTAAAATTTATTTGAACTTTTAAAATGCATTCCCAAACCAGAGTTATCTTTATCTGAAAGGAATTTTCAAAAAAAAATAAAAAATAGACACTAATATAGAGATTATTCGCTTCCCATGAACGCCGATAAACAAGACAAATTACTCTTTAATAAGGGTGATGAGGCAAACCAATCCGTTGACAATGACCACATGAACATCAATCAACCAGAACTTCCATTTGTTTACACTGGGGAAATCCGTCGACACCTGAGCCAGAATCAAAAGGACGAATTTGATAAAGAAAGCGATAACACCAGTTATGGGTGTTACCAAAAGACCATCCAATGCTGTGGTGATTGTTGCGGCTTTTTCCGAACCTGGCTTCCGTGCATTTGTTGTTGTACTGAATACCCTTGGCAGGTGGTGAAGCAATCGCAACAAGCTTTGATGCAAAGATTCGGCAAATATGTCCGAACATTGGACCCTGGTCTGCATTATGTGAACCCTTGCACTGAGAAGCTTTGGAGAGTAGATTTGAAGATAGAGATCATCGATCTTGTGAAACAAGTGATCCTCACCAGAGACAATATAACCATTATGATTGATGCTTCGGTATATTATAGAATCATTAATCCTAGGAAGGCCACATACAGAATTTCCAATTTGGGGATGGCAGTGTCACAATTGACCTTTTCAACTTTGAGATGTGTATGTGGAATCCACACTTTACAAGAGATCCTGGAGAAAAGAAAAGAAATCACCCATGCCATTCATCAATATATAGAGGAACATGTGGAAGAATGGGGGATAGTAATAGAAAATGTGTTCATGAAGGATATTGTGTTGAATAAGGACCTGCAAGACGCATTGAGCAGTGCGGCAAAAGAAAGGAGATTAGCAGAAAGCAAGGTGATTTCAGCGAAGGCTGATGTCGAATCAGCCAAAATGATGAGAGAAGCTGCTGAGGCATTGAATAGTAAGTCCGCTATGCAAATTAGATATTATGAGACGATTCAGAATATGGTGTCAACCAATAATGCCAAAACAATCTTTTTGCCATTGGAGACGAAATTTAATGCGGAGGCAGCGAGGAAAAAATAAAGGAGTAATTAGAAAATAAAGAAATAAAATGCTTTAAATCAATAAAAAAACGAATAAAATCAAAATTATAATAGGCTATATCAAATATATATAAAATTAGAAAGTTTAAAAGAACGCTCATCACTTGGGAATTATATATCGAAAAACAAAAAACCAGTGAATGTGTTATCAAGGTGCTAAAGTTTTCAATCTTCATATGGTGATTGATAAGCTTTATATAAATAATTAAAATTTAAGCATCCTGCAAATCAAATTTTATCAATAAATAAATAAATAAATAGAAAACTTGCATTTGTAACCTCATTTAAAAAAGAAATCAGAGTGGAAATAATTAAAAAACACTTTCTTTAAAGTTTCTCGATCCCCATCATTGCTTCCACTTATATGGAGATATATTTTTCATTGACAAGTTTATGATGACGAAATTTCCTTGCTTTAGCAGGAAATTTAAATTATGAACAAACAATATAATTTGTAGACCAGAAATTTCCTTACTTTGTATTTGATTTAATGCCAATGGGCGATTTGTATTTATTTTTCTGCCTGAAAATCTAGGAATCAAATTTCAAGAAGTAATTCAAAAGAAAAAATCTCGTTGATATTATCAAAGAAAAAAAAAGAATAAATATATAAATTTAAATTTCAGCTTCTTCTGAAAATCAACATATATAGATAGAACTAGGACCTGAAAATGATTAAAAAACATTTTTCTTTATTTATGGTGAAGAAATCTATAAAAAAATCTTCAAAGACCACTTGCATTGAAGAATTATCTATAGAAAAACAAAACATCAGTGAATGTGTTATGAAGGTACCAAGATTTCTCGATCCCCATCATTGCTTCCGCTTATATGGCGATATATTTTTCATTGATAAGCTTTATGATGACGACATTTGCCTTCTTTCGCCCAGCAACAGTTTTAGAGCAGTAGGAAATTTAAATTTCGACCAACAATATAATTTATGGACGATAAATTTCCTTAGCACTTTCTTTGTATTTGATTCATGGGTGGCGGTATATGAGAGATTAATTACGATGGGTGATAAGAATGCTTATGAGTTGGCAACTTCAATAGATAAAATGTTTATTTCGAACAATAACACTTCTAGACAACTAAAAGAGCCTTCCGCTATTATGTCTCTTGCATCCTCAATTAATTATGATCGTTATTGCAAAGAGATAGATGAGGTATTGATGGAGAAAAAAGATACCTTTTATATTATCCTCCAATATGAATTCGAGTCAATCGAAAGAGGAATGATAATGAAAAAAATGGGATTTTCAAAAAAGTTTGTAGATCTAATTTGGGGAGAAGAGTCGATATTTATAAATTTCGTTTTGAATTATGAGATGACTGACTTCATCTCCATAGAAAAAGAGAATTATTTCGATTTTGTCTTGCATAATATTTTGGTAGTTACAGCCGAAACAAGCCAGACAAGGATGAAGCTAAAAACATTAGAAGGGATATTCAGCTCTATATTTCCTTCAGGAACAAAGAAAAAATGCTTTGACATAAATGGAAATTCATTAGGATTGTTTTATTTGTATGAATTTCCCATTACGGAAGATTTTTTAACAAGAGTTTCAAAGATTAGAGAAAAAAAAACCAGAAGAACCAATAGAAAAACATTGAGGGATGATAATTTGGAAAATGTTCTTAATTCTTACTATTCTAATGATGAGTTTTGCCAAAAGAAGATTAAAACAAAGAACGAAGAACTTTGTAATAATCAAGAGATGAAAAGATGCGGAATTAGGCTATTGGGTGACAATGAAAAAATAAACTAAAGATCAACAAAAATTTATATTTTTTTTATTTATTTTTCTTTGAATTTGGAAATTTATTCAAAAAAAAGGAAAAATTAATTTTTCAGTCCTAACTCTACTTCCTAAAATTAAATTTATTTTCAATATGAAAAAATCGATCAAAGAACCACAATCTAAATTCTTTTGAAATGATGTATAACAGACTGATATCATTAAAAAAACACTTGTGATTTTCGTTAAGAGTGTAGAAGTAGAGCTCAGCTCTTTATTAAGAATATTTGAAAAAAGTTGATTAAATTTAAATTCTTTGTTTTACTTTGAAGCAAAAAATGTTGCCAAATGACTAAATCGTTTTTTCACATAATTGTTGGAAGTAATCGGAAAAGACATAATTTAATGAATATATTCTGAAAAAAATATTTCGAATTTTGTCAAGAATAAAATCCAAAATTTGAAATTTATGATGAGGATTCAGACTCTAAAACCCTTATGCAATTTTCATTTTTTGATGACAAGTTGTGTTGACAAAGGTTCGTGAGGAAGAAATTAGGCAAAGGAACATTAATTTGATGAAATTTTGAATATTTACGAAAATAATCAGGAATTTTTGTAGAAGCAAAGCTTTCGAAATGTTAAAAAACCTAATTTTCTAATAAAAAAATTAAAATTAGAGTCTATTGTTCTTAAATTCAATACAGACAATAATCAATATATCTTAAAAAATATTTTTTTCAGAACTACTCAAAAATAAAGAAACATTTTTCTTTATTTATGATAAAGATTTAATCAAAAAGAAAAAAACCAATTCTTCTGAAGAAGAAAAAAAATCTCAACAAGTCCAACACATCCAAAAATTCCTCGATCCCATGAAATATTATCATTTATATAACGATCTTTATTTGCAAGATAAGTTAGAAGAGGATGATGTTAAGGTTTTCGCAGCCTCAAGCTCCTTTAAAATAATCAGCATACAATGAGAGAACAATTTTTGGAAGGTTTTCTTTACCGGTATGAATTTTCCTTTCGATTCATGGGAGCTGATTTACGATCGTTTGATGACACTTGGTGATCAAAGTGCTTATGATCTGGCCAAAACAATTGAAATAATTTTTCTAAACCAGAAAAATATGCATGACGAGGAAATTATCATAAAAGGTGTGAGTCAGGAAAAATATAGTGAGTTTCGTCAAAATTTTGATTATTTTTTGCAAAAGAAAAAAAAGGAAATTTATTTTTTCAGTCACTACGATAATTTGCCTCAGAAGGGTCTTGAAGTGAAGGAATTTGGAATGTCAAAAAAAATGATTGAATTGTGCTTCGGAAACGATTGCGTCTTAACTCCTAAAGTAGAAATTTTTAAAAGTTCTCATAAATTGGAGATGTGTTTATAAATTTTTCCAGTTTTTTTATGCCAAAATTATTTTAATTTATCAATATTTATATATTTATTTCACAATTTTTGTGCTATTTCACTCATAAATGTTATTTTAGGAAATATTGTTTCTTGCAGTTTAAAAGTTAATAAATCAGCTGTTAAATTATGGTCTTTTTAATTTCATGAGAGTCGAGAAAAATAGATATTTTGAATTTATGAAGGTTGCAATTTTATGTGTTTCACAACAAAGCCAAACGAAGAAAATGAAATTCGAAACCATAGATGGACATTGGCTATACATAGCCCCGTCACCCACTCCATTTTATTTATTTAATGACCAAGGCCAAATAATCGAGATGATTTTATTTTGTGAGTTCCCAATCAATGAGGAATTTAAGTTGAGGGTATTTGAAGATAGAGAGAACAAGACTAGGGTTAGGAAAAAAATAAGCAACAGGGATTTTAATTTATCAAGCGTTTTGAATATTTATTACAAGAATTATGATTTTTTGCAAAAATCCAAAGAAAAAAAGGAAACTTTATTAAAGAAAGAAGAAGAAATATTGGCTCTAAAAAGATGCGGGTATCGAAATATTTAGGAACTACTTAGTTTAATTAAACTTAATTTATTTTCTTCGTCGATGGTTGAAATAAATAAACAATTAACTAAAATTTGTTGATTATTTGCATATATTTTCCTTACTAATTTCTTCTTTTTTCTAAAATTGATTAAGATTTTGTGCCAAAAAACAAAAAATTACTATATAGTCGGTAATCAAATGAAGGATCTCATCTTTCTTTTGCGCATTGATTTTCTTAATTTCCAAGCGCAGACTGGTCTATTTTATCCAAATTTGACGATATTTAATTTAAAATTTATAAACCTGTATAAACGAGCATGAAAATTCATGAAGATTTTTCGAGGACCAGAGAGAAAAAAACCAGAATCACCAATAGAAAAACGATAAGGGGGAAAATTTTCTGAATTTTACTATTCTAATGAGGAGTTTTGCCAAAAGACGAAAAATGTGTAGATTAAAGAAGAAGTGTGCAATTTGATCTCAACATCGATCAAGCGATGACAAAATGTGGATTTAGGCTATGAGATAATCATAAAAAAATAAATATAAAAAAAAACTTTGTATTTATTTTTCTGTCTGAAAAACAGGAAGCAAATTTCAAGGAAGTAATACAAAAGAAAAGAAATAAAATAAATCTCGTTGATTATTATCAAAAAAAAAAAAAGAATAAATACTAAGTATTAATCTTCTTCTGCAACTCAAACTAAGAACTCCAACCTGAAAATGATTAAAAAACATTTTTCTTTATTTATGGTGAAGAAATCTATAAAAAAATCTTCAAAGGCCACATGCATAGGGGAATTATCTATGGAAAGACAAAAAATTAGTGAATTTGTTATGAAGGTACCAAGATTTCTCGATCCCCATCATTGTTTCCACTTATATGGCGATATATTTTTCATTGATAAGCTTTATGATGACGACATTTGCCTTCTTTCGCCCAGCAACAGTTTTAGAGCAGTAGGAAATTTAAATTACGACCAACAATATAATTTATGGACGATAAATTTCCTTAGCACTTTCTTTGTATTTGATTCATGGGTGGCGGTATATGAGAGATTAATTACGATGGGTGATAAGAATGCTTATGAGTTAGCAACTTCAATAGATAAAATGTTTATTTCCAACAATAACACTTCCAGACAACTAAAAGAGCCTTCCTCTATTATGTCTCTTGTATCCTCAATTAATTATGATCGTTATTGCAAAGAGGTACATGAGGTATTGATGGAAAAAAAAAATTCCTTTTATATTTTCCTCGAATATGAATTCGAATCCGTCGAAAGAGGAATGATAATGAAAAAAATGGGATTTTCAAAAAAATTTGTAGATCTAATTTGGGGAGAAGAGTCGATATTTATAAATTTGGTTTTGAATCATGAGATGAATGACTTCATCTCCATAGAAAAAGAGAATTTTCGATATTGTCTTACATAATATTTTGGTAGTCACAGCCGAAACAAGCCAGACAAGGATAAAGCTAAAAACATTAGAAGGGATATTCACCTCCCAATTTCTTTTGGGAACCAAGAAAAAATGCATTGACAAACAAGGAAATTCATTAGGATTGTTTTATTTGTATGAATTTGCCTTTAAGGAAGATTTTTTAACAAGAGTTTAAAAAATTAGAGAGAAAAAAACCAGAATAACCAATAGAAAAACGTTGAGGGATGATAATTTGGAAAATGTTCTTAATTTTTATTATTCTAATGATGAGTTTTGTCAAAAGCAGGAAAATTTGCAGATTAAAACAAAGAACGAAGAACTTTGTAATAATCAAGAGATGAAAAGATGTAGATTTAGGCTATTAGGTGACAATGAAAAATAACGCAACAAAAATTTATATTTTCTTTTTTTTTTGAATTTGGAAATTTATTCATATATCAATTAAGGAAAAATTAATTTTTTAGTCGTACCTCTTCTTCCTAAAATTAGTTATTTCAATATGAAAAAATCGATGATGAGGAAATAAACATAAAAGGTGTGAGTCAGGAAAAAATAGTGATTTTCATCAAAATTTTGATTTTTTTTGCAAAAAAAAAAAAACCAAATTTATTTTTTGATAATTTGATAGAAGGGTTTTGAAGTGAAGGAATTTTGAATGTCAAAAAAAATGATTGAATTGTGCTTCAGAAACTCCATTTTATTTATTTAATGACCAAGGCCAAATAATAGAAATCATTTTATTTTGTGAGTTCCCAATCAATGAGGATTTCAAATTGAGGGTATTTGAAGAAGACTAGGGTTAGGAAAAAAATAAGCAACAGGGATTTTAATTTATCAAGCGTTTTGAATATTTATTACAAGAATTACGATTTTTTGAAAAAATCCAAAGAAAAAAAGGAAACTTTATTAAAGAAAGAGGAAGACACACTAACTCAAAAAAGATGCGGGTATCGAAATATTTACGAACTACTTAGTTTAATTAAACTTAATTTATTTTCTTCGTCGATTGTTGAAATAAATAAACAATTAACTAAAATTTTTGATTATTTGCATATATTTTCCTTACTAGTTTCTTCTTTTTTCTAAAATTGATATAAGATTTTGTCCCAAAAAAAGAAAAAATACTATATAGTCGGTAATCAAATGAAGGATCTCATCTTTCTTTTGCGCATTGATTTTCTTAATTTCCAAGCTATAATAAGCGCATACCGGTCTATTTTATCCAAATTTGACGATATTTAATTTAAAATTTATAAACCTGTGATCTGATAGTTTTGATTCCTTTCTATTATAAAAGTATTGCTTTACAATACAGTCCTCATTTGGCCATATCATAATTCGATCACACCTAAATAAGATTTGATAGAGCAAGCAAAAAATCATAAAAAGTAACAAAAAAATACCATGATGGACATCTTTGTTTCTTGGACGTGTCATAATTCGTCGAAAATACATCATATTTATAGGTTGGCATAAAAGTTATGGGAGCCTCTTGATATTTATCCAAATATTCAGAGAGCTTTCTGGTCATGAAAATTTCATCTGAAAACTGCAACTCATGTAAAATTTGATCGGCTGCCTTGTCTTCATTATTTTGTATCAATGCTTCGTATTTTTTCAATTTTTCCCTAACCTCAGAGTTCGGTTTGCTGACCCTGAAATTAAAATCTCCGAAGAAAAATTTGTAATCGAAATTTTGGATTTTTTCATCCTTGAAACACTTAATAAAAAAAAAATTGTTTTCCTAAGTACATTTTTCTTAAAGGCCTTCATATGAATCTCTCCTATATTGTTGACCCTCTCTTCGAAATTCTTGCTTCCAGCCTGCAAATGGCAATTCGTAAAGCAAATCGCAGAATCATCAATTTCCAATTTTATCAAAGCAGCCCCCTTATTTCCCAGTTTCCCAGCCAGTCCCAATGTGACCACATCAGTATCCACTTTCTTTATTTTATCCTTGGCACTTTCCTTCACAAAAACCAACAACAAACATCCGACTAAATCCTTTGAGGCCACGACAAAATACTTATCAATTTTGTTCAAATTGGTGGTTAGTATACTCTCCCATAAACTCACTAATTTATCATTATTGGTACTCATCATATTCTTCATATTCAAATTCACCACTTCCTGAAGCCCAACTGCAATTATATCAGGATTGCCATAATTCTCGAAATTCAAAAAATCCAAATCCACCAAATCCAAATTCGTTGGTTTAAACCCCCCAATATTCCAAGAAAGGATAAAAACAGATAAAGAAGAATAAGACACGAATTCATGTGATTGGTTCTCCAATTCTTTCGTGAACTGATCGAATTGACTCCAATACAAATCACCATTATCTTGCCCTAATACCAAATCTATGCCCTCCTGTTTGAGATGATCCTCAAAGTTATTCACATAGAAACGCTCGATGGATTTCATTCCATGGTCAAGCATATTCATAAACCCCGCTTTCCCTGTTCGTGTTATGTTGGAAATAGTAGAACCGGTGCCAGCGTAATGAATGCTGATAAAATCACCATTGTCTGCCCAGATATTCTTAAAATTAAAGAGGAAGGGGTGAGATTTTTTGGCGGAACCCATTGGATTATCAATCATTTTGAGTAATGAATCACCTTTTGTTAATTTTTTAATTATTTTATAAAAATAATTGGTTTTAACCTAATGCCAATGTCAAATTGGTGTTCATGTGTTTCATCATATTTTCGAAATTAATAGCAGCCATTTTGGTCATGACGACGTTAGTTCGGTCAAGACAATCTAGACAGTTGATTCGAACCGTCCCTTCCTGCTGCAGAAGGATCTTCTGATCTTTTTTGATTTGTTCAGCAAAGAATTTGAAGTTTTCAACAATATCCGTAAGCTTTGAAGTTAGAAATTCCAAATTTTCGAATTTTTGTCCCTTGCATGCAGCGTGGAAATCGAAAAACTCATAACGCACATTTTCCAAATTGTTCTTTTGAATTAAATTTTCAAAGGCTTCTGTTAAAATCTGTTCTGATTTGGTTTTATGCATGAGATTTATGCAAAGGACCCTTTTATGGTCATCTTTCAGGGTGTCAAAATGTTTAACAAAAGCCGCATTCGTTAAATCGAGGTTTCTTGTTAGTTTTAGATTGGAAGTGAGTCCTTTTTGCTCCCAAAACAAAGGGACACTCCCCCTATGCATCACAAAGGAACAGCAATAATAAGAATAATAGATGATTTGTTCTGTTTCCACGAAATTAGCGACATTACCTTCATCATCCACACCTTATATAATCAAACAATTAATTTCAACAAATTTGATATTAGGGTAAAAATAACTTGTTGATAAATTTATTCCCCCCTTTTTTTTTTTATAAAACCTTATTCATCATTAACATACATATAATTTTCTCATGTATAAATATTAAAAGAAAGTAAAAGTACCTCGTGCGTTGTAACGAGTTCCGGCTTTTTTACATGACTTTCTGGAAATTAGAAAAAATTCCAATTTCTTTCCCATTATATAGACCGAAAAACTTTTGGCGAAACCCTTTAATGGAATAAATAAAAAAACACATGAAACAATCTCACCTGAATGACAACCAACTGCCATTTTTTATCAATTTTCTGTGAGATGAGATCCCCCATCAAATATTGATTCCACCAATATTTCTGATCCGGTCCAGTTTTTTTGTGTGCTTGTTTTTCCTTTGACATTGACAAATCATAAGTGAAGGAAAAATAAAACCCAAACATAAAGAGCTAAAACAAAACAAAATCAAAATTATTCCTCATTTTTTCATGAAATTTTAACCTTTTTTATTATGTCAAAAAAACGAATGATGTCCTTCCATTTTTGCTTTTTTTTTATTTCACTTTCACTCTTAAAATGTAAAATAAGGAATAATAATTCACTAATAAAAAACTTCCATCGGGACAAAAGCTACTGAGGAAATTTGAAAGATATCATGATGTTCTAACACACAAACTTGTTGAGCTTCTTCTATCATCAGAAGAAAATAATGGCTGAGAATTTTTATAATTCCCATAAAAGCAGTAAACATCCTTCGACTCTTGAACTTTTCATCCGGAATCACAGATTTATCATTAAAATCCAATTCTCTAATTTTTCCTGTTGACTTATCGATCAGAAGTTTCGATGAAATCCTGCTAGTTTTAAAATTGGGCTCGAGCTGAATTATGAATTATTATCTTTAATTTTATGATCGGAAATTAGAAAATACAAGAAAAAATTTGGTGAAATCATAAAGAAGAATTGTCTGCATGTTCTGGTTGTTTTTAAACATTTGGGGGAAAGGCTGTTTGGAGTAGTCATCAGTTTCCATAATGTTCAGGATATTCATTTTTTAATAAAATAATTTTTTATTATGTTCGTTTGATTTATTTTAAATTCATTAATTCGCAATAGTGATATTAGAGGTAAAAATTTTTAGATTATCTGCTTTTTGAGAGCGTTTGATTTCCGAGTCGTAAATAACCATTTATATGCAAAACGAGAAACTAATTGGAACTTTTTGTTGATTTTTATTTGATCATTTAGCTTTTTTTAAGTATTTAAGCAAAAAAAAAAAAAAAAAAAAAAAAACAAATATGGCAATTTTTTTTTTGTTTTTTTTTTGTTTTTTGTGTCCAAGGTTAAA
>Ga0302320_10020494_pt1 | contig 13188 bp, 11 predicted proteins | sample Bog_T0_3_FD_202130 | JGI IMG/M metagenome (GOLD analysis project Ga0302320, IMG submission 202130) | Peat permafrost microbial communities from Stordalen Mire near Abisko, Sweden - Bog_T0_3 | ecosystem: Environmental > Terrestrial > Soil > Wetlands > Peat | place: Sweden: Abisko, Stordalen Mire...
GACGATGGTCGGCGCGGCCATCAGCACCGTGGATGCCTTCCGTTCGCCCGGCCAGACGCTGTTCGTCGCGCAAATCGCCGTGTGGCTTTGGTTCACCGTGCTCTTCGCGAATTTCGCCGAGGCCGTCGCCGAGGGCCGTGGCAAGGCGCAGGCCAAATCGCTCCGCGCCACGCGCACCCGCACCAGCGCGAACAAAATTTCCGGCAGCGGCAAAATTGAAACTGTGGACGCCGACTCGCTCCGGAAGGGCGACGTCATTCTCGTGCGCGCCACCGAAATCATTCCCGCCGACGGCGAAATTATTTCCGGCGCGGCGACGGTGGACGAATCCGCCATCACCGGCGAATCCGCGCCCGTCATCCGCGAGGCCGGCGGTGACCGCAGCGCCGTCACCGGCGGCACGCGCGTGCTCTCGGACGAGATCAAAATCGAGATCACCGCCAATCCCGGCGAAGGCTTTCTGGACCGCATGATCGCGTTGGTCGAAGGTGCGAGCCGCCAAAAAACGCCGAACGAAATCGCGCTCACCATTTTGCTCGCGGCGCTCACGATTGTGTTTTTGCTCGCGGTTGTGACGCTGAAACCGCTGGGCATTTATTCCGGTGTGAACTTTTCCAACGCCGTGCTCATCTCGCTGCTCGTCTGCCTGATTCCGACGACCATTGGCGGTCTGTTGAGCGCCATCGGCATCGCCGGCATGGACCGCCTGCTCCAGAAAAATGTTCTGGCGATGAGCGGCCGCGCCGTCGAGGCGGCGGGTGACGTGGACGTTTTGCTTTTGGATAAAACCGGCACCATCACGCTCGGCAACCGTCAGGCCACCGCATTTGTGCCCGCGCCCGGGGTCACGGAACAGGAACTAGCCGATGCCGCGCAACTGGCGTCGCTCGCCGATGAAACTCCCGAAGGCCGCAGCATTGTGGTGCTGGCGAAAAATTTCGGCATTCGTGCGCGGACCATCCACGATCTGCCCGGCGCAATGTTCATTCCGTTCACGGCGCAGACGCGCATGAGCGGCGTGGATTTGGAAGGCCGGCAGATCCGCAAAGGCTCGGCGAACGCCGTCCGGCAATTCACCGGCGGTGTGCTGCCGGCGGACGTTGAAAAAATCGTCGAAGCAATTTCGCTTTCCGGCGGCACGCCACTCGTGGTTGCCACCCGTGACTGCGCGCTCGGCGTGATTCATCTGAAGGACATCGTGAAGGGCGGCCTGGCTGAACGCTTCAAACGTTTTCGCGCGATGGGCATCCGCACCGTGATGATCACCGGCGACAACCCGCTTACCGCCGCCGCCATCGCGCAGGAGGCGGGCGTGGATGATTTTCTCGCCGAGGCGAAACCGGAGGACAAGCTCGCGCTCATCCGCAAGGAACAGACCGGCGGACGAATGGTCGCGATGATTGGCGACGGCACGAACGACGCGCCGGCGCTCGCGCAGGCTGACGTCGGCGTGGCGATGAACACCGGCACGCAGGCCGCCAAGGAGGCCGGCAACATGGTGGATCTGGATTCCAATCCGACGAAGCTGTTGGAAATCATCGAAATCGGAAAACAGCTGCTCATCACGCGCGGCTCGCTCACGACGTTCAGCATCGCCAACGACGTGGCGAAATACTTCGCCATCATCCCGGCGATGCTCATGGTGACGTTTCCCGTCATCGCGCCGCTTAACATCATGCACCTGCACAGCCCGGACAGCGCGATCTTGAGCGCGGTCATTTTCAACGCGCTCATCATCATCGCGCTGATTCCGCTGGCGCTGCGCGGCGTGAAATTCCAGGCGCTCGGCGCGGCGGCCATTCTGCGGCGCAACCTGATGATTTATGGCGTCGGCGGCGTCATCATCCCGTTCGTCGGCATCAAGGCCATTGACGTGATTGTGGCCGGCTTGCATCTCGCATAACTCAACCTGATTAATTTATGAAAACTATCTTTGCTGAATTCGGCCGTTCAATCGTGGTGACCATCTTCTTCGCCATCATTTTGTGCGGTGTGTATCCGCTGGTCGTCTTTGCCGCGTCGCAACTGCTGTTTCCGCATCAGGCCAACGGCAGCCTGCTCGTGGACAAATCCGGCGCGGTGCGCGGCTCGGAGCTGCTCGCGCAGAATTTCACCGGCGCTGGCTATTTTCAACCGCGTCCGTCGGCGGCAGGGGCGAACGGCTACGACCCGACCAGTTCCGGCGGCAGCAATCTCGGCCCGACCTCGTCGAATCTCGTCGCGAACATCACCGCGAACCTCGCCACCTACCGTTCCGACAACAACCTGGCGACGAACGCGCCCGTTCCCGCCGACGCCGTGACGGCCTCCGGTAGCGGCCTCGACCCGCACATCAGCGTGGCCAACGCGGAAATCCAGATTGCGCGTGTTGCCAAGGCGCGCCGCCTGTCCGAGGACCGCGTGCGCGAACTGGTGAAGCAAAACACCAGCGGCCGCGACCTTGGCGTTTTCGGCGTGCCGCGCGTGAACGTGATGACGCTAAACTTCAAGCTCGACGGATTGGCGGCGAAATAAATTTTGCGCGGTGCAAGGCGATGCGCCATCCCGTCAAACCTCATCGACCCAGACACGTCCAATTTGCTGAAGGCGCCGGTCTGTTTTAAGGGCATCGCCGGGTTGTGACTCACGAAAGGCCCGACGGCGGAGCCGGGCCTTGAGATCTTGTTTTGGCCGGCGCGGCTGGTTGCAGCACGCGATGCACGGTTTCGGCCAATGCCAGCGCGGTGCATGGCTTGATCAACAACTCCCGGAAACCCAGTTCCCGCACCTTCTCGGTGGTCATCAGGCCGCTGAAGCCGGTGGTCAGGATGATGGCCAGCCCCGGTTGAATTTGGAGCAAACGCCGGCCGAGGGTCGTCCCGTCCATGCCAGGCATGGTCAAATCAGTGATGACCAAGTCAAACATCCCGGGGTGATCCTGCACTACAGTGATGGTTTCGAGCGGGTCGGTCTTTATCGTCACGATGTAGCCCAGTCGTTCGAGCATTTTTTTCCCAAGCCCGGCCAGAACGGATTCATCGTCCACAAACAGGATGTGTTCGCCGCGGCCGCGCGGAATGTTTATCGCTTCGATCTCCTTTGCCATCACCTCGGTTTCAACCACGGGGAAATACAAAACGAACCGGGTGCCTTGGCCCGGCTGGCTGTAAACGTAAATGCCCCCGTCATGGCTTTTCATGATGCCATGCACCACCGCCAGGCCCAGGCCGGTGCCTTCACCCACGGCCTTGGTGGTAAAAAATGGTTCAAAGATGTGTTCCAGCGTGGCGCGATCCATGCCGCACCCGGTGTCGCTGACGGACAGCTGCACATACCGTCCCGGATTTAAATCAGGATGCGTTTTGATAACCTCCTCACCCGCTTCCAGAATGTTCAGCTCGACTTTCAACACGCCGTTTTGATTGCGCATGGCGTGCCAGGCGTTGGTGCCGAGATTCATGATCACCTGATGGATCGCCGTGGCGCTGGCCAGCACGGTGGGCGTGTCGGTGAGATCGGTTTCGATCCGGATGCCGGCCGGCAGGCTGGCGCGCAGGAGTTTGAGGGCTTCCTTCACAATCAGGTTCAGCTTGACTGGGGATCGCTCCGCCTTGTCCTGCCGGCTAAAAGTCAGAATCTCGCGGACCAGTTCGGTCGCCCGCTGGGTGGCTTCGGCAATGTTCTCCAAATATTCCAAAATGGCCGAATGCTCCGCCGCGTCCTGTTTCGCCAGGTAGAGATTGCCGCCAATCGCCCCCAGGATGTTGTTGAAGTCATGGGCGATGCCGCCGGCGAGCTGGCCGATGGCTTCCATCTTTTGTGCCTCGCGGAACTGTGCCTCCAGTCTGCGTTTTTCCGTGATGTCCTCGGCGGTGCCGACAATGCGCCGAACTTCGCCCGCAGCATCCCGGACGGGAAACCCCTGGTCATGAATCCACCGCTCCGTTTTATCCGGCCGGCAGATCCGATAGGTGACGTCATACTGGCCGGAGACCGGCATGCCGGCGGCGGCCTCGGCCACGCGCCGGCTGTCTTCCGGGTGGATCATCTCCAGCCATTGCCGCGGCGAGGCATGGCGGCTGGCGCAGGACCGGCCCCAGATTTTTTCATAGGCGGGGCTGACGTAGAACAGCTCGTGCATGGTCGGATCGGTGATCCAGAACACTTCGTTGATGTTCTCGGCCAGTTCACGAAACCGCTCCTCGCTTCGACGCAGTGAATCCTCCGCCAGCATGCGCTCCGTGATGTTTTCGTGGGCCACCACGACCCGCACGGGACCATCGCTTGCAAAGCGCGTGACCCGCACCACAAACCAGCGCCGTTCCTTTGAGCGGTGGCACGGATATTCCAGGTGGAATTCCGTTTGTTGTCCGGCCATGACCACGCGGATGCCGTCAGCCACGGGACTGGCTTCCTCGGAAAAATCACCGGAACTGGAATCGCAGACTTGCAGGTAATTGTCGCCGATGCCATTCTTGCCGACGAAATTATTCTCGCTGGCAAAGCGGTGCCACGCCGCGTTGACTTCGACTATCGTTCCCTGCTCATCCAGAATCGCGATGTGCGAGGAGAGCGCATCCAAGGTGGAGCGCAGAAAACGCCTCGATTCCAACAACGCGGTTTCGGCCCGCTTCCGCTCGGTGATGTCGCGGACCGAGGCGACCACGTATTCCCGCCCCGCTTTGACGCAGCGGACATTCACCTCGATGGGAAAGGTCGTGCCGTCTTTGCGTTTGTGAAGGCTTTCGGCTATCTTAAAACCGCTGCGCCGGACCTCCTCCACATTCTGGCTCCACGCACGCCTGTCTTTTACATTGATATCAATGTCCCACACGCTCAGAGTCAGCATCTCCTCACGCGTATAACCGTGCCCTTCGCAGGTGGCTTGATTGACATCCAGCAGGCGGCCGGTCTCTGGATCGCTCACTTCAATCCCGTCGCTGGCTTGGTCAATCAACGTGCGAAACAGGGCCAACGCCGCATCCGCCTGTCGTTGACGGACGCGGATTTGTTTCTCAGCCAAAGCGTGTTCGACGGCGACGCCCAGCCGGGCGATGCGGTCCTTGATCAAATAATCCGTGGCTCCGCCTTTCATCGCGGCCACGGCCGTGTCTTCGCCGATGGTGCCGGAAATCAGGATGAACGGGATGTCCAGGCCGCTGGCCAGTGCGAGCTGCGCCGCCCGCAGGCCGTTGAATTGCGGCATGGCATAGTCGGAAAGAATCAAGTCCGGCATCTTGGCCAGCGCCGCCAGAAAATCCGGTTCCGTTTCCACCCGCGTCCACGTCGGGTCGAATCCGGCGCGCCGCAATTCGCCCACGATCAGTTCCACATCGTCTACCGAATCTTCCGCGATCAAAATGTTCAAAGGTCTTGGCATCGGTCAGAGTTTCGTGTTCTGGTTCAGCAGCAGCCAATACAGTCCCAGTTTTTGCACCGCGTCCGTGAACTGTTCGAAATCCACCGGCTTCACAATGTAACTGTTCACCCCCAGTTTGTAGCTCTCCACGATGTCACTCTGTTCCCGGGAAGAGGTGAGCATGACCACAGGGATGTTCTGCGTGCGGGGATCCGCCTTGATGGCGCGCAGAACTTCCAGGCCGTCCACCTTGGGCAGCTTCAGGTCCAGCAGAATCACTTTCGGTTCGTTGGCCAGCTTGCGTCCGGCGTGCGGACCGCGGCAAAAAATAAAATCCAAGGCCGCCTCGCCGTCCCGCAGGACCTGGATGTGATTGGCCAGCTTCGCCCGCCGCAGCGCGAACAAAGTCATGTCGAGGTCATCCTGATTGTCTTCGACCAGCAGGATTTCCACTTCGGTGTTGTCACTCATGACAGCTTGGTTGGTTCCAGGGTGAAATAAAAGGTGGCGCCGCGGTCCAATTCCGCCTGCGCCCAGACGCGGCCGCCGTGGCGGTGGATGATCCGCTGCACGATGGCCAGGCCCACGCCCGTGCCTTCAAATTCATCATTGCGATGCAGGCGTTGAAAGACGCTAAAAAGTTTATGCACGAACCGCATGTCGAAGCCCGCGCCGTTGTCGCGCACGAAATAGACGTCCTCGCCCGGTTCGTGCGTGCAACCGATCTCGATGACGGCCAGTGTGCGCCCTTGCGTGTATTTGACCGCGTTCGACAGCAAATTGATCCAGACCTGTTTCAGCAGCGCCAAATCTCCCTGACACTTGGGCAAATCTCCGGTCCGCAGCTCGATCTCACGGCTTTCCCGCTGCGGTTTTAATTCCTCCCAGGCCGCCTGCACGAGTTTGCCGACGTCCACGGTTTGCCATGCCACCGACTGGCGGCCCAGGCGCGAGAAGGCGAGGAGATCATCAATCAAGACGCCCATCTGCACGCCGCCCTTTTGAATGCGCTCCAGATAATGTTTGCCGGCCTCCGGCATGTGCGCGCCAAACTCGGCCAGCACCATGCCCGCAAAGCCGTTCACCGCCCGCAGCGGCGCGCGCAAATCGTGCGAGACCGAGTAGGAAAAGGCCTCCAGCTCCTTGTTCGCAGCTTCCAACTGGGCCGTGCGCTCGGCGACGCGCTGCTCCAACTCGGCGTTCAGCCGCCGGACTTTTTCCTCCACCTGTTTCAATTCATCCACGTCCGTGTTCGTGCCAAACCATTGCACCACGCGCCCGGTCGCATCTTTCAACGGCAGCCCGCGCGTCAGGAAATTGCGAAACTTTCCATCCGCGCCGCGCAGCGGAAATTCCATGTCAAACGGCTCGCCGGAATCAATCGCCGCCTGCCATTCAGCCATGACTTTCGGCAGCATCTCGGGGTGATGCACGCTTTGCCAGCCCCAGCCCTCCATCTGTTCCGGGGTGGTGCCGGTGTATTCATACCAGCGCCGGTTATACCAGAAGATGAATCCATCCGCCCGGGCGATCCACGCCAGTTGCGACATGGAATTCGCCATTGTCCGGAAGCGCTCCTCGCTTTCCTGCAAAGCCAGTTCCATCCGTTTGCGCTCGGTGATATCAAGATTGGTTCCGACCAGCCAGTCAGCCTGACCCTGCCGGTTTAGGCTGACGCGATCCACGGCTTGGATGTGCCGGCATTCTCCGTCACTGTGTCTAAGGATTCGGAATTCACGGCTCGAACGGCCGAGCTGGCGGATAGTTTCCTGCAAAATCTCTTCTTGGCGGCTTATATCCTCCGGCAGGACGGCGTTGCGCCAGACATCGTATTTAACCAATCCGTCCGGCGTCGGGACGATGCCGTAAATCCGGAACATTTGGGCGTCCCAACGGACCTCATTGGTGGCCAGATTCCACTCCCAAAGGCCCACGGCCGTGGCCTCCGTGGCCAGCCGCATGCGCTCCTTGGTTTCCCGCAGGGTTTTCGCGGCCAGACTGCGCTCGCTGATGTCGCGGGCGATTTTCGAAACGCCGATGATCCTGCCGGTGGCGTCCTTGATTGGCGAAACCGTGACAGAGACTTCCAGCGTTGCGCCGTCCTTGCGCTGCCGCACGGTGTCGAAATGCCGGACGCTTTCGCCGCGCCGGATCTTGGTGAGGATTTCCTCCTCCTCGTGTTGGCGTTCTCGCGGAATGAGTTTAAGGATCGGCTGGCCCACCATTTCCGGCGCGGTATAACCAAAGATTTTTTCCGCGCCCGCATTCCAACTGGTGACGATGCCGTCCAGATTTTTCCCGATGATGGCGTCGTCCGAGAATTCAACAATCGCCGCCAGCCGCGCGGCGCCCTCCTCCGCCAGCTTGCGCCCGGTGGTTCCGGCTCCCCTTCTTTCAGTCGTCGGCAGCTTCATGGTTGAGATTCAGGTTGGTGCTGCCGCCAGCACGGCTTCCGGCAGTTCCATCAGCACCCAGTTCAGATTGAACTTCTTCATCGCCACGCCAAATTCCTGCCAGTTCAGGGGTTTGATGATGAACGCGATCGCTCCCAATCGCCGGCATTCGGCGATATCGGCATTGGCGCTGGAAGCGGTGAGGATCACGACGGGCATCTCGCGAGTTCGTTGATCCGCTTTGATCACGCGCAAGACTTCCAACCCGCTGACCTTGGGCAGGCTCAAATCCAGCAGGATGAGCTGGGGGCCCTGCGCCGGACTGCGTTGCGTGTATTTATCCCGGCAAAACAGATAGTCCAGCGCCTCCTGCCCGTCGGCGACGACATGGATGCGGTTGGCAAACCGCGCCAGCTTGAAAGAATGCCGGGTCATCTCCACGTCATCCACGTTGTCCTCCACGAGCAGAATATCCACGAAATTCCGACCAAACTGCTCTGTGCGGGCGCTCTGGTTTTTAAAATGTTCCAGCTCCGACGGGAACAAGCTTGAAATCGAGACTTCCAGCGCATGGGCGATCCGGATGATGGTTTTCAAGGACGGGTTGCGAGACCCGCACTCCACGTCGGAAATATAGGTGCGATGCAATGCCGCACGCTCGGCCAGAGTCTCCTGCGAAATCCCCAACAGGCTTCTTGAGACTTTCACCGAAGCCCCAAACACTTTTTGAGGGTTCATGGTTTTCATTTTCGATTCAATTGATATCCCCAGAAATGGAGTAATAGATGTTAACTTTGTATCAAAGCCCGCCACAGACTTGGAGTGTCATTTCTAAAATCTCGAAGATCACCGGTAACGGGAATTGGGTGTGAATTTTGCGACCAAATCCCTGACGGGAAGGGTTTGACCGCATCTCTGGTCGGGCAGGGGGATTGACACCCAAGAACATAAGACGGCCTGATTCCACCGGGATCCTGTTGCGGACCACTTTGTTGAAGATTTTCCCGGCGACGGACGTGCCGTCGGGAATGGCCTTTTTTTTGATGATTGACCTTCTCATCCCGTGTTCACTTGGTTGCGAATCCAGCGGCGTGGCTGGAATACGGCTTTGCCACTGGTAATACTGTCGGTCAACCTACGAAGCCGCGCAATGGGGAAAACACCTGATGGCCGCCACCGCTTCATTCCAACGGGTCAGACCGGGATCGCGCTGCCGTAACCAAGCGAGATTGTCGGTGACTGGAAAACAGCCTAAAGGTCACTCATCCCGGTCAAGAACCGGTCGTTTCAGTCTCGCGGAAACCGCAAACTGTCGCTTTTTGCCCGCTTTTGGCCACGCGGACGACAGTGAACGCTTCGCGGAGCACCGTAATCAGGTCGCGGACGGGTGAATACAAGTTGCGGACGATGCGGATTATTTTGCGGACGACTGGTATGAAATCGCGGAGGGTGCTGCCGGGTTCGCGGAGCGGGCGGTGCAACTCGCGGACGATGCATTCGCCTTCGCGGAGCACATCGGGGAAAGCGCGGGCGGCACGGCGAGGATTGCGGCATAATCTTCATTCACTGCAATCATAAAAAATTTAGCATTTAATGTTTGACCGGTCGCGCCCCAACGGGTCTAAAAAAGTTTTCTTATATGAACAAGTCCCTGCTCATTCGCACCGGAATGGGTGCCACGGTGGCGGCCTATATGAACTAGAACAACGACCCGACCCTGGCGGCGCAGACGGAAATGACACTGGCGCAGCTCGACAAGATGTCCGTGGGTGTGCTGGAGGCGATGGACAGCCGCATTTCTGGACTGGCGACGGCGAACCTTCCGGCGTTGGCGGATTACGGCATCACGGCGCGGATGTGACAGCGCTGGACGCGTTGACGGCGCAGTTTCATGCGGCCAAGACCGCGCCGCGCAAGGCTATCGCCACGCGCGCGGGCCAGACGAAGACCCTGCCGCCGGCGGTCAAGACCGTCGTCAGCCTGCTGCGGAACCACTTGGACAAACAGATGCTCATGTTCAAGAAGAGCAACCCGGAATTTTACGCGGGCTATCAGAGCGCGCGGGTGATTGTGAACCGGGGCGCGCACAAAACCGCAACGCAGCCGACATCGGCCTCGGCGGCGGCGGCGGTTAAAAAACCATAGGGCGGGCAGGGTTTCCACAGCCTGGCCGGTCGCAGTCTTCATCTTCGTTGCGAACTGGCCTGCTTTTGAACATCATGGTCGGCGATGCCAGAGCCGATCCGACCCGCGATTGAACGCTTGAAGCCGGAAGATTTTCTCCGGCTGATCGAGAAAAGCCGGCTGGGCAAGTTGAAGATCTATCTCGGCCACGCCGCCGGCGTCGGCAAAACCTTCGCGATGCTCGAAGAGGCGCATCGCCTGAAAAAAGCCGGCGTGGATGTCGTCGTCGGCTGGATTGAAACCCACGGGCGCGCGGAAACCGAGGCGCTCATCGGCGATCTGGAGGTCATCCCGCGCAAAAAAGTTCCGCACGCCGGCAGCACGGTGGAGGTGCTCGACGTGGACGCCATCTTCAAACGGCACCCGACGGTTTGCATCGTGGACGAGTTGCCGTTTTCCAACGTCGCCGGCTCGCCGCATCCCAAGCGTTATCTCGAAGTGCATGACCTGTTGCTCGCCGGCATCAACGTCATCACCGCGATGAACATCCAGCATCTCGAAAGCCTGCACGATACCGTGCTGCGCGCAACCGGCGTGGATGTGCGCGAACGCGTGCCCGACCGGTTCGTGCTGGAGGCGGACCAAATCATCAACATTGATTTGACCGCCGAGGAATTGCGCGAGCGGCTGCGGCTGGGGAAAATTTATCCGAAGGATCGCGCCGCCGCCGCGCTGGGAAATTTCTTCACGGAGAATAATTTGAACGAGCTGCGCGAACTGGCGTTGCGCGAGACGGCCAATGCGCTCGACCAGCGTCCGCGCATCGGCGCGGTTTCGCCCACGGAAGTCAGCGAAAAAGTCGCCGTGTGCATCAGCACGAATCCGGTGACCACCGCGCGCTTGCTGCGCGTGGCGTCGCGGCTGGCGGGGCGCCTGAACCGGGAGTGGATGGCGGTTTATGTCCGGCGCAAAACGGAAGACCCGATGAAGATTCCGTCGGATTTGCAGCGGAAATTCATCCAGAACGTCCAGCTCGCGACCGAACTCGGCGGCAGCGTGACGGTGCTGGAAAACGAAAATGTCTGCGAGGCGCTGCTGAAGTATTGCCGCGAGAACGACGTCAACCTCGTCGTGCTCGGCACCAGCGAGCGGCACTGGTGGCAGTTCACGCGTCCGAACGTCATCGAATTTTTCATGCACCACGCCCCCGGCATTGACCTGCACATTGTTGACCCCAACGGCTCAATCAAAAATTGAATGAACATCTTTGGCTTTCTGAAAAACACGGTCATCGGTCGCGCGCGTAACGTTTCCGACAAGCGCATTTTCCACAACATGTCGCTTGTGGCGTTGCTGGCGTGGGTCGGCCTCGGCGCAGACGGCTTGTCGTCCTCGTGCTACGGCCCGGAGGCGGCGTTTCTCGCGCTGGGCAGTCACACTTATTTGAGCCTGTTCGTGGCGGCGGCGACGGTGCTGACCATCGTCATCATTTGCATCAGCTATTCGCAGATCATCGAGGCGTTTCCCACCGGCGGCGGCGGCTATCTGGTCGCGAGCAAACTGCTGTCGCCAACCGTCGGCGTCGTGTCCGGCTGCGCGCTGATCGGCGACTATATTTTGACCATCGCCTTGAGCGTGGCCAGCGGCGCGGACGCAATCTTTAGCATGCTGCCGGTGGAATGGCAGATGTGGAAACTGAAATTTTCGCTCGGCATCGTCGTGTTTCTCACGTTGCTGAACCTGCGCGGCGCCAAGGAATCTGTGATGCTCTGGGTGCCGGTATTTTTCGTATTCGTGTTGAGCTACACGTTCGCGATTATCTGGGCGATTTCCGCGCACTTCGGCGAATTGCCCAACATCGCCCACGGCATGGTAGCCGATGTGCATGCCGGTGCGGCGGAAGTGGGCTGGATTGGTCTCGTTGCCGTTGTGCTGCGCGCCTACAGCCTCGGCGCGGGCACCTACACCGGCATCGAGGCCGTCAGCAACGGCCTCAACACGCTGCGCGAACCGCGCGTGCAGACCGGCAAACGCACGATGATTTACATGGCGTCGTCGCTGTCGTTTGTCGTTGGCGGCTTGCTGCTGGCGTATCTGCTTTATCACGTCACGCCCGTCGAAGGCAAAACGCTCAACGCTGTGCTGTTTGGAAAAATCACCGCCGCCTGGCCGCCGCTCGCGTCAAAAAGTTTTGTCATCGCTGCGATGGCGTCGTCCGGCGCGCTGCTGCTCATCGCCGCGCAGACGGGGTTTTTCGGCGGCCCGCGCGTGCTGGCCAACATGGCGGTGGACCGCTGGATGCCGACGCGGTTCGCCACGTTGAGCGACCGTCTGGTCACGCAGAACGGCGTGCTGCTCATGGGTGGCGCGGCGTTGCTGCTGCTGTTTTTCACGGCGGCGGCTGTTAACCTGCTCGTCGTGCTTTACAGCATCAACGTCTTCATCACCTTCAGCCTGTCACAACTTGGAATGGTGCGGCATTGGTGGCTCGAACGCGCCCTGGAGCCGAAATGGAAAACGAAAATCATCATCAACGGCTTCGGCCTGCTGTTGACCGGCGGCATTCTGATTTCGCTGTGCATCGTCAAATTTGATCAAGGCGGCTGGGCCACGCTGCTGGTCACCGGCGCGCTCATTGGCGTCGCGTTCTGGGTGAAGAATCATTACCGCCAGACGCAGAAAAAATTATTCCGCCTTAACGAACTCGTCGCCGCTGCGCTGGCGGACGACGCCATCGTCGTGGAGAAAACGCCGCCGCCGTGCGATGTATACGCCCGCACCGCCGTGGTCCTCGTCAACGGGTTTAACGGCCTTGGCCTGCACACGCTGCTCGCCGTCGTGCGGATGTTCCCGAAGGTTTATCAGAATTTTGTCTTTGTTCAGGTCGGCGTGCTGGACGCCGGCAATTTCAAGGGCGCGGCTGAGGTGGACAACCTGCGTGAATACTCGCAGACGGAAGTGAACCGCTACGTCGCTTACATGGGCAAGCGCGGCTTTTACACCGAAGCGCATCTGGCGCTCGGCACGGACATCGTGGACGAGGCGGCGAAACTATGCGACGGCATTGCCGACAAATTTCCGCAGGCGCAGTTCTTCGCCGGGCAACTCGTCTTCTCGGATGAGAGCCTGATCACGCGCTGGCTACACAACCACACCGTGTTTGAACTGCAACGCCGGCTCTACCAGCACGGCCGGGCGATGCTCATCCTGCCGATCCAGGTCTGAAAGCAAAACCGCCCGCGACCAGAAATCGCGGGCGGCTTTTGGAATTTTTGGTTTTACGCCACTTCGGCGGTATCGAGGAAGCCTTGCAAATGGCGGACGCGCGTCGGG
>Ga0302320_10020495_pt1 | contig 13188 bp, 10 predicted proteins | sample Bog_T0_3_FD_202130 | JGI IMG/M metagenome (GOLD analysis project Ga0302320, IMG submission 202130) | Peat permafrost microbial communities from Stordalen Mire near Abisko, Sweden - Bog_T0_3 | ecosystem: Environmental > Terrestrial > Soil > Wetlands > Peat | place: Sweden: Abisko, Stordalen Mire...
TATAATTTATTTTTAATAATTTTATATAAAAAGTTATTAAATATTTTATTTTAAATAGTAATTTGAATACTTTTAAATTTTAAATATTAATTGATATATATATAAAGATTTTATATTTAAATTTTAAAGTAATTAGATTTTCATTTTATTTTATTAAAAAACTTTATAAGTAAAAGCCCGAATGGGGGGCATGCCCAAATGGGGGGTAGTTAACTTATTCAATCAGATCACACAAGCTAAAAGGGATTTATATGGCAATAGACTTTATTGATATCAGCTATTATTCAAATCAGGCCGACTTAGCCACGAGGCTATGCATCTTATGTAGAATAAATAAAAACCTATACACGCCGCGTTGCCCCTACACCGTAACCATGTGCTATCCATCTGTCATTCCCGGCTGCCAGTCTCAAAATATCAAAGCCCAACAGGGTATTCACAAGAGCGCCGTTGTCATGATATGAGACCCGAAGACGCCATCATAGAGATCTCGTAAAAATCGGTTCCCTCAAAGCCGATTCCCGCGAATGACAAAGAAAGATATGCTCCCAGAGACCACTACTCTAAATCCGATACAAGAGTGTAACATTACTAAAGGAAAGAAAGAACCCCCCCAAAAACGCCGAAAAGATGCCCCTAAGAAACATTATCTGAATGCAATTTTGCCGGAATCCCGCCCGACTGTTTCATAAGCCTCAATGGGCCAAGTAAACGATGATATGAATGAAAACAAAGTCGTTGTCCCGTGAGAGTTTTGTATACTTTAGCGATTGAGGCATAATTTGATACAATGACATAATTTTTCACTCCTTCACTACTTAAGAGATGCTTAAGGGTCGAGATGAAGAAGGAGGAGGTATAGAGGGGTATTTTTTGAGGTTGGCCATTTTCCCCTTTAATATCGACAAACGATTGCGAATCATCGATATTACTAATATAGATTAGACTTGGTTGAAAATTTGCAGAGAAATGAAATTTGAAGACACATACCTTTCAGTACATCCTGCCTATCCCCAGGATTGATACCATTGACCGACTTTTCGTCTGTTGTGGAGTCGTCTTTCAAGCTTGAAGACCGCTTTCGATGAGGGACAACTTCTTCATCAGTTTCCAGAACAGCCTCCAGCATTCTAATTGCTGTCACGTACGAAATTTCACATCCCGGGAAATCTTCGCTCGTAAGCTCGTTGATCGCTGCTGTGCGACTCATTTCTAATGCTCGATCGTACATTAATTTCTCTGCTGTAATGCCAGAGCTCAACACAACTCCATCAGAAGAGGAGCTAGGACCTCCAGCCAATCTTGATGCTGTTGCATGATTACTTGGATGTCCAGGATGGTCCTCAGGGAGCTGTTTCTGGGCTTCGATGAGCTTGAGGCGAACAAATTCGGCTTTCTCAAGAACTTCGTTGAAACGACTTCTGACCCATTGCACTGCACTATTGATGCGGTTGCCAGCTGCAATATTATTGCTCGAGTTACTTCTTGGTCTTTGCCCAGTACCAACGACTTCACCACGACTCTTTTGGGCCCACCAGCCACTTGCATAGTCCATTGATTTGGCTAGCAATGACAATGCTTTCACGTATAAGACAAGCGCCTCTTCAGAGAGGGCTACAATGGCTTCGACTGTCAGACCATCATCATCAATGGACTCCCCGGATTTCTCAGGAACTGGACCGCCAAGACCATGATCCATTGAGGGTGCCAAGGGAATAAGTTGTTTGTATTTAACTTCGGCAAAGCCATACACAACATCGCTTCTAGTTGCCGATTCTTCAATCATATTTACAGCCCGCTGATCCTCATCAACTGGTCCGCTAGGCTTTGTATCGCTAAGAAGGCCGATTGTCTGAGGTGTAGGATAAGCTGGGAAAGGACTGTATAGTTGAGGTGGTGAGACTCCTTTGCCTATCAGATGTGGTGACCAACCCACCCCGAAAACTCTCACACTGGCGCCATGAATAGCTTTTGCTATTGCTGAAGTTGCAGACGGACTGCCATATGATCTGCCGTAAGAGTTTTGACGTTGTGGTACCGCTGCGTCTTGCCGTGGTTTTCCCTTTGCAATCTGAACAGCACGTGAAGGCGATGAGGGGACTGCGCCAGTTGTTGAAGCAGGAGCTCCCTGGGAAGTTGCTCGTCTTACTATCTGGCCTGTATTTGAGGGTGGTGGTTGTTTGATGCCCATACCAGGATTGGCGGCCATTTCGTCCGCTAATGCATTTACTTCCACAAATCGTTTTTCAACCAAGACATACTCTCGGGCATCGCGTACAGCCTCATCAGCTTCTTCTTTGGTTTGAAGTTCGTCTTTTGAAAGACGTTTAACATTGTCTTGATCCCGCACTGGTTGGCGGTCGGTTTTAGGGGGGTGAGTGATTGGCATAGGTGTAGTAGTAGCTTGAACGAGAGGAGGCCGTCTTTGGTCATTAGAGGTAGGTCTGGCTGGGGCTTGCTGTCGTGGGGGAGTTCTAGAGAATCCAGTGGCTTCTGCATTTGGTATTCTTGGAGAAGAAGAAATTGGTGGTTGATCTCGTGGTGAACTTGACAGTTGCTGCGGTTCAGATCTGCGAACTCCCCTCAAAGAAGTTTGCCTTACAAGTCTATCATCAGATACTCGCGGGTTTCGAATTTCCGCAGGCCTATCGTCTCCTACTAAATTTGGTATTGGTCCAACGACAACGATGTGATTGAAAAAGTCCTCAAACGCTATTCGTTTTTCGGGTTCTTTTCTCAATAAACCGTTTATAATCTCCTTCATGCCTGAACTGACTTCAACATTCTTTGGAAAGCTAATCTCACCGGGGCTCTGCTCAATCTTCCGGAGAAGCTCAACATGATTCGATGCTCGAAATGGAGGTTTGCCAACCATCATCTCAAAAAGAACCGTACCAATTGACCAAAGATCTGCTTTAGGACCATATTTCTCATATCGAAGTATTTCGGGGGCCATGTAAAGAGGAGACCCACACAATGTTTCCGCAAGGGACATTTGGGGTAGCGTCCGGGCAAACCCAAAATCGGCCAGTTTCAGCATCGGTAATGATGTCAGGCCAGCTATAGGTAAAGTTGATTTATTGCTCGCGCTCATAACTAACGGTGTATATTTCGATTTTATCAGGAACTGAGGCGACGGTAGAAGAAGTAGATTTTGTGGCTTGACATCCCGGTGTATGTAGTCATGTTCCCTTAAGAATTCCATAGCGCTGGCCAACTGTTTAAGGAAATGCCGAGCGACAACCTCGTTAAGGCCACCTGCAAAGGGCATTGGATACTTCTGAACCATATCTGCAAGTGCCGGGTTGTCGCCCAGCTTATCTCTCTTCCGAATGAAATAGGATAAATCTCCCAACTCACAGTATTCCATCACCAGGTTGATATGCGACGGCGATTCCCTGCAATCGAGGAGGGCAACAATATGAGGATGCTGAAGTCCTTTAAGTATTTCGATCTCGCAGTAGAGGTTTTCCTTGAGCTTCTTGTTCAGCTTTGCTAAAGTGACCGACTTGATTGCTACAAGAGCTCCAGTGCCCTGCAAAAGGCATAGTTAGCTTTGCAATGATAGAAGACGAAACCGAGCAAAAATAAGAACCCATCGACTGTGCTAGCCCTTCCAGACCAAAGCTGCCAGGGTTGGGAATCGAACATACCGAGTGCTTGCCAGAATAGACAGTGGCAAAACTGCCTTTTCCTATTTCTTTCCCGATTATGAAGGATCCAACGATTTTGTCTCCCGTCCTCTGCCCTCTAGATGAGGATGAGGACGGGGGAGCTCTTGATGCCATGTTCACGGTGTCTGAACCGAGTAGGAATTGTCCTTGACCGTCGGTCCTTTAACCCAACCCTTCTGACTACCAGTTGAGATGGGGATATAGAGTGGGTGTTATGGAGTTCTGCATAGACAAAAGATGGATTTCGAAGGAAGGAAGCTTGGGATTCGAGGATTTATGGGTTGTTGTTGTTATTGGTGAGTATTGGGGACGGGTTGATACAACTTGGTAGGCAGCGAGGCGAGTTTCGAAGTGCAGGAGGGCAGCCTAGAGAAAGGAAAGCCTGGCGAAGCGGTAGGTCGATGTTGAATGATTGTGGATGATTGTGGATGGATATGCCAGCAGGCCGTTGAAAGAGAGGGGTTGCGCTCAGGTTGTACAGAGAAGCACCACAAGGCTGTGTCGGTTGGAGGTGGATGGCCGTTCAAAAGGACTAAAAGGCTAACGAATGGGAGGATCCGAGTTCAAGTTAATGACTGGATTAGCGCGGTAGTTATCGAGGTTTAATCAGTGTCGTGAGCTGAATTGAAGGAAATCCAAAGAGGCCTGAGAATAATTAAATACAAATGGGCTGGCATGAATTTGTCAAGATGAAATGGAGGCGAATAGAGAGGAGGAGAGGAGGGAGATGACACACTCAAGGTGATGTGGTGGTGAACAAGTGACTGACTCCTGGACGACATCCTACATCCTACATCCATTCAATCAATCAATCACACCCCCCGATAAAGGCCCCAGTCTTGCCTTATCTGAGAGAAACGGTTGGCCAATGATGGTGTTATGATCCGAGCTTCGGGAGCATATTTATAAACAATGTCCTAAAACAGCCATTCCGATGGCAACAAAGAGCCGCCAACAGAAATGCATAACAGGGCAGCATTTACCATTTATATAATTTTATTATTGACAACGACTGACAGAATAGGATATATTCAATTTAGAGTGATAAATAATAAATCATAAGATGGATCATTGGTTTTGTCACCTCTACTTGGCATTTCTTGGGATGAACGTACCTCGTGGCAAATCAGTCACTACCCCAACAAAAATCATAACTGGATCGCCCAATGGTCACGCTTCGTGAATGACGACTGATTATGTTCAGCTGCTTTTACCCCGAATTTTCTACTTGTAAGCCACCAAGATAGGTAGCTAAGGAAACGCCTTTCTTAATTTCTCTTTGGGAGTCTCTATATTTAAGCTACTGTATTAGCTACTAGTAGCGCTATGTACCTAACCTTACAAAAATTCGCAGATAGCCAAAGAGCTAATAATTACCCAGCAACTAATTCAAACTTCACGGTCTCATAACCAATTAGAGAGTTAATTTCGTTTATGCAGTCTAGCATTTATTTACGGCTTTCTAATGGTCTACTCTATAGTGGGTATTCCAGAACCGACCTCAAAACCCAAAGAGGTCTGCCGTCTCTCCTAACACCGGTTTTTGCCAAAGCCATGCAGAAACCAAAACCCATGCCTAAATACCTAATTTCCAGCAAATCGAACGAACCTTTCCTTGAAGCCCAGGGTATCATCTAATTGATTTCTTATCCAATATGGACTCCCTTCTCACCTGATGGGATAACGGCGTCTTCCTTCTTGGCTTGCAGGGTTGGCAGTTCAATGATGGCTTCTTTGATGATTCTAAGAGCCTCCTTGATCTCTCCTTCACTAATTACAAGAGGTGGTGCAAGTCTGATAATATTCTCGTGCGTTGGTTTAGCCTGTTTATGATGTTAGTGTTTCAATTCGTGCCTCTATGGCTGCGTCAACTTACTAGTAACCCTTTGCTCTTCAAAAGCATGCACAGATCCCAAGCCGAATGTCCTCCAGTCTTACTTTCATCAATCACTATAGCGTTTAATAATCCCTTGCCTCGAACGAGCTTAATCATTGGTGACTTCAGATCATTAAGGCCTTGACGGAGCATATTTCCGAGTGTCTCAGCACGAGCCGTCAAATTTTCCTCTTCCATGATCTCAAGAGCGCGAATGGAAACTGCACAACCTAGAGGATTGCCTCCGTATGTGGAACCATGAGTGCCAGGCTCAATAGTGAGCATGATTTCTTTGGAACCTAGGACACAAGAGACAGGATACATGCCACCTGAAATGGCCTTTCCCAGCGTAACTAGATCAGGCTTAATACCAGCCCACTCAGAGCATAGCATACGTCCCGTTCGTCCAATTCCAGTTTGAATCTCGTCGCAAATGAGCAAAACATTGTGTTTCTTGCATAGCTCATGTGCCTTTGTCAAATAATCATCCGCAGGAACGACAACGCCAGCTTCTCCTTGAATTGGCTCGACAATGAAAGCCGCAGTCACCTCTCCGTGTGCCTCCAACGCCGCCTCGAGATCAGGAATATTGTTAAAACGAATTGAACGGTTCGTAGATGGGCAAACCGCACTAACACCCGGTACATAGGGACCATAGTTATCGCGTGATTCGGGGTCGGTCGACATAGAGATGGCTGTCATCTAGTGCTCCAGTCAGTCAAGAATCTTTGAGGGTCCCAAATACAACATACCGTTCGGCCGTGGAAATTCTCGGCAGCCGCAAAGGTCAAGGCCTTTCCTTGTGGAACACCCTTCACTTTATATGCCCATTTCCTCGCAATCTTAATCGCTGTCTCTACAGCCTCTGCGCCAGTGTTCATGGGCAATACCATATCGTACCCAAAGACGTTCTTGACCTTCTCGGCCCATTTCGGGAAAACGTCATTGTGGAAGGCTCGGGAGGAGAGTGTGAGCCTTTGTGCTTGATCACAGAGAGCTTTCACCAATTCGGGATGGCAGTGGCCTTGGTTGACGGCAGAGTATGCGGAAAGGCAGTCAATGTAATGTCTTCCCTCAGGGTCCCAAACGCTGGATCCTTGCGCGCGAGCAAACACAATTGGGAGAGGATGATAGTTGTGGGCTGCATATTTATGTTCGATTGCAATTGCAGAAGACGTAGAGGATGCATGAAATCGAGATTCGGCCAATATGGGCTGGAATGCGGGGGCAGTTGGTTTTAAGATGCTTTCACTGATATCGACAGTTCCAACACTTCCATTAGCATGAGGAGCCATTACGATGAGATGTTCTGCAAGTAGAAGTTAAGTAAAGCAAAATAAATCAGGGTATGATTTATGATAAGTGGCTGTGAAAGAAAAGGTTTGTTGCTTGATGAGATTGTAGAGATCTATTTAGATTGTAGTGGAGATAGATTGATTGAAAAGGGAGAATGAGGAAAGAGACGAATCTAAATAGAAAAATCCTAAAAATCGAGCTAAACCCCTAAGTGCAGGTATAAGCAAGAATCCGAATCGATAATATATCTTACAGCGCGCATGACTCCTTTTGACTAACAGAAAATGGTTGACTGTATTTTCACGCTCAAAGATGCCTTTAGGGATCAACGATCGTGTCTTCTTGCCTATAGGGATTTTTGAAAGTTTCTTGGAGAGCGATAAGCGGGGCAGCGATTCATCATCGCCTTTAACCTACAATCACTAGCCTATCAAGTGGGCTTGAGTAGTAATTGAGACAGGGTGATTGATTGGCGGAATGAAAGATTTGGCTGAAGCGGTGCGCTTGGCATTTTATAGTACCTGAGGATATAAAATTGTTAGAAGTTATAGCATCATGCTTGAAAGTTGCATTACGTCGTGATACTGGTCGTGACTGGCTAACCTTATTATAGGCCGAAAAGCGAGTGATTTAGACCTGTGGGAGCTTGCTGGTGGAACAGAACTGATGTGAAGAGACTAACTCGAGGATGAAACAGAATAATGGAGAAACCACGAGGAAATATCAAGATCAAAGTACTCTTTCAACTACATACTGAAGGAGAAAAAATAAGTGATACTCTTCAAGCTCGAGGGGGGAAAGTAAGGAAAAGTATGCTTAGTCATCACTCCCACGTGTCTTCCTGAAACTGGAAATATACACACATATATGTAGCCCCTATAAAATTCCAGCTTTCTCTACATACTCATTGCGATTTGGAACAGCTTTTCGGTATGAGTGCAACTACAACAGCTTCCTCTGGAAAGCCGACTGCGAAGCAGGAAGCTCCTAGTTTGTCCTCTCTGCGACCACCTCCTGAAGATACTACCCTTCACCCTCTCGTCAATGAACAAATGACGAAGGATATCCTCCTATTATGCCTTGCCTGGCGATTTATCAATGCACTTTGCATGAAAACCTTCTTCCAACCAGACGAATATTTTCAATCGTTGGAACCAGCATGGCAAATGGCGTTCGGGTCTGACAGTGGTGCTTGGATCACGTGGGTATAGTTTCTTCTAAAGGGCATTGTTCTTCTCATGTTAACCATGTTAGGAATGGCAACATCAGCTTCGCTCTTCTTTACATCCAGCACTCTTTGCTATTGCCTACTATGCGCTTGAAAAGCCTATGAAATATCTCGAATTCTTCCCCCAGTTTCGAGCAATGATTTTGTCTGTGCTCCCAAATGTTGTGCAAAGTTTATTTGCTGCAGCAGGTGATTATTACACATGGAGATTAGCAAAGAAGATATATGGAACAGAAAGTAATGCTTCATGGGCAGCTGTATGTAATCCTGTTCTTGGGTAGAAGTGTAAGTTGAAGCTAATAGCAAGATAGCTTCTTATGACCATCCTCAGTCCTTGGCAGTGGTTCTGCTCGACTAGGACTTTTTCAAATTCTCTTGAGACTACCTTGACAATTGCAGCATTGTATTATTGGCCATGGGATATGACGATCGATCTTGTGGCAAACAAGAGCAGCTCATCATTAAGCTCAGTGGATAAAGGAGAGCAAAAGTCAAACGCGAAGTCGAATGCTGTCTTTCAATCAGCAGAAGCTGTTACAAAGTAGGATCACGCCGCCTCATTTAATACCACAGAACTAACTTTCTAAAGTCTCCGAATATCGTTCCTTCTCTCGGCGACTGCATGTATTCTTCGGCCCACCAACGGTTTGATCTGGTTTAGTATCTTGATGCCCACCATCACCCGACTTCTCCCAAACCAAAATTCCTCGCCCGCTTCTCGCCCAACGCTAAATGACTATCTAATCCTTGTCAGGGAAGCAATTATATGCGGCTCATTAGTGCTGGCCATCTCAGCTTTCTCTGATTACAAGTACTTTGGCGAGTGGACATTTCCACCATACCAGTGGCTGAACTTCAATGTTTCTCAAGATCTAGCTGTATTTTATGGTCGAAATGATTGGCATTACTTTGTCTCTCAAGGCCTTCCATTGCTCCTCACTACCTACCTGCCATTTGCCGTTGTTGGTATCTACCAGGCAATCTCATCCGATGCCCTTACAACAGAGCCAAAAGCGAGCATTCGCTTCTTATTCGCAACTACAATCTTCACTACCATATTCACTCTCTCCTTGATATCTCACAAAGAAGTCCGCTTTATATACCCTCTTTTGCCGATTCTGCATATTCTCGCCGCCCCAACGATAGCATCTTTTTTTCACACCACCTCAACCATAACAACCTTCCCACCTCCATTCCCTTCAACTCCTCGAACCGAAACCGTCATTGTCACCCATCGCCACATACTATTATCTCTCCTTCTTTTAACCAATATGGGCATTGGCGGATATACAACCTACTACCACCAATCTGGCATCATCTCCGTAACCAAATACCTCCGATCTGAATACGAGCGTCTCGCCCTTACGACCCGCGGCGTTCCTCTCTCCTCCTCCATTAATCTAAATCTAGATGCCCTACTACCAGAAACAAATATCGACCCAGCCTCCTTCAAAATCAGTAACTTTGAAGAAGGAGAAACTTTCGCTGCCTTCCTCATGCCTTGCCATTCGACACCATGGCGCAGCCAACTCGTATATCCGGGCTTGAAAGCTTGGGCACTAACTTGTGAACCACCCATACACTTGAAGAAAAACACGAAGGAGAGAATGGAGTACAGGGATGAAGCGGATAGATTTTATGATGATCCGGTGAGGTTCTTAAAGGAGGAGGTTAATACGAAGGAGAAGCCGTGGCCGAGATATGTGGTTGGATTTGAAGGCATTGAAGGTGTGCTGAAGAGCTATTATGAAGAGGAAATGAAGGGATTTGTGGTTAGGGAGAAATGGAGAGGGTTTAATAGTCATTGGCATGATGACTCTAGACGGAAAGGTGATGTAGTGGTATGGGAATTTGTAGATGGGAGCAAGGCTTGAATGTCATCTGGAATGTCATCTGTAGCGACTTGAGTAGATTTGCTGTATACTTAGACGGGATATATATTTGAGTCTGCTTCTGGATCATCTTAAATGTATACTGTAATTATGAGTTACGGGTTATGAATGCTTCAGATGTTAGTGATTCAGGTCAAAAATCAATTTAAGCTGTTACTTTCCAAGCTCCTCTCGTCAACTGAACGAAGAACTTCTATCTGACGGTCCTTTCTTCTATTAATTTATAGAACTCTCCGGCGAAACTATACGTTTCTACGCCGTTTTACCTCTCTCCTCCACGGACCCCGAATTAGAGTAAATATCTATAATCCGGACTCATATCCTATATCTCACGTCAGCACACCCTCACCATAGAAAAATAAGAAGGGAAATAACTTACCCCCAATTCAGTCTTCTCCCACTCCGTCAACCCCAGATCCCTAGGTCTTTTGTCCCGCTGTCTATTTTGACTCGCCACCGCCACCGCATAAACACAACAACTCGCCGCACTCAAGCACAAAAACGCCAAACAAATACTGTACCCCGTCTTATAATAATTGACTGCATCTTTACTCAGAAAGGCGTAAGTGGCGATGATCCCACCGATGTTGCCGAATCCGACTTGCCACGCAGAACCCACAGCGCGGCGATGGTGACCACCAAGGTTCATGTTGAACCAGCAGACAATCACGGGCATCGCTGAGTATGAACCCATCGCTACGAGGAAGAGGGCGGCGTATTCCAGATTATGATCGTCGTGCACAGTGATGAGGATGCCGAAGCCGGTAATGGCCACACAGATGGGTATTATCGTGAAGAGGAAGCGGTGCTTGAAATAGTCGGAGGCGAAAGCGATGAGCATGGCGAACGCGAACGCACATGCCCATGGTGGTACAGAGTGTAGCTGAGTTGAGATTGGGGAGTAGTTGTAAGTAGTGATAATGGTTGGTGCGAAGAATGCTAAGGGGGCGTTATTATAAGAATGGGAGAGGGTCGCTCGCATTCCCTCTTCGGAGAATAGGAGACTAGAAACGTACCATAACCATAAGCGGGAACGATCTAGATAAACAATTAGCCTTGCTCAAACATGGGATGACTTGAGGCTCAGGGGGATGCTTCAATAGCCGAGAGAAACCAGGTGCCTTGTCCGGAAGTGGTTGATCCAAAGGTTCTCACCAAGAGTGGAAAAGATAAAATAAGTGTACTTACCATACCAAAATACATGAAACCACCAATAATAATCTTGTAGTCTCTGAGAACCCTGCCAATATCACGAATAGTAATCTTCCTCTCCACAGCACTCTTCCCTTGATCGGCTTGAAGTCTCGCTTTTACGTAATCTTTCTCCTCCTCACTGAGCCAAGAAGCTTCCTCTGGAAACGACGGAAGAAGAAAGAAAAATGCAAGGGCTACGACGCAGGTAAGTACCCCTTCGAGGATGAAAATCCACCTCCAGCCATTGTACCCTCTTACGCCATTCATCTTTCCAATAGCAGAAGCTAGTAAACCGCCAAAGGCCCCAGCAAGAGTTGTAGAGCTAAAGAAGAACGAGTAACGGCGCTGAGCTTCAGAACGCTTATACCACATCCCAATTAAGTAGAAACACCCAGGAAACATTCCTGCTTCAAACAAACCCAGGAAGAATCGACAAGCCAGAAGCCCCGAGTAATTCCTCACGAGACCTTGACCGATTCCCGCAATTCCAAAGAGGAACATGCAACTTGATAGCCAGACACGAGGCGTAAGTCGTTTAAGAAGCATATTACTAGGAATCTCGGCTAGGATGTAGGGAACAAAGAAGATGGTAAGAGCGGTATTGTATTGCACTCCTGTTAGATTTAAGTCTTTGACGAGCCCGAAAGAGCGTGCATTGGCGATATTCACTCGGTCGAGAAAGGCAAGGAGGTAGAGGATGCAGAGGAAGGGAATGACTCGGAAATCGACCTTGGCCATGAGCCGCTTCTCCGTGGTATGTGGAGGGCATCTGACATTGAGGTCGTCGTATTCGGCGTCGGCCACGATATTCGGGCCATAGTAGTTGCTTCCTTCGGCCTTGAAGCCAGGCTCACGATCGACCTCGGAAGTGGTGGGACTGGCCTCGGATGGCTGTCCTTCTGAAGTATGCATTAGAATATTTCCTCAATAGTTCCTTCATGAAGAAAAGGCTAGCATCAAAAGATAGGACGAATTATGTATTGCGCCAAGGTTATGCTCGCGTATTTTGCGTGTCGTAAAGATATTTCAAACTCTCTTCACCAATCGAACTGGCAACACACCCCTATCTTAGACCAACGAACCACCTCGACTCTATAGAACTTTAAAATAGAGTTTTTGGGATCGCGGAAGAGGCGGATTTGAGAGAGAATGTCTCATACTTTGAGATGAGCTTTTTGAATAGCCTAGCCTTGAAATATCTAAACTGTGCGCCAAAGTTTGGCTTTTAACACCCTCGTAATCCGTTTCCTTAACTTAGTGAAGGGAACAGCTCTCAGCACTTGTAGAAAGCCAAAGTCGATGAAATATGATGAAATTTGGTACTGGCGAAAGCGGGGTTTTGACTTACTTGCTTTGGAAGAAAACCCAAACATCCCTGCTATCGTCCACGTTCACAACTCGCGTTACCTAAAGTGCATGCAACGGTGATGCTATATAAGCTCTCTGAAAAGGAAATAGATGAGCGGATATAAGAAGAAGGGTAGTCAGAAAATAAATAAACCTTTTGCAGTCTGACTCTTATAAATCCGGTCGCAGGAATTTTTCCGCGAGAAGTATAACCTTTCCCGGATTGGGTTACAACATTAACAGCTTGCAAACCTACCTAGGCTCACGATGTAGGTGATCGCCCCGCAAATGACGATTACCAAAGTCAGCTTAGCTTACCGCACTTCTTGGCTCGCTGGTGCCGCCTGGGGTAACGCTAGCTTCGGATATTGATCCTGAGATCTGGTGTGGCATAAGCCTGATTTTTGGGTTATATGGTAATGGTTGATTTTTGCTAAGTTACCTTTAAAGTTATTATAAATGCTTTCGCTAAAACCCCATTAAGGCTATTAATAAATTATATAAATATTATATATTATTTTAAAGTATAATATAACTATACTAATAAAATATTATAAATAAAATAAATGCTTTACCTGTGACGAACTGGTGCAAATACGTCAATTCTTCCTTAGAATCTAAAACTAAGGAAGAAAGAAAGGAAGGAAAAGAGTCCAAAGAAAAAGGGCTATATATATACAA
>Ga0302320_10020496_pt1 | contig 13187 bp, 11 predicted proteins | sample Bog_T0_3_FD_202130 | JGI IMG/M metagenome (GOLD analysis project Ga0302320, IMG submission 202130) | Peat permafrost microbial communities from Stordalen Mire near Abisko, Sweden - Bog_T0_3 | ecosystem: Environmental > Terrestrial > Soil > Wetlands > Peat | place: Sweden: Abisko, Stordalen Mire...
CAGAGCCGCCTTGGCTTCGTTGTTGGCGCGGGTCGGATTCTTCTTATCCTTGCTGAAGTCGATCGTGCCAAGCTGCTGCACGTGCGGAATCGGAGCCACATACGGGGCCAGGATGTTCACGCTGGTGTTCGCCGTTGCCGACTGGCTCTTGTCGTCGGTCACGGTCACAGTCACGTTCACGGTACCGGTCGGTGCGCCTGTCGAGGCGAACACCGCTGCCGAGCCGCTGCTAGTCACACTGCCGTTGGTTGCAGAGAAAACATAGGTCAGCGGACGATTCTGTGGGCTCACACCGGCTGCGGTAATGTTGCTGGTCTCGCCCGGCTTGATGGTGCTGGGGCTGGCAGAGACGCTGACGGTCGGAGGCTCAAACTGCTTCACCGTATAGCTCGCCGTGGCGTCGGCCGTCTGGCCAGGCTTCAGGCCTTCCTTGCCCTTCTTGCCTTCCTTAACTTCCGCCTTCACCTCATAGCTGCCCGGCGCAAGCGTTGCGGTGGCCACCGTGGCCGTCGCTCCGTTGCCCGTCACGCCGGTTCCCGACCAGTTGTAGACCACAACGTTCTTTTTGTTGGGATCCACCGCTCCGGCAGTTGCGGTCACTGTGACCGGATCTCCGGCATAAACCACTGGCGGGGCAGCTGCGGCCGACAGGGTTATCGGCGGAGCCTTCTGGCATCCTACGGACGCGAAGGCCAACACCGCCAAAGCCACCACCAAAAATACAGACTTCAAATTCCTCGAATACATGGGTTTCTCCTCCACTAGTTCAGATTGAAAACGTTGATGAAGTGGTTTGCTGATGCGCGCCATTTCCGGACTACTACCGACTGAACATCCTGAAAACAAACACCGAACAAAACAAAAGTGTGTCAAATTCATACACGGAATCATAGTAACATAGCAATCCCACGGGGTATGACCATTTCAGAACATGTTTTTTTTCAGGCATATTATCTGCCTGTTTGTCCGAATATCAGTCGTTGGGGGGCGAAAAAACGAGAAAGAAGGCGTACTCCCGAATAGGTTAGCCGGCTCCATGCCTACCTCTCAGGATTGCTGAACACATGGAGGATAACCGAAATTACCTTGTAACATCCTCCGGAAATCGACTCGGTTGCCCGCTTTACCCCAGATTCAGGGTCTTCACCAGGCTGCGCGGCTCGCGCTGAATCTTCTCCTGCAAGAGCGTAAGAGCATAAATCAGTTGCTCCGGCCGCGGCGGACACCCCGGAACATACACATCCACGGGAACCACCTGGTTGACGCCCTGCACCACCGCATAGTTGTTGAAAACCCCGCCCGATGTGGCGCAGGCCCCCATCGAGATCACCCACTTCGGCTCCGGCATCTGGTCGTAGAGACGGCGCAGCACCGGGGCCATCTTCTGCGCAACCCGCCCGGCAACAATCATCACGTCCGATTGCCGCGGAGAAGGCCGAAAAACCTCGGCGCCGAAGCGCGCAATGTCATAGCGCGAGGCCCCCGTGGACATCATCTCAATGGCGCAGCAGGCCAGCCCAAAAGTCATCGGCCAAAGCGAGTTCTTCCGGATCCAGTTCACCGCGAAATCCAGCGAGGTCAGCAGGATTCCCTCCGGCACTTCATAGCCGTAGTTCGCCTCCATCACCTTCGCGCGGTTTTGCGCGCTGCTATCCAGCGCTCCGAATAGATATCGATCCCGCTCCGCAATCGCCGTCATGCTTCTACTATACCGCTGACCGGCAGAAATGGGGGCCGCGCCGAAATCCCTCCGGATAACGGCGCGCGTGTGCATTTCACACCTAAGCGTGAGCCTGTATGTTCGCGGGAAAATTTACGAGTAATTCTCTGCTACCGGTCCACTTCCCTTGGCAGGTGCGCCCTTCGTGTCTGCGTGAGAATTCTTTACCGCAGAAGGAATGAAGATTCCATAGAGAATTATCCATTTTCTGGCACTTTGACCGGCTTTCTCAGAAATCCTGATGGATTCCTTATTTCAATGGCTCGATAATTCCTTAAGATTCACATAAGAGTTGAGCCAATTTCAAGCCGGCAGGTTGGTTTGAGCCGCTTTTGATTGTTATTCAGCGATATTTCTGCTCCGGCAGAGGCCTGAAACAAGCTGACCCGCGATGCCGGTGTATTAGTATTCACATGGGCCGGATCGCCGGTTCGAGTTACAACACAAGGATTTAATTCGCCGTAAATTATCTGGGAGTGGAAATCGTATGTCCTGTCGTGGAATCAAACTGATGCTTTTCTCCGCCCTGCTGGCAATCCCGGCCCTGGCCTTCGCTCAGCCTGCCGCGCCAGACGCTCAGGCTCAGATCGCCGCCCTGCAGCAGGCCGTGGATGCCAATAGAATCGCCGCCGCCAACGCCCAGTCCGCCGCCGACAATGCCTGGATGCTGGTTTCGGCGGCTCTGGTCCTGCTCATGACCGGCCCCGGATTGGCCCTGTTTTACGGCGGCCTGGTCCGCAAAAAGAACATCCTCGGCACCATGATGCAGAGCATGGCCATGATGGGACTGGTTACCATCATCTGGGCCATCGTCGGTTATTCACTGGCGTTCGGTCATGGCAACTGGTTCATAGGTGGCTTCGATCACCTCTTCCTGCGCGGCGTCACCCTCACTCCCAACGCCAGCTATGCCGCCACCATCCCCGAGCAGACCTTCATGATCTACCAGCTCATGTTCGCCATCATCACCCCGGCGCTGATCACCGGCGCCTTTGCCGAACGCATGAAGTTCAGCGCCATGGCCATCTTCCTCTCCCTCTGGTCGCTCATCGTTTACTGCCCCATGGCCCACATGGTCTGGGGCGCGGATGGATTCCTCAGCCTCAACAACGCCCACGCCCCTCTGCCCTCGCTCGACTTTGCCGGCGGCACCGTTGTCCACATCACCAGCGGCGTCTCCGCGCTCGTCTGTTGCATCTATCTGGGCAAGCGCCGCGGCTACCCCCACACCAAGATGGCGCCCCACTCCATGGTGCTTAGCTTCATCGGCGCCTGTCTGCTGTGGGTGGGCTGGTTCGGCTTCAACGCCGGCAGCGCACTCAACGCCAGTTCGCTGGCCACCAGCGCCTTCGTCAACACCCACTTTGCCGCCGCCGCTGCTGCCGTCGGCTGGTCCATCGCCGAGTGGATTCACAACGGCAAGCCCACCGCTCTGGGCGCCATCTCCGGCGCGGTTGCCGGACTGGTTGCCATCACCCCCGCCTCTGGATTTGTCCAGCCATTCGCCGCCCTGGCCATCGGCTTCGCTGCCGGCCTCGTCTGCTTCTTCATGGTCTTCATCGTCAAGCAGTTCTTCGGCTACGACGACTCTCTCGACGCCTTTGGTGTCCATGGAGCCGGCGGAACCCTCGGCGCGCTGCTCACCGGCCTCTTTGCCACCAGCGCCATCAACGCCGCACTCGGCAAAAACGCCGCCGGACACCCTAATCCCACCGGCGCTATTGACGGACATTGGGGACAATTGCTCAATCAGGCCTCAGGCGTGGGACTAGCCTGGACCGTCTCCATTGCCGGCACCCTGTTATTGCTCTTCATCGTCGACAAGCTTGTCGGCCTGCGCGTTGCGCCGGAAGACGAAGCCCGGGGCCTCGACATCTCCCAGCACGACGAGGAAGGCTACGACTTCAACTCGTAAGAAAAGATTTGCCGGGAACGGCCCAACAAGCCCTCCCGCCTGTTACGCTGTCAATCGAGGGATCTGCATATGGTCAAAATAGAAGCTATTCTCCAGCCGTCTAAGCTGGACGCGGTCAAAGAAGCCCTGCTCGAGGCAGGCATCGAAGGCATGACCATCCTGGAGGCGCGCGGACATGGCCGCCAGAAGGGCCACACTGAGTTCTATCGTGGCAACGAATACACCGTCGATCTGCTGCCCAAAATCAAGATCGAGATGATCGTCAACGACGACCGGAAAGACAAGGCCATCGAGGCCATTCTCAGCACGGCCCGCTCCGGACGCATCGGCGACGGCAAAATCTTTATCAGCCGCGTAGACGAAGCCATCCGCATCCGCAACGACGAACGCGGCGAAACCGCCCTCTGAGGTGGTTTCGTAGAGCGAAGATCACTGCCCATTAACTCTCGTGCCCCATCCTTGCGACTTTTTTCTGTCGCAAGGGCGGGATACCACGCGGTTTTCCAGAGCAAAATTTCTTTTATCACCAAATGTTTATCCCAATATATTATTCCCATTCCCGTAAATCCATGCCCCGCCAGACAACACCAGACTCCATCGCAATTCTCGATTAATTCCTACTCCATCGCAATAAGTGACTGATTTATAAAACAGTTAGCTAACTAACGCTGGCGGTGCGCCACGGCCGGACTCCATATTTGCCGTCCAACAGGCTTCGCTGGCGTCCCTGACGTCGGTGAGTTCTCCTCCACGGCTTCGTCGTTGCTTCCCCACACCCAACCAATACCAGCCATCTCGCTGTCTTCCGCCAGACCGGCGCGCCACATGGCCCGGAAAAAGCCCCCCCGCTCCCACTCCAGAAAATGCCGGTGGACGGTGCTGGCACTGCCAAACCGGTGGGGAAGCTCCTTCCAGGGACAGCCGAAGCGCAGCACATAGAGGATTGCAGTGAATATCTGGCGCGCCTGCATCGGTTTGCGCCCTCCGCCTGACCTGCGCTGATACGCTCGGTCTGCGGGGCGCACCACCGCTGGAATCAAAGGTTCCACCTTTGACCAAAGCTCATCGGATACTTCATAAAATTTAATCTGCTTCATCCCGGCCACCTGTTAGTCAGGTCCCGACTTGCCGGACTGTGCATCGATAGTGCCAGTAATTCAGAGAACGTGACAGTTTATTTTTTTATTTCGGGATAATAAGTAATCTTCTCTGCTTTCTTTCCGATGATCCCTGTAGCGCACTTCGATTCTGTGAGGAAATCATGGCTCTCGTGACTTGGAACAATAAGTATTCCGTGGGCGTGGAAGCTCTGGACAATCATCACAAGACTTTAATTGGGTATCTGAACGAACTACACGCCGTAATGATGAGAGGGCAGGGAGAAAGCATTGCCGGCCCGCTGTTGAGCAATCTGAAGGGATACACACGTGAACATTTTCCTGTGGAGGAAAGTATCTTGGCGTCCGTTAATTTCCCTAAACTCGCCCAGCACCGCGAATACCACCGCGACTTGATCGAGAGGCTGGAAGAATTCGACCTCCGCCACGAGAATGGCGACCACACTATGTACCCGCCGTTCCTGCTATTTCTGCGTGACTGGCAAATCTGCCACTTGCTCGAACAGGATCGGGAATATATCCCCTACCTGGCGATGAAGAAAAACAATTAGCCCCCGGCTCACCGCTCCTTCGCACGGTCTCAGGCTGTCTTCCGCCGCACTCGCAGATTATTCACCGCATACTCAATATACCGCGGCTCAAAATGCAACGCCTGCCCCATGAACCGGCACGACGCCACCACCTGATCCACAATGAACTTCGGCTGGAATGCCGCCAGTTCCACTCCCTTTTCCTTCCGCAGCTTTTGCACTATTGCATTGAAGGCATCGTCGGGCAGCGTCATTCCCTGCCGCGCGCATTCTTTCTCAAAAATCCGCCTGTAATTATCCTCGCTGGGCCCCCCCACCTCAATCTTGTAAGGCAGCCGGCGCAGAAAGGCGGGGTCCATCAGATCTTCCGGCTCCATGTTGGTGGAAAAGATAACCAGTTCCTCGAACGGAATACAGAAGCTCTTGCCGGTATGCAGTTTCAGGTAATCGACGCGGTTCTCCAGCGGAACGATCCAGCGGTTCAGCAAGCTGGTGGGGCTCACAAGTTGGCGGCCAAAATCGTCAATCACAAAACAGCCGCCCAGCGCCTTCAGGTGCAGCGGCGCCTCGTAAAAGTGGCCCTCCGCGTCATAGCGCAGATCGAGCATCTCCAGCGTCAGTTCGCCGCCCGTGGCCACGAACGGCCTGCGGCAAGCAACCCAGCGCGCGTCATATTCCTCCGCGCGGATAAACGACATTTCGCTTTCGTCGCTCAACTCCGTCGGGCTCACCGCGATGTGAATGCTGGGGTCGTGGAAGCGGATGATCTGCCCCTCCACAATGATCGAGTAAGGCACATAGATCACGTCGCTGAAGACGCTGCCCAGGGCAAAAGCGAACGAGGTTTTGCCGTTGCCCGGAGGGCCATAAAGCAGCATTGCCCGGCCCGAGTTCAACGCCGGGCCGATTTGTTCGACGATGCTCGCATCAAACGTCAGTTCCCCCAGTGACGCCCGGATGCGTTCCGGGGTCACCAATTCATTGGTCAGCTTCTGCACGCTCACCTGGTAGGTGAACTCCTCCAGCGTTACCGGCGCGGGTCCCGCATAGCGCAATCGCTCCAGGGAATCAAGCGTCCACCGCTTGCCTTCTTCGGTGAACGTGTAGCTCATGTCGATCGGACTTTCGCTCGCGAAGGAGCGCATGCCCAGCGTTTGCAGCAGCTTCCGGTCAACGGCCATCACCACCAGCTCGGCGACGATGTGGTAAGGCAGGCAGATGGCATCCACAAACTGACGGCAGGTCTCCAGCCGGCCCGTATAAATAAGCCTCATCAGCAGGCTCAGCAGGTCGATCTCGTCCAGTCCGGTGGCCGCAATACTGGCAGGCTCAACCGGAATGCGTTTCAAAAAAGTGTCCAGCGCCTGCTGTCCAATGGCTCCCATCGCCACCAGGTTGTCGCCCAGGCGTCCGCCGTTGCCGGCCTGACGCCTCAGCGCCTCGGCCACATTCTCCTCCCGGACCAGATTTGCCCGTATCAGCAAATCACCCAATCGCATGCGCGCGCCGATAATACCCTCCTCTACCCAAGCAAACGGGTGCATCCCCGCCGGACGGATGTCCCGACCGGCAGTGTCGTATTGTTTTTCGGCTGAAATGGGACCTTACATTAGCCCCGTGTCCGATCCTTGCGCTTTACCGGGGTCCCCAGCGACTCGGGGTCCCCAATGAGCGATCTTTGCTCGTTGGGGTGAAGGGACAGGTCTTCGTCGCTGGGGTGGTCGGGCGCAAGGGTGGGAAACCTCAACACTACTTGAGGGCCGGATCAATCTCGCCTGCTCCTCGGCCCAAGGAGTACTCTTGAACCGTCAGACCTCTATCAGGAGTAACCCATGAACCGCCGCCTCATCCTCGCCGTCCTCCCGCTCTGTCTCGCGCCCGTTCTCGCCTCTCAAGACACGCGCACCGTCACCGAGCCTGTGATCCCCGCCCTCTGCGCCACGCTCGACGCCCAGCTCCACAGCATCTCCAAACTCGCTCCCGCCCCCGGCCGCACCCTCGCCGAAGCCGACGAGTCCAAGCTCGACACCGCCCGCATCCAGAAGGCCATCGATCATTGCGGAAAAGGCCTCGGCGTCCTCCTGCGCGCAACCGCCTCCGCCGACGCATTCCTCACCGGCCCGCTCGAACTCCGCTCCGGCGTCGCCCTCATCGTCAACAAGGGCGCAACCCTGTTCGCCTCCCGCGATCCCTCGCTCTACGCCACATCCCCCGGCAGTTGCGGCCTCGTCAATCAAGTCGGCGGTCGCGGATGCAAGCCCCTCATCTCCGCCGACCACATCTCCGGCGCCGGCATCATGGGTGACGGCGTCATCGACGCTCGCGGCGGTGAAAAGCTTCTCGGCAAATCCGTCTCCCCGTGGGATCTCGCCGAGCAGGCCCGAGCCGGCGGCCGTCAGCAGGTCTCGCGCATCCTCGTCGCCGACTACGCCGACAACTTCACCCTCTACCGCATCACCCTCAAAAATTCGCCCAACTTCCACGTCTCCTACAATCACGGCAACGGCTTCACCGTCTGGGGCCTCAAAATCGACACGCCTCAGCGCCTCGCCCGCAACACCGACGGCGTCGATCCCGGCAACGGCTCGCGTAACGTCACCATCACTCACAGCTTCATCCGCGCCGGTGACGACAACGTCGCCATCAAGGGCGGTCCCGGCGGCGCCACAAATATGACCATCAGTCACAATCACTTCTACTGGGGACACGGCATGTCCATCGGCAGCGAGACCGATGGCGGAGTCAGCCAGATTCGCGTCTTCGACCTCTCGCTCGACGGCCCCGACAACGCCATCCGCATCAAATCCAACGGCTCGCGCGGCGGCCTCACCCAGGACGTGCTCTACGACGACGTCTGCATCCGCAACTCGCCCAACCCCATCACCCTCGACACCGGCTACTCCGCCAACGGACCCCTCAAGGGCAACTCTCCGCCCACCATGCGCGACATCACTCTGCACAACGTCCGCGTCTCCGGCGGAGGCAAAATCTCCTTCAACGGCTATGACGAAAATCACCGTGTCGCCGCCACCCTCGACGCCGTCCTGCTCTCCGATCAAGCCGCCTACACCTATTCCCTCAACCACGCCGACCTGAAACTTGGCCCCGGCCCCGTCAACCTCCGACTGCCAGTGGGCGACGACTCCACCATCCAAACAATCCCGTCTCAAGGAACTTCATCTCAGGGAGCTTCATCTCAGAAAACTCCGCCCACCGCCGTCCCACCCTCCTGCGCCGATAAGTTCGTCGACTTCCCTGTGCTGTAGACAGCTGATCCGTGCCCCATCCTTTCGCCTTTTTTCTGGCGAAAGGGTGGGAGACAGTACAAAGGGAGCAGGAGCCTTCATCGGCGCCAGCGTCAGCGCAATCACCTCGCAAGCGACGCCCTACTCGGCCAACTGCCAGTAAAGAACGTAGCCCGTCGGACCAGCCTCATAGCAGGCTTTCAACTGCTCGACAGACCCCAGCTTCTTGACCATCTTGCGGATCGATTCCGCGCGGTTGGCAATCATTCCGAGGCTGCGAACCTCGCCATCCGGCTCGGCAATGGCAACGGCAATCGTTTCGGCATGGACATCCACGCACAAAATCGTACCTTTTCTTGCTTGGCCGGTTCCTCTCCGCTTGTGGCTCTGAACTGTGCTCTTTTCCTGAATCACAGCCTAACCCACGGACAGTGCATTGAACCGGTCACTCCAGGATGACTATCCCGCGATGCGGTGGCTAACTTGCTGCTTTTGTTAAAAAATCCTCGACCCACAACCTGTCCTGTTCATTCGGAGTATCAGGCCTTCACCCAAACAAAAACTCCTTCTCCCGCAACTCCTTGATCGAGTCCCTGAGCCGCGCCGCCCGCTCGAACTCGAACTTCCGCGCCGCCTCCCGCATCTCCGCCTCTTGCCCAGCGATGTAACTGTCGAGGTCCGCCTGGGTGGCAAACCCCTCCGGCATCCCTGCTGTCTCTTCCTCGGCCACATCCCCATACTCTGCCTTCAGAATCGCGGCCAGCCCCATCTCCACCGGGCTGATAATCGACTGCGGCGTAATCCCGTGCTCCTCGTTGTAGGCTCTCTGTATCGTCCGCCTTCGATCCGTCTCGTCCATCGCCCGCCGCATGGAGTCCGTAATCCGGTCCGCGTAAAGAATCGCCCGTCCCTCAACGTGCCGCGAAGCCCGTCCCATGGTCTGAATCAGCGACCCCGCCGAGCGCAGAAAACCTTCCTTGTCCGCGTCCAGAATCGCCACCAGCGAAACCTCCGGCAAATCCAGCCCCTCGCGCAGTAAATTAATCCCGATCAGCACGTCGAACTCGCCCTTGCGCAACCCCGCCAGCAGCTTCACCCGTTCCAGCGTCTCTATCTCCGAGTGCATGTAGCGGCAGCGCACATCCACTTCCGTGTAATAGCCGGCCAGATCCTCGGCCATTCTCTTCGTCAGCGTCGTCACCAGCACTCTTTCGCCGCGCTTGGCTCGGTCCCTGATCTCCCCCAGCAAATCGTCGATCTGCCCCTTCACAGGCCTGATCTCCACCTCCGGGTCCACGAGGCCGGTAGGCCGAATCACCTGCTCCACCACCACGCCCGCTGATTTGGTCAGCTCGTACGGTCCCGGCGTCGCCGAAACATAAATCGCCTGCTGAACGCGATTCTCAAACTCCTCAAACTTCAGCGGCCGGTTGTCCACCGCCGACGGCAGCCGGAAGCCGTAATCCACCAAATTCTGTTTGCGGCTCCTGTCCCCGAACCACATCCCGTGCACCTGCGGAATCGTCGCGTGGCTCTCGTCGATAAACAGCAAAAAATCCCGCGGAAAATAATCCAGCAGCGTCGGCGGAGCCTCGCCCGGCAACCGTCCGCTGAAGTGCCGCGAGTAGTTCTCAATCCCGTGGCAGTAGCCCATCGACTTGATCATCTCCAGGTCGTAGCGCGTCCGCTGATTGATGCGTTGTGCCTCCACCATACGCCCCTGCGCCTCCAACTCCGGCACCCAGCCGTTCAACTCCGCCACAATCGAATCAATCGCCCCGGCCTTCGTCTCCGGCTGCATCACGTAATGGCTCTTGGGATAAATCGGCAGCCGCGCGTACTTCTGCTTCACCGTGCCAAACAGCGGATCGATCTGCGACAGCGACTCAATCTCGTCGCCGAACAGCTCAATCCGGTAAGCCGTCTCGTCATACGTCGGATAGACCTCGATCACATCGCCGCGCACCCGGAACGTCCCGCGCCTGAAGTCCGTATCATTGCGCTCGTACAAAATCTCCACTAGCCGCCGCGTAATATCCTTGCGGCTGATCTTCTGCCCCTTCTCCAGCAGCAGCAGCATCCCGTAGTAAGCCTCGGGCGAGCCCAGCCCGTAGATGCAGCTCACCGAACTGACAATGATCGCGTCCCTTCGCTCGAAGAGAGATCGCGTCGCCGAGAGCCGCAGCTTGTCCAGCTCCTCGTTCACCGTCGCTTCCTTCTCGATGTATAAGTCCCCGGCGGGAATATAAGCCTCCGGCTGGTAATAGTCGTAGTAACTCACAAAGTATTCGACAGCATTATTCGGAAAGAACTGCTTGAACTCGTGATAAAGCTGCGCGGCCAGCGTCTTGTTGTGCGCCAGAATCAGCGCCGGCCGGTTGGACGCCTCAATGATCTTGGCCATGGTGAAGGTCTTGCCCGACCCGGTCACCCCCAGCAGCACCTGGTGCTTCTCTCCCGCCGCAAGCCCGTTCATCAGCTCGGCAATCGCCCTCGGCTGATCCCCGCGCGGCTTGTAGCTCGTCACCAATTGAAAGTCCATGGCAAGAATTATAACGGATAGCGAAGAATGGGCGAAGATGTGGAGGGGGATTTTGAGGGAATCGCGACGACAAATGTCGGCCTGGGGGTAGAGTGTGCATGTATACCTGCAGAGCGACTAAAAAAGGCGATTCAGTATGCCTACGGGTGGACAGAATGGTGAAATAGGGTTCAAATCCGGAAAACGTCGGGTTGCGGGTAGGCGGAAAAGGGAGAAATGTGGGGTTGTAACCCTGTCAAAAGTTGTAAAAAAAGCAGAAAAATGGGCTGTTTGGGGGTGTTTTTTGGCACATTTTGGCCGGTTTTTGCAGCGGGATCGGGGCAGATTGGGGCGATTTCGACCTTGCGGATTCGCGCCACGGACGGGGTACCGTTTCCGTTTGGGTCTGGACCCGTGCCTTTCTGATTGTGTTGTCTGGTCCCTGAGCAGCTGGGGTCCGTGGTTTCCCAAGTCTCAAGGACGAGAGCTGGAGCACCCGGCCATGGTGAAGGTCTTGCCCGACCCCGTCACCCCCAGCAGCACCTGGTGCTTCTCCCCTGCCGCAAGCCCGTTCATCAGCTAGGCAATCGCCCGCAGCTGATCCCCGCGCGGCGTATAGCTCGACACCAGTTGAAAGTCCATGGGAAGCATTATAACTGAATGGCGAAGATTGAGCGAAAGCGAGGTGTATTTGAATGATTCTCAGTAGTTTATCCTCAGTAAAAAGGGGGCATCTGCAAGATTCGATAGGCGTATAGTGAAGTCCATGTGGTATTTTGAAACGCGAAAGCATGGTGACCTAAATGAAGCTTAAGAGTGTCAAGGTCGAAAATTTCAAGAGTATTCTCAATTCAAACGACGTGGAAATCCAGGACGACGTGACATGTGTCGTTGGAAAGAATGAATCGGGAAAGAGTGCCTTTCTAAATGCTCTTTATAGGCTCAATCCAGCGAATACGAGCGCCAAATTTGATGTTCAACGACACTACCCAGCATGGCTCGAAAAGAAGCATCGGCGGGAGGGAATAGTTCTCGACGAGGTCCGTCCGATCACCGCTAAGTTTGAGCTATCCGAGGAAGAGATTAACTCTGTATCGTCAAGGTTTGGGGAGGGGACCCTTCTCTCGAATTTGATAACTATAACAAAGAACTATATGGGCAACAAAGTATACACATTTCAAACCAATGAGGCGAAAGCAGTAGCCTTTATTCTCGACAGCGTCGAGCCCCCTCCTGATTTCGTCGAAGAATTCGCAAAGGCAAAAGATTTTGCAGGCCTGACGAAATTATTAGAGGCACTAAACGCGAACGGAGGTGAAAAGTACCTTAGGATTCACGATTCAATTTCTGAGAAGCACAAGGCAATGTTTGGGAAAGAGACCGATTTACGGAAATCCATTCTCGGTGTTCTGTCCGAATTCGTGCCTTCATTTTTGTATTTCGACGAGTATAGCCCTCTCCGGGGTAGCATCAAGGTACGGGAACTCCTTAGCAAAGCCGTTGATGGGTTGACAGAAGAGGAGAAAACGGCGAGGGCTCTCCTCGCGCTCGCCGGAACGGATGATCAGTATCTGCTTAATGCAGAATATGAGGTCCGAAAGCGGGAACTTGAGAACGTCGCAACATCGATCACGCAAGACGTTCTTAAATATTGGACCACCAACCCTGAATTGCGCGTGAATATTGATATCGTTCAAACTAATATATCTACACCACAGGGGCAGCAAAGCGTTATCGATGAGTTGAAGATTCGCCTTTGGGACGACAGACATTTTTTGTCGTTGATGCTTGATGAGCGATCCACCGGGTTTCGATGGTTCTTCTCTTTCCTTGCGGCATTCTCGGAGTACGAGCACAGCAAGAAGCCAGTCGTCATACTTCTAGATGAGCCAGGACTTGGATTGCACGCCAAGGCGCAGAAGGATTTGCTTGCGTTCGTCGACGAGCGATTGGCAAAGCGATGCCAGGTTATATATACGACGCACTCACCATTCATGGTCCAGCCAGGGCACCTAGGGAACCTCTGATCAAGTCCCAAATGCGCGTCGATTGCGTCTAATCGTATAGGTGGACCGAAAACACAATGCGCCAACTTACATTCGCCACACAGCCGAGTTTTGAAAAGTACGCACGCAAGA
>Ga0302320_10020497_pt1 | contig 13187 bp, 6 predicted proteins | sample Bog_T0_3_FD_202130 | JGI IMG/M metagenome (GOLD analysis project Ga0302320, IMG submission 202130) | Peat permafrost microbial communities from Stordalen Mire near Abisko, Sweden - Bog_T0_3 | ecosystem: Environmental > Terrestrial > Soil > Wetlands > Peat | place: Sweden: Abisko, Stordalen Mire...
TAGAACTCACGTGCCCCCGCTTTTGCATCGACCACCACCGCCCAGGACGCCACCTGTTGAGAACCAATCCATGCGCGTTCCAAGGCGTGCATCAGGAGGAATTCTCCCAGCCGCTGCCCTTGCAAGTTTTGACTCACACCCATTCGGCCTAGAAGGGTCACCGGCAATGGGAACCGGGGAAGCTTCTTGGCTTGATTCTCTGGTAGGTCGGTGGACAGAATCGCATGTGCCGACAGCGTATAAAATCCGTTGATGGTTCTGCTGTCGGACGTTAGGACGAAGACGGCGGCCAGCTTCCGCTCCAGATCCTGCCGCGCTTGCCGCCGTAAGTACATGTCCAGAGCTGGAACCCCACAGGAGAAGGCCGCTCGGTCATGCTGAGATTTGAGCGGCTCAATCTTGTATTCGACTCTTGGCGTCTTTATGGTCACTTGGCCGCACACACACGTTCCCTGTAACGCTTGGCAGCAGCCTTCAGGCGAGCGCTCGGTCCAGCGGGACGGAGCAGAGCCTCCACGAAGAAATCCCGGTCCCGGACTTCCAGTGCCCAGCTCTCGTGCTGCTGAATAGTGCGAATCGCAGCCTCGTCTGCGTTCTGGACTATGAAGTCGGAGAGCGACACCCCTTTGATACAGGCAGCCCGTTCGATGCGCTTCTTTTGATCCGGAAGGAGACGGGCCTCCGTCCGTTGGGTGCGCAATGCTGTAGGCACGAGAAACCCTCCAATCTGTGTACGGTAAATTGCCGTACATCCATTAACAATGCTACCACAGAGCAGCCTATGTAAGACTCGGCATGTGGTCCGCAAGGCCTCCTCCGTGCGCATGGGTAAAGGGTTTGCTTTCAATAGAACCTTGACGCCAATTCTGGCGGTCAGGAAGGTACAGGTTGTGGATCACCCGGACCTCCACGATCCCGCTGTTCCGCAAGGTGAGTTGAGAAACAGGACAGATCACTCTTGAGGTGTCAGGAGTCCCCTACTGGATTGTGAGGCTGACCGCTCCCGAACTGGTCACCTGATGCGTCGCAGGAGGTATCGTGGAGCCAGACCCACTGCTTCCTCCACTGCCGCAGCCGATACTGAGAGCCGCCGTAGCCATTAGAACCAGCCCCAGGCAGGCCGTAAGCAAGATGCCACGCGCCGCCAGTTTTCTCCTCATGAACCCAAGAGGCAGCAGAAGAATTGGCAGCAGGATGAACCCAGAGGCCGCGCCGGAGACCGTTTCAATAAAGACCACGGTGATCTGATACGTTCCTTTGGGCGTGGTCGAGGATGTGGTGATCGTCACCGTATTGGTGGTCGAGGAGTAGCTGCACGCCGCTCCAGTGGGAAGATTCAGGCAGGTTACGGAGACGCTGGTCACAGCCGATGGCATGGTCACCGGATAGCTGGCCGTGGAACCGGCAGTCACTGTCTCCGTGGTTGAAGTAATGGTTGGCGCGGTTGCACCAGACGAGACGGAATCCACTTCGAACTGCCATGCATTGGAAGTCCCTCCACCCGGAGCTGGAGTCTGTACTGTAATGGAGATGGTTCCCGCAGTGGCAATATCAGCCGCTGGTACCTGTGCCGTAAGTTGGGTCGCACTCACGTATGTGGTGGTGAGAGCCGACGTTCCCCAATAGACCGTCGAGGTTGCGATGAATCCCGATCCGTTGACCGTCAGCGGCAATACTGCACCACCTGCATTGGTAAACGCAGGGGACAAACCGCTGATCGCCGGGGCAGGATTCGCTATGGTGTATGCTGCGGACGCCACGGCGCTGGTGGAGTAGCCTGGTGCGGTCGCAACCGCCTCGATCGTCTCAGTGGAGGATACTGGGATCGCGCCGCTGTACACGCTCGAACTCGTCGTCGGTGTTGTGCCGTTGGTGGTGTAGTAGATGGTTGCGCCAGATTTCGCATCGCTGATCGTTACCGTCTGCGCGGCGGTGTAGGTGCCAGCTACTGGCAAGAAGGTAGGCGTTGCGGCTACTCCGATTACGTTGACGACGATGCTCTGTGTCACCTGCGTTGCTGCTGCGTAGTTGGCGTTGCCCACTTGGTTGGCAGCCACCACCACCATTCCGGCTCCAGTGATCGTCAGAGTGCTGCCACTGACCGAGCCCGGACCCGAGACGACGCTGTATACCACCGCATTGCCCGAGGCTCCGCCCGTCGCAACCAGCGTGATGGGCGAGACGCCGTAGGTTACCGGCGACGTGGGCGCGGTGAAGGTGATGGTCTGCGAGGCCTGGTTGACCACGATGCTCTGCGTCACCTGCGTTGACACTGCGTAGTTGGAGTTACCCGCTTGGTTGGCAGCCACCACCACAGTTCCCGCGCCGGTGATGGTCAGCGTGCTGCCACTGATCGTTCCCGGCCCTGAGACAACATTGAACGCTAACGCAAGCCCGGAACTGGCGCTGGCCGACAGCGTGATAGGCGCTACACCATAGTTGACGGACGATGCAGGCGCATTGAAGGTGATGGTCTGAGATTCTTTAGCTATGGTAACCGTAGCGGTTTGCGTGCCCGCTGTGTAGTTGCCCGCTGCGACCTGACTTGCCTGCAGAACGACACTTCCCGCACTCGTCAGTGTCACGGTCGAGCCCGAGATTGTCGCTGGCCCACTCACCACCGAGTAGGTGACCGCGCCGGTTGAGTTCGATGTCGCCAACACCGTGAATGGCGCATCGCCGTAGGTGTGGTTGGGCACGGTGAAGGTGATGGAGGGTACTTGGCCCGCGACGGTGAACGTAGCGGTCTGCGTCCCGGCTGCGTAGCTGCCCGCCGCTGCTTGGCTAGCCAGCAACACCACTGTGCCCGCACCCGACAAAGTCACGGTAGAGCCGGAAATGGTCGCAGGCCCGCTCACCACTGAGTAAGTAATTGCGCCGGATGAGTTCGACGTTGCCGACACTGCGAACGGAGCATCGCCATAGGTATGGTTCGGCACGGTGAAGGTGATCGTAGGCGCTGTAGGAGAAACCTTAAAGGAAAGCGTATTGGATGTTGAGGCCGAAAGGTTAGTGTCACCGCCATAGACAGCCTTGAGGCTACTGGTTGCGAGTGCCAGCGATGTAGTATTCAGAGTGGCCACGCCGCTCGCCAGTGTGCCGACGCCAATACTAGTCGTTCCGCTGTAAAACGTAACAGATTCCCCATTCGAGCCAGAATACGGGCTCAGTGTTGCGGTCAGGACCACTTGTTGGCCAAACGTACTGCTTGTCGGGTTCGCACTTAGCATTAATGTCGTGATGCCAGGCTGCGCAGTAAGCCCAGTTGCAGTGGAAACACTTGAAGCGTAGTTGCTGTCACCTGGATAGCTTGCCTCAACCTGGTGCGTACCGGTGCCTACGGGCGAGATGCTCTGGCCAACTGCCTCAACCTGATGCGCAAGCTGAGATAACTGAACAGCCATCGTGCCGTCCGCGTTTGCGTTGTTGCTAGCAAAGAAGGCCACGGCGAGATCAGAAATCCCGTCCCCGTTGAAGTTTCCGACCGCTAGGGACTGGGGAGCGAGGAACAGCGACACCGGGCTATTGGGGGCTTGCGTAAATGTTCCATTCCCATTACCCAGAAGGATTGTCACTGTGCCGTCGTAATAGTCGTTGGCCACGGCGATGTCCGGGATGCCGTCTCCGTTGAAGTCTCCCACCGCTACGGAGATGGGGTTGAGGCCCACCGTCGCCACGCTAACGGGCGCTTGCGTAAAGCTTCCATTTCCATTACCCAGAAGAATCGCCATGGTGCCGTAACTGACATCGCTGACCACGGCCAGATCCAGAATGCCGTCCCCGTTGAAATCTCCTACTGTTATAGAACTGGGGGAGACGGTCGTCGCCTGGCTATAAACGGCTTGTGTAAATGTTCCATTCCCATTGCCCAGAAGGATACACACGATTGGGCTTCCGTTGACCACGACAAGATCTGCGTTGACCATGGCTATATCCAGGATGCCATCCCCGTTGAAATCTCCCACCGATATAGAAGTGGGAGAGAAACCCGTCGCCACCGGGCTATTGACGGCTTTTGTAAATATTCCATTCCCGTTGCCCAGAAGAACTGTTACTGTGCTGCCTGAGTAGACGAGGCTGACATTGTTGACCACGGCCAGGTCTTCAATGCCGTCTCCGTTGAAGTCTCCCACCACTAAGGAAACGGGATTGTAGTCCACAGTCACTGGACTATATGTTGCTTGCGTGAAAGTTCCATTCCCGTTGCCCAGAAGAATCGTCACCGTGTTGCTGGCTTGGTTGGCCACGGCCAGGTCAGGAATGCCGTCTCCGTTGAAGTCTCCCACCACTACGGAAACGGGACCGTTGCCCACAGTCACCGGACTATAGACGGCTTGTGTAAATGTTCCATTCCCATTGCCCAGAAGGATTGTCACCGTGTTGCTACCATAGTTTGCGACGGCCAGATCCGGGAAGCCGTCTCCGTTGAAGTCTCCCACTGCCACGGAAACGGGTTCAACGCCTGTCGTTGGGTTCGATGAGTTCAGAAAGTCCAGCCCCGTTGTGCCGGTGCCCAGCATGGCCGTCCCAAGCACAGCGTTCCCATTGCTTGCGTCCAGAAAAGACACTGCTCCTGTTGGTGAAACCAATCCTCCCGTGCCCACCAGAGTAGCTGCCAGCAGGTAGCTACCCGCGTTTCCACTCTGCGCTATTGTCGTTGTTGTCGAATACTTCGCCGTTGCTGTCGCCGTAAGATATGCATCGCTGGACGAACTTGTCGCGTAGCTGGTAGTTCCCAGAAAGATAGCTCTATAGTTGTGACTCCCGATCCCAGGAACGAACTTTAGCACCGCCGTTCCAGCTCTCGTCAATTGCTTCGTGCCGAGAAGATGGATGTCCGCGCAGTACGTCGCGGACGCATCGCAAAACTTCACCTGCCCCACCGTCACGGCTGAGGCTCCAGCCTGCACTACCGCCGTCAGCGTAACCACGCTGCCCGACGCCACCGTGATTACCGTGCTTCCGCCCGACGACGTAATCTCCAGGGTTGAGCTGGTTGCTGCTGGCGCAGCCCAGGCCCGTAGCGTACCCCCGCAGAGGGCCATCACCAGTACCGCAGAAATTACCAACTGGCAATGTATTCGCTGCCAGACATTTGCAGCGTCGCTCCTCAGTAGTGCGACCGACTGCGCTGGTGTACGGTAATCGACCGCCCTTACAATTCCGTCTCTCCCGCTATATGTCCGTGAAAAAGACCCCTCTGGCAATGTATATGGCTTGCTCTGCATTATGATTCTTCCTTGGCCCGGTTAGAAGTCTTTCGCCCAGGCCCAATTTGGTAACGAAACCACAGCCGGGCGATGGACGGACAATTTAATCGCAAGCCGCCGCCACTTACCCGCCGATCTGTCGAAGCCTTGCACGCGTCATTACGCTGCGGCCACGGCGATATTCAGGCGCTTGGACGCTGAGACTAAGTAGCCGCCGTGAAAATACAACAACCAATCCCGAAGTGGTCGAGACTCCAAAACGAAAATATGCAAGTCTCGGAATGCCTTGCATTCTGGAAACAACGTGCCCAACGGTTTACGGAACCAAGGTGAGCACACCATTGTCATCGGTAATGTATAGTTTGCCGGAAGAATCAACGGCGATGCCGACAGGGGCGTCAAGGCTGATACTGCTCGTGCCTGCTCCAGCATTTACGGGTATTGTCGTGACTACACCAGACGGGGTAATCTTGCGAACTGAGGCGTTGCCAAAGTCAGTGACGTAGAGGTTTCCGCTGGAGTCCACCGTAATTCCGGCTGGATAGCTGAACTCGGCGGTTGCGCCAGTGCCGTCGGCATTGCCCCTGTTTCCCGCCACACCCGCTAAGGTCGTGACGACCCCAGCCGAGGTGATCTTGCGAATGGTGGCGTTCTTGGAGTCAGTCACATAGAGATTACCGTTAGTATCCAATGCAATCCCAGTTGGATAGTTGAACCCTGCGGCTGAGCCAGTGCCGTTCGCGCTCCCCCCTTGCGGCGATCCCCCCCCAGCAAGAACCGTGACGGCACCACTTTGGGTGATCTTGTAAATTGTGTCGAAGCTAGCGTCAGCTACATAGGTATTGCCGCTAACATCTACCGCGATTCCAATGAGCTTATTGAATTGCCCCGATGCAAGCGTTGTAACGACACCTGCTGGGGTAATCTTACGGATTATGTGGTTGCCAGAGTCAGCCACATAGATATTGCCGCTAGCGTCCACAGCAGTTCCAGTTGGATACTTGAATGTTGCTGATGAGCCGGTACCGTTGGCGCTGCCTAGAGTTCCCGCCCAACCGGCTAGCGTTGTGACGACACCCGCCGGAGTGATCTTACGAATTGTGGAGTTTAGCGTATCGGCGACATAAAGATTGCCACCAGTGTCCACCGAAGTTCCAGTTGGATAACTGAATCTGGCGGCTGATCCTGTGCCGTCGGTGCTGCCCTGACTTCCTGGCGATCCTGCAAGGGTCGTGACGATACCTGCCGAGGATATTTTGCGAACTGATTTATTACCATTGTCATTGACGTATAGATTGCCATTAGCGTCAACCGCGATGCCCATGGGCTGAGTGAATCTGGCGGCTGATCCTGTGCCGTCTGTACTGCCCTGACTTCCTGCCGATCCTACAAAAGTCGTGACCACCCCAGCCGACGTCACCTTGCGAACGGTGTCGTTGCCGGTGTCGGCGACAAAGAGATTCCCGTAATAGTCAACCGTAATCCCAATGGGATTATTGAATTGGGCCGTTGAGCCAGTGCCATCCGCGCTGCCGTTGTAGTATCCCCCTGCGAGAACAGCGCTGACCCCAGCCGGGGTGATCCTGCAAATCAGGTAGCCGTTAACGACATAAAGATTGTCGCCAGCGTCGACAGCAATCCCCTGCACGGCGAATAGTTGAGAGCATCCTCCACCTGTGCTGACAGGCGTCGTGACCACGCCACCCGGGGTGATCTTGCGAATAGGCTTGCCATTGGTTGCATCCTGGGTGACGAAGAGATTTCCGGCAGAGTCCGCCGCGATTCCAATTGGATAGTTGAATCTGGCTGCTGAGCCCGTTCCGTCAGTAGTGCCCTGAACCCCTGCGGACCCTGCGAGGGTCGTCACCCCACCCCCTGGGGTAATCTTGCGAATGGTGTCGTTGTTCGTATCGGTGACATAGAGATTGCCGCTAGCATCCACTGCAATCCCCGTGGGCTTGCTGAACGTAGCAGCCGTACCCGTGCCGTCTGCGCTACCGATAATACCTGATCCGGCAAGAGTGGTGACGACACCCGCTGGGGTGATTTTCTCGATGGTATTGTTGCCAGCGTCTGCGACGTAAACGTTTCCGCTGGCATCCACCGCACTTCCGGCGGGATAGTCGAAGGAGGCGGCTGAGCCTTGACTTCTGACAGTGCCTGCCAGCAGCGCCAACTGGTTTTGGACGGTCACTGTAACGATAGCGGTGGATGTGACCATGGTTCCGGCAGCGTTAGCAGCGGTCAAGGTGTAGGTAGTGGTGGCGACTGGCATAACGCTGATGCTGGTGATGCCTGTCACTGTCCCAACACCATTGTTGATGCTCAGTGTGGTTGTGTTGCTGGTTGTCCACGAAAGGACCGCAGCAGCACCGGACGTCAAGATAGACGGCGTGGCGATGAAGCTCGATATGGCTGGAGGAAGAACCACTGTCACGGTGAACTGCGCCGTTGACGTAACTCCGGAGGCGCTGGTGGCAGTCAGCGTATAGGTTGTCGTGCTCGCGGGCGATACATTCTTGCTGCTGCCCGTCACTGTTCCAATCCCGTTGTCAATGCTTAAGCTGGAGGCACCTGTAACAGACCAGCTAAGCGTGGAGGTTCCGCCTGACGTGATTATTGCGGTCGCAGCAGTGAAACTGGAGATAACGGGCGCGGAACTCGTGGAGGTTGAGGTGCCGCTGGATGCTCCGCTGCAACCAGAGATCGCTGTAAGAAGAAACAATCCAGTGCAAACCGCCAGGGAGGAGAAAGCCGAACGTCTGAACGAATACATTTAAACCTTTCGCGCCATGTGTCTCATGGCATCTTTTCAGAGCGAGCCATCTTTAATGGAACCATCTCCAGAACGCGTCGCAGCCAGTGGTGAAAGTCAGAAACCGATAAAGATGTCGACGGCTGAGGCTGCATGTGACTTATTCAATGTGACGAAATCTCAAAAAACAGGTATTTCAAGATCGAGATACTGCTACCACAGGCTGATAAGTGTGAACATTTCTAACAAGCAGCACGGGCTGGTGTAGGCCATTTTGCTATTCCCTTTTCAAGATTGGTATAGCTTTCTCGATGGTCGCGCCGGAAGGTTGATTCCTTCCACCCGGCAACAAACGCACATTCCAACGGTGAAGTAGACACTTCCGTTGAATCTCACAGCTAATCTGCTCGTGGTGAATCTGCACGTAAAACTCTACAACCAAGAGCGTGACGAATCAAGACAAATTCTTCCGCGCCCTGGGCATAAGGGTCCGTGACCTCCGCAAGAAGCATGGATACACCCAAGAGGACATGATCTCGTGCGGCTTCTCCGCGCGGCACTGGCAGCAGATCGAGGCCGGTCGTCCGATTACCGTCACGACGCTGCTGCGCATCTGCGAAGTGTTCGAGGTCTCGATGGAGAAGCTGGTGCGCGGCCTGGATGCTGGCGCTTACGAGTCACGCGATGCTGAGCCCGCTCTTCAGAAGGGACAAAGGAAGCGGAGTCGCTGAACCCACGAAGCTTCGATGGCCTGATCCTAACGACGACGCCTGCGCCCACGCACCACCATCGCTGGTAGTATCCCTATCCTGCTCGGGGTCTCGATCACCTCGAATTCGTTCTTGACTCGCTCGAATACATCTCCGATTGCCAGACGTACAACCTCCTTCTGCCAGTTATAAAGGTAGATCGGCACCAGCCACGCAATGAACGTTGGGATGCACATGATCAGAATGACCCAGAAGGTAGACGATGGACGGTAGCTCACCTCGGCAACGAGGAGGAAGCCGCCCTCCTTGGGTTCCACGATAAAATTGGTCCAATCGAATCGAACGATTGAGGCAAATGACGGGTCAATCCTTTTAGCCGTCAGGTTCCCTTCGTCGGTGAGACGCACTCTCGCCGAGACCTTATCCAGTTGCTCAAAGAGCGCATAGATGATCGTCGCTATGTCTGTCTGGGTTCGGACCTGCTCACTTACTTCAAATTTCATAAGGCCTCGCGCATGTTCAATGCCAACCTTGTCGATGCAGACCTCTTACACTTCACTGCCTCCTGGCTGGCGATGGCCTTTGCATAAGTCTTCGCCAACCGTGGCCAAGTATGCCTGTGAGTTGCCAAGGCGTTTCTGGACTATGGCCCACTCATGCGGAAACTCCTGTTCTGTAAATACACGCAACGCCGCCTCGTAGCAGGCGATGGCCTTCGCCAGATTAGCCTCCTTGTCGCCCGTGGGGAGATCCCCCCACATGATCCCGAGGTTGTTCTGAACCATGGCCCACTTCTGTGGAAAGTCCTGTTCAGTGTAGACGTGCAACGCCGCCTCATAACAAGCGATGGCCTTTGCTAGATTGGCTGCACGATCTCCCGTCGGGAGACGCCTCCAGGCACTGCCAAGGCTGTTCTGGATCCTGGCCCAGTCTTGCGGGAACTCCTGCTCGGTATAGACTCGCAGAGCCGCCTCGTAACAGTCGATGGCACACTTGAGATTAGCTGCGCGATCACCCGTCGGTAGACGACTCCGGGCACTGCCGAGGTTGTTCTGGACCATGGCCCACTTTTCCGGAAATTCCTGCTCGGTATAGACTCGCAGAGCCGCCTCGTAACAGTCGATGGCACACTTGAGATTAGCTGCGCGATCACCCGTCGATAGATTACTCCGGGCAACGCCGAGGTTATTCTGGACACTAGCCCACTTTTCCGGAAATTCCTGCTCGGTATAGACTCGCAGCGCAGCTTCGCAACAGTCGATGGCACACTTGAGATTGGCTGTGCGGTCACCCGTCGGCAGATCACCCCAGGCACCACCGAGGTTGCTATGGACCCTGGCCCAGTCTTGCGGAAACTCCTGCTCGGTAAGAATACGCACCGCCGACTCGTAGCAGTCGATGGCACACTTCAGATTGGCTGTGCGGTCGCCCGTCGACAAACCGCTCCAGGCACCGCCGAGGTTGTTCTGGATCCTGGCCCAGTATCGCGGAAATTTCTGTTCGGTATAGATACGCAGCGCCGACTCGCAGCAAGCTATGGCTTTCCCAAGATTTGCTGTGCGATCACCCGTCGTCAAACCGCCCCAGGCTTTACCGAGGTTGTTCTGGATCCCGGCCCAGTATTGCGGAAATTTCTGTTCGGTATAGATACGCAGCGCCGACTCGTAGCAAGCTATGGCCTTTTGGAGGCTTGTCCCTCGGTTCAATGACGCATCCAATTGCTCATTACCCCATTGCCGCAACACTTTCGCCTCGATCTCGGTGTATTGATGACCTTCAAACAACCCCAGCGGTTCCAGCCACTGGAGCAGACCGTAATGTTCTCTCATCCGCGCAGGAACAGAGATGCGAGCGTTCTCTGCCAGCTTCTGCCAAGCATTCATCGCCTCTGAGGGATCGAGGGAATAGGAGTGATACCACGCCAGGGAAGCGGCGACGTCTACCGCTGATTTGGAGCGGATTGACCAATAGTCCCTCCACCGTTGATGGTCTTCTCTGACACGTTCTTGTGCTGAAGGCTGGTTCCTCAGAGCAGTACGCATCTCGGCTCGGATTGAAGACCAATCGCTACCGGGAAGCCGTTCCACAAAGCTGTAGCCGTGCAAGTTCTTCCAAGCCGCAGTCTGAGCGGCGCTACGTTCGGAACAATAAGCCCAGCGTGCGGCGGCCTCGTCAAACCTTGGTGTTAATGCAAGGTTCTCGATCCAAGTGCGCTCACTATCCGAGGCCAGGGATTTGAGAAAACGTCGAGCGAGCTTATCCCAGTCCTGGGGATTGAACCGTAGACTCTCTGCCTCAGGCTCCCGACCTGCATTTCGCTCGTTGGCGACAATGTCCGAGCACAATCCCAGGCTAAAACAGTGATAACCGCCTGTTGACTCTTTTGAAGTAGAGAGGATGCAGTCCTGAAGGCTAGCAGAAGTGATGTCGCAACGCGCAAGGAAATGGCGTGCATCTTCTTCGGATAATCCGCCTACAAGATGTTGGTCCAAACAACTCGCCCACGCAGAGTCCACTTCGTCCCATGAGAGTCGATTCTGCCCGGCGATCACAACTAACGCAAAGGGGCATTGTGCCGCCAAATCCTGAATCCACTTCTCATGCGATCGCTTGTGTTCTATATTCTGGAACCCGGCTCCAACCGCTTCAAACGTGTCCAAGAAAATCACGCAGGTCACAGCTCTATTCAAATGCGGCGGCAGAGATGCGGTTAAGTCTTCAGATAGGTACTTCAAGAGCTCATTGTGGATCTCTTGATCCGTCATCTTGCGAAGCTCAATGACCAAATCTGTTCCCAAATGAGACCTGAGCAGCTTCTCCAACGGCGTTCCCTCCAGCCGGGCAAGAGCAGACTTGCTCAACATCTTCAGGACGGGGCCTGCTCCAGGTACAAAATCCGACAGAATCTCGCCTGCAACATCCATCCAAGGAACCCCAGAACCGGATTCTGTCATGTGACCTTGTTTGTGATGCAACATTGCTAGCGCCAAATCGAAACGCGGTGTCGGCACTGAGAGCTGCTGTTTGATGCTCTGGAATGCAGCCACTGGATCATCGACATACCTCTTTCCGAAATCAGATACGTCGAAATTGAGATATGCCCACGGAATACCGTCAGGCACCTGCTCCTGCAGCTTCTTTAGAAGCCACGTCTTTCCGGTCCCACCAACACCATAGAACACGAGCACCTGAGGTTCGTTTACGGAGTGCAGATGACGCTGAAATGTTGCTTGTTGGCCCTCACGGTCGGTAAACCGGGCCATCTCATCCGAGGGTGTGTGGGTGCGGCTTCCTGGCTTTGGCATTGTTCCCTCTCTAACGTAATCACCTTTTTGCAGACGAACCGTTTCTGTTGTCACAGGTTGGTATTCTGGGAGACAAACCAGATCCGCCAAGCAGACTCAGCGAGCGACCGGTCACGGCTGTGTCTCCTTGACTCGCCCGCCCACATATGGAGCCCAGAATGGACCTAAGCGGTCGATCAAACCCGAAAGTCTGTCATGCAAAGCTCCATATCAAGGTCATGTACCGCCCGTTTCCGGACCTCTTCGACAGATGTCAAGTCCGTGATTCCATTCTCCCGGGCGGCCTGCTCCCAGAACTCTTTGGTCGCCATGGCCAAAATGGCGTTCTCCGCCAGCATCTGTTCATCGGTGAGCGGGGCGTGGGAGGCGAACAGGTCAGCGTAGAGGGTTGTGCCCCGGCCATAACCCTCGGTGCAAGAGTCAGGCAGGCACATACCCCATACCTCTGCCTGGTTCTGGGATCGCGTGATATCGGTATCACTACTCTCCGGGACGATGCCAACGTACCGGAAGCGCACCACGGGGGCGTGCTGGAGGTTGATGCGTAGCAAGGTCGCGCGGTAGGCCCGTGTACCGGCGACGCCATACTGGGGATCGTGGGCGGCGCTGTCGGCATCACAGTAGCCAGGGTCAGCCGCGCGGTGCAGGTAGTCATCCTCATAGAGAGGACTGCGCACCTCACTGACGGGTCTCCCCAGCTTCATATGGGCCAGCGTCGAGCGCAGTGCCGCCGTCATCATGGCCGCGACTTCGTAGTCTCGCTGCATGCGGGCGCTCTTGCGGTCGAGCGCGTCGTCATTGCGATTCAACGGATGGTCATCGCTCGCCCACCATGAACCGGGGGTGTCGTTGAAGAAGTTGGTCCGACGATCGACATGGAGGGCGGCCATGCAGTAGGGGATACCCGCATCCGGCTGACCCCAGCCGTCGCCAACCTTACGCAGCGAGAATGCCTTCACCGTCCGGTTGGTGACCCCGTAACCAACACCGAACCCGAAGGGAGTGGAATCGTCCCAAAAGCGGTCGTAGTTTTCGACGTACTTGGCGGTCACGTCTGGCTGGGTGCGGAAGTCTATGTCAAATACGGACTGGAATCCGCCGCTGGCAATCTGGCCCTCCACCTGGTTGTTGTGCTCCACCCGACCGCGTTGGCTCCGCTCACCGAGATCCACGACCCAACCGACCTGGTTCACAAGGACGAGGATGA
>Ga0302320_10020498_pt1 | contig 13187 bp, 5 predicted proteins | sample Bog_T0_3_FD_202130 | JGI IMG/M metagenome (GOLD analysis project Ga0302320, IMG submission 202130) | Peat permafrost microbial communities from Stordalen Mire near Abisko, Sweden - Bog_T0_3 | ecosystem: Environmental > Terrestrial > Soil > Wetlands > Peat | place: Sweden: Abisko, Stordalen Mire...
ATAGTCCCCCTTAGCCGGCGTAACCATGCGCCATCGCCAATCTTCGTTGACGATAGATACCCAATAGCCGGTCAGGTCAATCGGAGCGATCTCCTGGGCGGCAGCCGGAGCAGCAGCCCCGCCACGCCCCTGACTATGAGCCACGCCCGGCAGACACAGGAACACGGCGACCGTGGCCCAGCTTAGCGACGTTTTATACTTTGCTGCGTGGCTAGTCATGTTGGTCAACACCCCTCTAGTTCCGAGGACGGACATTTCCACCCCCTCCGTTCGTGACGCACTCAAGTCCTGGCGCATTATTGCCGCTCTCCGCCCCGCCCTGCCATCCACAGCAGTAGCGAACACACTTTTCCGGAGCCACATAGCCGGCCTTCAGTTTCTTGCGGTATTCCGGATACATCGTTTCCGCACCGCCCATCACGGCTTCCTGCGGGATGTGATACATCTCGGTGAGCTCATTAACAAACGGATTCTTCCCCGGCAGAATATGGGGGACTACACCGGCGCCTTCAAGCCGCGGAACTTCCACCGACGGCGTACACGGAGCGGCAAATTGCGGAGCGGCGATATTAGCGACCGAACCCAGTATCCACGTTCGACTGAGCACATCAGGCTCGGTTAAATAGATTGGATCGTCCAGATGAGCGCTCAATGTGAGGGCATTACCGTGACGCATGAAGTGTTGGGTCAGAATGGCCTGGTCGCTGATAGGCGCACCGTTACGGCGCAGATAGCCCGCCTTAATATGGGTGGTGTAAGTGGTCAGCATGTCCCCTTCCCACACACCGGTCGTGAAGCCATTGAACACGTGCGGCGCATTCGGGGAAGGATGCGGGCGCCCGTCCATCCAGATCTTGAGCCCACCGACGTCGCCGCCGGCTCCCACATTCCATGCAACCACCTTGCCTGTCATATCGAAGTCGGCCCACATAACGAATCCTATCGGCCCGAGGAGGCGATAAAACGGCGTGTAATAGAGGCATTGCCGCTCCGGCATCGACAAAACCGAGGCGGTGTAGGCCAGTGCCTTCGCCCGGCCTTCGGCATTAAGCGGGAGGCCCAGATAATCGACCACTTCCGGACCGGCGCCACGCTCCTGCCAATCCTGATACTCGCGGACGTTCCAGTTTCCCGCAAGGTCCATCTCCGCCGACGCGGGCACCGATACCAGTGCCGCCGTCAAGAGCAGAACCGCCGTACCGGCCCTTCCCAACTCAATCTTTTTCATGATCGCTCCTTGCCTATTTCTTTGCTGTCAGACTCTTGTAAATTGCCTCGATAAACATGTCCGTGGTCCAGGGGCCGGAGTCCGTCCCGTATCGCTTCCGGTAGCCATTGGCCGGGTTCGCCTTTTTGATCTGGTCGAGCGTCATGCCCTGTTTCATCAGGTCCTGCACCACGTCCCGCACAATCGTCACCATGTCCCGGTATTCAACCACGTCCGCCTGATCGCAGATTCGCCCGCGACCCGGTATCACATAAGTCCCGCCATCCTGCCACACCAGCGGTATCGAGGGAATCGCGATTTCGATGATCCGGTTCAGCGCGTCAATCTCTCCCTGTATGCTGCCGCCCTTCTCGATGTCGATCACGGGAAACCGCGTGGTATCGAGTACGTCACCGGCCACCAGCACGTCCGAGCGCCGGAAGAACACCATGGCATCGCCGTCGGAATGTGCCGTCGGCGCCGATATCACCTGAATGCCCTCCCGGTTCAGGTACATCGACTTCACTTTCGTTATGAAGGTTTCGATCGGCCACGCATCCACCGGATAGGCCGCCTGTTTGCCTGAAACCGACGCGCTCATCCGGTCCAGCACGCTTTCGGTCGAAAGAACCGTAGCCAGACCCACGTTCCGCGTAAAGGCCTGTCCGGCTTTCGCCAGAATTGCGTTGCCGCCCACGTTATCCGGGTCCGCGTTCGTATTGATGATGTAGCGAATCGGCTCAGGCGTCAGCTTCCTGATGGCCGCCAGAAGCTTGTCTGTCCTGTTCGCCGCACCGGCATTCACCAGCACAACTCCATCCGGTCCGATCTGCACTGCGATATTCCCGCCGGCGCCCGCTATCATGTAGAAATTCGGAACCACCTCCAGCACCTCGAGGTCGCCCGTCTGATTCTGCTGCGCGAACGCCAACTGCGCGGCGCCACCGAGGCCCAGCGCAGCCACCATCGTCAGCAGGCGCGCCAACCCTGCGGCTCTCGGATAAGTGAACATAGATGTCAACCCTTCTTCTCCTGTCGAAATACTGGCTCTTAGCTTTGCGCCGCCTGCCTAGAACACATACTTCAGGGCAAACTGCATCAGGCGTGGATTCACCGTAGTGCTGGTGATCTGCCCGAAAGTACCTGCGGATCCAAAGTTTGTCCCAGGGTTGCTGAATTGTGGATGGTTGAACAGGTTGAAGAACTCCGTCCGGAACTGCAGTACGGCGTCCTCATGAATGCCTCCCACCCTTGTCGACTTCACCAGGCTGGCGTCGAAATCGAATTGCCCCGGGCCCAGCATGACGCCCAGGCCCATATTCCCCCAACCCGTACCGCCCGTTCCCGCTACACCCGGAGTGGCGCCGATGACGGGAACAGTAGTGAGCGCGGCTGAGTTGATGAAACCCGGTCCGCCACTGACTCCGCCGAGCCGCGACTCGACCCCACCCGATGTAACCAGATTGGCGTAGGTAAAGCCAGGAGCGATTTCCGCCGTCGAGGTGGAATTCGAAGCCACGCCCGCTTGCGAGCCGGACAGTCCATAGATGGCAGCGCCGCGGCTGTCGATGAGATTGAGCGCCTGGCCATCCTGGATAGTCGTGACACCTGAGATGCTCCATCCCTTTGCGAGGAGACCGAGCGGCCCCTTCAGGTCACGGGATGGCAACTGGTAGGTGTAGTTGATCACCAGCCTCTGCGGTCGGTACTGAGTATTCATCCCGTAGCTGGAAAGCAATGGGTTGCCAACGCTCGTGGTTGTCGCAAACGCCCGGCTGAAGGTGTAAGCAGCCTGGAAGGTTAGGCCGTGCGACATCTGCTTGCGCAGCGTAATCTGCGCACTGTTGAATTTGGTGGCTACGGAGTTGTCCGTATCGGCTATACCTGTAGGAGTGAACCCGAGATAAGGCACGCGGAGACGCGTGTTCGCCGTTGTGCTAACGGTTACACCATTGATTGGGTCCGACGGCGAGGCCAGAGCGGCTGGATTCACTATTTGCGTTCCCAGCTGCCGGATACCGTGAGATCCGACATAAGCGGCTTCCACCAGCCAGGTCTTTGCGAGCTGATACTGAACGTTGACGTTCCAGGAATAGACCAGCGGCGTCACCATGCTTTCGTTGTTTCCGGTTGCCGAAAGATCCGATCCCGTATTGGTGCTGAAATTCACCCAGCGCGAGGGGAAACTCCCTAGCGGAACCAAATTGAAAGGATGGGCCTCGGAAGAAAACTGGTTGGTGCCTGGCCCCTGGTCGAGCGTTTCGGAGTAGGGCGGGGCCTGTTGTGCGCCAGCGACGAGAGCGAGACTGCTAGGCCTGTCATAGAAAAATCCGGCACCGCCGCGGACGACCAGTTTATTGTCGCTGCGTGGCTGCCAGGCAAACCCAAGACGGGGCGCGAAATCGCCGAGTGGAACGCCATTCTTGCTGCTGATCGGATTGCCTGCTTGCAGCACACCGGCCGGGGGGGTGCCCCAGGTTCTGGTGTCGAAATTACTCGGTACTACCCAGCCGGCGTAGGTACCAGTCGCGGGAGTGCTGGGGAAGGTGGCGGCACTGTTCACTGTTGCGATCTGAAAAAGCCATAAGTCGGCATTGTTGCCGAATTTGTCCGCCAGCTTTCCGTCGTATTCCCAGCGGACACCGGCATTCACAGTCAGCCGCTGGCTGACCTTTATGTCGTCCTGAATGAACAGAGATCCGTTTGTGGTCAGGTAACTATGCACGAGCCCGCTCGGGCCGCTTTCCACCGAGTATTGGTTGGTGTTCAGAATGTTGCTGTAAGCAGAGCCATTACATAAACCAAGGACGGCCGCGCCGCAGTTCCCTGGAAGACCAATCAGGAAGTCGCTGAAGGTCTGGAAATTCATTGCGCCGTGACTGAGCCCCAAATTATCCCAGTTCCATTTTGCGTGCTCGAATTCTCCACCTGCCCGGATGGTTTGCTTCCCGTGACTCCAGGATACTTGATCGCCGATTTGGGCCTGTAAAGTTCCCACGTTGTCTTCATGCGACCAGCCGCCCAGCTGGAATTGGCCAGAGACGTTGATGTCGGGACTAAAGGGGAGGCCATTGGTTAGCAGGCCTGTGCCCGCAGCCGTACCATAGATAACCGAAGCATAAGAGCTTGGCGGTGGGTTCATGCTGGTAACTACAGTGTTCCTTTGATAAGACAAGTGGAGTTCGTTGACCATATTGTTAGTCACAATAGTAGTGAGCTTAAGGACGCCGTTGTTGTAACCGTAAGGATAAGTTCCCGGCGTTCCAGGAAGCTGCTGGGCTGGCTTTTCAGGGAACGGCATGATCTGGTCCTCAACGGAGCGATAGAACCGGAAGCTGATTGTGTTCTTCGCGCTGAGAAGATAGTCCAGGTTCAGCATGCCCTGATACTCTTTGTCATGGGCTGGGTCGCTGAAGGTAACACCGGACGCGAATCCAGACGTACCTGAGCTGGGAATGAAATAGCCCCCGCTGCCCGGAGCATTGGTCGTGGCCTGAAGGTACTTAATTGCGATCGGGTTAATATTGGACCCGTCACATGCGACCTGCATACCCAGACCCAACCCACCGCCGCCCGGATTGGTCTGGAAAACGCTGCCAGGGTGGTTGGTCGGACAGAAAGCTGCTCCCATAGCCGCCTGAAACTGTGCGGTATTTGAGCGGTCGCCAAGAGGAATGGGAGGCAGAGTAATACCCGACTGATACCCTCCGCTGGCCAAGCCGTTCTTTTGCCAAGTCTGCTGATAGGAGCTAAAAACGAACAGTTTATCCTTTTTGATTGGCCCGCCGAGGACGCCCCCGAACTGGTTCTGGTTGAGTACTAGCTTGGAGCCACCCGACCGGTTCCGGAAGAAATCGTTTGCATTCAAATCGGTATTGCGGAAAAACTCAAAAGCCGTTCCGTGGAACACGTTGGTGCCGGACTTGGTAATTACATTTACATTCGCGCCCGCGTTGCGGCCATATCCAGCGTCGTACTGCGACGTCTGGATCTTAAACTCCGCAATTGTGTCCGGATTGGGAATTGAAAAGGTCGGAAAGCTGGTAGTCTCGGTGGACGATCCGCCGCTGCCAGTGTTCACGATCGATACACCGTCCATCATGTAGTTGTTCTGACTGGTCGAGGTACCGTTCACGGCTATGTCCGTGCCACCGCGACCCAGCGAACTTGCGTTGTTTACGCTGGCGTTCGCGCCCGCAGATAAGCCCAACAGGTTGGTGTAGTTGCGCGTGACGAGCGGAATCTCGGTTGTTTCGGCTGAGGTCACCACCGTGCCCATGGCGGCGGTGGCGGTCTGAATGGTTTCGACATTCGCCTGTACCGTGATTTCCTCCGCAGCGGCACCGACCTCCATTTTTTCGTCGAACACGGGGGCCTCGGTAACGTTGACGTTGATACCCGCGACATCGGCGCCTTTGAAACCACCCGCGGCAAATTTCAGATTGTAGGCTCCGGGAGGTATCAGCGGAAACAGATATCCGCCGTCCCCGCCGGTGCTGGCAGTACGCACTTGCCCGGTAGCTTGACTGGTAAGTATTACGGTCGCGCCAGGGATGACGGCGCCCGACGAGTCTGTGACCGTTCCTCTAAGAGCGCCGGTGGATGCGGTTTGCGCCATCAAACAAGGCGACAGTGCCAGCAGCACGCCTAAAAGCGACAAATAGATAAATCTGATTTTCATTCGAGCACCTTTCACGAGACTCAAGAACTACCCTTTGCAGGTTTGGATTGTAATCGCGTTTCAGTGGCGGGAATCCTGAGAAGTCGCTCAAGAGTGCCCGATCTTGCCCTGAAAGTTCTGAATGGTTAGGTTTTCGATGGAATTACTGGACTGCTCCGAATCATCACGGAACCTGCTTGTCCCCTCGATCCTCTAAATCAGCACTACCAGCGGGCCGAGCAGGGGGTCGGATCCCATTTGGAGCCGTCCGGCTCCTTCTTGAAGTGAAGACTGGTGGCCCATTCCACCTGCAGATAGGTGGGATCATCCACCAGCGTCGTAACCTCGATCCACTGCTCTCCGTTGCGCTCTTTGTTGAGATCCCAATACTCGGTCAGCGTCGTGTTGGCGCTGTAGGGCACCCCGTTCTTGCGCAGGTATCCCGGTCGAATATGCTTCGTGATTACCTTCAGGTCTCCATAGCGGGGCGCATTGCCGGCGACCGGCATCACCGGGCCACCACTACCTCGCTCCCACGTTGCCACCGAATCGCCCTGCCACGTGGCCGCCCCGCCCGCTGGCGTCCCCTTGCCGAAGTGCAGCAAACGGATCTGCTCTCCGGCATCCGTCTCCACCTTGAGCGTATTCGGATCCTGCCATGTGATGTGCAGCCGGCCCGGAACACGCATGATCGCTGGTGCTCCATACGACTTGCACTGTTCCCCAGCCGCCTCGTCCTTCGCCGGATCCCACAGATCCGCGATCCGCTTGGCTTCCGCATTGATGGGCACGCTGGCATAGTCCCCCTTAGCCGGCGTAACCATGCGCCATCGCCAATCTTCGTTGACGATAGATACCCAATAGCCGGTCAGGTCAATCGGAGCGATCTCCTGGGCGGCAGCCGGGGCTGCAGCCCCGCCACGCCCCTGACTATGAGCGACGCCCGGCAGACACAGGAACACGGCTACCGTGGCCCAGGTTAACGACGTTTGATACTTTCGTGCTGCCTGGCTAGTCATGTTGGTCAACACCCCTCTAGTTCCGAGGACGGACATTTCCACCCCCTCCGTTCGTGACGCACTCAAGTCCTGGCGCATTATTGCCGCTTTCCGCCCCGCCCTGCCATCCACAGCAATAGCGAACGCACCTCTCCGGAGCCACATAGCTGGCTTTCAGCTTCTTGCGGTATTCCGGATACATCGTTTCCGCACCGCCCATCACGGCTTCCTGCGGGATGTGATAGAGCCCTGTAAGCTCACCAGCGAACGGATTCTTCCCCGGCAGAAAATGGGGAACCACCGCGCTGCCTTCAAGTCGCGGGACTTCTACTTCCGGCGTGCACGGAGCCGGCGTGGGAGAGAGATTGGCGGTCGGATCCAACTGCCAGACACGACTGACAACATCAGGTTCGCTCAGATAGATTGGATCCTCAATATGAGCGCTGACGGTAATTGAATCGCCGTGACGCATGAAGTGCTCGATGATCGTGGCCTGGTCGCTGGTAGGCGCGCCATTCCGGCGCAGGTAGCCCGCCTTGATATGGGTCGTGTAGGTGGTCAGCATGTCCCCTTCCCACACACCGGTCGTGAAGCCGGCCAGGGTGTGTGGGGCATTCGGGGAAGGATGCGGGCGCCCGTCCATCCAAATCGTGATCCCGGCGCGGTCGACCGCAGCCCCCAGCTTCCATGCGATTGTTGCGCCTGTCACGGGATCGAATTCGGCCCAGATCTTCAAGCCTTGCGGCCCGAGGACGACATAGTTCGGCGCGTAGTAGAGGCATTGCCGCTCCGGCAGCGACAACACCGAGGCGGTGTAAGCCAGTGCCTTCGCCCGGCCTTCGGCATTAAGCGGGAGTCCCAGATAATCGACCACTTCCGGTCCAGGGCCACGCTCCTCCCAATCCTGATGCGTTCGGGGTGCCCAGTTTCCCGCGAGATCCACTTCCGCCGACGCGGGCACCGATATCAGCGCCCCCGTCAAGAGCAGAATCGCCGTACCGGCTCTTCCCAACTCAATTTTTTTCATGATCGCTCCTTGCCTATTTCTTTGCTGTCAGACTCTTGTAAATTGCCTCGATAAACATGTCCGTGGTCCAGGGGCCGGAGTCCGTCCCGTATCGCTTCCGGTAGCCATTGGCCGGGTTCGCCTTTTTGATCTGGTCGAGCGTCATGCCCTGTTTCATCAGGTCCTGCACCACGTCCCGCACAATCGTCACCATGTCCCGGTATTCAACCACGTCCGCCTGATCGCAGATTCGCCCGCGACCCGGTATCACATAAGTCCCGCCATCCTGCCACACCAGCGGTATCGAGGGAATCGCGATTTCGATGATCCGGTTCAGCGCGTCAATCTCTCCCTGTATGCTGCCGCCCTTCTCGATGTCGATCACGGGAAACCGCGTGGTATCGAGTACGTCACCGGCCACCAGCACGTCCGAGCGCCGGAAGAACACCATGGCATCGCCGTCGGAATGTGCCGTCGGCGCCGATATCACCTGAATGCCCTCCCGGTTCAGGTACATCGACTTCACTTTCGTTATGAAGGTTTCGATCGGCCACGCATCCACCGGATAGGCCGCCTGTTTGCCTGAAACCGACGCGCTCATCCGGTCCAGCACGCTTTCGGTCGAAAGAACCGTAGCCAGACCCACGTTCCGCGTAAAGGCCTGTCCGGCTTTCGCCAGAATTGCGTTGCCGCCCACGTTATCCGGGTCCGCGTTCGTATTGATGATGTAGCGAATCGGCTCAGGCGTCAGCTTCCTGATGGCCGCCAGAAGCTTGTCTGTCCTGTTCGCCGCACCGGCATTCACCAGCACAACTCCATCCGGTCCGATCTGCACTGCGATATTCCCGCCGGCGCCCGCTATCATGTAGAAATTCGGAACCACCTCCAGCACCTCGAGGTCGCCCGTCTGATTCTGCTGCGCGAACGCCAACTGCGCGGCGCCACCGAGGCCCAGCGCAGCCACCATCGTCAGCAGGCGCGCCAACCCTGCGGCTCTCGGATAAGTGAACATAGATGTCAACCCTTCTTCTCCTGTCGAAATACTGGCTCTTAGCTTTGCGCCGCCTGCCTAGAACACATACTTCAGGGCAAACTGCATCAGGCGTGGATTCACCGTAGTGCTGGTGATCTGCCCGAAAGTACCTGCGGATCCAAAGTTTGTCCCAGGGTTGCTGAATTGTGGATGGTTGAACAGGTTGAAGAACTCCGTCCGGAACTGCAGTACGGCGTCCTCATGAATGCCTCCCACCCTTGTCGACTTCACCAGGCTGGCGTCGAAATCGAATTGCCCCGGGCCCAGCATGACGCCCAGGCCCATATTCCCCCAACCCGTACCGCCCGTTCCCGCTACACCCGGAGTGGCGCCGATGACGGGAACAGTAGTGAGCGCGGCTGAGTTGATGAAACCCGGTCCGCCACTGACTCCGCCGAGCCGCGACTCGACCCCACCCGATGTAACCAGATTGGCGTAGGTAAAGCCAGGAGCGATTTCCGCCGTCGAGGTGGAATTCGAAGCCACGCCCGCTTGCGAGCCGGACAGTCCATAGATGGCAGCGCCGCGGCTGTCGATGAGATTGAGCGCCTGGCCATCCTGGATAGTCGTGACACCTGAGATGCTCCATCCCTTTGCGAGGAGACCGAGCGGCCCCTTCAGGTCACGGGATGGCAACTGGTAGGTGTAGTTGATCACCAGCCTCTGCGGTCGGTACTGAGTATTCATCCCGTAGCTGGAAAGCAATGGGTTGCCAACGCTCGTGGTTGTCGCAAACGCCCGGCTGAAGGTGTAAGCAGCCTGGAAGGTTAGGCCGTGCGACATCTGCTTGCGCAGCGTAATCTGCGCACTGTTGAATTTGGTGGCTACGGAGTTGTCCGTATCGGCTATACCTGTAGGAGTGAACCCGAGATAAGGCACGCGGAGACGCGTGTTCGCCGTTGTGCTAACGGTTACACCATTGATTGGGTCCGACGGCGAGGCCAGAGCGGCTGGATTCACTATTTGCGTTCCCAGCTGCCGGATACCGTGAGATCCGACATAAGCGGCTTCCACCAGCCAGGTCTTTGCGAGCTGATACTGAACGTTGACGTTCCAGGAATAGACCAGCGGCGTCACCATGCTTTCGTTGTTTCCGGTTGCCGAAAGATCCGATCCCGTATTGGTGCTGAAATTCACCCAGCGCGAGGGGAAACTCCCTAGCGGAACCAAATTGAAAGGATGGGCCTCGGAAGAAAACTGGTTGGTGCCTGGCCCCTGGTCGAGCGTTTCGGAGTAGGGCGGGGCCTGTTGTGCGCCAGCGACGAGAGCGAGACTGCTAGGCCTGTCATAGAAAAATCCGGCACCGCCGCGGACGACCAGTTTATTGTCGCTGCGTGGCTGCCAGGCAAACCCAAGACGGGGCGCGAAATCGCCGAGTGGAACGCCATTCTTGCTGCTGATCGGATTGCCTGCTTGCAGCACACCGGCCGGGGGGGTGCCCCAGGTTCTGGTGTCGAAATTACTCGGTACTACCCAGCCGGCGTAGGTACCAGTCGCGGGAGTGCTGGGGAAGGTGGCGGCACTGTTCACTGTTGCGATCTGAAAAAGCCATAAGTCGGCATTGTTGCCGAATTTGTCCGCCAGCTTTCCGTCGTATTCCCAGCGGACACCGGCATTCACAGTCAGCCGCTGGCTGACCTTTATGTCGTCCTGAATGAACAGAGATCCGTTTGTGGTCAGGTAACTATGCACGAGCCCGCTCGGGCCGCTTTCCACCGAGTATTGGTTGGTGTTCAGAATGTTGCTGTAAGCAGAGCCATTACATAAACCAAGGACGGCCGCGCCGCAGTTCCCTGGAAGACCAATCAGGAAGTCGCTGAAGGTCTGGAAATTCATTGCGCCGTGACTGAGCCCCAAATTATCCCAGTTCCATTTTGCGTGCTCGAATTCTCCACCTGCCCGGATGGTTTGCTTCCCGTGACTCCAGGATACTTGATCGCCGATTTGGGCCTGTAAAGTTCCCACGTTGTCTTCATGCGACCAGCCGCCCAGCTGGAATTGGCCAGAGACGTTGATGTCGGGACTAAAGGGGAGGCCATTGGTTAGCAGGCCTGTGCCCGCAGCCGTACCATAGATAACCGAAGCATAAGAGCTTGGCGGTGGGTTCATGCTGGTAACTACAGTGTTCCTTTGATAAGACAAGTGGAGTTCGTTGACCATATTGTTAGTCACAATAGTAGTGAGCTTAAGGACGCCGTTGTTGTAACCGTAAGGATAAGTTCCCGGCGTTCCAGGAAGCTGCTGGGCTGGCTTTTCAGGGAACGGCATGATCTGGTCCTCAACGGAGCGATAGAACCGGAAGCTGATTGTGTTCTTCGCGCTGAGAAGATAGTCCAGGTTCAGCATGCCCTGATACTCTTTGTCATGGGCTGGGTCGCTGAAGGTAACACCGGACGCGAATCCAGACGTACCTGAGCTGGGAATGAAATAGCCCCCGCTGCCCGGAGCATTGGTCGTGGCCTGAAGGTACTTAATTGCGATCGGGTTAATATTGGACCCGTCACATGCGACCTGCATACCCAGACCCAACCCACCGCCGCCCGGATTGGTCTGGAAAACGCTGCCAGGGTGGTTGGTCGGACAGAAAGCTGCTCCCATAGCCGCCTGAAACTGTGCGGTATTTGAGCGGTCGCCAAGAGGAATGGGAGGCAGAGTAATACCCGACTGATACCCTCCGCTGGCCAAGCCGTTCTTTTGCCAAGTCTGCTGATAGGAGCTAAAAACGAACAGTTTATCCTTTTTGATTGGCCCGCCGAGGACGCCCCCGAACTGGTTCTGGTTGAGTACTAGCTTGGAGCCACCCGACCGGTTCCGGAAGAAATCGTTTGCATTCAAATCGGTATTGCGGAAAAACTCAAAAGCCGTTCCGTGGAACACGTTGGTGCCGGACTTGGTAATTACATTTACATTCGCGCCCGCGTTGCGGCCATATCCAGCGTCGTACTGCGACGTCTGGATCTTAAACTCCGCAATTGTGTCCGGATTGGGAATTGAAAAGGTCGGAAAGCTGGTAGTCTCGGTGGACGATCCGCCGCTGCCAGTGTTCACGATCGATACACCGTCCATCATGTAGTTGTTCTGACTGGTCGAGGTACCGTTCACGGCTATGTCCGTGCCACCGCGACCCAGCGAACTTGCGTTGTTTACGCTGGCGTTCGCGCCCGCAGATAAGCCCAACAGGTTGGTGTAGTTGCGCGTGACGAGCGGAATCTCGGTTGTTTCGGCTGAGGTCACCACCGTGCCCATGGCGGCGGTGGCGGTCTGAATGGTTTCGACATTCGCCTGTACCGTGATTTCCTCCGCAGCGGCACCGACCTCCATTTTTTCGTCGAACACGGGGGCCTCGGTAACGTTGACGTTGATACCCGCGACATCGGCGCCTTTGAAACCACCCGCGGCAAATTTCAGATTGTAGGCTCCGGGAGGTATCAGCGGAAACAGATATCCGCCGTCCCCGCCGGTGCTGGCAGTACGCACTTGCCCGGTAGCTTGACTGGTAAGTATTACGGTCGCGCCAGGGATGACGGCGCCCGACGAGTCTGTGACCGTTCCTCTAAGAGCGCCGGTGGATGCGGTTTGCGCCATCAAACAAGGCGACAGTGCCAGCAGCACGCCTAAAAGCGACAAATAGATAAATCTGATTTTCATTCGAGCACCTTTCACGAGACTCAAGAACTACCCTTTGCAGGTTTGGATTGTAATCGCGTTTCAGTGGCGGGAATCCTGAGAAGTCGCTCAAGAGTGCCCGATCTTGCCCTGAAAGTTCTGAATGGTTAGGTTTTCGATGGAATTACTGGACTGCTCCGAATCATCACGGAACCTGCTTGTCCCCTCGATCCTCTAAATCAGCACTACCAGCGGGCCGAGCAGGGGGTCGGATCCCATTTGGAGCCGTCCGGCTCCTTCTTGAAGTGAAGACTGGTGGCCCATTCCACCTGCAGATAGGTGGGATCATCCACCAGCGTCGTAACCTCGATCCACTGCTCTCCGTTGCGCTCTTTGTTGAGATCCCAATACTCGGTCAGCGTCGTGTTGGCGCTGTAGGGCACCCCGTTCTTGCGCAGGTATCCCGGTCGAATATGCTTCGTGATTACCTTCAGGTCTCCATAGCGGGGCGCATTGCCGGCGACCGGCATCACCGGGCCACCACTACCTCGCTCCCACGTTGCCACCGAATCGCCCTGCCACGTGGCCGCCCCGCCCGCAGGCGTCCCCTTGCCGAAGTGCAACAGACGGATCTGCTCTCCGGCATCCGTCTCCACCTTGAGCGTATTCGGATCCTG
>Ga0302320_10020499_pt1 | contig 13186 bp, 8 predicted proteins | sample Bog_T0_3_FD_202130 | JGI IMG/M metagenome (GOLD analysis project Ga0302320, IMG submission 202130) | Peat permafrost microbial communities from Stordalen Mire near Abisko, Sweden - Bog_T0_3 | ecosystem: Environmental > Terrestrial > Soil > Wetlands > Peat | place: Sweden: Abisko, Stordalen Mire...
ACGGAGTTGTGGACGTGGTATTGCAACGTGCTGCAGGGGATCACGCAACGGAAATCTTTGGCCGTCGTGCTCATGGACAGTGCAGGCTCGGAGCAACGGCGCTGGACGTTTCAAAATGCCTATCCCGTGAAATGGGTGGGACCGGATTTCAAAGCGCAAAGTTCTGAAGTTGCGATTGAGACGCTGGAGCTGGCGCACGAAGGTTTGGTCTTTGCCAGCAATGCGACGGCGGCAACGATGCAACTGAGTCTCGGGATCGAGGCGAGCGTTTCGGTCACGGTGGAAGCTCCGGAAATTGATATAACGGCGTAGATTTCGTCGTAGCGGCAAGGGCAGAATTGCTCGGTTTAAAGCACACAAGGAAAGGCTTCAAGTGCGATGCACCAGGGAGATCAATCAAAGGAGCCCTTATCGGGCGAGCAGGCAGCCTCCGGCCAAAGTGTCGATCTGGGGCGGGCGATTTATGCCCGATACTATGATTCCCCGGGAATCCTTCCATTAGGGCTTGGACCGGGATTGGCGCGCCAAATTTATTCGTTCAGCGAACACCTGCCGCTGCAGCGTTCGGTACAACAACGGTGGAGCACCGAAGGAGTTCTGACGAACGTACCCTCCGGTCCACTCTGGCATCGCGCGCTCACTTCTCCGAGACGCGGCGCCCGATCTGTAGCAGCAAAGCCACGGGTGCAGCCTACTTCCGATGGACTGCTTCCAGAACCATCACTCGCGCGGCCGGAAGGCGAGGGTATTGTGGCAGACCCAGCGGCCCAGGCGGTGAAGCAGGAACCGTCAGCATCGGATTGGACCCGATCTGCCGGGAAGGACATCGTGGGAGGGGACGATTCGAGACGGAGTAGCACAACGACGGAACGAATTGCAGCGCAGTTCACACCCAGCGATGTTGCCAGGCTATCCGCCCGGAGAATCGGCGATGACGGAGTCCACTCCCGCATTATGGAAAGCAAAGACTCGGCGTCCCCGGCCGAGACCATGATTCACAATTCCGGACAGGGCATCCCTAGCGCGCCGGTGCAACACAGAAGGGATCGAGATGAGGCCGCTCCGGCAAAATTGACGGGAGATATTTCGCGACCGGTCGCGCAGGAATCTCACGCCTCTACGCCCAATTCCATCATTGCGGGCAAGAAACTTTCCCCGGCGGTCGAGAGGTCGGGCTCTGGAGCGGGTGCAGCGAGCCCGGTGCAAATGGGGCCCCCGATTTTTTTGCGCGCAGCACGGGGAACTCGCTTGCAGACAAAACCGCCGAATATTTCCTTTTCCGAAAAATCGGTTGAGCGCGGCGACTCGAATGTCGCAGACGGCAGTACATCTTCGCCTTCTCGACACGATGCGCCATACAGATCTGGCTTGGTTAGGGCTTCGCAGCCAGAAACGCGATCCGCCTCGGAAACGATTTTGCGCCGGAAAGAGATATCGACAACACGGGCCGTCGATCCCGCGATGATCGCGGCAAACCGATCGCCATCGAAGCAAATTGAGTCCAGCGTAGCAAGGCCTGCGAACCGAGTGGCGCGCGTCGCAGAAGGTCAGCCTCACCACGCGGTAGAGATCGCAAACAATACTTCACCCGTCAGCCCCAACACGTCCGAACAAAGTGGTTCTCCTCAGCATGCTGTTCTCGGTAGTCGATCGACTCAGGCACACGACGTCAATCGAGAAGGAGTAGCGGATACGATTGTGTCGGCCAAGAGTTTACCCGAGCCACCGCCCCCGGCTTTTCCACTACTCTTACATGAAAAGGACGCAAGCAACGTAGCGAGAAGACGTCCTCTCGATTCTGAAATCGCGGGCGCGGAGACCCAAGCCGGCGCTCCAATTCGCCCGACACGCATAAACGTTACGACGCAACTTGCACGAACAGCCGGTTCAGTTGCGGAGCAAATTTCATCGACGAAACCGGAAACCGAACCCGCGTGCAGAGGTGACAGAGATTCCGCATTCGAGCTGAGCGGACGACAACGCTTCGACAAAGCCTCCACGGAAAGAAGTTCCCGCCGGAGCGACGCAATCGCGGTGGGCTCGGATCAAGCGGACGGTCCACAGCCGATTGCGGTGTCGGAGACAATACCATCTGCTCCGACCGCTGGGTCGACACTTGGATCGACAAATGGATCGACCGTGCCCTTCCTTCATCGCAAAGAGATTGAATCGTCGGCTAGGCCGAGCGAAAGCACAAGCGTGCATCGGCCCGTTGGTTTGGTCGCGAAGGGCGCGATCGATCCGCTCGTTTCCCGGGCGAACCTGGCTACGACTTCCAGATCTCGCATGGTGAATGCTGCCACCGAAGTAAATCAGTCTGCCGAAGCGGTCGGGGCAATGGCGAGCGCGATTCCATCACACCGGCCGCAATCGAGTCTGCTGCATCGCCATACGGAGAGTTTGGAAGCAAGGTCGATCGATTCCAAGAAGAATGTCAATATCAATGAAGCGCGAGAAGCGCCTGCAATTCAGCGGCGGGTTGGGCCATCGGCTGCGGTTGCAGTTGAATCGATGCTGGAACGTCCGGCGGAGTCCTCGGTCGAGCCCCTGCTGTTCGCAGGCGCGCAGGTCTCAGAACCAAGTGGTAGCACACCGATTTCTGCTGACCTGGGTCAGATCCAAACTTCGAATGCCGGGCAAGTATCTAGCTCTGAAACTGATCAGCCGGGCGCAACGGTGGTATCCGAAATGAAGCCGTTCGGGGTGCGCAACGAGCGTATGCAAGAACGAACCGGCGAGCACCGAGTTCATCCCAACGCGACCACCCATTCGCCAAGTTCCGTTCGCCAAGCGCTTGTGTCGTCCAACACCGAGGTTGCGACGCCGGTATTGCGCAAGGCGTTGCGTTCTCCCGAGGTGAGCATGAAGGCGGGATCCGCGGCGATGGCCTCGACTCTTCCACTCTGCTTCCCGGGAAAGTCGGCCGCCGCGCATCGAGCTTGGGCGAGAACGGACTTGGCGTTAGCTCAGACCGGAATACAGCAGGCCGCCATCCATCATGAGATGCCGCATTCGCCAGGGAGCCTGAATCGACTACAGAGGTCAGCGATAGACGCCACGCCGGCTACGTCAGGGCAAACCGCGTCGGCTATCCCGAGTCTGTCGGCACAGAGCAAGGCCACCTCTCCAACCGCGACACCGGTTGATCTCACTCAGCTGACCGATCGGGTTTACGAGATGTTGGTTCGTCGCTTGGCGAGCGAAAAACAGCGCCGGGGAATGTGAGATGGAATTTCAAAAAATTTCGATCACGCCGAGCGGACAGCCGTCCATCCAAGCGCTCTTCAATCCCACCCAGTATGGCTTGGACAAGGGAAACACGATTGCGCAGGCGGCAATTCCGGGTCTTGAAGCCCCAATCCTGCAATACGTACATGGCAACATGCAGACTCTGTCGATGGATCTGTTCTTCGACACCTACGAAGAGGGCACGGACGTCACCGACGCCACCGACCAGATCTACGATCTGCTGTATCTCGATCCCTCCACTCACGCCCCGCCCATTTGTGAACTGACCTGGGGCACGTTTTCCTTTTGTGGAGTACTCGATCACGTCAGCGGTAAGTTCACCTTGTTCCTGGCCGATGGCACGCCGGTTCGGGCCACGCTAAGCGTGGTTTTCAATGAATTCATCGATGTGGATGTGTTGGTGCAGGAGAATCCAACGGAGTCTGCCGATCACCGGAAAACACGTCTGGTGAAGTCGGGAGACCGGATCGACAACATTGCAGCCGAGGAATACGGCGATCCCGCGAAATGGCGGGCTATCGCCGAAGCCAACGATTTGGACGACCCGTCTCAACTGGAGCCCGGTTACGTCCTTATTGTTCCGCGGCTGCCCTAATGAGGAAGGTTGAAGCGTGACTAACTACTTCGCGCCGGCGTTCCAAGTCCAGGTAAACGGATCTCGTTTACAGGCGGACGTCTCGATGAACATCGAAAGCGTCACCGTAGTCAGTATGCCGGACAGTCTCGACACCTTCAACTTCACGATTACGAATTCACTGCCCGACATGCGCTGGACGCACAATCCCACGGATGCCAGTCTCTTTCGGGAAGGAACTTCGGTGAGCATCGCGATGGGCTATGTGCCCGACGCTATGCAACCGATGATCGAGGGGGAAATCACCACCATTAGCCCAACCTTTCCGGCCGACGGCATCCCCACCGTCGCGATCGGCGGCAATACGCGCATGCACCGCCTGCGCGGCAGCAACAAGACGAAGACATTTCAGCATACAACCGACGCCCAATTGGTGCAGCAGATTGCCCAGGACTACCAACTACAGGTCCAGGCGGACGATACGCAGATCCAATACGAGTATCTGATGCAACCCAACATGAGCGACTTCGAGTTCCTGAAGCAACGCGCTGCCAAAATTAATTTCGAGATTCTAATACAGGGCAAAACCTTGATATTCCGCAAGAAATTAGATCAGCCGCAAGGGTACACGCTGGTTTGGGCGGGGGTGCAACAGGCTTTCGCGACCGGCCCCAATACTTTGCCGCTGAAGAGTTTTTCTCCTCAGCTCGATGCTCTTGCCCCGAAGTCCAATGTTCAACAGCGGGGTTACGATGTGCAGTCAAAGCAGGCGTTCATATCGAACGCCGGACCATCCGATCAAAGCACGAGCATGGGAGGCACGCAACCGGGTTCGAACCTGCCGAACGACGCTTATGGACACGATCGCAATGAGGTGCAGGTCACTTCTCCAATGAGTTCCCAGGAAGAAGGCGACCAGCGTACGAAGGCGACTCTGAATGACAAAGCCTTGAAAACTGTGACCGGAACTGCAGAGACGATCGGTGTTCCCGACTTGCGCGCGGGGCAACTGGTGCAACTGCTCGGCGTCGGTCCGCGCTTCGCGGGGCAATACAAAATTACCCAGGCAACGCACACGATCGGTGCGTCGGGATATTCAACTTCACTCAGTGTGACAAGGAATACGACCTAATGAGCACCAGCCTGATCGATCTGTTGACTCCGAGCGGCTCCTCGCACGAACCCGGCCGTTTCTACGGTGTTGTCATGGGCATCGTGACTAATAACCAGGATCCCGGCAACATGGCGCGGGTGCGAGTTAAATTCCCCTGGCTCTCCGACGACAACGAGAGTTGGTGGGCGCGCCTGGCGACACCGATGGCGGGCGGCGGCCGCGGTTCGTATTTCCTGCCCGAGGTCAACGACGAAGTCTTAATTGCTTTCGAGCACGGAGACGTGCGCTTCCCTTACGTGCTGGGAGGCTTATGGAATGGACAGGATGCGCCGCCCGCCAACAACAGTGATGGCCAGAACAACATTCGCGTAATTCATTCGCGAAGCGGGCACCTCATCCGACTCGATGACACCAACGGCGACGAAAAAATCGAGATCATCGACAAAACCGGGAGCAACAGCGTCACGATAAAAAGTTCAGACAACAGTATGAGTCTCACCTGTACCGGCGATATGAGTTTGAACTGCACCGGCAAGATGACGCTGCATGCCAGCGGCGGAATGGAGATTACTTGCGACGCGGACATAAAAATCCAGGCGCAGGCAACCATGGACGTAGAGTCGACCGCCCCGATGACCATCAAAGGGGCGATGGTGAACATCAACTGAGGGGAAGAGAGGATTCGCGAGATGCTTGCGGATTTCCTGGGAAAAGGATGGAGTTTCCCCGTGGTCCTAGATGACCACGGTGGGGTCAAGATCAGCCAGGGGGAAAAGAGTATCCAGGATTCGATCTGGATTATTCTCGCCACTTCTCCGGGCGAGAGGGTGATGCGCCCGGACTTCGGCTGCGGCGTACACCGGCTGGTTTTTTCGCTCAACGATGCTGCAACAGTGGGCAGGGTCGCTCAGGAGGTGCGTTTGGCGCTTATTCGCTGGGAGCCACGCATCGATGTTCTCGATGTGGACACGGAGGTAAAGGAGCGTGGCGAAGTGCTGCTGATCAACGTTCACTACCGGGTTCGTTCCACCAACAATTTTTTCAATTTGGTTTATCCCTTTTATCTTACGGTCGGTTCTCAGTGATCATGCAACCGCCTAAAGTCGATGAGCGTTCCGCCTTCGAGATCGCGCGAGATGTACGCAGCCTGCTGCCCGTGTACGTGAAGAACTGGCCCGACCACGGTGAGACCGGAGAACTGTCGAATGCCTTAATTCATGTATTTGCGCGTTTTGGAGAAATCATCGTCGACCGGCTAAACAAGGCTCCGGAAAAGAATTTTCTCGCGTTCCTCGATTTGCTCGGCATTTCTCCGCTTCCGCTGCAAGCGTCCCGCGCGCCAGTGACTTTTTACTTGGCGGCTGGAGGCGCCACCCACGCGCTGGTGCGTGCGGGCACACAGGTCGCTGCGCCGCCGGCCCCCGGAGAACAGAAGCCCATCATTTTCGAAACCGAACAGGAACTCTTAGTCGTTTCCGCCAAGCTGGAGTCGCTCGTCATTAAGGACGGGAACCGGGACGAGTACAGGGATTTCAGCGCCATTCTCGTGCCGCCTTCGCTACCGGGCGGTGTTCCGTCCGCGAGCGCCGGGGTGGTGAACATCGGCACGCCGACAGTGCTACCGCACGCTCTCTATGTCCCACTTCCGGAGTTTCCCGTCTGGCCGCCTCTCAGTGAGGTACGTTTGAAGATTGGGCTGGACTCCGACTCCATTTCGCCCGTCGAACCGCGCAAGTTGCAATGGGATTTGTGCACCGGAAACTCGCTCTCCGCAGGAAAGACCGCGGTCCGTAATATGGCATCGGGGGACGAGGGTATCACTCCAATCGCGCTTCTGCCCTTGCAGGATGGCACGGAGAATCTGAGCAAAGGCGGTGATGTTGTCTTCCTCGATCTCCCGGAGGTTCCGTCGCTGACCCTGGACGGTGTGCCGGGGCACTGGCTCCGCTGCCAGTTGCTGACTCCGATTAGCGGCCTTCCGAAAGCCCCTGCGGAAATGGTCCGAGAAGCGCAGCTTCCAAGTATCAAAACGTTGACTCTCGAATCCCGAGTGGCCCGCACCGGATTGTTGTTTGAACAGGCATTCTTCAATAGCCAGAAGCTTGACTTGACCAAAGATTTTTTCCCCTTCGGCGAACGGCCCAAGTTCGGCGACACACTTTATCTGGCCAGCCGTGAAGCCCTCTCGAATCCCGATGCCATTCTGACACTCCATGTCACCGTCACCAACCCGGCAGGGAGCGGCACCGAGATTCCCGTTCCCGCAGCCAGGCCTCAAGACACGAAACTACTTTGGGAATTCTGGGATGGAAGAGCGTGGAGTGAGTTGGGCATATCGGAAATCGGCTCTACGCCTGCTGCCGTCTCCTCCGCTGGCCGCGTACGCTTCGTCGGCCAAAGCGACGAACCTCCACGGAAGTCATTTTCCGACGACACGCGAGTTTTTTCTAAATCGGGAGACATTCGTTTTGAATTTTCCGCGCCTCCTGCCCCATCGACAGTGAATGGTCAGAAAAACTACTGGATTCGAGTCCGAATTGTCGCCGGTGATTATGGAAGCGAGGCTCACTTAGAACGTGTGAAGGGGAACCTGATCGAACGAGAGGTGCACAAAGAAGGTACGCTCGTTTTAGTACCCGCCAGCTTCGCGCCTCCTTCGATTCGTTCGATCCAACTGGATTACCAGGTGAATACGGAATCGAAACCAGATGTAGTTTTGACTTACAACGATTTTAGCTACGCAAAGGTTGATCCGCAGAAGGGTTCGTTCAAACCCTTTCTGCCTCTGTCTCCCGATCAGGCTCGTCCTACGTTGTACTTTGGATTTACTGTGCCGCGCTCCTCGGCGCATGTCGCGACCATGTTTCACAATCGCCCGATCAGTCTTTACGTGGGAATCGCCGCGGACATTGCCGGACCAGACGCGAACTCGGGCTTTGCTGCTCCAACCGCAACATGGGAATACCGGAGTGGGGGCGGCTGGACGAAATTGAACCTGCTCGACGACACCCAGGGAATTCGACGAACGGGCCTTATCCGGTTTATTTGGCCGCCGAATTTTTCTCCCGGCCAGGAATTTGCTCAGAACCGCTATTGGCTGCGCATGCGCCAGGGCGATTTGGAATTCACGCCATCGTTCCATCAGGTTCTTTTGAACACCACGATGGCAGTCCAAGGCACAACGATTTCGCATGAGATTATCGGGGCCAGCAACGGAACTCCGAGCCAGCAATTTCGAATCACGCAGGCGCCCGTGCTGGCAGGCCAAATACTTGAGGTTCGTGAGACCACGGAACCATCGCGCCAGGAACGAGCGCAGATTGAAAGCGATGAGGGACCTGACGCGATCACTCGCGTACGCGATCCCATCAGCAAAGGCTATGCCTTCTGGGTGCGCTGGCATGAGGTGCCGAACTTTTACGGTTCCGGACCGCGCGACCGCGACTACCTGCTCGACCGCTTGACCGGTGAGATTACTTTCGGCGATGGGATCTATGGCAAGATTCCTCTCGCCCTTCCCGGAAACATTCGTCTGACGTATCGCACCGGAGGCGGGGTTGCGGGCAACAAGCCGTCCAATACGATTACGCAATTGAAGAGCGCCGTTCCGTACCTGCAGAAGGCGACGAATTGTGAAGCCAGCAGCGGTGGAACCGACTCCGAACCGGACGCCTCGCTTCTCGAACGCGGCCCGCTCAACTTACGACACGGGGGTCGCGCCGTAACTCGCGAAGACTTCGAGGATCTGGCGATGCTTGCGTCGCGCGAGGTGGCCCGCGCAAAGTGCGTCTCTCTTTTCGACTTGACGTGCGACCCGGACGCTAAACAGACGAGGCCTGGTGTAGTCAGTTTAATCATCATGCCGCACGCAACCGACCCCAAGCCCAGGCCCAGTCAGGACTTGTTTGATCGTGTGAGGAATTACCTCGACGCCCGACGGGAACTTACTGCCTCATTGAAATTAGTCGGGCCCGAATATGTTCAAGTGGATGTGGAGTGTGAGATCGCTGTGTCGGACCCCGAGGCAGCCAGCGAACTGGAGTTGACCACGATTCGTGCGATCGAGAAATACTTGCATCCCGTGAGCGGAGGAAAACATGGAGCCGGCTGGAACTTTGGCGAGGAAGCCCAACGCTCCGATTTTTTTGCGTTGATCGAAAACATTCCGGGAGTCGGTCACGTCCGCGAACTGCGGCTGACCCAGACGCCTGACCGGCCCGGCAGCGAAAAAACGGGCCGCTTCCTGATCTGTGCGGGGACGCACAAAATCACACTCGCGCTGGAGGAGTAATTCGTGCCGTTGCATTTGGTCAATCTCGATGATCTCACCTGGGAGAAGTTGAATGCCGAGGCGCGCTCTCTGATTCCGAGCACCTCGCGCGAATGGACTAACTTCAATCCTTCCGATCCTGGAATCACATTACTCGAACTGTTCGCCTACATCAGCGAAGGTCTGATGTATGAACTCAACCGAATCAGCAATAACAATGTGATCGCGTTTTTGCGGCTGATCCACGGCCCGGGCTGGCAGCCAAAACGGTCACTGGCTGAGGAGAAGCGGGCGGCCGTCCTCGACCTTCGCCGTCCCCAGCGTGCCATCACCGCCCAGGACTTTGAAAATCTTACGCTCGCGACAAGTGAAAATCGGGAGCGGTCGCACCTCGAGAGCGTGGCGAGAGCCAAGTGTATCTTCCAGCGCAACCTGCAAAGTCCCGGACCAACCGCGCAGGTCAACGAAGCTCCCGGCCATGTGAGCATTGTGATTGTGCCGAATCGGCGGTCTCTCGCCAGCACGGCGCTGCTTCGGAGTGTTCGCCATGCGCTCGAACCTGCGCGCCTGCTCACCACCAGGATTCACGTGGTTCGGCCCCGATTCGTTACAGTGAGCGTCCGCATGACTATTGTGCCGACGCAGGGAACCGACCCAGCGTCACTGCAGGACGACGCGCTTGCGCAAATCCAGAAATTCTTCGACCCCCTCGACGGAGGTTTTGACGGTGAAGGTTGGCCGTTCGGCAAGCACGTCTACGTTTCCGAGGTTTATCAGCTCCTCGATCGGCTCCCGGGCGTGAATTACGTGACCCGCAGCAGACATCCGTATACCGGGAAAGAGATCGACGAGTTGGCCGTCGCCCCGGTTGAAGAAGAGCGGTTGAGGTGGAACAAGCTGCGTGAACTGGAAGCCATTGAGTTGCTCCCCGATGAGTTAGTCAGTCTCTGGATTGATCGAAGCGATATTACGATCGGTACAAAGTGAGTTTATGCGGAACGTGTTAGGGGTTAACAAGTTGTTGATGAACGGGTAAGTGAGTATGGCAAACGTGTCCACAACAAGTAAGTTGCACCTGATGGAATATCTACCTGCTATCTATCAGGAGGCGGATGCCACCTGTCCCAAGACGTTCTTGGGCCAGTTATTACTCGTCTTCGAAAAAGTGTTGCTCGGAATTCAAGAAGAAAAACCACATGCGAAGTCAGCTACCGTTGAACCATCAGCAACGACCGTGAACATCGAGGGCCTTGCAGAGGAAATCGCGCGGCTGCATCAGCTCTTCGATCCTATGGCGACGCCCGACGAGTTCCTTTCGTGGCTGGCGGGATGGGCTGCGCTCACCCTGCGGCCAGAACTGAGCAATGCTCGGAAGCGCAAGCTGCTGGCTCATATCATTCCTTTGTACCGCATCCGCGGAACCAGAAAGTATCTAGAAGAATTGTTGCTGTTGTGCGTGGATGCGGTGGCAATGGTCACTGACACGGAACTGCCCGAGATGCAAGTCGGAGTGCATTCCACCACGGATAGCGATACCTATCTTGGCGGCGGAGCTCCATACTTCTTCCGGATCACTCTGCTTGCTCCCATGCTGAGTCCGACTCAAGTGCGAGTGCAGTGCGAGATTGCCCGCGCGACAGTCGAGTTAGCCAAGCCCGCGCATACCAGTTATGAGTTAGATGTTGTTTCGCCGAAATTGCAATTAGGAATCAGTTCGACAGTAGGTGAGGATACGGTACTAGGCGCCCCGGCCGCCTAACCTCGCCAAAGGAGATTGCTCGTGTCTATCAAGCGGCTTAACTATTTTACTCATCAGTTCCTGCGAGAACAGGATTTTAAAGATGAGCAGGCTTATCACGTCGAGATGCGACGGCGCCACAACCGGCTGTTGCACGGCTGGGGAGTGGTCAGTGGACTTGAGGTGCAGAAAAAAGGAGAGCGCGAAATTACCATCGGCCCTGGAATGGCCATCGATAAAGAGGGTCGGGAGCTGGTCCTCTCCGAAACGGTCACTCGCGATTTCACGGCGCTGGAGCGGAGCTCACACACCCACGTCACCATCGCGTACGCGGAAAAGTGGGATGAGGCCGATCATCAGGCGGCCGGTGGCGTGGAGGGTTACACGCGGCTTACCGAATCCACTGAGATTAAAGAATCGAAACAAGACCCTCCGAAGGATGGTTCGGTCGTCACTCTCGCCCGAGTTCATGTGGACGATGTCGGGCATGTACATCGGATCGAAACTGAGGCTTCGGTCAGAAAACTAATTGCCCCGTCCAGTCCCGCCGCGGGATGGATGCGCCTGCCCTTCAAACCCGTGCGGGTTGCGGCCGCCAAAAGTGTAGGCAAGATTCACATTGGCGCGGACGAAGAGGTGGATTTCATCATCGATGAAGATCGGACCTACTGCGAAGAGAAAGGCGCTAAGGGCTGGATGTCGATTCCGGTTCCGCCGGGCGCGAAAAGTATCGTCGGATTCCGCATCGCCGGAACGACTCATGGAAACGTAACCGTTAGCCTGGTCCGAACCGGCTGGAATCTTCCCGAAAACAGAGGCGAGCGCACCGAATTGGTGAAGGAGATTGTAAGCGGCGCATCCTTCCACAAAGACATTCACGTGGATTTCAACTTGGATGAATCTCACGCACTGGCAGTCTGGGTGAAGGCGGAAGGACAGACGGAGATCTGGCTGGTCGCGGCTAAATTCGAATAAGTTGCATAAGCTGAGGCTAAGATCCTACTAAGTAGTCAGCTTGTAGGACTGGCGGAAGGACAGGATGCAAGGGAAGACAGCTGAACCCGAGACTAAAGCGCTCGACACGATGTCCTATGCGAACATCGCGCCGTCATCGACGGCCGTTCGATCCGTCGCTTCGGTCGCAAGCTTCCTCCCCGCTCATCCTGTGCACGCCATGCAAAGCAGTTTAGGAAATCGCATCACCCGCCGTGCCCTGACTGCGGGAATGCTGCAGCCCAAACTCACCATCGGCGCTCTCGATGACGTCTACGAAAAGGAAGCCGACGAAGTGGCAGAGAAGGTGATGTCGCAGCAAGCACCACGTTCGGAGGCGGGCGAATCGGGCTCTGAAGATGATCGCAACAATGGGGGGCACTCGACCGGACGGCTTGCTAGCCAGGATTCCGCGCAGCGCAGCATTCTGCAACGAGTTCCAATCCAGACCCTTCAGCAGACGCTCGGCAACAGGGCCTTCGGGCGACTTCTTCGTCAGAACGCATTGACAGCGTCAGATCCCCAGGTCAGTAAGAAATGCGCCTGCGGAGGCGAGTCAAAGGAGGAGTGCGCCGAGTGCAGTAACAAACGCATCGCTTTGCGGAGAAATTCCGCTGGCGTCGACAGCGCTAGTTTAGAAGCGCCTTCAATTGTGGAGGATGTGCTCGCTACTCATGGCCATCCCCTCGCCCAATCCGCGCGAACAGCACTCGAGCCCAGTTTCGGCTACGATTTCGGCGATGTTCGAGTACACAATGACTCGCGCGCAGCCGATTCGGCTGCGGCGGTCGATGCTCTTGCCTATACGGTGGGCAATCATATTGTCTTCGGAGCAGGCCGGTACGCTCCCGGCACCAGCGACGGCAATCGACTGCTGGCCCATGAGCTGACGCATGTCGTGCAACAGGGAGGTGTAGGAGGCCAAATTCACGCCAGCCGATCCTTGATCCAGCGCGCCTGTCTTCCGGCGGCTTCATGCGCAGCTCCTCCGGGTTCTGCGGCGACGTTCGGTACGCATGTACAGAGTGCCGAGGCGGCAGCCCGGGCTAGGAGGGCTGCCATGTCTCCAGTTCGCCAAGTAGCTACCGGGCACACCGGGCATGCGCGGGCTCTCGAAACCTTCTTTAACAGTCAGGCACCCGGCTTACTCGCGAACATACATGGTATTTTCGTCGATCAGGACATGGACGTCGGAGTAGAAGCGAGTACACAGGACTGCGACACCATGGTCCCGCCAATCCGCGGGGC
>Ga0302320_10020500_pt1 | contig 13186 bp, 12 predicted proteins | sample Bog_T0_3_FD_202130 | JGI IMG/M metagenome (GOLD analysis project Ga0302320, IMG submission 202130) | Peat permafrost microbial communities from Stordalen Mire near Abisko, Sweden - Bog_T0_3 | ecosystem: Environmental > Terrestrial > Soil > Wetlands > Peat | place: Sweden: Abisko, Stordalen Mire...
ACCGATCCCCACGACATGGGCATCGTCAGGAAGGCCGCGCCGCTTGAAGCTGCCGGGAGCGGGGTATAGGGTGCGGCGCCGTTAGGGGGCCAAGCCCCGTGGGGATTCCCTTTCTGCTTGGACCGGGGCTTGGTGCGAACTCGGCGCGTCCGATGGGCTGGTGGTCCCTCGGCCGCACCCGTCCCTACACTGGGTCATGAGCGCAACGAACAGACCACAACCAGGAGGGGCGACGATCTACGCTTACGCTACCAACCCCGGTTTTCCCTACGAAGCGGCTACTTGGCTGGCGTCGAAGCCTTGGCGCGCTGGGAGCACCCGGCCCAAGGCCAGCTGACGGCCGTCTAATTCGTCGGGGCGGCCGCGGTGGGCCGTGTTGTTGGCGACCCCGGACCCCTTCGTCATCGTTGGCGCCTGTACCCACCTGGAGGATTGGGCGAGCGCCATGCCACCGCCGTTTGGGTTTTACCTTTGCGGCCAACATCGCCATCCAGGACCTCGACGACACCGGCTTCGCCGACACGACCCGCTCGGCCCTGGAGCCCCCTGGCTCCGAACCCCGGGGCATCTGCGCCTGGAGGTCACCTGCTCCTGCGCGGACGGCAACGGGGCAGAGGCCAAGAAGGTGATCGCCGAACTTTGAGACCTACGCGTGGGTTCGACGTGGACGCCTTCGAGCGCTTCACGTCCCTTGCGACCCTTCAGAGGTTCCGCCCCGGGCTCAGCCTCAGGTACGCGAAGACAGGCCGAGCCCGGAGAACGACGCCATGTACGGAGCCATCGCCAGGCTCTGTGGCTCGATGGGCGCTCTTGGTGTGGCCAAGGCCATCGACTCCGAAGAGATCATCAACTGGATGAACGGCCTCGGCTACGACGAGGGCAAGGGCTTCCATGTCGGCGCCCCTGGGCCGGCCGCCGACATTGTGGCTCTCTTGAGGACTGGCAACTATCCCCTTCGGCCAAGGTACAGCTCCAGCTCCTTCGGCCGGCCAGCTAGACCGCTCTTTCCGTATATCACCGAGCACCACGCCCGGCGGGTGTCGACTGAGGTCGAACGAGATCGTCGAGGTCTCTGGCCGGTCTTCTGGCCTGGTGGTCTCCGGCGGCCCTCCCGTCGAGATCTCGGGGGCGCCGGCGGAGCGCTTAGGTGCGGTCGGGCGCGAAAATGGGGCATGGACCCTGGCGACATCGAGGTCATGGTCGAGATCGTGCTCGACGAGGCCCGGGACGAACTGAGCAAAGGCAAGAGCGCACCGAAACGGTTCGTGCTGATCGAAGGCGAAGAGATCGTCCCGTTCGGCCGGGACCTAGACGACTACAGCCCGGACCTGGACAACCTGCGCGAGATCGGCCGACTGGTGAGCAAAGTCGAGAAGGACCGGCCTGACGCCGTGGTCCTGTTGCACAAGGGTTGGGCCCAGCTCGGCGACGGCGACGGGCCAGCGCGGCTGGTGAGGGGCGCCCGGATCCTTGGTAACCCCGGGCGACCTAGACCTGGTGTCGCGGTCGTCGAGTGCCTCGTGGCCCACGTCCTCTCCCGGGCCGGTGTGGCCATGTGGCTTCAGCCTTACGTCGGCGGGAAGAGCCCGGAGGCTTTCGCCCGCTCCAAGCTGGAGGGCCGGACCCTGGACCCGGCGTTCCAAAAGGTCGCCCGGCTGATGTCGGGGGTTGGGCAGCTGTAACTCGTCGCGGCAGATGGCGGTGCAGTGACCTCCGGGGGCAGTTGGCCCGGGGCGGCCCGGACCGAGCCGCTCGTTTCGGGCGGGCTTGGCTCCGCCTGAAGGGGTGGCTGATGCAGTGGCGCCTCACATCGAGCCGCCGCCCTGAACAGGGCCTTCAGCTCAGGGAAGGCCTTTAGCCTGTAGCGAACGTTGGGTTCTCTCAATTTAGGAAGGCGGGGGGTCCCCGCCGCAGGCGGGGTTGCCATAGAGAGCCTGGCAAACGGCCACCTTGGTCTGGCCGAAAGTGATGTCTTGCCCTGCGGGTTTCGCATGGAAGGGGCCGGCAATGTCGAGGTTCGTTACCGCTCTGGCGATTGTGACGAAGTAAGAACTGGTCGAACAGTAGCCATGATCGATGAACTGGTTCGCGATCCCCGTAATTGGTGTCCAGCCCAGTGAGGAAGTGGTGTTGACAGCGTCGTTGAGGGAGGCGCCCGTTTGATTTAGCCACTCCCAGGTGCTGTGGGCGAGGTGCGGGAATGGCCCTTCGCTCTGGGAGCACACGGCTCCTGTTTGATCGGTGGCATTGTTCGGGTAGTCAGTGATGAAGATATGCTCTGGCCGTAGCGCTGAGGCGAGGTGGCGTTGCAGGACGGAGTAGTAGCCGCCAAGCCGAGCCACCGCCGTGGAAGTTGCGTCCGCCAGGGTTTCCTTCGAGCGCGGGTCGGCCTTGTAGCTGCGATCGAGGCTCCCGGCGGCAGTTGATATCGATACGGCAACGGATTGGCACGGCTCTTTGGTAATGGTGCAGAACTGCATCATGGGCCCGAAGTAGAGGTCGTTGATCCCGACCGACATGATCACGGCATTGACCCTACGGTTACCGATCACGCTCTCGACCTGGTTGATCTGGGGAGGCAGTGGGCCGCCGTCGCTGGGCCTTGTCCCGGCAAAGTCGAGTTCCCAAAGGTGCTCGGTGCGCGCTCCCGAGCACGAGGCGAACACGAACGTGACGCTCGCATGGGGGTTTTGGTCCTGTACGTACTCGGCCGTCTTGTACTGGTAGGAGGCCAAGCTGCGGTCACACTGTTCGAAAAAGAAAGGCAGGATTCCCTCGCCCGAACCGTTCGAGTCCCCGAGCCCCACGATCAGCCAGTCCTGCACCACCACGTGGTTGTTCTCGATCACCTTCCCGGTCGCAAGATCGCCCTTGAACTCCCGGGCCTTCACGTCATAAACGCCGAGTTTGGGCACGGTGACCTCGACGCTGCACCCTTTGTCGGGGAACCCTTCCGATATGCCCACGCCGCTGATGGTCCAGTCGAAGGTGTAGCCATCCGGGCACGCCGGTCTCCCATCTTCGGTCAAAAATAGGCGTACCCGCCACAAGCGTGGGTCCACGTACGACTTTGGCAGCAACCCCCACGGGCCGCCGGCATCTTCGATCAGTTCTGGCGAGAGCCGTTCTGACATCGCCCAGTCGATCCCCAGTCCGCAAACCGCACCTGCTGCCGCAGCGTTCGTCCTAAGTTGCCCGGTATAGCTCGCGGCGGCCCTAAGCCTGCCCCTGCTCTCGGCCGCCGGTCCCCCCATGCCGCAGCCTTGCTCGACCAATGTCTGGACAACTGTCCCCTCGGTGTAATCGCCAACGGCCATGCACACCGACCCGAGGGCACAGGAGATGGCGTTGAGCCGGTGCGTGGGGCCCGGAACGGTCGGCGTGGCGACGGGCGTCCAGCTCGTGCCGTCCCAGCTGTTGACCAGACCGCTGGCTCCGACCTCGATGCAGTCCGTCGCCGAGGCGCAGGTTACCCCCGTCCCGTCGGCGTGCAGGCCAGGGTTGGGCAACAAGGTCCAGGACGTGCCGTCCCAAGACATTGACAGGAGCTGGTACTCGCTGCCGTTGAAGAAGGTCCCCACGGCCACGCATTGCGCCGGCGCCGGGCACGAGACATCGTTGAGCACGTTGGTGCTGGTGCTGGCGTCCGGGCTGGCAACGATCGTCCAGGCCGAGCCGTCCCAGGACTCGATAAGGGTGCGGTCAAAGCCGAAGTGGGGCCGGGTGTCGCCGACGGCGGTACAAGCCGACGGTGAGTTGCACGACACCCTGAGCAGGTCGTTGATGTACCCGGCGTCGGGGCTGGAGACGATCGACCACGCCGAGCCGTCCCATCTCTCGACCAACGTGTCGTCCGCCTGGCCGGAGTTGAGGCTCCCGACGGCGGTACAAAAGGTGGCCGACAGGCACGACACGCCGTCCAGGTAGTTCTGCTGAGCAGTCGAGGCGTTGGGGCTGGGGACGATCGACCAGGCCGAGCCGTCCCAGGACTCGATAAGGGTCCGCCAGCCGCCCAGCGCGACGTATTCCCCCACCGCAGTGCAGGCCTGGGCGGAGGTGCACGAGACAGCGTTGAGCACGTTGGAGATCAACGCGTTGGTCGTGTCGCCGGCGTTCGGGGTGGGCACGACCGACCACGCCGATCCGTCCCAGGATTCCGCCAGAGTCTTCTCCCCCGGGCCGAAGAAGTGGCCGACAGCCATGCAAGCCAGGCCTTGGGTGCATGACACCGATGTGAGGTCATCGCTCCTCGAACTGGCGACGTTTGGGCTGGGGATGATGGACCACGAGCTGGAAGGTGCTGGTTCCGCGGTGGGGGTGGTTTGCGCAAGCAGCACCGTCAGCGACGCCGGCGGCAATCCAAACGACAACGCCGTAGCGGCAACGGAAATACCGACCAGGACGGGCCACCGGGAGCGGGCACCCCGCAGGCTGGGTCGGTTTATCCCCATCGTCGGATCCTCCTCGCAACCAGGCGGTGTCCCGCTCCCGGTGCGGTGCGCCCGGTGCGGCCTGCTTTCCCGTCGTGAACGGCGGCAGTTCTTTGGGGAGCGACCCTATGCGATAGCGCGGACCGGATCAACCGGTACCCCCACCCGCCGGTGACCGGGCCGAGCAACGGTGACCCGCCGTAGTTCAGGTCGCAGGGCGTCAGCGTGTCTCAATGAGTAAAGCTTCCACAACGGCTGGTTGGCAGCGACATGTCCGAGCCTCGCAACCTGATGGTTCTGCTCCCTCACTTGGGATACTCAAAGAGGCTAAGGCACAGTGCTCTCGACGGTGTCGAGCTTCAGCTCCTCCGGCTCCCCAAAGGGCCTAGGAGAGCGGGGGCCAGAGACCCCCGGGTCGCCCTATCACGTATGGCGGCCCTCTGGCCGATGTCCGTGCTGTCGGACCGACCGTCCTGGGATAGTCGACGCCACGCCATACCGAGAAGACATAATAGCGGCGGAGGTCCACCAGCCGTGCTCGGTCGGACCGCTCGATAAGTCGAGCAAACTGGAGGCCACGGCCAAGTGCAGCGCCAAGGTTGCCTTCGTAACATTTCAATGCCGGTCGGGCGGTATTGCCCTTCCGTTCCGAAATCGGAAGGGACCGAGGACCGAACGGGCGCGAACGGTGCCACCCTCTCTAGCTGTGGCGGCGGCCATCGGGGCAACAGCGCCATCGGTCATCGAGGGCCGCTCCTCGATGACAGGTCCATCCAGCGATGTCCCCACGGGTGCGTGCGGTTGTACTCGCGACGCCGTTCCTTGTCGAGCTTTGCCTGCCGGATCCGTTGCTCCCTGTGAAACTGCTCGGCTTCGCGACGGGCCCTGGCCGGCTCGCGCTCAACCCGGTCCCAGTGTGCCTTCTGTGGGCCGTCGGTGACGGTCAGGACGCTCGCCAGGCGGTGGGTCGCGGTGACATCGACATCTTCAGGGATCGTCAGCTCATCCAACGGTGCTTAGGGCGGAGGTCTTGGTTTCCCTGCCGGCCCAGCTGCGAGGCGCTCAGAAGCTGTTCGAGTCGACCGGAGGGCTGCACGCCGCCGGGCTTTTCAGCCCAGACGGTGACCGTATGGCCGTCCGTGAGGATGTGGGCCGGCATAATGCGCTCGACGAGCTCATCGGTTGGGCCTTGATGGAAGACCGCCTACCTCTTTCGGGCCGTGTGGTGCTCGTGAGTGGGCGCCCCAGCTTCGAACTCGTGCAAAAGTCACTCGCGACTGGCGCCGCGGCTCTTTGCTCGGTGTCCGCCCCGAGCAGCCTCGCCATCGACCTGGCGGGTGAGTTCGACTTGACGCTGGTGGGGTTCCTGCATGATGGCCGGTTCAAGCTCTACAGCGGTGCCGAGCGGGTTCGGCTTAGGTCATGAGGGCTTGATCTACCTCGGTACACTCGGTCGGGCCCTGTGACCGGCTCAAGCAGCGGGAACGTCGACCTCGACGAGCCTTTCCTCCAGGGCATCTAGCTGCGCCAGGAGCGCCAGTGGGACACGGCCCTCGAAGTTGGCGTAGTGCTCCCGCACCAGGTCAACCTCGTGTCTCCACTCGTGAGCGTCGACTCGCAATAGTTCCTCCATCGTCGCCGCAAAGGAACCGAGCCCTGTCAAGTTGATGGCGCCGTCGGCGGGGAGCCACCCGATCGGGGTTTGCACGGCGCCTCCCGTACCCGGTACGCCGCGGGCGGTTGAGGCCATGTCTTGGTCAGCACACCGCTCGAAGATCCACGCCAAGACCCTGGAGTTCTCGCCGAAACCGGGCCATAGGTATTGCCCGTCCGCACCCTTTCGGAACCAGTTCACCGAGAAAATCTTGGGCAGTTGACCAGGGCCGTTGGCTTCGGCCATGGACAACCAGTGGCCCCAGTAGTCGCCCATGTTGTAGCCGCAGAAGGGAAGCATGGCAAACGGATCCCTTCTTAGGACACCGATGGCGCCGGTTGCCGCCGCCGTCGTCTCGGAACCCATGGTCGAGCCGAGGAAGACCCCGTGGTCCCAGTCGAACGCCTCCCGTACGAGGGGCACGGTGGAACTGCGGCGGCCTCCGAAGAGGATCGCTGAGATCGGCACACCTCGAGGGTCTTCCCATTCAGGGGCCATTAACGGGCATTGGCTGGCGGGTGTGGTGAACCGCGAGTTGGGGTGAGCTGCCGGCCTTCCGGTCTCAGGTCCCCAATCCTTTCCTCGCCAGTCGAAAAGATGTTGAGGCGGTTCCGGGGTCAGGCCTTCCCACCAGACATCGCCGTCGTCGGTGAGCGCAGTGTTCGTAAAGATCGTGCCCGACTGCACCGTCAGGACAGCGTTCGGGTTGGTCTGGTCGTTCGTCCCGGGTGCCACGCCGAAGAAGCCCATTTCGGGGTTGACCGCATATAGCCGGCCGTCCGGGCCAGGCTTCATCCAACAGATGTCGTCCCCGACCGTCTCGAGCTTCCAACCGGGAAGGCTCGGCACGAGCATCGCCAGGTTTGTCTTGCCGCAGGCCGATGGGAACGCTCCGGCCATGTACTTGACCTCACCTCGGGGCGAAGTGACCTTGACGATCATCATGTGCTCGGCCAGCCAACCCTCATCACGGGCTATGACGGAGCCGATGCGCAGGGCCATGCACTTCTTGCCGAGCAAGGCGTTGCCGCCATAACCAGAACCGTAAGACCAGATCTCCAGGTCCTCGGGGAAGTGGGTGATGTGGACGTTGTTGGGGTCGCACGGCCACGCCACGTCCATGTCATCTGGTCCTCTCAGGGGAGCGCCCACTGAATGGACGCAGCGAACGAAGTCCCCATTTTCACCAAGGCCCTCTAGGGCTGCCGTCCCCATCCGGGTCATGATTCCCATGTTGACCACCACGTAGGCGGAGTCCGTGAGCTCGACGCCAGTTCTTGCCATCTCAGAGCCATTCGGGCCCATGGAGAAGGGAATAACGTACATCGTGCGGCCGCGCATGCACCCGGAAAAGAGTGTGCCGAGGGTGCGACGCATCTCGGCAGGTTCAGCCCAGTTGTTGTTGGGTCCGGCGTCTTGCTGGTCCCGGGAGCAAATGAAGGTCCGAGCCTCGACCCGGGCGACGTCCAAGGGATCCGACCGGGCCAGGTAGCTGTCCGGGCGGCCGTGGCTGGACAGGGGGAGGAAGGTCCCTTTTTCCACCAGCTGAGCGCACAGGGTGGCGTTCTCTTCGGCGCTCCCATCGCACCAGTGGACCCGCTCGGGCCGCGTCAAGGCGACGACTTCGTCAACCCACCTCAAAAGCGCCTTGTGGGCGGTCGGTGGCATCGGGCCGATCCTCTCTCACGACGGCACGCAGCCGCATGGTTAGTAACAGGGAAGGTCAGGTGCCGACGACGATGGCGGCTCCCAATAGCCTGCCCGCCGGCGCAGAGCTGGAAGAAGGGCCAGAAGGCCCCATCAAAGAGTGCCTTTGGTCATGGTCTCGACCGTGGGGGGTGGCGCAGGGGTGCCTAGGTCGCCGTCGGGTAGCGCCGTGTAGGCCTGGGGAAGTGTTGCGTCCTGAAAACTGGACCATTGGACAAAACGGGTAACTGTCGGTCAAGGGCGGTGAAGCTCATCCGCCAAGACCAGCCCTCTGAACTGGCCTTTCATACAATTTGGCTGGCTGGCTGGTGTTGAAGGGTTAGCGACAAAACTCGCTGACCAGCGCTGCCACCTAAGAAATAAGGGGGAGAACGATGGACAACGCAGCGTCCGTGGAACGCCTGTACGGGCACATAAGCGCCGGCGACGTCGACGGTGCCGTCGAGCTACTGGCCGAAGGCTTCATCGAGCACGAGCAGACGCCCGGGCTCGAACCGACCAAAGAAGGTACCAAACAACTGTTCCAGATGATGATCGCTGCGTTCCCCGATTTGCGCTTCGACGCCGAAGATATCCTGGTCAGCGGCGACAAGGTCGTTGCCCGCGCCCGCGTCACCGGGACTAACAAGGGCGAGTTCATGGGCATGCCGGCTACTGGCAAGAGCATCAATGTACAGGCCATCGACATCCTGCGCTTCGGTGACGACGGTCTGGTACTTGAACACTGGGGGGTCATGGACACGATGTCGATAATGCAACAGCTGGGTGCCGTACCTCAGGGGCCGCCGGCATAGACCGGCTGCCGCGGGCCGGCTTGGAAGTGGGGAACCATCAGCGGCCTCCGTTGGAGCATTTAGCCGAGCCGACCATCTATAGGTCACCTCTGCGGGTGGCCACTGATCGAGCCAGGACGCGGCGCGCCGCTTGCGAGACTTTTGCTCGGCCCTTGGGATCGCCCCCGCCACCCCTGATGAGGGGCACATGGCCCGTGGCTGACTGCTATGGCTGACCTCAACTACCAAGACGTGCACCTGGAGCTAGGGGAGCGATACCCTCGGCGCCAGAGGCACCGAATAACGAGAGCAGGATTCATTCAGGGCAAATGGTGATGAGCGCCGAATCGGCGTGGACGACAAGGCACAGGGCCCGGTCGTTCCGGGAGCGCCGGGCTCAGTAGGCGGTCGACGGGGGGTCGCCCGATTGTTCGGACTGGGCCTCGAGGACCATCACGACCCTCGGACTGGTCGACCAGTGGTCGTCGGCTTTGGCCTTGGGCTGGAAGATGGCACCGACACCCAGCAAGACCGCCCCAAGAGCTGGCACAACGATGCGTCCCGATCCCACAAGGTCAGAGTACAGCGGGAGGTCGAAGGGCAGGGCGGTTCCTGCGGTGACTGGTCTAGCCGTACGGGGGCGCCCTGGTGGCCCGTGGTTGGTACCCGTGGGCGTACGCAGGCCCAGCATGGGAGGTCACCGGGGCCGGCCCAGGTAGTATCCCTGCCCGTCGTCCGTGCCATGCGGCGACCATTCGGTTCCAGAGATCAGACCGGGACAATCTGGGCGCTTCTTCGGTATCGGCTTGCTCAGAGGACTGGCACTGCCGGAGCACGCCAGTCCCGTCGATCTGCACGGATATGCCTTAGAATATAAGGGGTCTCTGGCAGTGCATAACAGACAATCGGGTGGCGAAAGGCACAGCTCGCCTGAGCCCGTTCGTCGTAAAGCTCTGAGATCCATCTTGGGGGTACTCGGGCAGGATGGTGCCAAGGCCCCACAAGACCAATCTCTTCAGAAGCGTTCCGTTACGCGGTACCCCACGCCGGCAATGGTTTCGATCGCTGGAGGTTCTCCGAGCTTGCGGCGCAGGCGGCTCATGGTGACCTGTACGGTATTGGTGAACGGGTCGGCGTTCTCGTCCCATACCTGGGCCAGGAGGTCTTCGGCGCTGAGCACGCCTTGTTGGGCGCGCATGAGGGCTTCGAGCACTGCGAACTCTTTGGCTGAGAGGTCGAGGCGGCGCCCGTCGCGGCTGGCGGTGTGGTGCAAGGGGTCGAGCTCGATCCCGGCGGCCCGGAAGACCCGGGCTTGGGCCAAGGGCCGGCGCCGGGCGAGGGCGCGGACCCGGAGCACGAGCTCAGGGAAATGGAACGGCTTTGTGAGGTAGTCGTCGGCCCCGAGGCTGAGACCGCTAACGCGCTGCGCCGGCGTAGCCGAGGCGGTGAGCATGAGCACCATTGCGGGGTTGTCACGCTCGGTCACCATCCGGCAAATGGTGTCGCCGTGCACCACGGGGAGGTCGCGGTCCAAGACGACCACGTCGAAGTCGTTGAGGTCGAGCTTGATTGCTGCTTGTACGCCGTCATGGGCGACATCGACGGCCATGCCCTCGTCTTGCAGCCCTTCGACGAGGGCGTCGGCTAGGGTCCGCGAGTCCTCGACGACCAGGACTCTCATGCTGGGGCCTGGGCTGTCGGCATGAACGCGAGGGTCAGGGTGACCACCACGCGCAGGCCACCCTCGGCGAGGGCTTCGAGGTCGAGCGTGCCGCCGTGCACCTCGACGATCGACGAGACTATTGCCAGCCCCATGCCGGCGCCCTTGTCCGACCCGGTCCGCTTGGCACCGATGCGCCGGAACGGCTCGGTGAGCTGTTTGACCTGGTCAGGGTGGAGCACTGGGCCACCGTTCTCGACGACGAGGTGCGCCCGCTTTCCCTCGACGGTGGTGGTGACCCGCGCCCAGCCGCCCGGTTGGTTGTGGCCGATGGCGTTGTCGATGAGGTTGTCGACCAGACGCGAGAGCAATGTCTCGCTGCCGGTGACCCAGGCCTCCTGGTACTGGCGGTGCTCGAAGTCCAGTCCCATGGCCGAGACGGCGTCGGCGCGCCGCTCCATCGCCAGGCGGGCGAGCTCGCTAAGCGAGACGGTCGCCTCGTCGCCGAGCGGCCCGTGCTGGGTATGGGCGAGGGTAAGGAAGCTTTCCAGCATCCGGTCGGCGTGGTCGAGCTCACGGCGTAGCCGCTCGTCGAGCGTTCGGAACTGTGAGGGCACCGGCCCCGGTTTGGCTATGGCCACGTCGAGCGACGTCCGCATCCCGGCGAGCGGCGTGCGCAGCTCGTGGGAGGCGTTGGCGACGAACTGGCGCTCGAACGCGAACGAGCGCTCGAGGCGGTCGAGCAGCAGGTCGAAGGTGTCCGCCAGCTCCTTTAGCTCGTCATCGGGACCGGCGAGGTTGAGGCGCTCGTGCAGGTTGGTGACGGAGATCTCTCTGGTGGTTGACGTGATCTTGTGCAACGGCCGCAGGAACCGCCCGGCCATGAACCAACCGAGCACCACCGAGGCTCCGGCCATGATCACCAGGGCTGTCCCGGAGGCGACCAGGAGCTGGTGCCCGTCGGCGCTGTGCTGGGTGATGCCGGTCACTAGGCTCCCAGTGGGCCTAGGGACCGCATGTGCAGTCGGGTCATTTGTTGTGCGTTGCCACACGGCGAAGTTGACGGCCAACATGGCGGCCCCGGAAGCAGCGAAGACCGTAAAGAACAAAAGGGCCAGTCGCACCCGGATCGTGCGCCGTGGCGGGCGGTGCTGGAGGCCGTAGCCCGCACGCGGCGGGTGCTGCTTCATGTCCTCAGTCATTTCGGCCAGCCGCACCTTGGCCGTGGCTCACTGGGCGTCGACGACGAGGGACGACCTGTGCGCCAAGCACGGGGCGTGCCAGAGGACCTTTGGCGGGAGGGGCCAGGCATGTCCACATGTTCGCGTCTCCATCGCTGACCAGGTCGGCCAGGCCGGTTGCCATCGGCCGTGACCGGTGCGGAGCTGAGGGTACCTCGCCGCGCCTTACAGGGGGATAACAGCCTCGTTTAGGACCGTGTCAGGGGCTCCGGTGTACAACAACAGAAGACCGTCCCCAACCAAGGTGGAGGAGCGAAGTGATGACAAGGCCTTCCGACCATGAGGACTGCGCTAAGCAGGGGCCTGGCAAGAAAGCTTGGCGTCGGCCTGTCCCGGGCAAGTGGCGGGCGGCACTGGCCTTGGCCGGGCTCGTGGCCTTCGGCGCGAGCTGCGGCGGTCCCAACGGCCCGGCTGTCGCCGGCTCCGGGCCGGGCACGGGCAACCGCAGATCGGAATCGACGAGATCGCCAAGCAGGCCGATGGCGCAGATGCTGGCCTACGCGCGCTGCATGCGCAGCCACGGTGTGGCGGACTTCCCCGACCCCACCCCCGTTCCGGGCGGCGGCGCCGGGTTCCGGATCAATGCCGGCCCTGGCAGCGACCTGAACCAGGACAACCCGAGGTTCATAGCCGCCGACCAGGCGTGCCAGTCGCTGTTGCCCGGTGGGGGGCAGGCCCCGCCGCTGTCCGCCCAGAAGCTTGCCGCGGAGGTGAAGTGGGCGCAATGCATGCGTGCCCACGGCCTCCCGGGTTTCCCCGACCCCAATGCCCAGGGCGCGTTCGACAGCAGCAGGTTCGACCACAGCTCGCCGGCGTTCCAAACCGCCAATAAAGCCTGCAAGGCGCTGGAACCGACGGGACCGATTAGTGCTGTGCCCGGGAACGGGTGACCACCACTGCACCGACTGCACGCGCGTTCGGTCGAGCGCCGAACCCTTTCTGGTGAGCGCCGACCCGTCACTAAAGCGCGTCGGCGTCGCTGGCGCAGCGACCATAACCGGTCATTATGAGTGGCCCGGTCCAAATGGCAGCATCTTGGGCTGGTAGCGCCCGATTCGGCGTTCGGCGTGGTCTGAAGTTTCAGCTCGATAGTCTAACCAGGAGCACATAATGTTCACCCGTCCGACGCCGCCTCACCCTTGGCACACTCGTCCGTGAGGTGAACAATATGTGCGCCGCGATTTCCCGAAGGCGTGAAACTCGTCTTAGCGCGGAGCGATGCTCCCTGCCGAATATGCAGCTACTGGCTAGGGAGATGAGCGGATGTGGACCATGCCCAGATCGCCCGCTTCTGTGGCTGACGGCTCGTTAGCCGTGGGCCCGTGACGTCCCCGCGCAGATCACCCGGAACGCCACGTCGAAATCATCCCAAAACACGACTTACCCATCCAGACGCCATACCGAAGGCACAAACCGAATCTGCAACAGCCCGGTGGGCGGTCAGGTTGCGAATACCGGTCGCGCTGCGCGGCCCGACCGGTATGGGCGGTATCTGGCGGGCCTTTCAGCTTGCGTGAACGGCACCTTCTTTCTCCAGGGTCTGGTACACCGACGTGGCCAGGTCGAGCCCCACGTCATCGCTGTCGGTCGCGGTCGCGCTGTTGACCATGGCCGCGCGCGCGGACCGTTCGCGGAAGAGGCTAACGGCGATCAGGGCGAGGTTGCCTCCTGCGGCAGCTCCGATCGTGGTGGTGACGAGCGCGGACAGCCCGGATGTCGCG
>Ga0302320_10020501_pt1 | contig 13186 bp, 12 predicted proteins | sample Bog_T0_3_FD_202130 | JGI IMG/M metagenome (GOLD analysis project Ga0302320, IMG submission 202130) | Peat permafrost microbial communities from Stordalen Mire near Abisko, Sweden - Bog_T0_3 | ecosystem: Environmental > Terrestrial > Soil > Wetlands > Peat | place: Sweden: Abisko, Stordalen Mire...
GAGACCCCGGCCGGTGGAGCAACCTAGAACCATGAAAAATCACGATCGCCAGGCGGATGTGCGTTACAAAGCTCCGGGCCGGTTTCCGGCGGCGTTCACTCTCATTGAACTGCTGGTCGTGATTGCCATCATCGCCATTCTTGCCGCCATGCTCCTGCCGGTGCTCGCCAAGGCGAAAATCCGGGCGCAACAAATCCAGTGCATCAACAACCTGAAGCAGTTGAATTTGTGCGGCATAATGTATGCCGGCGACAATAACAGTGTGTTTGCCATGAATAATCCCACCGCCGCCCTTTCCGCCAATTCTTGGATTCAGGGAGATATGAGCGACACGGTCGGCCAGTATGGCCAGGTCACCCCCGGCGTGCTGGATTCCACCAATCCCATTTGCGATACTTCGGGAAGTTTCTGGCCCTACAATAACAGCATGGGCATTTATCATTGCCCCGGAGATTTAAGCACTACCGGTAACACGCCCAAAGTGCGGAGTTATTCCATGAATGGCTGGATCGGCACCGCCCATGCGCATGACACCGGCATATTTGGGTCCGGTAATCTGGCTTACTTGATTTACCCCAAGGAAAGTACGGTTCATTCAGCGGCCACCACCTGGTATTTGATTGATGAATACCAGACCGTTAACTCCGGCTTCGGCATCAACGACGGTTTTTTTTGGGTGGACATGACCGGCCAGTATCCGTGGGCCAATTCCGGCTTGCACACCGATTTTCCCGCCACCCGGCATAACCGTGGATACGGGCTTTCATTTCTCGACGGCCATGCCGAAATCTATAAATTCCTCGACGGTCGCTCCAGCTATCCGTTTTCGGCCAGTGTCAATTCGCCGCCCAACCCTGATTTTGCCAAGCTGCAAAGCATCACCACGGTCCATGACTGACAGTCAGAATCAATTTATATATGTTTCAATTTGCGAGGGATTTTTGCCGCTGGTTGCTGGTGGGCTTTTTGGGCATCGGCTTGTGCGCGCGTGCGGTGGCCGCTCATGCTGGTCTCTGGACCACGGGTTATTTTCCGGGCTATGAGCAAAATGGCAATCTGCCGGCTTCAGACCTTGATTTCAGCGCCTTAACCCACGTCATCCATTTTTCGGCGGTGCCAAATTCCAACGGAACCCTGAACAGCGGTGTCAATTACATCACTTGGGCCAATTCCACAAACTTGGTGGCCCTGGCTCATGCGGCGGGAGTGAAAGTGCTCATTTCGGTGGGCGGCGCTGACACGGAAACCGCCTTTAAAAGCGCCACCACCTCCAGCAACCTTCCCATTTTTATCAACAGCCTCACGAATTTCGTGGCGGCGCGGGGCTACGATGGGGTGGACATTGACTGGGAACCCTGCCCCTCATCCGATTTTCCGCTCTATACCAATCTGGTGACGAATCTGCGCGCTGCACTGAACCAGCTTGGCCAGCCTGAATTGTTGACGGTGGCGGCGGCGGCTTACCCGCCTTACGGAGACTCGGCCACGGCGGAATACACCATGTTCGCCGCATTTCAAGACCAGTTGGATCAGATTAACATAATGACCTATGACCTGTCCGGACCCTATGACGGCTGGGTGACTTGGTTTAATTCTCCGATCTACGATGGTGGATACCGTTTACCCAGTTCCGGGGCCCTTGTGCCTTCGGTGGACGGATCGGTTAATAATTTTATCACCAACGGCGTTGCCCCGGGGAAACTGGCCGTCGCCGCGGCTTTCTATGGCTGCGTTTGGACTGGCGGTGCCAGCTCCCCGGCCACCGGCTTCACCCAACCGCGGCAATCATGGATCAAGGCGCCCACAGCCACCGCGTATCGCTATACCGACATCATGGCCGGTTATTATTCATCCAATTCGTATCAATGGGATGCCAGCGCCCAAGCCGCCTACCTCAGCATCACCAATGCGAATTCCACCAACAATGCATTCGTTTCATACGATGACCAGCGCACCTGCCAGGCGAAGGTAAATTACGTCCACAATCGAGGGCTGGGCGGCATCGCCATCTGGGAATTGGGGCAGGACCATGCGGCCGGCACTGCCGATCCACTGCTGCAAGCCATCAAAGAGGCAGTGGGCGCGTATCGCCCCGCCAATCTTCAGCACAGCCGCCAGGATCTGAACCCGATTTCCACCGGTATTGCCGGGGTTCAGCCGGTCAAGGATGACAGCGCAAAGACCAACCAGGCCGGACATTTTTATCAGGCACAAACATTGCCTTGAGCTTTCTGATGTATTATATAGCCCGGCCATGATTCATTGGCCGCCACCGACTTACTGATGTTGCTGATAACCGCAGTATTATACCGAAGGCTGGCGCTACGCCTGGCCCTGTTTGGCGTGTGCGGGCTGGCCGTGGCCGCGCGCGCGGCTTTCTGGACCACAGCTTATTATCCGGGCTATGAGCAGGAATACATGCTGCCGGCTTCAAATATTAATTTCACCGCCGTAACCCACGTCATCCATTTTTCGCTGGTGCCAAATTCAGACGGAACTTTTAACAGCAATGTCAATTTCATCACCTGGCAAAATTCCACGAACCTCATAGCGCTGGCACATGCGGCGGGAGTGAAGGTGCTCATCACCGTGGGCGGAGGCGGCTCGGAAACGGGGTTTCAAGGTTCTACCAGCCCCGGCAACCTGCCCGTGTTTATCAATAACCTGACGAATTTTGTCGCGACCCGCGGTTACGACGGGTTGGACCTTGATTGGGAACCGTGTCCTTCGTCTGACTTCCAGCTTTTTACCAATCTGGTAACGGGCCTGCGTTCTGCCCTGAACCAGCTTGGCCGGCCCAAGTTGCTGACCGTGGCGGCCGAGGCGTATCCCCCCTATGGAGATTCGGCAACGGCGGAGTACACCATGTTCGCCGCGTTTCAAAGCCAGTTCGACCAGATTAACATAATGACTTATGATTTGTCGGGACCCTACGAAGGTTGGGTCACATGGTTTAATTCCCCGATTTATGATGGCGGCTATCGGTTTCCCAGTTCCGGCGGCTTGGTGCCTTCGATAAACGGCGCAGTCGGCAATTTTCTCATGTACGGTGCCAGCCCCGGCAAGCTGGCCGTGGGCATGGCCTTCTACGGATATGTCTGGACGGACGGCACCGGCTCCTCGCCCAGCAGCATCACCCAGCCCCGGCAGTCTTGGATCAACGCGCCAACGATCACGGCAGTTCGTTACACCGACATCATGGCCGATTATTATAAATCAAATTTATACCAGTGGGATTTGAGCGCCCAAGCCGCCTATCTGAGCATCACCAACGCCGCTGTAACCAATAACGCCTTTATTTCCTACGACGATCAGCGCGCGTGCCAGGCCAAGGTGAGCTTTGCCCGCAATAATAATTTGGGTGGCGTCATGATCTGGGAATTGGGGCAGGACCATCAGGCGGGCACGCCCGACCCGCTTCTGGAGGCCGTCAAGCAGGCGCTCGCAACGCCCGGACGCAGCACGGTGCAATTCAGTGGCCATGACCTGACCGTGGCTTTCCAAACGATTCCGCTCGGTTCTTATGAGGTGCAATGGAGCAGTAATTTGGCCTCCGGTTTCTGGAACTCCCTGCTCACCACCAATATCACCGGACTGGGCGGGACCCTGCAGGTCAAGGATTCCGGTGCGCTGACCAATCAACCCACGCGCTTTTATCGCATCCTGACACCACCGTGAGCCTTATTATAAGATGAAATTAAAATCCTCCATCACCAAGGCATTTCTCGGCCTGCTGCTTGGCACTGCCCCTCTCTTTGCCGGCACTTTTGTTTTTGCTGACAGCTCCGCCCCGCCAGCCCTTATACCGCTGCCACAAAAGATGGAACTTCGCACTGGTGCGTTTACGATCTCGCCAGCCACGCGGATTTATACCGACTTTGCCTCGCGTGAAACGGGAAAGGTACTGACCGATCATCTGGGTCCATCCACCGGCTATCCTCTCGAAACCTCCACCAAATTATTTGGCAGCGCGTCCATTTCCGGCGGTATTTTACTGACCACCAAAAATGCCGACACCAATCTCGGCCCGGAAGGTTATGAACTCAGCGTGTCACCGGATGGTGTTGTGATCCGCGCGCCCAGCCAGACAGGCCTGTTTTATGGCGTGCAAACGTTGTTGCAGTTGCTGCCGCCGGAAATTTTCGCCACGAATTTGGTGGCCAATGTGGCCTGGAAAATCCCCTGCGTGCGCATTGAGGACTGGCCGCGTTTTCAATGGCGCGGATTTATGCTGGACGTCAGCCGCCATTTTTTCAACAAGTCCGAGGTGGAATTTCTTCTGGACGGGATGGCGTTGCATAAATTGAATGTGTTTCACTGGCATCTGACCGACGACCACGGCTGGCGGATTCAAATCAAAAAATATCCCCTGCTCACCCAGGTCGGCGCGTGGCGTGCCGGCGTCGGCTTTGGCTTCGCTTCCAACACCACAACCGCTTATGGGCCGGATGGACGTTATGGCGGATTTTACACGCAGGACGACATTCGTGAAGTGGTGAAATACGCCGAGGCGCGGCACATTACCATCGTGCCGGAAATCGAAATGCCCGGCCACTCGACGGCCGCGCTGGCGGCGTATCCGCAATACAGTTGCACCGGCGGACCGTTTGAGCCGGCCATGACTGCGGGTGTTTTCACCGGCATTTACAACCCGGCCAATGAGGCAACCTTTCAGTTTCTGGCCGACGTGCTGGGCGAAGTCATCCCGCTGTTTCCGGGGAAATACATCCACATCGGCGGCGACGAAGTGCCGAAGGACACCTGGAAAAACAGCGCCGACTGCCAGGCGCTCATGCGCCGTGAAGGCCTCAAAAATGAGGAGGAATTGCAGAGCTGGTTCATCCGGCGCATTGAAAAAATCGTCAATGCGCACGGGCGTTCGATGATTGGCTGGAGCGAAATTTTGCAAGGCGGTCTCGCCCAGAATGCGGCGGTGATGGACTGGATTGGCGGGGCCAAGGAAGCGGCGGCCCAGGGTCATAACGTCGTCATGACGCCAACAGCCTATTGCTATTTTGATTTCTACCAGTCCAGCAATCACATCACCGAACCGAAAGCCGCCGCCTGGGGCAAGCCGCTGACCCTGGAAAAAATGTATGCCTTTGAACCCCTGCCCACGAACGTGCCGCCGGAGTTGCAATCGTACATCCTCGGTGCCCAGGGCAACCTCTGGACGGAACAGATCACGAATTTCAAGCAGGTGGAATACATGACTTTCCCGCGTGCCTGCGCTCTCGCTGAAGTCACTTGGTCAGCCAAGGACGCCCGAAACTGGAGCGACTTCAGCAACCGGTTGCAAGTACACCTTCGTCGGCTGGACGAATTGAACATCAATTATCGCCATCTGCGCGATTGAGGGTTTGATTTTGCCCCGTCACTTGACCGTATTGGTCAACGGCGCGAGGCCTTGAATCCGCACTTCCAACTTGTCGCCGCTTTGAATGGGCCCTACGCCGCTTGGGGTGCCGGTGAGAATGACGTCGCCGGGCAGGAGCGTCATGTTATTGGAGACAAAGCTGACGATTTCGTGGGGCTTGAAAATTAGCTGGCTCGTGTTGGAATTCTGGCGGAGCTGGCCGTTTTGATACTGCTGGATGCTGAGGTCGGCGGGGTCCAGCATCGTTTCCACGTACGGGCCGAGGGGCGTGAAAGTGTCAAAGGACTTGGCGCGGGCCCATTGCGACTCTGATTTCTGGATAACGCGGTCGCTGATGTCCTGGGCCGCGGTGTAGCCGAAAATATAACGCGCCGCCTGGGTGGGCGATACGCCGCGGATTTTGCGCCCGATGACGATGACCAGTTCCGCCTCGAAATCCGTGCGGTGCTCGGGATGGGGAATTTCAATCTTGCCGCCGTCGGGCAGCAGCGACGTGGGGGCCTTGAGCCAGATGAGCGGTTCCTTGGGCAATTCACGCTTCATCTCGCGGGCATGGTCCAGATAGTTGACGCCCACGGCGATGATTTTGCTGGGAACCACCGGCACAAGCGTTTTTAGGCCCCGGCGCGGCGGCGGGATTTTGTCAAATGAGGGTGATCCAAAAACGTCGCCCCGCAGCCGGAACAACTCGCCCTCCACCACTTTGGCGTGGAAGATTTCTTCGCCTTGCTGGAACCGTCCGATGGCAGCCATAAGGTATGTTTTGTGTTTAGCGGTTTTCGATTTGCGAACCGCTGGAAAAGAGTTTGCCTTGAAAATCGTCAATCGTAAATCGGAAATGAGAGGTGGGATTCGCGAAATGCAAAGGCGGAAGCGGCAATTTGCATGGGCAGAAAACGCCAAATGAGGTTAATTTGGGGTCCGGCATGCTTATTTCGACGCAATAACGATGGCCCCCTTTGTGCTGGCCATATCGGGTGGTTTTCAAAGAGTAAGTTGTATGAAAAAAGTCTTTTTGTTCGCAGGGCTTTCGGCGTTGCTCGCCTTGACCCAGATTGTTCACGCCACTCCCGTCAGCCGGGGCACTTTAAGCGTTAGTGGCGGGATAAAACTCAACGTCGAGCGTGACATTCTTGCCAAATCCACTTCCTTTACCATCGTTGAAAATTCACCAGTTCCAAGCCCGCCTGCGGCCACCCCCAAAAGTGCCGGTTCAGCATCCCCCGCGGCTGCCGGTTCAGTGTCTCCAGCGCAGGGCAGGACGGCTCGCCCCGGTAATGCACAGGCAGCTGCCGGTCCCAGCCGGGTGGCCCCGACGTTGTCCTCGCTTGGGCCAGTGGTGGCCTCGCTGGTGGACGCTTCCGGAACGACCCTGGGTGCTTCCACGAGCAGCCGTTACGGCTATGGGCCAGGCCAAATTAGCGTCGCTGGGCATGGAACCCCTGTAGGGTTGCAGCCATTCTCACCCACGCCTGCAAAGCCCGCTCCGCAGGCCTCTGTCCCGGATGGCGGCGAAACGGCGGTATTGCTGGGCATCGGACTTTTGGGCGCAGTCCTGATGAAGAAAAGATTCGCCGCACAGGGAGCGCCGCTGTTTGGCCGTAGCCGCGTGAGTTGACGGTATTTCGAGCCGTTTCGCCTTCGCCCCCGTCCAAAACGCTGGTCACTTTTTCCACCACGCCCGGGATAGGTTGCCAAACTGAAATTCCACGGATCGGAGCAACGTCCTTTTCGCCAGAATCGCCAATGGTATGGCCAGCGCAGTCGAGGCCACCACGTCCGACAGATGATGGCATTCCAGTGCAATGCGTGACCACATGACCGCCAGCGCGTAAACCGCCGCCACCGCGCCCCAACCGCGATGCACCAGCCATGCCGCTCCCGCCAAACCCACAGCCGTAGCAGCGTGTCCCGACGGAAATGAACTAAATTCGTATTTCCCAATAATCCAATGGCCGTCGTGCCAGACGCCGTAAAATCCCTGGGCCGCGTGCGCGAGCGGACGGGTGCGCCCAAACAAAATGCGCAGGATGAGTCCGGCCAATCCGGTGAGTTCACAGGTGAGCAGGACAAAAAAAATCCTCGCCGCCACGGCCGGACGGTTCAGCAGCATAAATACCATGGCGAGAAAAATCCCCGCGGCCGCCGGTACCCAGCCTTCGCCGAACTTGGAACACCACCACGCCAATTGATGCAGCGGATGGTTTCGGGACGCATCCAGCGCGGCATCTACGGAGTGGTCCAGCGGCCAGGCCAGCGCCACCGCCATGGCGCCGGCCAGCAGCCAGACCAGTCCGTTTACCAGCGGCTTTTGCGGCAGTGACATGCGCGAATGTAGGCATTGTGCCGGCAAAAAAAAATCCAAATCGTCCGGCGAACCGGCCGGAGCCCGGACTGACTGGCCTCCCCTCAAAAAAAGTTGGAGACTCCTCACGCCGTCTCCTTCATCCTGAAGCCGACCAATGCAGTCCTTGTTTGAAAAACTTGCCGCCAAACCGCAACGCTCCATCCTGCTGTTGAGCCTGGTGCTCCTGCTGGCCGGCAATTGGATTTTGCCACTGACCGACCGCGACGAAACGCGCTTCGCCGAGGCCTCGCGCGAAATGCTTCAGCGCGACGACTATGTGGTGCCGTGGTTCAATGGCCATTGGCGCTTCGACAAACCGATTTTGATTTATTGGTGCCAGGCCGCGAGCTACCTGGTGCTGGGGGTCAACGGCTTCGCCGCGCGCCTGCCCTCGGTGCTGTTCACCACCGCCACCGCGCTGTTGCTGGTGCGCTGGGGCAGAAAAGTTGCTGACGCGAAAAGCGCCTTCATTGCCGGCGCAATGTTTCTTGCCGGGCTGCACGTGGCCATTATCGGGCGCGTGGCAACGGCGGACATGGCGATGGTTTTCTTTTTTACGCTCGCGGTGTGGAGCGGCTGGGAATTGACCCGGCCAGAAAACTCCTTGCGCAAAATTTGGTGGCTGGTTTTTTACGTGACGCTCGCGCTGGGCTTTCTGGCCAAGGGCCCGGTCGCATGGCTCCCATTGGGCGGGTTGGTGCTGGGCCGCGTGCTGCGGAAAGATTCGTTCCGGCTGCCCCTCCCGGAAACCGTCGCGGGACTTTGTGTGACAGGCGGGTTGGCAGCGGCCTGGGGAATTCCCGCGCTCGAACAAACCAATGGACAATACTGGACCGTAGGCATGGGCGAGCATGTCATCCATCGCTCAACGGGTGTGATTGATGGCCATGGCCTCTCCGGGGTGGGTGGATTTATCGGAACATTCCCTCTCTACTTTCTGACGTTCTTAATCAGCTTTTTACCGTGGACAATTCACAAGCCGGAGGGATTTGAACCTTTGTTTGAACGCCTGCGCCAAAAAGGAACTTGGTGGTCTGTTTTGGGATCGAGTCTGCGAATTTTATTTTTCATCTTGTACATTCCAATTAAAATCTGGCGGTGGTGGCCGGAACGCTACCGCGACCCGCTCAGTTGGTACTTGTTGCTGCAGACCCTAATTGTCTTCCTTGCGTTTTCCTGCGTGCGTACCAAGCTCCCCCACTACACCTTGCCCGCCTTTCCGTGTATCGCGCTGTGGCTGGCTCTGCAACTTCGTTCCGATCAAAACAGCTTCGCCTGGTTCCAAAAACGGTTCGCCATCATGTTTGCCATTGTTCTGGTACTCATGCTCGGCCTTGCCCCCTTTGCCCGCAGCCATATCCTTACTGAAAATCTTTGGGCTGCAGTGCAACCCCACATGCGCCCGAACACCAAGGTCGGCTGCTTCGGCTATGGGGAATCCAGCCTCGTCTGGAAATTCCGCAGCGTGACCACCAACATCGTGGTGCTGGGCGAGGAGAAAAAAGCGCGTAACTTCCTGACCAACGACCCTCCCTACATCCTCGTGCTCCCCACCAAGGACGTGGCCACCTTGCCCGACACCAACGGCCTCCAACTCCAAGTCCACGGCCTCGACATGGTAAAATTCAAAAACTGGGACCTGACAGCGATTGTGCGGTAGTGGCACGGGCGTCTTTGCCAAGCCGAGGTTCGGCCCCGTGCGTTTCAAAAAACTGGCTTGAACTTGCTGAAACTAGCCTCACCCCGGGTTCACAAATTCCGGGACGTGTCCATGCGCTCGTGTAAAATGCGCACGACATAAATAGTGTCGTTAATTGCGCGGTAAAAAATCCGGTGATGCCCCACCGCCAGGACTTTAAGAGTTGGTTTCACCGAGGGACGGCCTGCGGAAGGATTGTGCAAAATAACGTGTAGCGCGTCATTGATGCTGGCGCGGTATTTTGCCAGTTGCGATTCACCCCATGTGGTAAGCGTGTAGGAGAGAATGTCACGAAAATCCTCTTTTGCCCGCTGCGATAGCTCGAGGCGGCGTTTAGGGGATGACATCAGGATTTGTCGGGAGGTTATTGGCCGCGTGGATCCGCGCCTCCTGTTCTACCTGTTTGAGCAAATCCGGCGTGTAAGGAACAGTGCGGCCTGCGGTAATGTCGCGCTCACCGGTTTCAAGTGCTGCCAGAAGCCGGCCATGCTGGTCGTCCTGCTCGCGCATACGTCGAACGGCATCGCGCACCATTTCCGTGGCATTGCTATAATAGCCGCTTTCGACCTTGGTTTTGATGTATCCTGCATCCACCGGCGGGAAGTTTATGTTCATTTTTTGCCGCTTATTTGATTAAATTAAGCACATATTTGTAGCATAATCAGGGCATCTTAGCAATAGTGGAAATTCAAAGCGAATGTGTTCCCGCGTCTTGGCGAGTTGCCAGCGCTCCATCTGCGAAGGTTCACGGTTTCAATGCGCAAATACTTCGGGGAAATCTCTCCCGGCAATCTGCGAATACACCTGGGTTAATTACGTGCGGGCGTCTCCTGGCAATAGCTACTTCGCCCCCGGCATCACAGCTTCTTGAATCGTCTTTACTGGCAGGAACAACTCAAGTTCATTCGACGGCAGGGAAACGAAGCCAAACTGCTCGTAGTAGCCTTTGGCAGCTTGGTCTTTCGCGTCCACGAAAAGGCCAATCCCGCCCGCCGTGTTGAAGATCTCGATAAATTTGCCCATGGCCGCAACCAGCAGGGCTTTCCCGATGCCCTGCCGTTGGCACTCTTTGGCGACCGCCAACCGGCCGAGCCTGACGCCGGATACGTCGCGCGGTAATTTCCTGGCTTCCGCCGGTGAAAGTGATTCAGATTTTATCTGGCAGAGATTGAGGGAGAAAAATCCCACGATGGGCTTTGGCTCGGGCGCGTCTTCATCCACCAAAACAAACGTCCGTGAGATCCCGCGCTCCGCGTGTTGACGCGCAGTTTGTTTGAGAAAGAGATTGAGCGGTTCACTCCCGCAGTCGAATCCGTCCCGGTCGTGAAACTTCGCCAACAGTTCAACCCTGCGCACGCACAGTACCTTTGAACGCCTTTACCGCGTCCTTGAGTCGTTTGTTGGGTTTGGGCGGATGGTCGAACAACGCCAGCACCATCCGGGCGTCTTTCTGCGACAGACGAAGGACCGACTCACGCTCGACCACCCTTTGCGCTTCCTGGTATGCCGTTTGCACGACGAACTGGTTGACGGTCGAGCCCAAAAGCTCCGCCGCCTGTTCCAACGTCACGCGCACTCTGCCCGAAACGCGGGCGGTTATCCGCTTGCGAGGTTCTTCTAAAGTGTGCTGCATGCATTCATGGTGCCACTTTGGCACCAGGTTGTCAACCGACTTTCCCTGCTATCGCGGTACCAGTGCGAGTCATTGTAGCGAAAATAGTGAGAAACTGTCGAGGAACGGCAAATTATCATTAATTTCATAACCACATCCATCCTTGGTTAAATTCCCCCGCCATTCCCCCGCATCGCATTCTCCCGGCAAATCTGAGAATAAACCTCCGCCAGCGGCTTCTTGGAGCGGGGCAATTTTGGATCCTTGAAATCCACCCGCAGCAAACCGAATTTTTTCGTATAGCCAAACTGCCATTCAAAATTGTCCATCAGCGACCAGTAAAAAAATCCGCGCACATCCACTCCGGCGGCCATGGAGCGATGCAGTGCTTCCAGATTCTGCCGCAAATCGAGTTCGCGGAACGGTTCGTCGTCCGAGGCCGCGCCGTGCTCTGTTATGTAGATGGGCAGGCGGAATTTGCGGCGCAGGTACGCCAGAATTTTTTCCAGGCCTTCGGGATAACGCTCCACCATGTCATCGCAGACAAAACCGAACTCCTTCAAATCCTTCACCGGCGTGCCACTGGCCGGGATCATCGCTCGAAAATGGTGAAACCGCACGCGGCCATAGTAGTTCAGGCCGATGAACGTGGACGCCCGCCGCCGCCAGCCGCCCAGGAACGCATCGAGCACAAATTTGTTGAACGTGTAATGGCAGGCCAGGGCCGTCGCGCGGTCCCACGGGGAAAAATGCTGGTTCGCGTGAAAAAAAGTCCAGTTCTTGGCGATGCCGACTTCCGGCTTGCGCCCGGCATGGCCTTCACGACGAATGACCCGGCTCGCCTGCGCATGGGCCCGCGCCATGTGTTCGATCACGCGGCGGAACTGGCCCAGCTTCCACTTGCGTTGCGGCGGAAACCCGCCCAGCAGATAAGCCACGCAGGCGTATGTGTCCGGCTCGTTGAATGTGTTCCAAAGATGCACCCGGTCCTTCAGCGCGGCGACCAGCTTACGGACGTAATCCACAAACGCGGGAATGGCCGCTGCGTTTGTCCACCCGCCGGCCGCGTTGATCCAGGGCGGGTTTGAAAAATGATGCAACACCACCATGGGCGTGATCCCCGCTGCGCGCAACCGGCCGAGGACGTCCACATAACGCGCCAGTTCGTTTTGATTCAGCGGCGCGAAGGGCGCGGATTGCAACCGCGACCATTCGATGCCAAAGCGATACGCATTCATGCCGAGCTGGCTCATCCAATCAATGTCTTCCGGGTAACGGTGATAATTGTCACAGGCAATGTGGCAGGTGCCCCCATCAAGCGCGGTAAAATGCGTCCACTCGTTTTCGATGTGGCCTTCCACCTGCGTGGGCGAAGTGGCCGCGCCCCACAAAAAACCGGGCGGGAATTTCAGGAGGCTCTCACTCATCGCGCAGCTTCTACCGCCTTTTCGACGGCCTGAAATAATTTCTTCGGCGCGCAGTCCATCCAGGCGCGGAATTTTTCCGTTGGCAACCGGTCGGGCAGTTCCGCCAGGCGGTCCAGGTTGAAGTTATTTTCCGCGACGCCGATGCCGAACTGCTGCGCGTCCATGGCGTTGACCTGCTGCTCCACGTGGTTCTCCACCGGCACCAGAAACAGCGGTTTGCCCAGCCACGCGGCTTCACTGACGGATTCGAAGCCGGCGGTGCAGACCACGTTCCGGCACGCGGCCATCATTTTCAAAAACTTTTCGCCGTCGAGCTTGTGAAAGGTCAGCGCGGGCGAATAGTGGAACTCCGCGAGGGCGCCGGGCTTGTCATAAAAGCAATGCAGCCGGGTCTGGGGATGCGCGTCGCTCCACTGGATGATCTGCGCGGCATAACCGTGATTCAAAAGATAGACGAGCGTGAATTTCCCCTCGGGATCAGCCTGCAGGCTGAAGAGCTGCTTTCGCAATATCGGCGGGCCCACAATAATGCGCTTGGTCGGCAAGTCCGGCGCCTCGTACAAGGACAGCGCCAGCTTGGTGGCACGGGCTCCGAGCAGCCACGTGTAGATTTTCATGCTGAAAATTTGTTTCCACAATTGCGGCGCGCGGACGTATCCCGGATGCTGAAACATGAACTGATGTCCGATCGCCACCACGGGCGGGCGGTGCCGCCGGGTCAGTG
>Ga0302320_10020505_pt1 | contig 13186 bp, 8 predicted proteins | sample Bog_T0_3_FD_202130 | JGI IMG/M metagenome (GOLD analysis project Ga0302320, IMG submission 202130) | Peat permafrost microbial communities from Stordalen Mire near Abisko, Sweden - Bog_T0_3 | ecosystem: Environmental > Terrestrial > Soil > Wetlands > Peat | place: Sweden: Abisko, Stordalen Mire...
AGGTGTTTTGCGCCAATGACATCACGCGCCGCCAGGGCGACGCTGCGCTGCGTGGCCGCCGGACGTGCCGAGCGCGCAGAGATACCGATCAGAGCCGTCGGCTGGTCAGGGTTGCCAGCCAGCCGATGGCCAACGGCGGTGCCGTTCAAGGAACCGATGGAGGCTGCCGTCAGGCGGCGTGCAGAGGACCAGCCCTTCGCTGTATTGTGCCTCGATCTTGATCGCTTCAAGGCAGTCACCGAGATGCTGGGCCGTCCGGCGAACGACACGTTGCTGTGCCAGGTTGCGGCTTGCCTGCGGCGCTGCGGGCACGACTGCGTCGTGATCGTCTGCCTGTGCGGCGATGAGTTGGATTTTGTGGTGGCGGGGCGGTGGTTGCGGTGTTCGACTTAGCTGTGGTTCATACGATAGCATTCTTGAAATACCATTGCGTTCAAAGAAATAATTGACAAAGCTGTCGATCATGTCACAATGCCATTGGAAAGGCAGCCCCCATGGAACTCAGCCGGTTCAATTACCTGAATGCCGAAATCGCTGGCACGGCATCAGCGGTCCAGATACTTCAGCTCGAAGGGACCGTCCATCAATTCATTTCCAGCCATGTGACAGACGTCGCTTTGGCCCGCCGCACGGTCGCGACCATCGCAAAGCGAACGTGCCCGCATTGCACGGGCCACGATGTCGTGCTGCACGGCAAGGACCAGAACCGCCGCCAGCGGTTCCTCTGCCGGACCTGCGGCAAAACCTACAACATCATGACCGGGACCCCTATGGCACGCGCCCGCAAGCCCGAGAAATGGTGCGCCTATCTCGGGTTCATGACGGATCACACGACGGTTCGCCGGATCGTCCAGGCCGGCATAAGCCTCAACCATGTGACGGTCTGGCGCTGGCGACACCGGTTCCTCGCCGCGACCGCTCATGACAACGCTGCCCTTCTCTGCGGGGTGATCGAGGTGGACGACATTTTCTTCCCCCGATCGTTCAAAGGTCATCGCGGCTGGCAGAAGGGCGTTCCTCCGGCAAATCGAAATGCTCGTGGGTGCTCGGGGGACGCGGGTCGGAGCGGCCGGACCAATGACCGCGTGCCAGTATTGACCGCGCTGGATAGCAGCGGCGGGATCTGCCAGGACTTGATTTCCGTACCGGCTTGTCTGGGATCGGTTCTGGATGGGCGAATCGCGGCCGGATCGGTTCTTTGCTCTAATGGCGCACCTGCGTTACGGCACCTTGCGGCCAAAGCGAGAGCGGAGCACTGGCCGGATGTCGGCACCATGTGCGGACCCGATCAGGACCACAGGAGCCGGCCAATGGATCAACCACCTGCATTTCTCGGTCTCGATCGAGTCAATGAACACCATGATCAACTGAAGGCATTGGTGAACGGGCGTTGCTGTGGCGTCGCAACGAAGTACCTACGGAACTATCTCGGTTGGCACCGATGCATGTGTCACTCCGGCTTTGTTGGCACGACACTATTGACGCGCGCACTGGTCTAAGCACGGCTGCTGGATATTATGTCGTCCTACGGTCAACCAGGCTGCAAGCCGAGCGATCTCTGCGCTGCATCATGACTGTCCCTAGCTGCCGACGCCAATGGCTGATTCATGGTGTCATTATCTTTAAAATCCGTTATCTTTGAAATTTGGTTGCAATGCGGCTGCTTCGTCCATTTCAGGCAACCTGATTGCATGTCAAAATATTCCCTTCACAGTAATTGAACCGGACTCATCGCCTGCACATCAAGTATCTTATTGTTACATAAAAGAACTGTAACCATACAGTCGCATGTCCCACAGCGAAGTCGAACAGCGCGACCCCGTCGCCCCCCCGGTCCCAACAGCCCCCACCCCCCATCAAGGCCGCCGTGGCCCAGCCTCCTGCAACGCCAAATTCTGCTCCGCCAGATCCGCCGCCGCACTGCTCGGATCCAGCGTCTGCGCGCGCTGCCAATCAGACCGGGCCCCAACCTCATCGCCGCGACGCTGCCGCAGAATACCCCGTTCCAGCAACGCCTCCGGGTCGTCCGGAACCAGCGACAACGCCCGGTCCACGTCACGCTCCGCCTGGTCAAGACGTTCCTCCCGCCGCCAGGCGCGGGCCCGCAGCACCAGAGCATCCGCGCGCTGTCCGTCCAACGACAGGGCCTGCGTCAGATTGGCCACCGCCGCATCTAGCCGGCCCAGATCACCCGCCGCCCGCGCCCGGTCGATCAGCAAGTCCGCATCGTCGGGCGCCAGCGCCAGCGCCGCCGTTGCGTCGTCAAACGCCCGGTCCGGCTGGTTCGTCATCAACCGCGCCTGCACCGCCTGCGCCAAAATCGAAGCCCGAGCCAATTCCGGGGCGTTACTGGAACGGGCCAGTTGCTCCAGCAAGCCTGCGCCCATATCGGGCTGCCCCGAGGCAATTTGGGCCAGAGCCTGGCAATGCATCGCCCCATCGCCACCGCCCTTCGCCCGCCAGGCCTCCGCTTCCGCCATCGCACCGTTCGGGTCGTCGGTCAGCAGGGCCAGGCAATGTTCATAGCTATCGCCCTGAGCGATACGTGGCGGGAATGGTGGCACCGGCAATGCCTCCGCCAACGGTTCGTCCGCTGGCGAACTCCGGGACCACCAAACCGTCCCCCCCGCAACCAGCAACGCCAACAGGGCCGTCCCGCCCGCCATGACAATGCGCCTATCCATGCACGGCAGTTTAGCCGGTTCGGGTGAAATAGAGAAAGGCGTTCTGGCCAATGTGGGAGCCCGGCGGCGATTGGCCAAAGGGCGGGAACGGGACACTGCCAAGGCAGCCGGTGAAGATACTGTCGTGGATCAACACGTCCCGCCGGATGGTCGGCCAAACGGTTTCAGACAGCACGTCCTGATCGACATGATCATTCTCGACCCGCCACGCGGTATAGGCCTGCATCAACGCGGCCGGCGGCGGTAAAATCCCGCCAACCCCGCCCCACATGCCAGCCAGCAACAGGTCAGTGTGAGAGTACCAGTCGCGCATCGCGTGAAAATGATAACGTGATTGCAACCACGCATCAACAGCCACGCGCTCCTTCACGCACAGCAGCGAGTCGGCGTCGCGGATCAGGAATCGCTTCACCGCCGGGTCGGCGATGACATCGAACCGCCACAACAATTTTCTGTGAACCGGCACGCCAAGCGGCAGGCTCATCGGCCGCATCTGCACCCCACGCGCCGTCAGATCGGCAACAAAGCCCGCCTCCACGCTGGAATCATAGTACAGGCGGATCGTCCAGCCAGGGAACAAATGCGGCAGGATCCGCACGTTTTCCAGCAGCGGCACGCGATAGCGCGCCTCATTGCCCCACAGGCAATAGGCGATCACGTTCTCCGCCGGGTTCAGCGGGTTAAACGGCGGTGGCAGGCTGGATGGCATCGCCGCCAGCGGTGCCCGTCCCCCGAACTTCCGGTCCTTCGCTTCCAACGCCGCTCGGCCTGACACGACGGCCTCGTCAGTGCGCCCGATGCGGTTGAAGGCATCCGCCAGGCAATCGTGCACGTTCGGACTGTCGGACCCTGCGGCGAGCGCGTGCTGGCTTTCGGCGATCGCGCCGGCGGTGTCGCCGACCGCCAGCAGGAACACGCCCAGGTTCTCACGGATCGCGGCGGTGGCCGGGAATTGCGCCAACCCCGCGCGCAGCATTGCGACCCCGTCGCCCAGCCGCTGCGCGCTGTAGAACATCAGACCCAGAAACAGGAAGTCGTCGGCCGTCGTCGTGCCGTCGGCGGCCGCGACGGTCATCAGGCGTTGCTGAATCTCAACCGCCTCGGCCAAATCGCCACGCGCATAACGATCGCGCGCCGCCTGGCGCAGTTCATCCACGCTGGCCGGGGCAGGGGACGTGCCTGGCTGCGCCAGGGAGACGGTGGCGCTGCGCGTCTCCGCCAGAATCCTGCCGCGGACCACCGTTTCGGCATTGCCGCGCATCCAGTCGGCCGCGTTGCCGCCAGACCAGGACATCGGCCTAGCGCGGCAGCAGCAGGACGTCGGCCTCGGCCGTGGCACTGACTGGCACGTCCTCGGCAACGGCGGCGGGCGGCGCCGAACCGGCCGACGTCATCGCCATTCCAACGGTGGCGCGCGGCATCATCGGCGGCGGGCCGGCACTATCGAGGCGGATGTCCTTGAACTGATCGAACCGCATCCCGAGTTGGGCGGCGGCGTTCTCGGTGCGGGTGCGCAGGGCGAGCAACGCCTGGTCGGTGGCGGCCTGATGCGCCGTCCGCCGAGCCTCCCGCGACAGGCGCCAGCCGAGGATGCCGACCGCCAGGCCGCGCTGCTGCAAGGCGCCCACCAGGGTCAGCAAAGCCGGTCCGTCATGCCCGGTCAGGTTCAGGGACTGGCTGACCTGCCAGTGTTCCGCATGATCGGTCAGGGTCGGAGCAATGTGCCAGACGCTGTAGCCGCCGGTTGACACCGCGATTCCGGTGATCTGACGGGCCGCGGCCAGCGCGTCCTGCATCGTCGCGTTCACCCGGCTCTGCGCCTCGGAAGCGGAGACGCTGGTGGCCTCGGCGCGCAGCGTGGCGGCGATTTCGTCCGGGGCAGCCATGACGGTCGCGGTTTCGCCCAGGTGCAACAGCGTCTCGGCCCAGGCAGGTTCGGCTAAAACCAGGACGAGCGCGGCCAGGCCGGCTGGCACGCATCGGCGCATCATGAGGCAGGATCCCGAAATGGCGAGCACAGCCCAACCTGCACCGGCTCGGCTGCTCAGGCAAGCCGGACCACTGGCCGGACCACTGGCCGGACCACTGGCGACAGAGGCACCGGCTCCCGGCGAGCCAATGCCGCCCGAGCGGCATCCAGTGCCGGTCCGGTAATCACCAACGGCGCGCAGCCACACATCTCCCACCGGTGCGCGGCGAAAACCGGGAACAGGGCACTGACCGTGCCATTACCGTATTGTTCGCGGTCGCCGGTATCGAGATACGACTCGACAGCGAGTCCTTCGGCCAGCACGACGTCATGCACCGGCAATTCGATGTGGTAGTAGGTGACCCGTTCGACGGAGACCTGTTTGATCGTGCTGTCGTTGACGAGGTGTTTTACCGGAACCAGCACGTCCTCGATGTATACCGCATGATCCGGCGACAACCAGACGTCGCGACTGGGCTGGCCGGGACCGAAGGCATGGGCGGCGATACGGACCGGCCAGACCAGGGCCGGCTTGGGATGGTGCCGGCAATCGACGGAACGGCGGCCGATCCAGATGACTGGCAAGGTTCCGCCATCGAGTTGTGCGCACACCCGGTCGCCGACACGCAACGTCTCAACGGCGCGCGGGCCGTCGGCTGTCATGATGCGCGTACCGGCTCTGAAACACGCCAGCGACAAGTCGCCACCGGCGGTGTTCAGCGGGAGACCGGCGTAGTTCCCGGACGGGTCCAGCCGCAGATCGAACGTTCCATTGGTGGATAGGGTGACCTGCAGCGTGTTGCCGTTGACGATACCGCCGGACGTGGCGCTGGTGCCGGCGCCGAACTCAATCGTGCCATTTGTTGCGAATCCGGCGATCAGGCCGCCGAAATCCGCCGTGTCGTCGATCTGCAGCACGCCGTTCGCCCCGGCAAAGGCGATCGTTTGACCGCTCGATACGGTGCCCGTCGTGGCCAGGGTGCTGCCGGTCGCGATTGTTACCAGACCGGAGCCGGTCAGTCCTGCAACGGTGAACATACTGGGATCGATGACGATCGAGCCGTTGTTCACCACATCACCCTGGTCATTGACGTTGGCGCTGGCCAGGTCGAACACACCGCTGTTGATGAACTTCGATCCGGCAGCGAACTGGCTGCCATTGTGTTGGACCGTCAAGGTGCCGGCATTGACGAAATTCGCACCGGCGGCAATGACGTTCACACCGCTCAGAGTCCATTGTGCCTTGGCATCGACCTGGATTTGGCTGAACCCGACATACGCGGAGCCGATGCCGCTGATTATCCCGGCGGCGGCAAACGACTGAAGTTCGAGAATGCCGGTGCCGCCGCCGCTGGCCGTGCCGCTGAGTTGTTGGAACGGGGCAAGCTGCAACGTGTCGCCGTTGCCGGTGAACTGAACCGCGGTGCCGAACGCCCCGCTGATCAGGCCGTAGTTTTGCACCGTCGCATTGTCGCCCGCAACCACGATGCCTGTCGTGCCGCTGATCGTGGAGCCGATGCCGTTCGAGACATGGCCCCCGGCCTGCAGCCTGACGCCGACATAGTTGAAACCACCGTTGATCACACCGGTATTGCCGACAGAGCCACCTGCGTCGAGGATCACGCCGCCCTGGTCGATCGTTCCTCCAAAATTGAGGACCTGTCCGCCGTCCTGCACGACAACATAACCCGTGATCACGCCGGAATTCTGCAAATCGAAACCCGCGCCGGAGGCGAGCACGGCCGGACCGCTGAAGGCCTCCTTGATGGTTCCCTGGTTGGTCACAGAGGCATTCATCCCGGCCGCGGCAACGGCGGTCTCGCCATAGAGGTAAGCACCCGCCTCGTTCGTCAGGACAGCGTCGGCGCCCGACAGTTCCGCCCCGTGGGTGGTGCCAACGATGCTGCCCGCGTTCAGGATCGTGCCGGCGCCGCCCAGCACGACGCCATGGTTGAAGTTGCCTCTGATGTGAGCCGTGGATTGGTTCGTCAGCGTTCCACCACCACGCAGGTAAACCTCGCCCGAAATACTGAGACTGTTGGCGACGTATGCTGGCCCCGCGGCATAGACCGCGGTGTAGCCGCTCAGCAGCCCGTGATTGTAGATCGTCAATGGCGAGAGGCCGGAAAGATCGCTGATTGCCCTGCCTTCGGAAGACGCGATGGTACTGTCGTTCTGGATGGTATTGCCGCCAACGTGGGGATTGATCTGGATGCCGGCCAGGCCGCCATTGATGTAGGCGCCGGGCTGGTTGGTGACGTAACCGGCGCCAACCATCGAAATACCGACGCTGCTGCCGCCTGCGATCGTGCCGGCATTGGTCACGCCTTCAATCGCGCCGGACAGCACAATGCCGTTGATCGATCCGGAGATCCGGCTTCGCAGCCCGGACCCTGTATTCAACACAAAGGAATTGACTGCATCGACCGCATCGCCCTTGCCCGCGGCCCCGTTCGCGAAAATCGTTCCGCCATTGAACAATTCGCCGTTGACGACGTAAACGCCAAGTCCGCCTCCTATGATTCGCGCCAGCGTGCCAACGTTTCGTACAGTCCCATAATCCGCCACGCCGCCACCGCTAACCGTCCCATAATTATTGACGGAACCGGGAGTCGTGCCTGGGGCCAGGGCAATGGCCAGCGTGCTGCCATTGAAGACCTGATCGGCACTGGCCGTTATGACCGCGCCCGCATAGTTGACCACTTTGCCGCTGCCCGACAGCAGCACCGACCCATTGATATAGCCGGAATTATACACCGAACCGGCGCCACCGATCGACACACCCAGTGCGACCCCGTGGATGGTCCCGCTCGACCGGTTCGTCAGGCCGCCGGTCCCACCGATTGCCACCCCTCGGCTGTTGGGGGCCGGGGCACCCGGCGTCGTGATCTGCCCCGCATTGTCAACCCAGCCGTCGCCGGCGATCGAGACGCCATAATGGTAGGACGAGATGTCCCCGGCGGCACGATTGGTCACGGTACCCGACAGCAGTCCGACGGCATCGGCGGAGCCGGACACGAAGCCGGCGGAATCAACCGAACCCGCCGCACCGGCGATGCGCAAGCCAACCTTCTTGCCCGAGAGCGACGATCCCGCCAGGTTGGTGACCGCGCCACCCGCCTGGAAATAGACGCCGTAAGCGCCCCCGAAGTTGACGTTGCCAGCGTTGAGCAGGGTTCCCGTGGCGCCAGTCACCAAAATCCCATCGGAACCAGGACCGCCACCGCTGGTGCCGCCGATATAGCCGTTCACGGCGTTGTTGAGGTAGCCGCCGCCGGCGATCAGGACGCCGATCCCGCCGCCTTTGATGAACTTCTGGTTGAGGAGCGAATCGCCGGCAAGCAGCGACACCCCGACATCCGCCGCCGTCGAACCGCCGTTGAGGATATAGCCCTGGTTGGTGATCGTTTGCATCTGCCCCGGCACGGCGGGCGACGTCAGCAAGTCAACACCCGCCGGCACCGTGATCGTGCCGGACGCGGTGTCGGGGTTGCCGTTGTCGAGCAACGTGCCCGTCGCCAGGGAAACAATCAGGGTGCTTGTGTATGTTCCGGTATAGACGGCCATGGCGTAGCTCCGCCTCGGCCTTGACCGTGCAGGGGCGTTTCGTGTGGCAAGACCAGCCTCAGATTACCATTGTGACTGCGTTGCTTCAAACCTGGAGTTGACAACCGGCCCACCAAGTCATGCGGCGCCGGCGCAGCCAGCCTACCGCGCCGACGCCAGCCAGGAACAGCGACAGGCTGGTGGGTTCGGCGGTGTTGGTGGGATTGTTGACGCCGGCCGGCGCGTTCGTGCCGCTGAACAGGTTGCCGGCCTCGCCGGTCATGTGCCAGCCGAGCCCCTTCAGCACGGCTTCGTCGGAGATCGACAAGCCCGCCTTGACGCCCGTCGGGGCGGCGGCGACAAAGTCGTACGTATTGGCGGCCAAGCCGGACTGGTCATTGAAGGTGAACTTCATCGAACTGTCGAAGCCGATATAGCCGTCGCAGGCGCAACCATCCACGCCTGTCACCGGCGCGGCGCTCAGGCCCAGCGCCAGGGCCTCCGCATCCGGGATCAGGTAGCCGATCAGCGACGTCGCCGGGTTGCTGCCTGGCAGCACGTCGCCGGGCGCGGCGGCCGACAATAAGGCCGCGATCTGGCTGTAACTCTCGCCGCTTTAGGCGCTGACCGAGATCTCGCTGACATCGCCGGTCGTCACGGTCTGGCCGCCATATTCGTCCCAGCCGACGCCGATGGAGACCGTCACGTTGTGTGCGATCGCGGCTTCGAACGCGGGGACCACCGAACCATAGGCGTTTTCGATCTCGGCTGTGGTGCCGCTGCTGTCGTAGGTCACGTCGATGACCAACGCCTCGGCCGGGGTGGTCAGGCCAAGACACAGCAGCGCCGCCGCGCCCATGATCGTTTGTCGGGCGATGGGTGGCGTGAGGCCCGTGGCCGGTTCGATGATCGGGCGACGGTCCGAAAGCCCGACCGTGGCAACGGGGCACCCCGCGTTGTTGATCATTTTTCCGACCCGACCGCGTGTTATAAGACGATCCTGCGTTGGCAGGCTGGATGGGACCTCCGATCAAGCGTAGATTGTTCTAGAAACCGAGATAAATCACATATTGGACACAACCCGCCGGATAACCGCGCCAAAGCGATCCGCGATCCGGGACTGCTGGCGGTGCCGTCCATCCCGCACCACCCATTGCCCGGCCACCATCACATCCCGTACCGGCGTCGCATTGCCGGAGAAGATCCAGCCGTCCAGCAGCGCCGCACCCGAACGCCCGACCAGCGCCGGATGATCGGTATCCAGCACGACCAGATCGGCGCGTTGTCCCGCGGCAATCCGCCCGGCCTTCACACTAAGCGCCTGGAAGCCGCCGGACAGGGCGGCGGTATAAAGACTGGTCCCAACCGAGGCGCCGGACGCCAGCGCACTCACCCGTCGAGACCGGTTTTCCAGCCGGCGAATGTAGTCCAGCCAGCGCAATTCCTCGACCGGGCTGGTGGAGACATGGCTGTCGCTGCCGATGCCGAAGCGTCCGCCCGCGGTCCGGTAGGCGAGGAAGGGAAAACTGCCATCGCCCAGATTGGCCTCGGTGGTCTGGCAGAGACCGGCCACGGCGCCGCTGTGAGCCAGGCGCCGGCATTCGTCCGGGGTGACGTGGGTGGCATGGACCAGGCACCAAGCGGCACTGACGGGGGCATTGTCCAGCAGCCAGTCCACCGGCCGGCGGCCGGTGGCGGCGAGGCAGTCGGCGACCTCCTTCACCTGCTCCGCGACATGGATCTGGATCGGTGTGTCGGGGCCAAGGGACCCGGCGAGCGCGACGGAAGCGGCGAGCTCGTCTGGCGTGACCGCGCGCAGCGAATGCGGCGCGACACCGATCCGCACCGATCCGGCCAGACCCTGACACAGGGCCGCATAGGCATCGATTGCCAGGATAAAGCGGGCCTGGCCTGGCTCTGGCGGAGTGCCGCCGAAATCGGCATGGCGGTACAGCACCGGCAGCAGGGTCAGGCCGATCCCGGCGGTGGCGGCGGCGGCCACGATCCGGTGCGCCATCTCGGCTGGATCGGCGTAGGGGCGCCCATCCCGAGTGTTGTGCAGATAGTGGAACTCGCCGACCGCGGTATAGCCGTGCAGCAGGCACTCGACATAAAGCTGGGCGGCGATCGCCTCGACATCGTCGGGGGTCAGTTCGGCGACGAAGCGGTACATCACCGCCCGCCAGCCCCAGAAATCCCCGCCGCCCCGTTCCGCCAGCCCCGCCATCCCGCGCTGGAACGCGTGGGAATGCAGGTTGGCCATCCCCGGCACGACCAGGCCGGGCAAGCGTGTGGCATCGGTCGCGACGGCATGCGGGACCACGGCGGCGATGGTGCCGTCCGGGTCGATCTCGATCAGCACATCCGGTTCAACCCGGTCGCCGATCAGCGCGGTTTGGGCGAAGTAGCGCATCTCTGAGGTCCGGTGCCGCGGGCAACCGACATTGGCGGCCGGCCGACACCCTTGTCCACAGGGGCCAAGGCTCAGTCAACCGCCGGCCCGGTGCGTCCGCGCGGCGGCGTTGTCACGGGTGGTCGTTGCCAGCGGCCGATCACCGCCGTTCCTAACCATTTCGGTGCTGCCTCGCGCAATGGCTGACGCCGTGGAAAGAATTATTGACGCAGATTACGCAGATTAAAAAGGATGCCGGGATCACGTCCGGGCCCCAGGTCGGTGGTCGTTGTTCGATCCGGCGACTGGGGCCTCGGTCGGCAGGATTGGCGGTCGAGCCCACGACCCGACACAGCGGATTGCAGCACCGGGTGGCCGGCCAGCATCCATGTAATCTGCGCTAAACATTTGACCACGAAACGAACTCGCGGAGAGTCTGTCTCGAAACGCTCGGGCGTTTGCTGCCCGGCACATTGTCCTGTGACTTCAGTGTGGTCGGTCGCATTTTTTCTAAAGCCAAATGAAGGGGATCCCTGGATGCGCCTCGGGCCGGAAGACCGCAGACGCCGGACGCATGATCAGGTTATCCCCTTCATTCCGCTTCATCCCCTTCATTGAGCTGAAAAAAATGCGGGTTGGGTCCGAACCGGAGGTCACCAGGTTCAAGCATGGCCGGCATCAGACCGGAGCATTATAAAACCATCCTGGAGACGGTTCGCGTGGGGCTTTGATGAATTCCGATTTCAAGCCCTTCCGTCTGCGTTTCGAGACAGCCTCTTCGCCGATGACCGCTACCGCACAGCGTGTCGCTGCCAGCCAACGCTGTGGTGAAAAAAGCGGTCTGACCAACCGCAAAGGCTTTGCCCGAGGGCCGCCCCCGGCACCTGGGGCCGTACGCCCGTGGAACTTGCGTCCGCCATAGCGGCGCGGGACTCAAAGCGTGCATTCCCCTGCGGTCGTCTTCGCAGACGAGACTGGCGGTTCCGGACGTTATGGCGCCACGGCGTTGTTTGCCGCGCCCTCGGGACCGTCCGATCCGGGGCGCTGAGGGCGCGCCAACCAACTCGGCACGAGAAAACGAGCGCGCCACACCGGCGCGCGCGCGCCCCGCACCGTGACCGAACCTACATCGCCTGGCGCAGCGCGAAATACAGCGACCCCGACAGCAGCATCGCGACCGGCAAGGTCAGCACCCAGGCCATGATCATGCTGCGCAGGGTCCCCCATTGCAGCCCCGCCCCGCTCGCCGCCATCGTTCCGGCGACGCCGCTGGACAGCACATGCGTGGTGGAGACCGGCAGCCCGTACAGGTCCGCCGCCGCGATCGTTGCTGCCGCAACCAGTTCAGCCGAGGCGCCCTGGCCATAGGTCATGTGCGTCTTGCCGATCTTCTCGCCCACTGTGATCACGATGCGCTTCCAGCCGACCATCGTGCCGAGCCCCAGCGCGACCGCAACAGCCACTTTCACCCACAGCGGAATGAACTTGGTGCTGTCGTCCAGCACGCCCTTATAGGCTTTCAGCGCCGCCGCTTCCTGCGCGTTGAAGGTGACGCCCTGCTTTTGCAGCAACCGGATCGCCTCCGACACCGCGAACATCTCGTTGCGGACGTTCTCCACCGCTGCCGCCGGGACCTTGTTGAAGGAGCCGTCCTTCTGCACCTCGGCCCGGATATCGGCGACCAGCGACCCCGCCGCGGCATAGGCTCCCGGCGTGTTCACCTCTCGCAATTTCAGCGCATCGGTCAGCCGGTGACGCGCCGCCGCGGTCGGGAAGGTCAGGTTGCCGCCGCGGGCATCGAACACTTTCTGCGCGTCCATCGATGCCGCGACGAAGGCCGGCAAATGCGTGTCCGGCACGGCTCTGTTCAACGCGTACGCGGTTGGCAACGAGCCAATGAGGATCAGCATGATCAGCCCCATGCCTTTTTGTCCGTCGTTCGATCCGTGGGCGAAGGACACCGCGCCACAGGTGAACACCAGAATCCCGCGGATCCACCAGGGCGGCGCCGCATCGGTCGTCGGCGCGCTGTACAGCTTGCGGTTCTTGATCGTGGCCCGCATCACAACCAGCATCAGAGCCGAGAAGACGAAGCCGACGATCGGGCTGAACAGCAGCGCCTTGAACACGTTGCCGGCCTGCGACCAATCGACGCCTGACGTACCCGACCCGGCCTCGGCCATCAACTGGTTGGCAATGCCCACGCCGATGATCGAGCCGATCATGGTGTGGGATGAACTGGCGGGCAGTCCCAGCCACCAGGTGCCGACGTTCCAGATGATCGCGGCGATCAGCAGCGCGAAGATCATGGCGAACCCGGCGCCCGCGCCGACCTGCAGGATCAGTTCCACTGGCAGCAGGGTGATGACCGCGAAGGCAACCGTGCCCGATGACGTCAGCACGCCCAGGAAATTCAGGAATCCCGAGTAAACGACCGCGACCTGCGGTTGCAGGCTGCGGGTATAGATCACCGTGGCAACGGCGTTGGCGGTGTCGTGGAAGCCGTTGACGAACTCGAACCCCAGCGCGATCAGCAGGGCGAGGCCCAGCAGGATGAACGCGGCCAGCGCGATGGGTTGGCCCCCGGCGGCATCG
>Ga0302320_10020507_pt1 | contig 13185 bp, 16 predicted proteins | sample Bog_T0_3_FD_202130 | JGI IMG/M metagenome (GOLD analysis project Ga0302320, IMG submission 202130) | Peat permafrost microbial communities from Stordalen Mire near Abisko, Sweden - Bog_T0_3 | ecosystem: Environmental > Terrestrial > Soil > Wetlands > Peat | place: Sweden: Abisko, Stordalen Mire...
AATTTAAAAGAAGTTATTTTCTATCATTATTTTACATAAAATATTTTAAGTGATAATTTTTTAATTGCAAAAAAACTAAAAAAAGAATGTAATCTTAAAAAAAAAATATTCCCTTTGGAAACAAAAGCACTAAATAATAATATAAATTTTGTGAGATCCCAGTTATTTTTTCTTTAAAAAGCATGGACCCTTATCAAAACTTGGAATTCTTCCCTTCTAAAACATCCTTTTTCTCCCCAAATAGCAAATCCTCTATAATGTCCCCTAACAAGCATCACCAGCCCAACAAATCGATAAAATTCGCTATGGATGTCTATCCAGAATCAAATTCCACAAATTTAATGACCTCTAGAAGCAGCAGCTTCTTTAAAAACTTTTCTGAGATGTCTGACAACGGGGCATTATCTCCGAATAAAAGGAAAAGGACTACAAGCATTTCGATCAATAAAATGCTGGCTAGATTGAAAATGGGAATCAACACGTTTAATAATGGCATGCCGAATTCTTTTCATAGAAATTTAATAGACCAGATGAACCAATTGAACGATGCCAAAAAGGATAAGGAGAGTGCTCAGATAAATTCCCTCGACAGCTACTCAAGGGAGGAACTGATAACAGTAAAATTTATAAATAAAATATTTTATTTGTTTTTTACTTAAAGTTAGGAATTTTCATCTTGCAGAAGCCTTCTCATCAACGCACTGTTTTTGATATTAAAATGCTCGTGAAATGTACGGAAAGTGTGAAGTTCTTCGCGGACATGGTGAGCAAAGATGATGATTCTACGACCCATGAGCAATGTTGTCGAGTGATGGTACACAAATTTTACCATGGAGGCGATGTTGTTTTCAAAGAAGGCACCGAAGGAAGCACCTTCTTTATTATTTTAAAAGGCTCTATAGGGGTTTATGTGCCTGAATCAAGACCCAACATATCCAAAATTCCAACTGAACACTTAAGTACTGATTCCCCTCGGAATAAAAAGACTTCTATTGTCAGTGCACCTATAGAACATGCCCCTTCCTTTAAGTTCAAATTATTAAGAATGAATAGCAAATTAGATGAACCTATAACTGGGAAAATGAATAGTAATGCTAATCCCAATGGGAAAATCACTAGCCTGATTCTGGATAAAAAACCATCGTTGTCTGGAGCTAAATTTAAAGAATTCATGAGTGCGATGGTCAGAGATAGAGAAAAAGGAATCGAAGTCGAGCTGAATCGAGTCAAGATACTAACGCAGGGAATGTCCTTTGGAGAATTAGCCTTATTAGATAATAAACCGAGATCTGCTACTATAATTTGCGAAGAGGATTGCCATTTTGCTGTATTGGAGAAGAAAGCATTTCTGGAGATTTTAAGTAATTTTTATGGAAAAATATTAGATTTTTCTGATTTTGTTTAGAGGAAAAGGAAACGAAGAAATTATATAGTCAAATTGAGTTTTTTGCTTCAATGAAGATGTTTAAATCGTGGTCATTTCATATGGTGAAGAAACTGTTTTTGAATACAACAGAAACGGAGTTTATAAAGAACATTTTTGTGTTTAATGAAGGAGATGCGGCCGGAGATCTATTTCTCATAAAATCCGGAGAATTTCGAGTGTGTTTATAAAGTTGATCATTTATTTAATGTAGAGTTTTTTTGAGGTAGATCTTGAAACAAATCCAATGGGAGAAAAACAAAATTGAAGAGGAAGTAAATCTGAAACAATTAACCAAAAATTCGAAGATCACACATTGTATTGAAGTAAATTTTTATATATATATATATATATAATATTTATTTTTTCCTGAAATTTAATATTTTTTTTAAATAAAAAATATATTTAGATTGCAATCTTAGGCCCTGGTGAAAGTTTCGGCGAAGAAGAACTAGTCAAATCATGTGACCGCATCTGCTCCGTGATTTGCACCTCAGCCACTGGAACGCTTTATGTCCTGAAAAAGAAAGAATTCATCCGGACAGTTCTCCATGATAAAATCGCGCATAAATGTCTGGAAGAACAAATCGAAGCAAAGGCACAATGGCGAAACAAACGAATAGAAGAATATATTGATGCAATTATCGAGAAAAAACCAGGAAAGCCTATGAAACAGAATATGATATCTATTTCACAAAACTTATTCGAATATGAGAAAAATAAGTCTCCCAAGGTCACTAATTTTATCTCAAACAAGCCGAAAAAAGCATTTGACATATCTGAACTTGCCAATAGGAAGAAAACGAACTTGACACTTATTGATAAAAGTTTTTTTGATCCCATTCAATTGAAAGAGATTTTGAAAGAAAGCTCAATTTTGAAACTGTTGAGTTCGGGATGTCATAAACGAAATTTCATGATTTTGAACGCCGTTTTTAAACAACAAAACAAAAATATGAAGGAAGGGAAGACAGGGAGGAATTTTTCGGAACCGAATCTAAAAAAACAAATTGAAAAAATTTTTTTTGATAAGAATAATGAGTTTAATGAGAATGTGAATAATGAAAATAAAATAAGAAACATCAAAAGTATTAAAGAAAGTTCATTACCAGGTTTTCTAATTAATTTACTAAAATTGGGTTAATTGTTATTTGGTAGATATTTTCAAACATACAGTTTTTCATCAAAAAAAAACAAAAAACAGCTCGTTTTTTTTCGAGCCAACGGAAAAAAAGAAATTATATGAAAAAAAATGCAATGTTAAAAGTTTTTTCATTAGTAACATAAAAACTGAGAGGGGGGAAAAATTCGAGAGAATTCATCAAAGTAAAGATTTCAAAACTGAGGAGATAGATCTCAACAAAAAAAGACGTTCATTTGGGATTTTGCCATTGAAATATTTCAGTGAAAATATCAAAAGCCTCAAGAAATATTAGTTTTTACCAGGATATATATTTGAAATGATTATGTAAGTACATGTTATATTTTTATAGCAACATGGATTTTGTTTTTCTCATACAAATTTATAAGAAATATTTTTTAAAATAGACATAATATATATATATATTATGGATAAAATAAATATACATAATTTATATAATATATATATATTATATATATATTCATATATACATAATATATACATAATATATACTAATATGTACATAATATATACATAATATAATGTTTATAAATAATACCTATTAATTTATATATAATATATAGAATATAGTAGATGTATAAAACTTAATTAGGCTTTACCAAAATAAAAAAACCTCTATATATTTCATAAATTTTCTCAAACCAAGGTTTTTAAATGCTAGTTCCCCCCAAATTCACTACAGATTGCACCTATTCCCCCGCCATACGTAAAAAAAAGGTCAACACTGGTTCTCATCGAAGAGCCATTTCCCACGATGTTACTCATCAAACTTTCTTTATGAGCGCTAACAAAAGAACCACAGTTTTGATTCCCGATGCTATAAATTTAGATTCTGTATAATAATTCAACCATTTTTTAGTGAGTTTATTTGCTTAAAAAAAGGTTCTTTTCAAAAATGAAATGAAAATGGGCAATTTAGAGGAAGATGAATATTTTGACTATTCAAACATTTACCTTAGGGAAAATATTGAAGATGATGAATATTTGAAAGTCTTGTTGGATTTAAACAAAATTAAAAAAGCAGAGTACCCCTTACCTGTGAAGAAAAGGATTATTGAAGGCTTCAGGTACTGAAGCCCAATGTTTTCAAGAATTAGATTTGTAAGGATTATTAAAGGGATGAGCTCCAGATCATTTTGAAAAAACTTTTGATTCTGAAAAAACTCAAGGAGGTTTGGCAATAAAAAAAGAAACAAGGAAATTTTGTATATTTTAGAGACCAGAAATTCTGCTGCAATCTGCAAATATGTTAAATTTGCCTTTGAGTCATCAAAGCCAAGTATGAAGAGAAATAATTGGATTTATAATGTGAATTATTAGTTAAAAACACCAATTTCCTTAAAAGAATACGAAGATTTTATCAGTTGGTTCATTGATTTTTCACAAGACGAGCCACCGAAAAAAAGTTTATTTTTATAGAAAAATCATGAAAGTAAATTCAAATTTTTCTCAATAGTGAGCTTACAGGAAATTGAGGAAGGTTGCCTAAAAATCAATACTTTTCAGAAAAAAGCAGAAAAACATTTGGAGTTTTTAAAGGAAAAAATCGAGAGTTTCAAACTTGAAAAAATGGTCAATCAAAAACAATTAGAAGTTTTTTTTAAAATTTTTACTTTGAAAATCTGAATTAAAAGGACAAAAAATTGGTCTTGAAAAGCAAAAAAAGATTAATTATTGAATTACAGGAGTCGTTTTTTACCTTGCAGAAATTAAAAGTGCCTTCTGCTGAGGAAAGCAGAATGAATTCAAGGAGCTATTCGTTAAAAAATATGGTGTTTAAAGAGGGGAGGTTGGTCGCGAAAACTGTGGAAGTAAAAAAAACACTTTCAAATAAAAAGATTGAGGGGAATTGAAAAAGCATGATTTTGTTTTGGTTTGAAGGAGAAATTAGTGATTAATTTTAATTTAAATTTACAAAAAATTTGAATTTTTAAAAACATTCCAAAATTCACTGATGTAATTGAATTTTATGGAAATTAAGAAAAAATTATAATAAAAATTTGAAACTCTAATGAATTTTCAGGTAAAAAAAAAACCCCTAAAAAAATAAAAAAACTTCAAAAAAATATTAAATTTTATTTAAAAAAAAATTGCTTTTTTATTAAAATTTTCCAACATTTCTTTAAAATTCTCATTTGTCTAAAAATTTCTAAACACAAAATCCAAATTTATTTCTTTGTAATCCTCTAAATTTTCAACTCCATCTCTGATCACAAACTTCCTGATCAACCAAACTTACTTTATCATTGTTTTCATATAAATCAATGCATGGACACATCAAATAAGTTTCTTCGTTGCGTAAATTGATTTTTTTAGCGGCTATTCCCAGGGGTTGTCCATCCAGATAAAATCTAATGTTTTTTTTCTTGATATCCAATGTTGCTGTGTAAATTTGATTATTTGTGGCACTTTGGAAGTTTGGAATATGATAATAGGAGGGAGATGATTGCGAGAAAAATAGGCCATCTTCCAAAGAAAGCATAAAAGATAAGGGGGTGTCATAATAATTATCATTGTTACTATGATCTGCAGTTTTCATGCAAAAACCAATCATAATGTCTCCAGATAATGTGTTTTCGATTTTTATTGAAAATGTTTTTTTATCAGATGAATTATCATTATTGCAAAGAATTCCGTCCCAATCTTCACCTCTTGAAATCTTTTCCAACGTTGTGTTTCCGTTTGTAAGTTCGAAACATTTGTTTTTATTGGTTTCGATGTCGAAAGTGTATAAGTTTTTTTTAAAGATTGGCTCGGGTTTCTGGTGCTCTTCTATTTTCTGTTGTTCTTCTAAATGCCGTAGTTTTACCTCTTCAAGCACTTCTTTATAAATGATCTCTTCTTTACCGAAATCTATTAATTTTTCGCTTGTTACGCGAAGATTTCTATTTTCGTTTTCTGTTAAATCACTTTTAGTGTTTATGATGCTTTTTTCTACATTTCCTTCTTGTTTTTCTGGTTCCATGGATATGTGGCGGGTATTTGAAGAGCTTTTTTTCGTTGAATGGATATGATTTAGGGTAAAAATGGTGTTTTTAACGGCCAAGACTGATTTTAAAATCACCCAGATATTCTAGGAAAAAAAATTATAGAAAATCCTTTTTTATTATTTTTTCTAATATTTAAACCTTGACTCCCTCCCCCCCACAAGACGTGCAATTTAAAACTTAGATAATTTACAAAATAAATTCAGAAAAATCCCCTTAATTTTGCACTAACAACCCAAAATTTCCCCATTAACGTTTAAAAAAAAAAATATTATTTTCTTTAAAATATGCAATTTTTACAAAAAATACTAAAAAAAAGGGAAACTTAATGAATTTTTGAATGTTAATTTCTAATCCCAAAACCTTTTGCGCTTGTGCGCTTTTTCTTTTTAAAATTTTTCTTCTTTGCAGGTGTTAATTTTGAGATCGAAGGCAAAAAGATCATAGATGCAGATATAAGATATTGAGGGGCAGGAGAGATTTCGAACTATTACCCAGACATTATTACAAGGGTCTATGGGGATGATTATGACATACGCTAGAAAACCGGAACTCCTTGAAAAACATAAAAGGGATGAAACAAATCAAGGACATGCCTTAGAACATTTTTGTTTGCTCTTGGTGGCAGCTTTTAAGATTTTCTGGTTTTCTAAAATTTTTAGTAAAATTATTTCGAACATAGTTGGATTTTGTAATTTCTGTTAATACTCTGTTTTTTGCAGAATTAACAAAAAATTAATTAAAAAAACCCAAAATTCTGCATAAGGCATTTTCTCAAATTCCAAATTTATTTTATTTAAACATTTTCTCAAAAAATAAAAAATAAGAAAAAATTAAAAAAAATAACCTAAAAACCAAAATAAACAAAAAAAAAACCAAGTTAAAACCAAAATACAATAAAAAAAATTAAGAAAATAAATAAAAAAACTAAAAAAAAACCAAAAAAAAAACCAGAGAAAAACCAAACATGTCAATAAAATACTTCTTCCTCCTTGCCTCCATTTTACTTTCCCTCCTTTCATTTTCCCATCAAACAGACTGGCATCCAGAAGCCAAGCTCTCCTTCCCAGAATACTGCCAGCATTTTAACTATTCAGTCGAACAACATACAATCAACACCAAAGATGGTTACATCCTGACTTATTTCCGTATCCAGTCCCAAAGCTCCATGGGTTTCCGTTCAGATCTTCCAATAGTCCTTTTTCAACATGGGTTCATTGACTCTTCAGACACTTGGGTTGTTAATTCAGGTCCAATATCTAATGCCCCAGCTTTTTATTTCGCAGATAATGGATTTGATGTCTGGTTGGCCAATTCAAGAGGCAATAAACATAGTCGATCACATATTGTTTATAACCCTGATAAAGATGCGCAGTTTTGGGATTTCTCTTGGCAGGAAATGGCTGAAAATGACTTGCCAGCTGGTTTTGAATACATCACTAAATACACAAACCAACAAAACATCACTTATATAGGTCATTCTCAGGGGACTATATTGATGTTTGCTGCTTTAAGCGAGAAAATAGAAGCTGTGCGTTCGAGACTCAAGAAATTCATCGCTTTGGGTCCTTTGGTCTCTTTGAAAAATGAAAAATCACCACTTTTTAGTCTTATAGCAAGCGAGAAGATTAGTGATCTTCTTTTTAGGTTTGGGGTTAATGAGGTTTTATGGGATAATTGGTTCACTTCATCAATTGCTGTATTAGCTTGTAGAATTGCTAATTTCCTTTGCCAAGGGGGGCTCTTTATTCTTTCAGATATGAAACCAAATTTAGATAATCTTGATAGAATGGATGTCATTATGGGACATTACCCCAGCGGAACCAGCATGAGGGATTATGATCATTTTGTTCAAATGGTGCAGAATGATGATTTTCAGAAGTATGATTTTAGGAATGAGACAGAAAATTTGAGAAGATATGGACAAAAAACACCTCCAGTGTTAAATCTAAGCAATGTTGATGCGGAAGTGCATTTGTATGTGGGAAGATTTGATGAATTGGCAGATTTACAAGATTTCGAAATTTTGATTGGAAAGTTAAATGGGACCAAAAAAATCAGCGTCACGGAAATCGAAGGAGGACATGCTACCTTTTTATGGGGGAAGAATATGACATTTTTGGAGCAGATTTTGCAACAGATTAGAGATGATTAACATGCATTAGTTCTAATTAAAAAATAAGAATTAAAAATAGTAAAAAATTGAAATATTTAAAAATTATTTTATTTTGTTTGTTTTTAAAAAGTTTGAAAATATTGAATTTAAAGAAAAAATCAATTTTGTTTATATTAAGAAAAATTGGTTTTTTCAGGAAATAATTAAAAAAATAAATTTTTGTAACAAAAATTAAAAAATTTACATTTTGAATTGTTTTTTTAAAGTTTGTTGGTTTTATTTAAGAAGCGGTTGAATATTTTAATAAGAATTATAATTATAATAAGTTTGTTTTTTTTTAATTACAATTTCCTTTATACTAACTTAGAAGAAAAAAAAATGAATTTCCTTTTTTTTTCTTCATTCTAAAGTTTCCAACTCGCTTTTGAGGGTATCAATAATTTCGTAAAATTTGGTATATTCCCCCTGTAAAAATAAATTTAGCATTTTTATTAATAAAAATTACATTTTTCTTCAAAAATTCCACAGCATTAATATCCTCGTCAATCCCGATGAGATTCATTCTGACTACTATATTATCTTCATTATCTTTAAAAGTAGCACAAACCTTGATAATATTATTTTTTTTCAAAATTTAATCGATAAATCAACGAACTTTGTTAGAATTAGAGGAAAATTTGATGTTGATAACATTTTTTGAGTTCCTTAAAGCTACCAAGCATTGGAATAAATTGATCATGATTTTTTGGGGGTCTAGTTTTGAATAAAAACAATTCAATTTCACTATCAGATCCTGTTGATTCACAAGAGAAACTTTGCGAAGTTGATTTAGGTCAGGAAATTCCTCAAGAATCAAATTATTTTCCTTTTCCTAATTAAAATTATTAACAAAAAAATGGAAAAATACTTTAAATATTGAAAAAATTCAAAATTTTTATTAAAAAATACTGTTAAGCTAATGCTTCTAAAAGGCATCAATCCTCGATAGAGGATATCACTTCCTGCATTTTGATGTTTAGCAACTTGTATCTTGTTCTCAAGTTTTATGCGAAACTCTTCTTTTTTCGGCACTCGTTTCAACATTTCATCCCTCAATTGGTCCATAGTCAATACATCTTCCAAAAACCAAGGATGGTTCATTATTTCATCCAAGGAAATCCTTTGATTTTGGTCAAAAGCAAGCATGCGATTGATGAGGTTAATGAAATTCTGAGAGAAAAAACAGGGAGTGATTTTGTTTTCTTTGATGAATTTGTCCCAAAATTGGTTCGGGTTGTTTTCGACAAAGAATTTATAGTAGGCGTCATTTTTATCCGGACGATATTTATATGGGTTTTGGCGAGTGATCATCTTAAACAAAGCGACCCCTGCTTCGAAAATATCGCATGAATTAGTGAAATTAAACGGGATTCCATTTCTTTTTTTTATTTATTAATGCCAAAGAATAAAAGGATAATTACTCTTGAACATTAGGTGTCATAGTAATTGAAGCATGACAAAAATCTCCCAATTTAAGGATAAAATCCTTGCTTATCAATAGGTTTTCCAGGATGATGTTTCTATGTAAGATCCTCCCATTGAAGAGAAAAGTCAATGCTTTTTTAAATGAAATGAGAAGCTAAGATAATTAAAAACCTTGGATTAATTGATGGAAGTAAGTTCGAGCCAAATCTTCTGATAAAGCCTTGATGTTAACGAATTCGAAGATGTTACCATTCGTTGCGACATCGAGAATAATTGCATTAAAACGTTTGATTTCACCATTTCTTCGCATTTTTTCGCAATTTTCGAAGCTTTCCACGAATCTTATTATGTTTGGATGCTGAAGATTACGTAGAATGTTGTTTTCAGTTTGAAAGGCTTGAACGAACTTTTCGCTGGATTTCATAATGCGCTTCATTGCGTACATTTGATGGGTTTTTTTATTTTTTACAAGCTTGACTCTTTTTTTTTTTAAGGGGCAATGAAAAATGAGAGAAAAATATCGGATACTTGCTGGCTAAACCATCACCTATCGTCTTGATGACTTGGTAATCGGAAATGGTGTTGGTGGTAGGGGTCTCGGGATTGGGAATCATTTTTTAAGTAGATTTAATTATTTCTGAGGAAAATAATTAAATTAAATTATGTATTATTTGTCCTTTGGGATTACAATTAATAATTAATATTCAGAGAAAAATAAATTTAATGAATAAAATTTCAGTTAAGAAGAAATTATTAAGTGAATTTATTTCTTATTTCTTTATTACATGATTTTTTTTTGTATTTTAACGAATTATAATAAAATTGACTTTAATTTTAGGAAGAAATATTGAATAAAATTTTGTTTTCTTGTTTTTTAAAGCTGATTGATTTTTTTGAATTTCAAAATCGTTTTTTAATCCCACTTTAATTCCTTAATCATCCCCTCTCTAACCCTATCCAATTTCTCTCTTGAGATTTTCTCTTTAGACAATTCAGCATATTTCCCAGCTGAGCTCAAAATTGTCCTAGCAGCCACATAATTAGAGAAATGATGTTCAGTGAACTCAATATTATCCTTAACTAGCTCCCCTCCTTTCACGTCATAAGCGCTATCCCCAGCATTTTCAGAAACAATAGGCAACATTTGAGGAATCAACTTTTCAAATCTCTCAATGATTTTGAATTTCAATTTGGGGTTCTTATACCATTCCCTAAATAAAAAATATGACTTTTTTTTCATATAATTTTTCGATATTTACTCAAAAAGATCAGAGATTTTTTCTGGGAAATATTGTCCCAGCAATTCAGGATAAGCTTCCCCTTTGAGAGTGATGTTGATATCGGAGTTAAAGAAGTTATAAAGCAAAGTGAAGTAGTTCTGAAAGATATTGGTGCAGGAAGCAGCTATGACGGGCAATTGCATGGCAGCACTTTCGAAGACCATTTCCCCGTTTAAGACAAAACCCATGTCACTTCCCTTGTTTACAGATAAATTATGTTAAGAGTTAAAATTACGGCCATGGCTGAATATTTCTCGTTTTCTGTGGTCGTGAGAACTACTTTGCAAGGCCATTTCAAAGAATTCACACTTTCTTTGATCATCGCAATGTCCTCTTTTATTGAAGATCAAATAGAAAAGAAAATAAATAATAGATTATTAACGTTCATTTTCAGGCGCACTGATCACAATAGCGAAGTTTTCCTTTGCCACTGCACTGATCACACCTTTTTTCAGGAAAGCCTCGATGGTTTTCTTGAATAAAGGCACTGACCATTGCACCTCATTCTTCATGTCCCCTTCAACATCATTTTTCATTGATTTCGAAACAAAATCTTACCGGGAGCCAGGTAAAAAACAGTCGCAGACTCACTAATCCCGTTCTTTTCTCTGAACTTCACCTTTTCCTTCTCAATGAGTTCCTCCATAATGTCCTTATGATATTGATGCGAAATCAAAATGGAGTTTTCTTTGGCGAAACCTTGATATTTTTGGCTCGTTTGATAAAGAAATCTATAGGCTTTCGCGATGCCTTCCACACCCACGAAAGTCGATGGGAACTTGAAATATCTCCAATTAACAGGCTCGATGGGCAACGAATAAAGGATGTGATCTTGGAACTGACGGTACTCGTTTCGTTGATCTATCAACATATTGTTGACATAAATCGAAGGAGGCTTCATTAATTCGTGACTATCATAAAGATTTGTCAATCTAATGAACAGTCGCTTGGTGAAAAATTCATTGCCCAATGAAACGAAGGCGTCTGGTCTTAACTCCAGCAAGTCTTTGAACAATCCGGCTGCTTCGAGCTAAAGAAAATTCTTAGATATAAATAAATAGAAAATATATAGAGTGACTTGGTTCATTTGACTACGAGCTGTCCAATGCAAGGGCAACATGAGCGGATGAATGAATTTCTCAATATTATACCTCAGGAAATTCTTATATGGGAAAAAAGGCTTGTCTAAGAAAATGTTGATATCCCCGTAGGACTCGTTCAAGCCAATCTTGGTCATTTTAGGTCTTGAATTTAAAAAGATTATTTAAGGATAGAGGGGGTATAAGAATTTACTACCCCCCAAGACCTATGAAATTCACGGAATTGTTGGTCTGCTTACGCATGGATTCCATGAATTGGGCACCACGAACGTCAGCAGAAGGAGAGCCTGCGAAAAGACAGATGAGAGGACTGGAACTTTTTTGGAGCTTGGATGACAACATTGAGTTTATTAAACAAGTTTGAAAAAATATGAAATAAAATGAAGGTGAGAAATTAGATCTTTTGCCAAAATTTTTTATTAAATTTGGAAAAATAAAGTTAGTTTTTTTTTTGGCTTTCTTAGAAAAATAACAAAATGAAAATAGAAAGTTGCGAAAGAAACTAACCCTTGGATTGAAAATTTTTATAGTTAATACATTTTCAAGAAAAAAAAATCAGATAGCAAAAATTTTATTAAATTTATTTACAAAATATAACTTAGAAAAAAACCAAGAAATAATGAATAGTATTCTTTTTAAACTAGATGAATAAGCCATAAAAGTTCTTAAAAACTTACATATTTAATATTTCTCTTCCTCTCTTAATACTTGAACTTTCTGAATTGTTTCCTTCCATATCCTTTTTCCGTATCACATAAATAAGCACACATCCCCTTTGGTCTCCTAAAAGCAAATGGTCTTTCTCTTAAGGTTTCTTGAAATTCTGGGTTAAAATTCGGACACATCAATCTCCCCAGATCAGCGAATTCAGCAATAGACTTCTTCTTATTTGTAACAATTCCCCCTTTAGTTCTTAAACTATAAATTGTATCCGGATTTTGTTTATGAGTATAGGAAATGAAATCATAATTGAGACTTGAAGAATTCATGAGGTTTTTCACCTCTTCCGGCTTTGATAAAGCTAATGTATGATCAGATGGTTTGCGATCGATTTTGTCAGAAAATTTATTGGTTTTAGTATCTGTGAATTGATCAATTTTAGGATTGCCCAAACGTGGGAAACGGGAACCCATGCGCTCAAGAGAGTTGTTAGGGAGGCAGGTTATGATGTTATAGTTGCGTTCAGGGTTGGATGCAAAGGCATTCTTGTTTTCGTTGGAAGACATAATTTAATGAAACAGATTGTTAAAAAGAAAAAAAGTCTGATTGATTAAAAATTGCATTTAGGGAAAACTTTGAATAAAATAATTTGGAATAATTTCATATATAAATGCATAATTAGACTTCATTTAAAATGAACATTTAAATTTAACCTACATCACAGTTTTCGTAGATTAGGAAACAGAATTAAAAGAAAATTTATTTATATTACGTGTTTTTTTAAATTAAAGACGTATATGTTTTCTGAATTCGATTTTTATAATTTTATTCTGAATAAATAAATAAATAAAAATTAAAAAAAAAAAAAATTTGTATAGAAGTCAAACTCCTTGAAAAATTTCAAAACAATAATTTATATTGTAGAAACTTAATCAGATAATTATTTTTTTTCTCCTAATTTTTAAAAAAGTCTCATAAAATTTCATATAAAAT
>Ga0302320_10020512_pt1 | contig 13183 bp, 9 predicted proteins | sample Bog_T0_3_FD_202130 | JGI IMG/M metagenome (GOLD analysis project Ga0302320, IMG submission 202130) | Peat permafrost microbial communities from Stordalen Mire near Abisko, Sweden - Bog_T0_3 | ecosystem: Environmental > Terrestrial > Soil > Wetlands > Peat | place: Sweden: Abisko, Stordalen Mire...
TCGGCGACTTCGACTCATCCGTTCCAGTTCTCTGCGATCTTCCGCAGAACATTCAACCACAGGGGCATGTCGGCTCATGCCCTGAGCTTACTTACTCTCCCTTATTTATGCAACTAGACACTAGAAACCTGAAAGGGGGAATTTCTCATGAGGCGAGATTGTCTTGCGGAAAGCTTCGTGCCGGGCTTGGCCAACTCGCTTTAATTGCCGTCCGGATAGAGCAAGCCATTGGTGCCGCACAAATTAGTGGGACTGTTGCCTGATGTGTAGACGCCCATGCTGAGATTCCCTGATGGAGGAATGCGGACACCGCTTGGAGACTCAATGGTTCCCGCTGCGCGGAGGTTGCCATTCTTGAAGACGGTAACGGCATCGCTGGGAGCATTTGTTCCATTACCAATCTCCAATAATGGATCGGTATTGACCCAGGCTACGGAACCAGGCGGCTGGCTTGCTGAAGCCGCTGACACGAGTCCAACATTATTCCACCCGATAGCGGTGGCCGCATAGGATTTTGCAGTCGTATAAAATCCCAGAGCTGTGGAAAAGTTACCACTTGCTTTTGTATTATATCCTGTTGCCAATGTGCCCACAGCAGAAGCCACAGTCGAAATACCCAGAGCTGTGGCCCCTGGTTGAGATGCTGTGGACGAGATGCCCAAGGCGGTCGCCCCTGATTGAGATGCGGTGGTTCCCAAACCCAAGGCCGTCGCCCCTTGTTGAGATGCTATGGCCGCGTAACCTATGGCCGTCGCACCTTGCCCAGAGGCATGCGCGTTAAAACCCAGCGCAACGGAGTTAGCACCGGAAGCTTGGGAATATTGACCTTGAGCCAGAGAATAAGAGCCGCTAGCGGTACAAGATTGTCCGAGGGCTACTGCATATTGCCCCGAGGCAACAGTTCCGTTTCCAAAGGAAACCGAATTTGCAGAAGCTATTAGATTGCCATTCGCATCAAACCCAAGCAGCTGAGTCCCTGCGCTGTTAAAGAGAGCAGTGCTTCGCGCACTAGTCAATACCGTCCCATCAGCCAGCTTAATGCCAGAACCTGTCCCAGAAAGGGTGATCCCTCCGGTGTTGGGATTCAGTACGATTCCATTGCTTCCATTGGTTCCATAGAGAGTCAGGTTGTTGCTCCCATCCAGCAGTAACTTGTTTTTTACACTGCCAATACCATTGTCCTGCCAGAGGTAGGCAGAAGAGGGCTTGGTCGATAGAATTCCAACTGTGGAGTTGGTATCGGTACAGCTGAGAAGGACGGCTGAGTTTGTCCCCGTCGTGCTGAAGGAGATGTTGTTCGTGACATCGAGATAACCGTTTACGGTGAGGTTATTGGAATTTGTCGTCTGTGCTCCTGCCAGGGAAGCGCAAATAAGAACAAGGGCAGGGCAGAGAGTACGCAGAAGCCAAGCTTTGGTTTTCATGGTTTTGTTGGGGGGGGCAACCACAGATCCGACAAAAACACAGTGTCTTTTGAAAAATCTGGGGCGGGCTGCCACCCGTTTACCGAAGGAAATTTTGCGAGACAAGATTAATTTTGAATCATGGCAAGAGTGCCAGGGCTTTTGGCTTGAATGGGGAGCATCTGTTAAACAGAGGCAGTGATTCCCTGGGTTGTGCTGGTCTGGGGTCTGCTTCCAATTCCCTTTTTGCTTCTGGGGAAATGCCGCTGATTGCTGCCATTAAGTCTCGTTGCGAATAAATCAGTGTTTCCCTAGCAATCAGGGGTGGAGTCTGATAACTAACGCGACTGTGAATCTGACACCTCGCTCCCTCGTTTCAAGTCCGGCTCTCCTCCTTGCAGCTGCGCTTCTCTTCCCCGCGTGTGAAAAAAAAGAGCAGGAGCCTGTGGCTCGACCTCCCATCCCGGTGACCCTTGGAGTGGTGGTGCAGAAAGATATGCCCAATCATAAGGAGTGGATTGGAAATCTTCAGGGGACGGTGACTTCCCTGGTGAAGCCGAATGTCGCTGGGAATATCATTCAGCGTTATTACACGGAGGGAACGGTGGTGAAGCAGGGAGAGCCGCTCTTCCAAATTGATCCGGCTCCGTTTCAGGCAACTCTCGATCAGGCCAAGGCCGATTTGGCCTCGACTCAGGCTAATGCTACCAGGACTGAACAAGATTTTGTCAGGGCACAGAACCTCCTGGCGGGGAAGGTGATCAGTGTTCAGGAGTTTCAGAATAAGCAGCAGGTTTATCAGTCCGCAGTGAGCCAGGTTGCGGCCAAGCAGGCTGCGGTGCAGTCGGCTCAGGTAAATCTCGATTTCACCAAGGTTGTGTCGCCGATTGATGGGCTCGCCGGTTTAGCCAACTATGAAGTGGGCACCTATGTCGGCCCGCAATCCACGCAACCGCTCACCACGGTCGTCGCAATTGATCCGATCAAGGTTGTCTTTCAGGTCGGTCAGGATGATTACCTCGGATTCATCAGAGGCAGTCTGAATGATCCCTCCCAAGCAGCCGAAAAGCGGAAAGAGGATACCGCTGAGGGAATGCAGATGCTGCTTTCGGACGGAACTGTCTATCCGCAGAAAGGAGTCTTTCGCGCAGCCAATAACCAAATCAGCACGCAGACAGGATCGATTGCGGTAGAGGGGCTTTTCCCAAATCCCGGCATGTTGCTTCGTCCGGGGCTCTTTGCCCGGGTGAATGCCACGATTGGGATGCAGAAAAATGCGCTTGTGGTTCCCATTACGGCGGTGATCACCGTCCAGAATCTCAATCAGCTGGCCGTGGTCAGCCCTGATAATAAAGTGACGATCCAGAATGTGACGATTGGTGAGTCAACGCGTGAGGAGGCGGTCGTGCTCTCCGGGGTGAAGGCCGGTGATAAAATTGTCGTTCAGGGGATTCAGAAGGTGACCGACGGTTGCTCGGTGATGCCGCTACCTGCATCCGGTCCTGCTCCGGCAGTAGCCCCTGCCAGCACGACGGAGAGCAAGGCTCCCGTTGCCACTCCTTCCCCTGCGAAATAACGCCTCCAAAGGAACCGTGCTTTAAGCCAGCCACTCACGCCATGCCAAAATTTTTCATCAATCGGCCCATTGTGGCCATGGTCATCGCGATCATCACGGTGATCCTCGGGGTGGTCTGCCTCGTGGGGCTCCCTGTTTCTCAGTTCCCGAATATCGTTCCGCCGCAGATTCAGGTCCAGGCCTCCTATCCCGGTGCCGATGCCATGACGGTTCAGCAGGCGGTGGCCACTCCACTCGAACAGCAGATCAACGGCGTGGACAACATGCAGTATATGTACTCCCTGAATTCCAGTTCGGGGCAGTCGCAGCTCAATGTCATCTTTGCCAACAAAACGCTTCCTGTCACCGATCAGATTCTGACTCAGATGCGCCAGAGCCAGGCGGCGTCACAGTTGCCCTCACAGGTGACCAAGCAGGGAATCAATGTGGTCAAGACTTCCCCATCGCCACTCATCTGCTTTGCCCTCTACACGGATGATGATCGCTACGACACGGTCTTCCTCGCCAACTACGCCTATGTGAACATCGTCAATCCTCTGACGCGTCTCACTGGTATTGCGAGTGTGACGATCTTCGGTGCTGGCCAGTATGCGATGCGGCTCTGGCTCGATCCGGCGAAACTCGCCAATTTCAATGTCACCACGGAGGATGTCTATAACGCGGTCAATCAGCAGAATACTGTTAATCCTGCCGGACAGACTGGTGCTGAACCTGTGCCGCCGGGGCAGCAGATGACCTTTACGGTTCGTGCGCCGGGACGACTTGTCACTGCGGAAGAGTTCGGCAACATCATCATCCGTGCCGATCAGAATGGCTCGGTGGTGAGGGTTAAGGATGTCGCTCGCGTCGAACTGGGTGCTCAGACTTACAACATTGCCGGGCGTTTCAATGGCCATCCAGCCGCCATTATCGCCGTCTATCAGCTCCCTGGAAGCAATGCGCTGACCGTCGCCAAAATGGCAAGGGATCTGATCGCCCAGTATGCGCCGAGTTTCCCCGCAGGGATGAAAAATACCATCGCCCTTGATACCACGCAGGCTGTGGTGGCGAGTATGCATGACATTCAGAAGACGCTCGTGGAGGCGATGATCCTCGTGCTGATTGTGGTGTTCCTCTTCCTGCAAAATTGGAGGGCCACTCTGATTCCCGCCTTGGCTGTCCCGGTTTCACTCATTGGAACCTTTGCCCTCTTTCCGCTCTTCGGATTCTCGCTCAATACCCTTTCCCTCTTCGGTCTTGTACTGGCCATCGGTCTGGTGGTCGATGATGCCATTGTGGTGGTGGAGGCTATCGAGCATCACATCGAAGAGGGACTGGATCCCAAGGAAGCCGCGATCAAGGCCATGGAACAGGTGACCGGTCCGCTGATTGCGACGGCGCTGATTCTCTCCTCGGTCTTTATTCCAACGGTCTTCTTGCCCGGCATCACAGGTGGTCTCTATCAGCAGTTTGCCCTCACCATTTCGATCTCAGTCATCATCTCAACTTTCAATGCGATGAGTTTGAGTCCCGCTTTGGGAGCGCTACTGCTGAGGCCTCGCACGGAAACCAAGGGGCCGCTGGGGGCTTTTTATAAAGCATTCAACAAAACCTTTGATGCCGGACGCTCTGGTTATCTCGGAGTCTGCGGGTTCCTGCTGCGCAAGAGTTTCATCGGCGGAGCTCTCCTGCTTGGGATGATTCTGCTTTCTGGATTCTTTGGATCCAAACTGCCACCTTCCTTTGTGCCAGAGGAGGACAATGGCTATCTCTACGCGTTCTCTCAGTTGCCGAATGCCTCGTCGCAGCAGCGGACGGATATGGTTTCCAAACAGGTGGCTGACATTGTTCAGAAAGTGCCCGGAGTGGATCATGTGACCACGATTGTGGGATTCAATCTGCTCAGTGGCGTGCAGACGACCTACAGCGCCTTTTACTTCATCACCCTGAAACCTTGGGAGGAACGGACGGCGCCAGGGCAAGATGCCTTCTCTCTCTTGCAGACGATTAACAAGAAGATCGCCCCTGTTCCCGGCGCGATCAACTTCGCCTTCCCGCCTCCGGCCATCCCCGGCATCGGTACTTCGGGCGGTACAACCTTCATTCTGGAGGATCGCCTCGGCATCGACCCGACTTTCCTGGAAAAGAATTTTGCTCTGTTCTATCAGGCAATTAAAAAACGACCTGAAATCGGTGGGGTAACAACCACCTACCTACCTTCGGTGCCGCAGGTTTCCATGACGATTGATCCGGCTCTTTGCATGATGCTTGGAGTCGATCTCAGCGAGGCTTATCGCACGCTTCAGTCATTCCTAGGAGGTCTGCCTGTCAATTACTTCAACCGCTTCAATCTCCAGTACTACGCCTATATTCAGGCAGAGGGATATAGCCGCACCGATCCTAAGAATGCGTCGCTCTTCTATGTTCGCAATCTCAAGGGCGACCCTGTGCCGCTCTCCAGTCTGCTTCAGATTAAGACGATGCAGGGGCCGGAATTCACCATGCGCTTCAATATGTTCAATTGCGCCCAGATCAATATCAATGGCGCTCCGGGAGTCAGTACGGGGCAGGTGATGAAGGCGCTGGAGGAGGCCTTCAAGGAGACAATGCCTCCGGGTATGGGATTCGATTATTTCGGCATGTCCTTTGAGGAAAAACAGGCTGCGGAGGGAATCTCGCCGACAGCCATCTTTGCCCTCTCACTGCTTTTTGTTTTCCTGATTCTCGCTGCCCAGTATGAGAGCTGGTCTCTTCCTTTCAGCGTACTGCTGAGCACGCCAATTGCGGTCTTTGGTGCAGTGATGGCGCTTTGGGCGCGTCATATGGATAATGATGTCTATGCCCAGATCGGTCTGATCATGCTGATCGGTCTGGCTGCAAAAAACGCCATCCTGATCGTGGAGTTTGCCAAGGAAGAGGTGGAGCGCGGCCAGCCCGTTTTCCAGGCAGCCCTGGATGCGGCGAAGCTGCGACTGCGTCCGATCCTGATGACCGCCTTTGCCTTCATCCTGGGATGCGTCCCGCTTTGTATTGCAACAGGTTCGGGAGCAGTCTCCCGTCGTGTGCTCGGCTCCACCGTGGTCGGCGGAATGCTTGCCTCCACCCTCGTCGCCATCTTCGTGATCCCTGTCTGTTTCTCCTGGTTTGAGAAACAGAAGAAGAAGGAGGAAGTGACAGAGGAAGGATGAAACTTGAGACTTGAAACCTGAGTCAGAAGGGAAAGGTGAAAGGTGGGAAGGTCGGGACTTTTTACCTTCGTACTTCTGGATTGGTTTCATGTTTTTCCCCAGAGTTCCCAGACTTCCGCCTTGTATCTTGGGCATCTTGGGTTCATACGAGTGGGCCTATGGATACACCTTCTCCGTCCCCCTTTCCTCAGCTGCCGATCCCTCCGATTTCGCGCGGGTGGGCGATTGCCGGAGGATTTGCCATGATCCTCCTCGGATTTGTTGCTCTTGGTGATCAGCTTGTCTCCACTGCTGCCGTGGCCACCTTTATCGGAGTGATCCTGATGTTTGGCTGCTCCTTTCAGCTCATCAAGGTTTTCACGATGCATGGGTGGAAAAATCATCTTTGGTTCGCTCTCGTGGCGGTGGCTTATGGCGTGGCTGGGTATGTCTTCATCGCTCATCCTTTCAAGGCGGCCATCGCCTTCACCCTCTTTCTCGGCTGGGCCATCCTGATCGGCGGCATTTTCCGTGCCTTTCTTGCCTTCAAATTGCGCCACCACAACGGGGCTGCCTGGATTCTTTTTAGCGCTGCGATCTCGATCGTTTTGGGAGGGCTGATCATTTCCCAATGGCCTGCCACAGGACTCTACATGCTCGGACTCTTTCTCGGCATTGAGCTGATCTTTGCCGGTGTCGGCTGGCTCGGATTGGGTCTCTCCGGTTCTAAGCCCTCCACGCTGCGCTAGCAGCCTGTCGAATGTTCTTGTTCGGAGTATTTTTCGGGCATTTCCTCCGAATGACTTGAACTTTTCCTTGGAGTGATTAGAATCACTCCTTCATCTCCGATGCTTTTCCCCCAAGCTGTAATCCACAAAATCTTTCTCAAGAGCGCTCAGCCACTTGCACTGCTCCTGGCACTTTTGGCGCTTTTTGCCCTGCAAACTTCGCTGCGGGCCGATACCAATGCGGAAGCGACGCCGGAGGATCTTTTCAAAGCGGGCGCCACTTCCTTCCAATCAGGCGACTACGCAGGGGCTGCAAAAAACTTCGAAGCCGTCCTTGCCTTGGAACCCAAGGGAGATGCGCTGGAGACCATTCTCTTCTCGCTGGCCGGCACCTATTACAGTCAGAAAAATTTTCCCAAGGCTGAGGAATATTTCAACCGTCTCCTCAAGGAATTTCCGGGTGGAAAGGACGAAACGAAGGCGCTTGTTTCCCTCTCGCAGATCCAGATGCAGACAGGACATAAGGAGGAGGCCGAGAAGTCACTGAAAAAAGCCTCCGAGGGAACGGGAAATCTTGCGACACAGGCAAAGCTCTCCACTGCAGCACTGCTTGCGGAGCTGGGTAAGAAGGAAGAAGCGCTTGCCATGTTGCGTCCGCTAGTGACGGGAGGAGTTAAGAATGCAACAGGCGTGCAGGCTGCGATGCAGACAATTCAGATCGATGCCAAGTTGGGTAATATTGACGAGGCACTTCAGTTGCTTGTTCAGCTTCAAACCGCTAATAACCTAGTCAATAATCCTCTTCAGCTCGACATGCTGTCAGTTCAAATCGGCGATGGAATGCTTGAAAAAGGGGAGAAGCAAAAGGCGCTCCGCATCTATGCGATGGTGCGCACCAAGGATGTGGTGGCCTCGCTTCAAAAGGATCGTATTGAAGCACTGCAAAAGCAGATTGAGGAAAATAAGATGTCGATTCAGAGAAACCCCAAAGATTTTCTCGATATCAATGCCACAAATACAGAGATTCAATCCACCATCAACGGATTGCAAAAGGGGCTGAATGACTTTCAGAACATGCCGGACATCTCGGTTCCAGTTCGGATTCGTCAGGCCAAAGCCTACGATGAGCTGGATGGCAAATGGGAGACGATTCTGATTTGGGAAGGGCTTCTTGATGGAGCGACTCCGTCCGTCAGGGAGGATGCTCTCTTTAGCATCGCTTCCGCCTATGTCGCACTTGCAAGACCCGACGATGCCTTTCCTGCGCTGGATCGTTATATTGCGGAATTTCCGAGCGGAAAATATCTTTCTCAAGCCAATTATCTCCAGGGGGCTTTGGCCATGGAAGGTGGAGACTATGCCAAGGCGGAAACCATCTTTGGTACCCGCATCGAAAAAGCGGGGGATGATCAATCTGAATTGGCCTCCGATATGCAGTTTCTGCTTGGCAATGCCCAGTTTGCCATGGCTGCCGATCCAGCTAAGCGTGACAAGTATAAGGAGGCGATTGCTAACTATAAGACCTACCTCTCAAAATATCCGAAAGGGAAACATGTTGAGGAGTGTGAATATCGCATCCCTCTCGCCTCTTTCATGATGGGGGACTATGGTACGGCGAGAGATGGTTTTAAGGAGTATGCAAAAAAATATCCACAAGGAGATTTTGCAGGGGATGTCGATTACCGCATCGCTCTTTGTTACAATGCCGAGGATCCTCCGAAGTATGATGAGGTGATCAAGCTCTGTGACGAGTGGGAGAAAAAGCATGGGGGAGAAGTCATGGAGGCCGAGGTCTTGGCCTTGAAGGGAGATGCCTATGCCGGGAAGGCGGGGCTCACCTCAGGGGATGAATCCGCCGCCTTAACGGCCGAATCCGCCGCTGCCTATCTTAGATCCGTGCACGAGGGGGAGACTGACGAGTTGCTCAAATACTCCCTTTTTGCTGCCAATACCCAGTATCAAAAGATCAATCGCTGGGATCAGATTTCGGAGATGTTCAGTGATTTTGCTGAGAAGCATCCCGATCATCCCGCCGCCGTGGCTGCGGTCTATTGGGTTTCCAAAGCCAAAATCAAGGAAGGTAAGACCGATGAGGCCAAGCAGTACCTGGCTGCAACCATCCTGAAATATATCGATAATCGATCGAAGGATGCCGTCGAGCAGTTGCTGACCCAACTTGCCCAGACCTGTTCCAAGCGTGCTCGTCGCCCTCTCATTGCCTTGGAAAACGCAGCTGCCTCTCCCACACCTTCAGCGACACCTTCACCAACACCCGCAGCCAACACCAATGCAGCTGTTGCGGACCAACAGATCACTGCTCCAACGCCAACCCCGACACCGCTTCCGCCTTATGATGCGGATGCGGATTTTGCAAAATACCTCAATGAATCGAATGCCGGAGCCTCTCCGCTGGCTAAGGCGCGTCTCCGATTCGCCCGGGCCCAGTTAGCCGGATTCACCAAAAGACCGGATCGCAAGACCGAGCTATTGGCCTCCATCTATCGTGATTTCCCAGCAGATCAGCTCAGCGCCCAACTGCTTGCTGAATGCGGTCAGATTGCCCTCGCCAAGGGCGAACTCGATAAATCCGAGGCCTTCTACAAGGAGCTCATGACTTCTTTCCCCAAGAGTGATCTCCGTGAGTATGCATACGATGGCATGGGATGGATTTGCCTGGCTAGAAACAAGCCGCAGGATGCACTGAACTGGTTCAATGACGCCATCGACAAGGTGGGGGCAGAATCGCAGATCGCTCACATTACCTATGGCAAAGGCTTGGCCCTGCTGGCGCTCGACAAGACCGACGAGGCCAAGAAGATTTTTGAACAGGTTGCCGGCACCAAGGAATGGCGCGGCGAAGTGACGGCTCAGGCGCTTCTTTCCCTCGGTGACATTGAGGAGAAAAAGGGAAACACAGTTGGAGCCATTCAGATCTACCAACGAGTCTTTGTGGCCTATCAGCGCTATCCCGACGAGGTGATCACCGCTTATTTCAAAGCTGCGGACGCTTTTATCAAGCTGAATCAGCCGGAGAAGGCGGCGGCTCATCTCAAGGAGATGCTTTCCAAGCCACGGCTTGCTGCGCTTCCCCGTGCCGAAGAGGCTCGAAAGAGATTGGAGACACTTCCCGCTCCGTCACTCCCCACTTCTTCACCTTCATCTTCACCTCTGCCATGAGTCCTGCCTTCCTTCGATTCTCCATGCTGATGGCAGGTCTCTGTTTTGTGGCTTCGTTTGCAGGAGCTCAGGAGATCACCACCAGCGATGGGAAAGTTTACTCCACCACTTCCTTGAAACGCTCGGGCAATGCTATCCTTATTAAAATATCTGCTGACGCCGGAGGTAGCATTGAAATGGGATTGCCTGTTTCCCGTATCACCAAAGTGGCCTTTGCCGAACCGCCCGAACTGAGTCAGGCTCAGGAAGCGACAGCGGCTGGAAATGCAACTGAAGTTCTTGCACTGACCGATTCCTATGTCTCCTCTCAGGTAGATTTCAAAGATATTACCGGATCCTGGTGGCCTCAAATGGCGAAGCTTCGACTGATGGCCCTTGTTGCTGTCGAAAAGAACGCTGAGGCCGCTGCTCTGGCGCGTCAGATTGGTTCTCTGAATACCCCTGATAGCAACACTCTTTCCCGAGGTGGAACGCTCTTTGCCTCGCTGGAATCCGGGGATAGTGGAGCAGTCGTGCTTGGGGCAAAGGGTTTACCCAAAGCGAGTGGTGATGGGGCGGCTCTTGCTCAGGTTGCGCTGGGGAGAGCCATGTTGGCGAAAATGGATTATGTGCAGGCTCTCAGGGCATTTCTGACGGTGAAGGTTTTTTATCCCTCGATGATGATGCTTCAGCCCGAGGTGCTCTTTGGCGCCGCTCAAGCCTATGTAGGACTTGGTGATACGAAGAGAGCTCTTCTATCCCTGAATGAGATCGAAACGAACTTTCCTCATTCCATTCAGGCACCCAAGGCAAAAAAAATGGCGGAGAATCTCAGCAAATCTTGAAAGTCACCAAATCTCATCTAAAGTAATACATCCCCTTATGAAAGCTTCGCGCAAACTCACTCTTGCCCTACTCCTCATCGGCTTCTTCTGCGTTGGTGCCACGGTCGCCACTGCTGCTGATGCCGAGAAAAAAGATGCCAAGGCACCGCATACCAAAACACTCCTGACGACCATTATGGAGGGTGGATGGGTGATGTTTCCGATTTGTATCATGTCGGTGCTGACCGTTTATCTCTCGACGGAGGGGGTCAAAAAAACTTCCGTCAAAAAAACTTCCCCCACAGAGTACGAGGCGCAGGTGAAACTCCTCTTCCAGCAGGGAGATTATGTGGGAGCCTATTCCTTCTGTCGTGACAACAAGTCACCACTGACCAATGTGCTGCGCATCGGCATTTCACTCCTGGGTGATGGCAAGACGGTGGTGGAGGAGGGGATGCTTTCCGAAATGGCCAAGGAAAATTCCTCCATGAGCACGACCATCAATTACCTCTCGGTTATCGGTGTCGTGACCCCGATGATCGGTCTGCTCGGAACAGTGACCGGTATGATCAAGGCTTTCAGCACGCTCGGTGCCTCGGGAATCGGTGATCCCTCCAGTCTCTCCGGTGCCATCGGTGAAGTGCTCGTCGCCACGGCGAGCGGTCTCGTGATCGCCATTCCCGCCTTCGGCATGTTCTACTTTCTCCGCAGTCGAGCCACCACGGCGATGCATCACATTCAGGATGTGATCAATCAGCTCTTCCGCAAGATGCCGTATGCCGCCCTGGATGGTGTCCACATCAGCGGTGAAGAACTCTACGCCAATATTCCAAACTGGCTGTCCGAAGGTGCCACTCATGAAGGACCCGGAGAGGCCCTCAGCACCGAGGGGCAGAATTAACCGCGACTTTCGCATTCTAATACTATGGCAGGAGGAGGAGGAGGTTTAGAGAAGGGCGAGCCCGATTTTCAAATCGCGCCGATGGTGGATGTTTTATTGGTCATCCTGATTTTCTTCATGGTGATCACTTCCGCCCAAGTTCTCAAAGTGGACAAGTCGATCAAGCTTCCGATTGCTTCCGAGGCGGCCAAAAAGGATGATTCTCGTTCCGAGGCGATCGTGAATGTACGATGGGATCCCGTGGACAACAGGCCGACCTTTAACTTCCAGGATCATCTCTACAGCAAGGGATCGGATCTGCTTGCACCCCTCAAGGCAGCCAAGCAGATTGGGGAACAACAGGGCGCCAAACCGGGACAGAACCCCGAATTTCGCATCGTCATTCGTGGGGATCGCGATGTGCCTGCGCTCTTTGTTTCCCAGGTGATGGATGCAGCAGCCGAGGTCGGCATCTCTGACATCTCCTTCTCAACCGTCAACCACGACTGATCTCGTACGATGAAGCCATTTGCTCATGAGGATGACGGAACGATGGGGTTCCAGATCGCGCCGATGGTCGATGTGGTCTTTGTGATCATGCTCTTCTTCATGGTCATGGCCGGTGCTGTGAAAGTGGAGAATGAACTCGTGACCCGTTTGCCTGGAAGCGTGGAAAACTCTACTGCCCCCGAATTCAACGACGAAACCAACATCTCGATTTCCGACGAGGGCATGGTTTCACTGAATGACGAGGAAGTTGATACGCCCAATAATCCTGAACTCCCGCAGCTTCGCGCCACCCTGATGCGCCTGAAAGAGAATGCGGATAATTCGAAGCAGCCCGTTGTCGTGACAATTATCAGTGATACGCACGCCAAATACAGCCGAACCATTGATGTCCTCAATGCCCTGGCTGCCGCCAAAATTTCAAATGTCACCTTTACTGTTAGCGACGAATAGCGCTGAGCAATCCCCCCAGGCTCTTGGGTAGCTCTGGAACCCGTCCTGAATCAACTTGGCTGCCCTTTTAGTTCAAAGAGATAGTTTCTTGAGAATCTCTCAGATTATAATTCCTTAATGCCATGACAACTCTCCCCCCACCAGAGGAACATCTTGCCCCCGCTGAGCATCACCCGCTTCCGAAAACAACCTGGCAGCGCTGGCGGGATTGGAGTGGGACGAATTTTGTAATCAGTGTCTTGATTCATCTTGTTGTCATTTTATTGGCCATGTTGCTTGTGGTGCAGGTGATGCAGCCGCGTGAGAAGCCGAAATTCAAAGCAGGGCCGCCGAGTCCGAATCCCCCTGCGGAGCATTCCGTGAAGGTGAAGAAAAGCGCCAGCATGAGCGTGCCTACCATTTCCAAGCGGATCACGACGACCGCAGCCAATGCCAGTGTGGCGCTTCCCGCTATGGAGATGAGTGCCCAAATGCCTGACATGATGTCTGGGGCTCTGAGCAATCTTGGGG
>Ga0302320_10020513_pt1 | contig 13183 bp, 2 predicted proteins | sample Bog_T0_3_FD_202130 | JGI IMG/M metagenome (GOLD analysis project Ga0302320, IMG submission 202130) | Peat permafrost microbial communities from Stordalen Mire near Abisko, Sweden - Bog_T0_3 | ecosystem: Environmental > Terrestrial > Soil > Wetlands > Peat | place: Sweden: Abisko, Stordalen Mire...
GTGGCGACTCGGACCCGTTGAGTTGCGGCTGGACGATTCTGTTTGCAGTATCGCGATCAATTGAAATCAAGAACCAAGCAGTCGTGGGAGTGCGAATGAGAATTCTGCTGCCGTTGCTAAGCCCGAGGACTGGGATCCGGCTGCAATGTCTTTTTGTATTAGTGGTTGCCCTTTTTGTCGGGACAGTGCCAGCCGGCGCGGAAAAGGCCTCGTCACTCTATAACCGTGGCCACAATGCCGAAGCCCGGCAGGACTACGAAGCGGCGTATAGCTTCTATGCGATGGCATATCAGCAGAAGCCGAATGACATCGCGTATCGCGCTGCTGCCTCGCGGATGCGTGTTCTTGCGAGCTCGCAGCACGTGCATCGTGGTCAGCTTCTGCGCGACCAGGGGCAACTCGAGAGCGCGCTGGCGGAGTTCAAGAAGGCGGCTGAAATCGATCCCGCCAGCTTCATTGCACAACAGGAGATACGCCGCACCGAGATCATGATCGCGGCGGCCAAAACCTCAGCGGCCGCACCGGTGACCGATCCATTTCTGAAGCAGATTGAATCGATTCCGTCGCTCCCCGTCGAGTTGCAGCCGCTCTCCGCCGGTCCGATTACGCTCAACCTGACGGAAGAAGGCAAGGTCATCTACCAGATTCTCGGAAAGCTCGCCGGGATCAACGTTCTGGTCGATCCGGAATACAGCTCGCACAAAATTCACGTGGAGTTGCACGAAGTCACGCTGACCGAGGCATTAGCTCTGGTCGCAGTTGAATCGAAGACGTACTGGCAAGCCTTGACCAGCAATACGATCTATGTGACTGCCGACACGGCTGCAAAGCGAAAGGACCTGGAACCAAGCGTAGTAAAGACGTTTTATCTCTCGAACTTGTCGCAAGCCAGCGACCTGCAGGAGATTGTGAACGCTGTGCGTACCATCCTGGAAGTTGGACGGCTGACGGCATTGCCGAGCCAAAGTGCAATCCTGGTGCGCGGAACGCCGGACCAGGTTACGCTAGCAGGAAAGCTCATTGATGATTTAGACAAGGCGCGGCCTGAAGTGATTGTTGAAGTGGCCGTGATGCAGATAAACCGTGAGAAGATACGCAACCTGGGGATTACTTTGCCGACCAGCGAATCGATCACGATGACGGGCGCGGGGAACTCGAACAGTACTTCGACAGGCGGTACTTCGACGAGCGGGAGCGCTACGCTGAACAGTCTCACTTCGGTGAATGCGACGAATTTCTCGGTGACTCTGCCCTCGGCCACGGCCAATTTTCTGATGAGCCAGAGCAACGCGGATCTCATTCAGAATCCGCAGATTCGCGCGCTGGACGGACAGAAGGCCTCACTCAAGATCGGTGAGCGCGTGCCCATCGCCGTAGGTTCGTTTACGGCCGGTTCGAGCGCGGTCAGTGCGCTCGTGAATACGCAGTTTCAGTACATAGACGTTGGCGTAAACATAGACATCACCCCAACCGTTCACGGCTCCCATGAAGTGACATTGAAGATCTCGATCGATATTTCGGCGGTCGATTCCGAAGTTAGCGTAGGCGGTATCCAGCAGCCGGTCATCGGTCAGCGAAGGATTGAGCATACGATTCGCTTGAAGGAAGGCGAAGTCAATCTATTGGGCGGCCTGCTTGAAGACTCCTCGACCAGGGCTATTAGCGGCTACCCGGGGCTGATGAATATTCCCATCCTGAAGTACCTCTTCGGCAACGAGAACACGGACAGACGGCAAACAGAGACCGTCTTTGTCTTGATTCCGCACATTGTGCGCGCGCAAGAGATCACCCCGGTCAATCTCAGGCAGCTTGACGTGGGAACCGCGAACACAATCGAGCTCCGCCGAACGGATACCGCCAAGACGGAAAAACAGACAACTAAGGACAAATCGGGAGCCGTGCCCCCCGCGCCAGCTGCTGGAACGCGGACACCGGCTGTACCGGACCAGGGAGCAGTTCCCCGAGCGGCGCAAACAGAGACGCCATCCACCCCTGCCCAGGCAGTGGTTCCGCCGAGTATTGTGTTCGCCATCAGCCCGGCGCAGGTCGTAACCACCGTGGGGCAAACATTCAAAGTGGATGTCGTTGTATCGAAGGCGCAGGATCTGACGTCCGTGCCGCTGCGAATCCAGTACGATCCAGCGTTATTGCAAGTCGCCAGCGCTGCGGATGGTGGGTTCTTGGGACAGGATGGGAAACTCGTGGAGCTTTCGCAGCAAAATGACGCAGCCAAGGGCACGCTGCAAGTTACGGTAACACGACCGCCAAACACCGGCGGGAGTTCAGGACAGGGTGTTGTCTTTACCTTGGCGTTTACGGCCAAGGCTGAGGGACTGGCGACCCTGTCCATCATTCGCGCCGGGGTACATGATGCGAAGGAGCAGTCGATCCCCGCGACGGGGTCCCCGGCGACGGTTGAGATACGGAAGTAAAAATGCAAGGAAACGAATTGAACGTGTCAGTTGGTCTAACTATCCCAGATCGGAGTGATCGCATTATGCATGTTCACGCATCGACAACAGTCTCGGTCCCTTCGGGGGCGTCGACGTTTTTCTGTGAGCATTGCGGGAACTCATCACAGTTCCTGAACCCAACCCGAGCGGCAGCCGTCGCGGCGGTCAGCCGTTCCACGGTGTACTACTGGATGAGCCAAGGATGGGTTCACTGGCGAATTTTGCCGAGCAAACGTCGCGTGGTATGCGTGCAATCTCTGAGTCGCCCGGTGGAGTCCGCGGAGACAGAGACGCAGCCCTAAGGCATATTTGCAGTGAATATCCGCCGTCACTCCGCGCCGAGAACGCGCTGGGTACCCTCATAGCGGGTATTGGATACCAAAGGTGCGCCTTAGACCGTTCCCTGCAATCGCGCCTTTCATTCTGAAAGCTTCTTCAGAATCTCTTCATCAACTTTCTTCAGGCAATCTTCATCAATTCGAAGCTCCAATCGCACCGTATCTCGCGTGTGCCCCGAACAGAATAGTCCGTCTGAATCTGGGGCAAACGCACTCTCTGCGGATGGCGCAGGCTCGGAAATGAGAGAGGAATGGAGTGGCAGGTCATTTCCAACTAATGGCACTGACATGCCATGTGCTGCCCGCAGCATTATCGGCAACTCTCAAAAAAGTGTCCAGAACTGTCCTAAACTGTAGTATTCCGAAGGGAAATTTTGACGGTTATCCTCCCTACTTTTGGTGACGAGCGTGCACAGATGTTCACATCGCGGTCCCCCGCTTCAGGGTAGCCGCGGGAGGGAATCGCTTATGGTCAATCGAGAGCCAATCCGGGTTTGGCTGCTGACTATCCTGATCTGCACAACCGCAATCGCTGCGAGTGCTCAGTCGTTTCGAGTGCAATGCCCAACCAGTACGATTACTCATCCCGTTGCTGCGAATAACAATTCGGAGCCCGCGTACACCGGACCGACGACCTTTGCGTCGACGAATCCTTCCAATCCTGCGATCGGCTATCAGACCCCGACGGCGAACGTGAACGGCGCGATCAAGTGCCAGCAAATCTCCGGCGGTGACGGTTATTCGACGATGGCCGATGGCTCGCAGACGTTCATGTTCTCCTTCGGGCCGCTGTCCGGGCTTGCTGACATTGCAAACGGGTTGCCCGGCACGGAGTTCCCGAACGTCTTCAACGCGGTGTTTCCGGGTGTGCAACCCGGCGATCCGGCGACGACGGATGGGATGACGGCCAACTCCTGGCCCGGGTTCCCTCTGAGTACGGCGGGGTGGAACTATAACGGCGCGATTGGGTTGACTCCCGATCTGGACGCCATCGCCTCGGGTACCTGCATCGGCCAGTGTCTGGACGGCCATGTGGATCCCCGTCAGATCATGGATGTCGGAGTGATGAACGGCAACATTCCGGCGCCGTTGATGGCGTTTGACGAGGATGACGAATACTTCCTCACGCTGAGCAACGTGGGCATGATCATGCGGCCGGACTTGTTCGAGCAGCATACCGTCCACTTCCACGGGTATCCCAACGCGTCTTCGTTCTATGACGGTGTGCCGGACGCCTCGATTGCGATCAACATCGGCGGCAGCTTCACCTACTACTACCTGGCGCCGGATGCCGGGACTTACTTCTGGCACTGCCACATCACGCCTCCCGAGCACTTGCAGATGGGCATGGTCGGGCAGTTGTACGTTCGTCCACGGCAGAACCGGGTTCCGAGCACGATGACCCTGTATGCCGGGCTGCAGGCGCAAGAGACGGATCTGCGCACGGCTTGCAACTCCGCCACCGACATTCTGTGCACCAATCCCCTGCCGGCCGTGCAGACCGGTGCGGTGGGTGGTGGCAAGTATGTCTATAACGACGGTGACGGCTCGACGGCGTACGACGTTGAGTATCCCCTTCAGATCCACGGCTTCGACCCCAACTTCCATTTTGTCGGCATGACCTTCAATCCGGAAGCTTTTGTGGACATGAAGGACAAGTACTTCCTGCTGAACGGGCGGAGCTACCCGGATACGGTCACCCCCGGCCCGCTCTTTACGCAGTCGGCCGATGGCAGGACGCACTTCTCGCAGCCGCTGAATTCGATCATCAACATTCCGGCGGGCAAGAAGGCGCTGCTGCGCATCTCCGATCTGGATGTTACGGAATACCAGACGCTGGCCTCGCTCGGGATTCCGATGCACGTGGTCGGCTACAACGCCAAGTTGCTGCGGGATCAGGCGGGCAACAACCTCGACTACTTCACCAACTCGATTACGCTGGCCGGTGGTGAGTCGCTCGACGTGATTCTGGATGCCACGAATAAAACGCTCTACCCGTCGGGCAGCGTGTTCTATCTCTTCACTCCCCAGCTCGACCACCTGTCGAACGACGCCGAAAACTTCGGCGGGCTGATGACGGAAGTCCATATCAATTAGGAGAGGCAGCGAACCAATGAGGCCGATGATTATGAAAAATGCGTTCTTGAAGACACGACTGCTTCTGGTGGAGTTGGTTGCAGTGGCGTTGTCGCTCACGGCGACGGCTCACGCTGCGGCTCCTGGCATCACGGGCCCAACCTTCAACCTGACCGCGCAAACTGCGTACCTCAACCAGCCGGATGGGTCCTCGGTTTACTCGTGGGGATATGGCTGTAATGGCGCGCCGAGCGGCTATGCACCGAAGGCGATTGCGAACGCCGCCTGTTCCCCGATGCAGATTCCGGGGCCGACGCTGATCGTCACCGAAGGACAGACGGTTACCGTCAATCTGAGCAATGGCCTGCCGACCGCGGCCGGCAACACCTCGATTCTGTTTCCCGGCTTTCAGGTTTCCTCGCCTGCCGGCAGTGGGGTCGCCGGGCTGATGACGCAGGAAGCGGCGCCTGGGGGCACGGTGACCTACACGTTCACGGCCACGACGCCGGGAACCCGCGCCTACTATAGCGGAACGCAGGGCGACCTGCAGGTGGAGATGGGCCTGTTCGGAGCCATCATTGTGCTCCCGGCCAACCCTCCTGCGGCCTGCTCGTCGGGGCTGCACGCCGCCAACGTGCAGGTGGCACTGTCGCACAATGAATCGGATTTCCGGCTGGCGACGGCCGCCTACGACCATGACAAAACCTGCTACGACCGGGAGTATCTGTTCCAGTTCTCCGAGATGGATAGCAACATCCACAAGCAGGCGCTGGCGCAGGTCACGGCCACGGCGGGCTGCACGGCGGGAGCGCCGGGATGCCGTCTCGAGGTTCCGACCGAGCCATACCATCCCTCGTACTTCATGATCAACGGCCGCTCGATGCCCGACGACATGGATGGCAACTATGCGGTCGAGTATCCGCATCAGCCCTACAACGGCAACCCCCACGTGCATCCAGGCGAACAGTTACTGCTGCGCGTGATTGGCCAGGGCCGATGGCAGCATCCGTTCCACGAGCATGCCAACCATGTGCGCATCCTGGCGCGTGACGGCAACCTGATTCTCAGCGCGACCGATCCGGAAAGTCTTGCCGGACCCGCGCTGTTCACCACGACGACGACTCCGGGCCTGGCCTTTGACGGGATCTTCTACTTCACGGGCAGGGGACTGAACTGGGACATGTACGCTCACAATCCCGCATCCTCCGACCCGACTGCCACGCTTCCGTGTTCTCCGGACGTCAACGGCTACTACACGGTGAACAGCCCCTCTCCGGCGCCGGTGGCGGCGATCAACTATTACGAGTGGTGCCAGGATCACAACAAGCCGCTGCAGGTTGCGCCGTTCGGCGATGTGTCGGCGGGCGGCCCTGCGACGCTGCCGGATCCCGACATCTTCACCAACGGCGCCTGGTATAGCGGCAGTCCCTACCTGGGCCCCGATGCGACCACCCGCGCGACCGGTCCGGACAGTGTCTTTCTGCCGGCCAACGTGCAGGCCAATCCCGCCAACGAGCGCGGCTGGGCCTTCATGTGGCACTCGCACAACGAGCGCGAGATCACGACCAACAACGTTTTTCCCGGAGGAATGATGATGATGATGCTGGTCGATTCCCGGGAATTTGTGATTGACGAGTCCAACTGACGAGGAGATGAATAAATGCAATCCACTACTGTCAAAAAAAACCTGAGGGCAGCGGTACTTGCGGTAACAGTGTTCCTCCTCGGCGCCGGCTCGGCAGTCGCCCAGCAGCAGGTGAACCTGTCCGCGGGACCCACTACCCTAACCATGCCCGACGGCTCGTCGGTTCCCATGTGGGGCTACAGTTGCGGCGCGCTCGTGGCTGGCTCCAAGGCGACCTGCAGCGCGCTGAACAGCACGGCGAACACGTGGGCTCCGGTGGTGATCTCCGTCCCGACGGGACAAGACCTGCAAATCAACCTCACCAATAACCTTTCGTTTGCCCACGGCAATTCCGCCCCGACCTCGCTGATGATCGTGGGGCAGGTGGGCGGCGGTCTGGGAAACGGAGCGCAATACGTTCCCAGTCCCTCGCATGCCACCCAGACAGTCACCTGGCCCACCGCGAACACGGGGCCGACGAATGTGCCGCCGCCACAAGGGCCGCGCGTACAGTCGTTCTCGACCGAAGTGCCGGTAGGAGCGACCACGTCCCTGAAGTGGACAGCTCCACGGGCGGGCACCTACCTGCTTGAGTCCGGCACCCACCCGTCCATACAGGGAACCATGGGCCTGTACGGCATGGTCGTGGTGACGGCTGCCCCGCCGGGAGCCACCTACGGTGCAGCGACTCGCGGCGTGGTCTCCCAACCCGGCGCCCTGGGAGTGCCCACCCGGCCAGGAAACTCCGTGGGCACGGCTTATCCCGGCGTGACCTACAGCGCCGATCTCCCGGTGCTGCTGAGTGAAATCGACCCGGTTCAAAACAACGCGGTCAACGCTGCGGTCAACACGCAGGGGTTCTCGGAACTGAACGTGTGGTCCGGCCAGCCAGGCGGCTGCGGCAACCCGAGTTCCTCGAACTACCAGACCTGTTATCCGCCGGTGGTGAACTACACGCCGCTGTACTACCTCATCAATGGAGTGGCGTTCGACAAGACCAACCCGGCGGCCTCGCTGATCCCGGCCTCGGTAGGCGGCCTCTGCAATCCCGTCACCGGAAACGTATTGGTGCGCTTCGTCAACGCCGGTGCGCGCATGCACGTGCCTTCGATCGTGGGACCGCAAACCGGGCCCACGGCTTCGGGATTCTCTCTGATCGCCGAAGACGGCAACCCGCTGCCCGGCACGCACCGGGTGCAGAGCGAAGTATTCATGGCTGCCGGCAAGACGTATGACGTGATGATCAACACGCCTCCGCCGGTTGCCTGCACGGTCGCCAATACCCCGACCCCGCCCACGGCCCTTCCGGTCTACGACCGTGAGTTGAGCCTGTCGGGCAATGCCATCGGACGCGACGCCGGAATGCTGGCGTACCTCAGCATCAATGGCGCAGCCGTTCCCAACTCCCCTGCGATTGCGGCCGCAGTCGCCAACGCGGACACCTACAACTCCCTGCTTGCGGGCCAGACCTTTACGGTGTCGGACGTATCCAAGGGCGTCATCGCCAATGACGTGAACGTCTACGGCGTCAAGCTGCTCACCGCACCCACCAACGGTACGGTGACCCTCAACTCGAATGGCACGTTTACCTACGTTCCCACCGCGAGTGCAACCACAGACTCGTTCACCTACGAGGCAAACGGCAACCCGGCCATCACGGCTACCGTGACCCTGGGGCCGGCGGTCATCGAGAATGCGGCCGGCATTACCGTCAACCCCATCTCCTACACTTCCAACACCGCGACCTTCCTGAAGATCGCGCCCCCAGGAGTCCTGTCGGTGGACAGCGACGCCAAGGGTTATCCGCTTTCGGTGAGTGCCTCCAGCATCAGCATCCCAGCCGGTTCGGGCCTGACGCTCAACATGGACTCCAATGGCGGATTCAACGCGTCGGTCACCAACCCCGGTACCTACACCTTTACCTACCAGGCGCAGAACACACAGGGCACGACAAGCACCTCAGCCGCTACCGTCACCTTGGTCTTCCCGAATCCAAGCAATCTCGCTGTGACAGTCGTCGATCCTAAGTCGGGGGCAACGATCACCGACTATCGCTGGATCATTGAGGAGGACAAAACCTTCTATATTGATCCCAAATGCACGACGAATCCGCCCCCGGCAGGGTGCCCGACTGCGGCCAGCGGAATCGTCCCGACCTTTGGCGTCAACTTCCACACCAGCGACATGCCGTACGTAGCGCAAGGCTGCACCGGGGCCCTCTCCTGCGAACTCGGCCAAACCGTCTATGATCCCCTGACCGGCAACCATCTGCCGGCGGTCTGCGATGTCGGCAACGGTGTTTGCAGAACCAATGGCACACAGCAGACAGCCGTAACGCCGAGTCAGGTTGTGCTGGATCCAACCAAGCACTACTACATCTCCGTGCTGCCCGGAGATGCGGCCAACCCGTTCACTACCGGATACGCCGGGGGCGGTTGTCAAAACGGAACGCCAGGAACCCCTGGAGCCACGTGCGGACACGGCATGGGCGGCGCTCCGATCAACGTCGGACAGACCGCTGTCTCGATATCTGTGCAGGCTAGTCCATATCCCCCGGGGAAACTCTCGGTGGTTGTCTTTGAGGATGACTTCCCGCTCAATGGGGAACAGGACGCCGGCGGCGGTATCGATGTGCTGGCAACCAACGAACCAGGCCTTGGTGGATTTAATCTGGAGCTCGTTGACCAAGCCGGTCGCTTTGGTGACATTACCGGACAGATGACGTACGACATGTTCAATCAGCCGTTGTCGAACAGTCTTGACGGACAGATCGACGCGGCAACAAGGTTGAATGCGTGTCCCATCACGCAGCAGGGCCAGGGCGGCATCACGGGTATGATCGTCACCTGCCCGAAGTACGAATCGGACGGCGTAACGCTCTCACCGCTGGCGGGTCAGGCTGTTGTCGTAAACCTCATGCCAGGGTTCTACAGCGTGATCGCCACGCCTGGTGCCGACCGGATTGCAAGAGGCGAAGAATGGCTCCAGACCAACACACTGGATGGTCAGAAAGCTCACGATGCCTTCATCAAAATCGGTGAGCCGGCTTACTTCCAGGAGTATGGGCCTGCGGGTTACCACGATTCTATCGGCTTTGCCAACCCGGCCATTATCCAAAGCCGCCTCGCAGGAGTCTGCGCCGGCACCGACCTTAACCTCACTGGAACCGATTGCACGAATACTCTGACGGGAAAGATCACCGGCGAACGCTTGAGCCGGACTCCCGATGAGAGGCTCTACAGCAGCGGCTCGCACGATATTTACTCGTACACCCAATGCTACGTGAGCTTCGGCGATCCCGATGGCGAAGACTTCGCATTCAGCAAGTGCAACGCCGACGGAACGTTCACGCTATCGGGGCTTCCCGACGGAAACTGGCGGCTCACTGTATTCGACCAGTGGAACGATCAGATTGTGGATGGTCTTTCGACACCCGTCTTTCTGTCCGGCGGAAAAACCGAAAACCTGGGAGACGTTGCCGAACAGCAATGGCAGCAGGATGCCTATACCCGCACGTTCATTGACGACAACAAGGATGGACTCTCACAGTCAACCGAGGCGGGAATTCCGCTGATCAACACCACCGTTCGATTCCGTGATGGCAGTATGGCCAACAACATCGTCACCGACTTCAACGGTACGGCGAACTTCAACGAAACGTTCCCCCTCTTCAACTGGTATGTAGTGGAGGCTGACACCACGCGCTACAAGTCGACCGGAATCCATACGGTCTACGACTCGGGCGGCCCCGCGGACGGTTCCGCGTCATGCGGACAAGCCGGCTATCCACCGTGCGGAAGTTCCGTCATCGGCAAGTACCTGGCAAACACAGCAGAACAGGTTTCTTTGCCCACGAACTTACGGGTACCGGGAGCGGTCTATTGCGGCAACGCGGACTGCACTGGGTATTCGATCAAGAATGGGCCTGGCAGCAGCGCTCCGCCAACCAGCGGAACGACCTACCTTTCGACCGGCCGCATCGATCCACCCTGGGTGCCGGCTGAAGGTTGGCAGGGCTACATCGGGCAAGCAAACTTTATTGAGTTCGGCAAGACTCCTTACGTTCCGGGAGAAAACGGCGGCATCCATGGCCATGTCGTATACGCCTCGACGCGTCCCTTCGATGACCCGTATATGCTGGTTCAAACGCAGTGGGAGCCCCTGGTTGCACACGTTACCGTCAACCTTTACAAGGAGGGAACAGCGGCGGATGGTAACACGCCAACTTTGACGTTGGTTGACACCACCCAGAGCAGCAGTTGGGATGATTGGGCGCAGGGTTTCCGCTCCGATGGCATCCCCAACATGAACTGCCCCGGACAGACCACGGCCGATCTGTTCTATTTCACTCTGTCTAATCAGCCGAGCTACCTTGACTGGTACAACTCCCAGCACGGTGGGCCTCCAGCGACCGCGCTGCCGTACAACTCCCAGTACAAGTGCTTCGATGGCATGCATAACTGGAACCAGCTGCAGCCGGCGCCGTATGACGGCATGTACTCGTTCCCCAGTGTCACGGGCATCGATCCTGCAACTGGAAAGCCAACCGGGACTCACTGCACTGCGTGCACCACGAATCCCGACTCGACTGACTCTTACCGGTTTGGAACTCCGATGCTGCCGACCGGCAAGTATGTGGTTGAGATTGTGCCACCCCCAGGTTATGAAATCGTCAAGGAAGAGGATAAGAACATCCTCATCGGCGACAATTTCATCGCGCCGGTGACCCAGGAGTTTGGCGCCCTGGGCAACATCTTCATCATTCCGGACCAGGCCTCGGTCGCCGCATACTACAACCCGAACAATCCCCAGAACCCGACGCAAGGTCTGGGCACGACTCCGATTAACGGAATCGTCCCGGGATTTACGCCAGAGCCTCTGTGGCCTTGCGTTGGGCAGACGCGTGTCGTGCCCGACTACATCAGCCTCTTCCCGCAGACCAAGCAGGTATCGCCCTTCGCCGGAGCTACGCGTAACCTGTGCGACCGCAAGGAAGTGACGTTGAGCGACCAGGCGGGAGCGATCGCAAAGTTCTACGTCTACACATCAACCCACAAAGCCGCCAAGTTTACAGGCATCATCACGGACGACTTCACCAACGAATTCGATCCGTTCTCGCCGCAGTTTGGCGAGAAATTCTCGCCGCCTAACTTGCCGGTGTCTTTCCGGGATTGGACCGGGGTTGAAGTGTCTCGCGTCTATGCCGACCAATGGGGGGTCTTTGACGGTATGACCTACTCCACTTGGGAGGTGAACCCACCGAACCCGACTGGGTATTCGCCGAACATAATGGTCACCTGCATGAACGACCCAGGGCCGATTCCCGACCCGGCCCACCCAGGACAGACGATGGACGATCCTCTGTTCAATCCGTACTACAGCCAGTTCTGCTACGAGAACCCGTTCATGCCGGGGTCAACCGATTACATGGATACGCCTGTCGTGCCCACGTCCGCCTTTGTCTCAGCCGGGTACAATAATCCCGACTGCGCCTATCCGGATGCCACGCCCGCGATCCTGGAAGTGGATGGCGATGGGATCGGCCCTTGGGTCAAAGCCGCCAATCGCACCATCACCATCACTGCTCTGGGTGACCAGACGGTGAACAACTACGCCTACTCCGGCCCCTCGGCCTCGACGCCTCCTTATAACCAGAAGACCACCACCCGCCACTATGGCTTCGGTAGTACGACGGGAACGGTGACGATTGGTGGGCTGGCTGCGCCCATTGCGAGCTGGAGTGACTCACAGATCACGGTCACCGTCCCGAATGGTGTGCCGAACTGCGCCATCCAGCAGCAGACGCAGTACGGGGGCTCGCCTGCAAAATGCGGTCAATTGATTATCACGGCAGCCAACGGCAAGCAATCGGTTGACACCGTGACCGTCACCATTGGCGGCAAAGCTCCGACCTACGTCAGCACAACCATTCAGAATGCACTTGACGCAGCCTCACCGGGAGACCTGATCATGGTGCCCCCCGGAAACTACAGTGAACTGTTGATCATGTGGAAGCCGGTCCGTCTGCAGGGCGTCGGCGCTGCCTCCACCATCCTCAACGCGAACACGCAACCTGCCGGCAAGCTGGATCCTTGGCGGCGGCGCGTCGAGTGTCTCTTTGGATTGGCAATTGACGGCCAGCCCTATACATCTACCAGCGGTAACAATCCCTACGATCCCAGCGGGGCCAGCACCTGCCCGGGGACCGGTTGGAATTACTTTACCGGTGGTCCTAACAATCCACAGGTGGACCGCGTACCAATGGAAGGCGTCGTCGGCTGGGATACCACCGTCAACGGCAACCTCGCGGAACTGCTGCAGGAACCATCCCTGTTGGGAGCTTATGAAGGAGCTGGAATCACAGTCCTGGCAAAGGGCGTGAACATTCCGGCTGGCTCGACAGATGTGTTCGGAAGTGGGTCGGAAGCGGGCTTCCCGACGGGCACCACCCTGCTGACGTCCGCGGATTGCACCACCGGCCAGAACAGTTCCAATCTGTTCCCGAGTAACTTCCAGTGCAACCCGTCAAGCATCGATGGATTGTCGATCACCGATAGCTCGCAAGGCGGCGGCGGCATCGCGATGCATGCTTGGGGACATAACATGCAGATTGCCAACAACCGGGTCTATAACAACTCCGGAACGTTGTCAGGCGGCATCGTTGTCGGCCAGGGTGAGTTCCCTGAAGGTTA
>Ga0302320_10020515_pt1 | contig 13183 bp, 16 predicted proteins | sample Bog_T0_3_FD_202130 | JGI IMG/M metagenome (GOLD analysis project Ga0302320, IMG submission 202130) | Peat permafrost microbial communities from Stordalen Mire near Abisko, Sweden - Bog_T0_3 | ecosystem: Environmental > Terrestrial > Soil > Wetlands > Peat | place: Sweden: Abisko, Stordalen Mire...
CTTATATCGTTAATTATTAGGTTGTGGTTATATATAGATCGTAGTTTATCAGCACCTAACAGAGAAATTTCGCTATTACTGAGCTTAGTGTCGGTTTTAAGATTAAGATTCTGATTATCAAAACTATTATTTTTTGTTATAAGTTTTAAAAATGAATCCAGTCTCTGATTATCTTGAAATCCATAGACATTTTCGGATTCAATGATTATAATCTCAGAACTTAAACTATCATACAACTTGGGTTCAGATAGTGAATGTGAAGACCTTGAACCAAGTATTTCTGCAAGTGATTTTGGCAATGACTCGATAGTATTACGACTGTCTACAGCTCTCGATTCAAGACATTTTGCAACTTGGCCCCAGACTAAATCGGAGATTGATTCAATTGAATCGGTACTAAATATTATTGGGTATTTATGAGTCTTGGCTTCCAGAAGATAACCGGTTCTGACTTTTTCAGTTTCGTCTATATTTAGATTTCTGCCATTACCATGTCTACGCTCAATTAATACATTAGGTGGTGCATCAAAAATGATCGTCAAATCAGGAATTATATCCATATTAGCGAATGCCATTAAGGATACTATTTCATCATATCTATCGATATTATTTAAAAAACAATAATTAATAATTGTAGATATATAACTACTCTCACAAATACAATAGACACCGTCCGAAAGAGACTTTTTTATGATTTTCATAGTCTCAGATGACATTACAGCATCAAGTAATACCTTACTTATTTCAGATATATCGTAGTCTGGATTATTCAACATTCGATTAAAAGATCTTACGATTAAACTACTTGAAATATCTGGGTAGCTAAATAATTTAGTCGTGAGCTGAGCTGACTGTAATCTTTTTAGTAGTATATTTGCTTGAGTCGTTTTTCCAGAGCCTTCAGGACCTTCTAGGACAATTAGTTTGCCTCTATTCATAGATTGTTCCTGGAATTGGTTTTGGTAGTTCTCTAGTATCTAGAAACCCTTTTGGAAGTAACATATCAGGAGACCAGGTTTTTATAATATTTTCAATATCAGTACCTTGTTGATATTTACCACTAAATCCATCATCTCTACCCAGTCCGTAATCACCGCGAACTTCACCAGTTGTATGAAATACTGTTTGAGCAATTCTTTCACCTACTGGTACAACAATAGTCTCTTTTTGATTTAAATTATATATTTCTAAGGTTAATCGATTAATATATCCAGGATCTACGAAACCAGCGTCAAAGCAAACTGCTAATCCGTTTCTAGCCCAACTTGATCGTGCTCTAAGTTCACATGCACCCGGAACTCTAATCCCGATAAACTCGTGTGTATGGGCGAGAATTCTTTCTCCGGGTTTTAACGCTATAACAGGATGATCTAGTGGTATATTTTTTAAGGTTTTACAACCATTTAAATCTGCCCATTCTTGATGAGTTATTGCTTTATAAGGTCCGTCAAAATATCTATCAATTTCAGTTTTATCAAAAGGATTATATACAGTTTTAACCCTAGTAGTTTCAATTCGATAATAATAATAACCCAGAGTTACGTCTAAACTAGCTTGGCTAATGTGTTTTTGATTAAAAGGGATACAAATTATATGATCTTCTGAGATTGCCTTTTCGATTTCTAGATTACTTAAAATACTCATAGAAATTACTTTTCCTCTCTCCGATTTACTGTAATTATATATAGTGTATCCTTTGTCAATGGTCATCTCAAGAAATATAAAAAAATACAACCTTTTAATTGCTTGTAGTTAAAACAGTAAAACAATACAATTGTAGTGATGAGTGAGGAAACAAAATTAAATATTCCAAATAGTTCGAGATGGTCTACTTTATGCAGTCTAGGTGTATTAATCAATGGTTTCTATTTGCTTTACTTAGGTCTACTACATACCAGAAGCCATCATCTATCGCATATAGGATCATTTGGTAATGAAATTTATCCAATTTTCGGGATAACTCTTGTCTACTTATCTTTTCTTTTAAGCAAAAAGAAGAAAACGGCTTGGATAGCGACTGTTACAGTATATTTATGCTATTTGATCTACATGATTTATGAACATCTTATAAAACATTATATTGGTAATGATATCGTCGAAACTAGGTCAATAATTAATATTATTCTTCCAATATTAGTTTTAATTTGTTTATTTATTACTAAAGATGAATTTGTGGTTAAAAGTGATGTTGCAAACTTTAGATTTAGTCTAAAAGTGTCAGCAATCGTATTGTTATCGACGCTGATATTTGGGACCACTGGTTATCTATTAATGGATAATTCTGATTTTCATCAAGAAATCTCATTTAGTGGTGCAGTTCATCAAACAATTGATCAATTTGATCTAACAGTTAATCGGCCCTATATCCCATATACACGACGAGCCAGAGATTTTAACGATACTTTGAGTATTATCTCAACCCTAGCTGTAGTTTATTGTATATATTCATTGTTCCAGCCACTAAAATTTAAATTCTTTGATCCCTATAATCGCCGATATCTTGCAATTAATATATTAACTAAAGGTCATGGCGATAGTGAAGATTACTTTAAAATTTGGCCACATGATAAAAATTACTTTTTTAATGATGATAAGACAGCTTGTATTGCATATAGTGTCCATAAAGGCGTAGCACTAGCTATCAGTGATCCATTTGGGGCTGTTAAACTGATTCCTAGTGTCCTAGACGAGTTCTTAGCTTACTGTTCGATAAATGACTGGCTACCAAGCTTTATTCATACCAGACCGTATTATAGTAGTTTATATAGAAAAAAAGGATTCAGCCTTCAAAAAATAGGTGAAGAAGCAGTTGTAGATTGTGATAATTTTTTAACAAAAGTTACTGGAAATAAGTATTTCAGAAACGTAATTAATCGATTTGAAAAACAAGCATACAAGACTGATGTTTTATTACCACCGCATAATAAAACTCTACTTAAAAAACTTCGTTATATCTCAGACGAATGGTTAACTCTACCAAATAAAGCTGAACGTGGTTATATGATCGGATTCTTTGATGAAACATACTTAAACTCCTCAACTATTATTGTTCTAAAAGATCATGCTGGAGAAATTATCGCATTTATCAACAAGTTACCTTCATTTAATACTGACACTGCAAGTTATGACCTAATCCGGCACACTAAACAAGCACCGAGTAACAGTATTGATTTTCTCCTAATAAACTTCATAAAATATACTAATTCGATTGGTTTTAAATCAGTTAATCTTGGTTTAAGCCCACTTGCTGGAGTTGGTGATTTAAAGGGTGAAAACCTAGTTCTTAATAAAACACTTTCTTTTATCTATGCAAATAGTACTCGATTTTATAGTTTTCAAGGACTATATAAATTTAAACAAAAGTATGAACCTAAATGGGATGACCGCTTTATAGCTTATCAAAGAGGCTTCCCTGGTTTTATTAGAACTATGACCGCACTTAATACTGCATCAAAGATGACTAAAAAATAGGACTAGATATTGTTATCTATTCGAACTGAAGGGCCCATAGTTGTTGTCGCGTAAACCGACAATACATAGTTACCTTTAACACTTGCAGGTTTATTAGCTTTGATTGAGTTCAAAACAACTTCAGCATTAGCAACTAACTTATCTTTACCGAAACTAACTTTACCAAAACCTAAATGAATAATTCCACTAGAGTCAATCTTATATTCAACCTTGCCGGCCTTAGCTTCTTTAACTGCTTTTGCCGTATCAGTTGTTACCGTTCCGTTCTTTGGATTAGGCATCAAACCTTTTGGACCTAGAATTCTGGCATATTTGCCTAATTTAGGCATCATAGACGGTGTTGCAATTAGAATATCAAAATTTATGACTGATTTATCTAGTTGTTCTAAAAATACATCACCTAGTGCAATATCTGCTCCTGCTTTTTTTGCAGCTTCAAGTTCTTTATCTTCAGCAAAAACGGCGATTTTTAAAGTTTTACCAGTTCCGTGAGGTAGGACTATATTGTCACGAATATTCTGATCGGCATGTTTTGGATCAACACCAAGTCTGACATGTAATTCAGCAGTTGAATCAAATTTAGTAGGGCTTGATTTAATTATTAAGTCAACTGCATCAGGCAAGTTATAAGTTTTAGTTTTGTCTAAATTCTTATAAGCTTCACGATATTTCTTACCCCGTCTTTCTAGTAAAGATCTAGCAGGTTTTTGTTTAACTTTAGTATCAGTTTTAGTACTATCATCAGATTTAACTTGTTTTTTTAGTTTCTTCTCTTCAATTGCCTCGGCCTCAGCAAGTGATTTAGCGCTTCTTTTACCGGCTTTAGCAATCACTTTTTCAGCTTCGACGGGTTCACTCGATAAAATCTCTGGTTCGTCTTTTACTTCTTCGACTTTTTTAGTTTTAGTTACTGATTTCTTTTCAGCCATAGTATCCCTTTCGTGGTTTTAACGATATCTCTATCTCCCACAATTTAATTAATTTTCTAATTCAACGCCCATACTTCGAGCAGTACCTAAGACCATTCTTTTAACAGCTTCTATATCATCTGAGTTCATATCATTTGCCTTAGCTTCAGCAATAGAGTTTAGTTGCGCTGCTGTAAGTTTTTCGGGTAGTTTTTCACTATTTGGCTTACCTGAACCTTTGTCAACTTTTAATGCTTCTCTAATTAAGTCATCTGTTGGTACACCAACAACTCGCCAATCCATAGATTTATCTTCGTAAACAATAATGTGAACTGTCAAATTCTTGCCCATCAGATCTTTGGTCTTTTCATTAAATGGTGTTACGAAATCCATCATATTAACACCGTATTGACCTAATATACTACCTACTGGAGGAGCTGCACTTGCTTGTCCACCTTTTAACTTCATCTTTAAATTTGCTTTAACTTGTTTTGCCATAGATTTCCTATTATATCCTATATCTGTTAATTAGTCTAGATTAAGACTTTTTGACTTGAAGACTATCAAGTTCAACCGGAGTCTCTCTCCCAAACATATTTACTAAGACTTTTAATTTACCTTTAGTTTGATCAATCTCATTTACAGTACCATCAAAACCTTTAAACGGTCCGTCAGTAATTCCAACAACTTCTCCAATAGTAAAATCAATCTTGTGCTTGGGCTCTTCTTTACCCATTCGTTTCATAATTTTATCAATTTCGTCATTCTCAATAGGTGTTGGATCAATACCTGTCCCAACAAAACCGGTAACACTTGGTGTGTTTCGAACTACGAACCATGCATCTTCGGTGATAATCATCTGTACGAGAACATAACCTTGAAAAATCTTTTTCTCAACTACTTTTCGTTTACCGTTTTTCACCTCGATCATTTTTTCTTTAGGTACAAGTACTTGAAAAATCAATGAACTCATATCTAGTGATTCGGCACGTTGTCTAATACTCTCAGCTACTTTTTCTTCGTAACCTGAATAAGTATGAATTACGTACCATTGTTTAGTTTTTTCGTATCTATTAACCATGTAAGAACACCTTTTTAAATATTATTTCGAACACCCAATCTAATAAACTAACCATAACTCCAAAAATTACCGAAAAACAAACTACTGCGAACGTTAACCTTAGAGTTGTTTTCCAGTCAGGCCAAGTAACTAATTTAATTTCACGAAATGGTGAAATTAAAAAACCAAAAATACCAAATATTTTTAAAAGTCTAAATAGTTTTTTAGAATTAGTTTTTTCAGGTTTAGAGTCTCTAACTTTTTTAACTTTTTTTGGAAGTTTAAGTTTTGATTGCTTGATTCTAGTCTGATCTTTTGCTAAATTCTTTTCTACTATTTCTCTAAGACTTACATCTTTCGAGTTGGTAGGTTTTTCACTTGGCATTTCTAAAACACCCCTTAAAATTAAACAATCTACCATTTATTGGTAGATCAATAAGTCAATAGTACTACAAGGGTTAATTATAGTCAAATTGATTATAAATTATTGGTTTATACTGCTTGATAGTTTTTCGGTATTTTTTAGTATCAGGGTTTAATAGCTCCAATAACTCCCAAAATTTACTATCGTGTGACATGTGTTTGGTATGTGCTAGTTCATGAAGTAATACGTAATCTATTAAGTCCCACGGTAGTTGTATAAGGTATAAATTAATTGTTATCTTTCCATTAGTGTCACAACTACCCCAACGTCTTTTTAATTCCTTGATCGCTAGGCTCTTATATTCTAAATTTGTTTGACTAGCAATAAAATCTAAGCGCTGTTTGATTACAGACATTGATTCTAATTTAAGTGCTCGTTTTATATAGCTATTAATTTTTAATTGATTAGCCTCAGAGTTCAAAGCCTCACCTTTAGGCAAATATATAATCACAGTTTGATCTTTTATGCGACTACGTATTTGCTTATCACTATCAGTAGTTATGACGCTTAACCGATAAGTCTTACCAATTTGTTGGTTATTATAAATCGTTCGATCATTATAGGTTAAATTATCGCTTATCCATTTTTTATTGGCTTTTGCAAAATTTAATCCAACGGCATATGGTGTCCAAACGGGGAGACTTATTTTAATCTCATTATCCTGGCCAACACTAATCTTTAAAGATTTATTAGATCTTTTTTTATAGATAGTAATCTTGCCTATATCTTTTATTTCAAAAGTCTTAAAAGACATTTAATTGTTTGTTTAATAAACGTTGATGTTCCGTCGTTTGTTATCGACTCTACCACCGTAAAAACCTGAGACCAGGTTAACCATTTCAGGTTTTGGTAAATTTGTTGTAGCGTATTCAGGATTTAAAATCTTTTTTTCAACTAATTTTTTATATACTGCGTGTTTTTGACCATTAAACGAGTGTTTACCGCTAACTACTACGTAATCTTCTCGCTCAGTTGGTTTTTGCATCTTAGCGACTCTAGTCTCAAAGGTAGTCCGATCTAGTGGCTCTGCATATTTATCGTCTGTTCGTCTTGCATCACGATTATTAACTCGATTAAAACTACTCTCTAAGTCAATTTGGAGCCAGACAATTACAACTTCTGCCTTATATTTGTTTGCTATACCAGAAATTATTTTTCTAGTTGATGCTAGGCTGTTATTGCAATCGTAAACTACTCCAACACCAGCTTTAAGAAAGTTCTCGAGCATATAAGTACTAAGATGATCGATAGTTTCATTCTCTTGTTTATTGTAAGTTGGGTTATCCATAAACTCGTGTCTTAGGATATCGCTACTAATGTATGGCAACATCGCATCATCTGCAAACTGTCTACCAAAATACGATTTACCAGATCCTGGGTATCCGTAGGTAATAAAAATAGTAGGTTTTACTAACATCTGCTTATTCATAAATATAACTTATAACAATTTCTCATCTTCTGCAAATTATAACACTTATACTTTGGCAGGGGAGACAGGGATCGAACCTGCGACCTACGGTTTTGGAGACCGTTGCTCTACCAGCTGAGCTACTCCCCTACGCAAAACTTATTTTAATGTATTTGTTTAAGAATAAAAAACGGATTAATGTTTTCTAGGTTTAACTTCATTACGACCAAGATTTTTTTTAGTCTCGGTAAAAATAACATGTTTTCTTGAAACTGGGTCATATTTACGCAAACTCAGCTTATCAGGAGTGTTCATGTTGTTCTTGTAAGTATAGTAAGTCCTCTGACCAGTTTCAGCTGAGACCATACCAATTAGTTTTCTCTTGTCACCTTTTTTTGCCATGAAATTTAATCCTATTATTTGAAATTATTCGTTAATCATAACAGAGTAGAGATATTTAGTAAATACACTTGGAGCCGCGATCGGGATTTGAACCCGAGACCTCATCCTTCGCTTACACCTCTTTTTTAAACTTGGTACTTATAAGAGGGCTAGACTGTATCTTAAGCGTATCAATAGTGACGTAGCTTCCCTTGTCAGTCGTTCGGGTCTTCATAAAACTCTATGATTACCACGGTCTTGCCCTAGTACAGGGTATTAACCGTTATTCGGGGTTCAAAAGTGGATTTCTCCACTGAAGGGCAGGATCAAATTGCGACCCACCATGGATGCGCTCTACCAACTGAGCTATCGCGGCAGCATACCATCTAGAATATCACGTAGATTTATATTGTGATATAGCACTAGTTATATATTTAAATTATTTATTTCTAAAGATAATAGTTGCTACTCTAATCTCTTAGTAATACATTTAGAGAATTTATTCTATAAAATTTGATTAATTAAAAAATAATTATGAAAGATAGCCCTTAGGAAAGTGAAGGAATGATGGTACACGATCACCATAGAATTGTCTTTTCATAGCGGCAATTACTGCAATTTCATCTAATACATGAGTTATGACTTTGTTTTGATCAACTACTACTGGGGGTTTACCTGTCTGTGACTCGGGACTCGAGTCGGATAACCCATACCATGAATTTATATTATTACTTCGGTCAGGATTTACCATAATAAATATTATACCATAATTAGTTTTAAAAATGTTGCAGCGTTCTTAACAAGGTCAGAATATTGTTTGCTCTAGCTAGTTGCAACTAAATACAAGAATCTGTTAGCTATTTCTAGCAACTGATTATCTCGATCTGCATACATTGTATCTGGTGCATCAAATTGTCTCTGACCAAGCTGCATATTAATATTACCACTTAGCCACGTAGTTATCGCTAAATCTAATGGAACTCTTACTAACTTACTTGAGCAAGTTTTCCGCATTCCAGCTACTAGATCTACGCCTGTATCAAATGTATAGCCATTTTCAGTAAATGGTTTTTCGGATACTGCCAGTGACCAGCCTTTAAGAGTAGTAGCTACTGGTTCGTCAAATCCTGCGTCTAAACGAGCTTGTTTAACAGAATGAGAAGGATTTTCTTGTAATAACAGCCGTGCACTTTCCCTGCCGATGGACCTCAATGCAACCCGACCAGCTCCACTTATAAAATCGCCAAGTCCTGCTTCTCGAGCAAAATCATCAATCTGATCCACTGTGTAATTACGACTAGCCTTAACTGCAAGAGGATAATCAGCGTTATCGACTACATGCACGAAACTATTAGCAATTTCAATCATAACAAGGATATTAACATATATTAAAGCTGTTGTCAATGGTGCAGCGTTCTTAACAAAGTCGGAACCTTGTTACGCATTATCTAACTTATAGTTATACAGTACCAATATCAAAACTGCCTGGCATTGGTATTAAAAGTCCGTGGTCGGAGTTATTCCAAAGTTCAATTCGTTCCGAAAGGTATTGCACAGAATGATAAGCGTGCCTTCTCATGTTTTGTATATCACTGTACGACGGATCACTTGGTGCTACAAACGTGGATGCATATGCGATGTTTGGTAATGTTACAGAACCACCCAAAACAGCTACCCCATGTTTAACGAGGGTGTCTCCTTCAAATTGATCATCATATATCAGTCCATATCGAATTGCCGTGAACCCTACCGCTTTAGCGCACTCAGCGTGAGCTAACTCGTGTCGCAAAAGCTTGAGTGGGTCCCTTAACTCTGTACGAGCAAGAAGCGCAATTCTGTATTCTTCTTCGGTATCAAATAATAGGCATCTAGGATCTGAGTCGAGTTCATCCGTACCCTCAACGAGCAATTCGAACGAATCAACAACGAGGTTTTGCTCTTCTCTTGTTCTATCTAAAAAATCTTCCGGTACATTAGAAGTAGACTTAACTCTGGGCATTAGGTTATGATGACACTATACTTACAAGTTGTCAATATGGTGCAGGGAGAGGGATTCGAACCCCCGAAGGCGTAGCCGTCTGATTTACAGTCAGATGTGTTTAACCACTTCACTATCCCTGCATTTTGGAGCCGACGGAGGGATTCGAACCCACGACCTTGACTTTACAAAAGTCCTGCTCTAGCCACTGAGCTACGTCGGCATATATTACAAAAGTGTAACAGGTTTTTTAATTAAATTACAACTCTTCTCGGTCTTAAAACTCTCTTTGGTCGATTAACTTGATGATATAGTTGCAATCTTTTTATTTTTATTTCAATTTGTTTAGCTTCTTGATCCATAGCCAATGATTGATAGGCATTTCTAAGCAGACTGAAACTTTCAACATTTGGTTCTAATTGAGTGGCTTTTTCGAGTTCTGATAACATCAGCTTTGTATTACCTAGTTTTTCTAGTACTTTAGCATATGCAATATGTCTAGTAGCTAAGTTATCTTCCATTTTAAGAGCTAGTTCAAAAGCTTGCATAGCTTTTTGGTAATTTTCAGTTTCATAATAAATTAAACCTAAGTTGTGAATACTTGTTGGAGTTGGTTCAATGCTTGAAGCAATTTCAAAACAGTCAATCGCGTCTTTATATTCTTTTTGTTTAGCATATAAAATTCCTAAACGGTTATATGCCGGAGCATTTTTATTATCTATTTTTAAAATTGTTAGTAATGCTTTTTCAGCTCGCAGGAGTTTATTTTGTTTCATCCCCTCATGAGCAATATCCCATAACATCCCTAGTCTATTTGATACTTTTTTTGGTAAAATTTTAATTTCAGAGTTTCTAAGATTTGATCTTAGTGCCATAAAGACCAAAACTGCAAAGAGAAGAATTATCAACAACTCTAACATAAGTGAATATTATTATACTACATATTCAAACAAAGATTTGTAAAAAGTAATTTTCGATTAACTAAGTTTTTAAATCCGTTCTCAGTCATTTCAATAGCTTTTAAATATGAAATCCACATCTTAGTTTGATTATTATTCTTTTGTATCGAGTTGTTTAAACCAATTTTGATAATATTTCGAAGTGTAAAAATTAAATTCTCAAAGATTAAACTATTAGAACAAAAGTCATTAATCATAAGTAATCTATCTAGTTTATTAGCTGATAAGAAATTTTTAATTAGTAGAACATCATGATCATTTGATAAATCAATAGTTTGATCAATGTATTTGTTAAAATAATCTGAATTTCCATCAGTTAAATCATATTTATTTTTCGAATCTTCACCTAACTTATTATTCGAGTAGTATTTTGTGAACTCATCATATGAAGGTTTTGCTAATTTGATTACAGCAGATCTTGATAGAATTGTTGGTTTGAGTGAATTAACAGTTTTTGTAAGTAGTATAATGACAGTATCTTTTGGGGGTTCTTCTAATAGTTTTAATATTGAATTCTGTGACTCTTCGCTCATAAGTTCGCTATCAGTGATCAGACAAACTCGATTAATAGCTTTATTATTAAGACTTTTTAAATTTAACTTTTTAATTAATTCGCGTATATCTTCAATCGTTACAGTGTTAGTTTTAGATCTTTGTACTTTGTAAAAGTAATCATATTTATCAAGATCATAGTTCTCGCTTAACCCGAGCAGTTTTTTTATCAAATCATATGTTATCTCTAGTCCTGATTCCTGTGCAGTAGATTCGATAATTAAAGAATTACCAGGATTTTTTAAAAATAAATCGATTTGTTTTTTCGAACTATTTGAAATCAGCATAAACTAATTATATTTCATTTTTCGACTAAATGATTCAGGAGTTTTAGATTCGAAGATTTCTAGTTTACCATTGGGAAGTCTAATTACTAGTTTCCCTGCGTGTAGATATAGTCTATCAGCGTTTTCACCGTCATAGAAGGTATCACCCACAATTGGATGTTTTAAATACTTCAGATGAACTCTTAGTTGATGTGTACGGCCAGTTTTAGGCTCCAACTCTAATAAACTATAATCATCGTTCTCCTCAACTACTAAATACTTGGTTAATGAGTTTTTACCACGACTATCTACTTTAAATCTAGATTGATTTTTTTTATCCCTCATAATCGGTAAATCAATAATTGCTGAAATAACGTCAAAGTGACCACTTACAATTGCATAATATACTTTTGTAACTTTTCTTTGGCTAAATTGTTGCTGTAAAAATTTGTACGAATCTCTTGTCTTAGCGCAGATCATTACACCACTCGTAGCTCTGTCTAACCTATGGACTATACCAGCTCTTGGGTAGTCATTATCTATTAACTTATCATGAATAAAAGTCTCTACGGTTTGTTCTTGATTATCCTTGCCTTTACTATGGCTCAGTACACCAGCTGGTTTATCAATTACGATAACATCAGAATTCTCAAAGATTATTGGTATATCGAAATAGTCTTTTGGGTCAAATTTTTGAATTTGATATGAGACAGTTATCGTATCATCAAGTTTTAGTTTATAACTTTGTTTTACTTTTTTACTATTAACTAAGACCTGACCACTGGCAAATATTTTAGATAAGTCTGATCTCGTTTGATCAGCGATAAGTTCTGATAAATATTTATCAATTCTAATACCTTCAGTACTTGAGATAAAATTCTTTTTCATATAACCAGATTAGTTAGAAAACAAATATGAATTGATTAACGTTTCGTAAACTGTCTTTGTTTACGTGCACCCTTAAGACCAAATTTCTTACGTTCTTTAGCTCTCGGGTCACGACCCAGTAAATCAGCTTTTTTAAGAGTTGCTCTTAGGTTAGGATCAAATACAACTAGAGATTTAGCTATCGCAAGTTTGATAGCATCAACCTGAGAATTACTGCCACCACCTTTAACCTTAACTGAAACATCAAATTTGTTAACCATATCAATCACTTCGAATGGTTTGGTTAGTCGACTAATAATGTATTTAGATTCTGAAAAGTATTCATTTGAAGGTTTATCATTAATTGTAATGATACCTTTTCCATTAGTCATTCTTGATGTTGCAGTCGAACTTTTTCGCCTACCAAGTGCATAGTAATAGTTTTTAGTTGCCATATTATTTAACTACCTTAATTATTATCGGTTTTTGAGCCTCATGATTATGATTATCATCTTTATAGATTTTTAATCGTTCAAGTCTAGCATCTCTTAATTTATTAACTGGTAACATACCTCTAATTGATTTTTTAATAACAGTAGTTGAATCAACTGCCATTTTATCCTTTAGTTTAGTTGATGTTAAACCACCTGGAAAACCACTGTGCTTATAATACATCTTATCTTCCAGCTTGTTACCCGTAACTACTAATTTATCACTATTAATTACAATCACGTAATCACCAACGTCAATGTGTTTCGTAAATGATGGTTTACCTTTTCCGAGTAGTAATTTGGCTACAAAAGTTGAAACTCTTCCAAGTGTTGCATCTGATGCATCAACAACATACCATTTTCGGTCTACATCAGTTGGTTTAGCTGAGAAAGTTTTCATTATTTTGCCTCTTTTTTC